>UOEQ01000126.1_pt1 | contig 19249 bp, 16 predicted proteins | sample 1988631 | NCBI WGS metagenome assembly UOEQ01 (sample SAMEA4712195, study PRJEB27164) | hydrothermal vent metagenome | biome: marine basaltic hydrothermal vent biome; feature: marine hydrothermal vent; material: mineral | place: Pacific Ocean | collected 2011-06-14/2011-07-23 | depth 1719 m
TTCTCGCTTGGCACTTTTAGACATCTGGCCATGGTCGCGGTGTCGAAATCGAACATAAAACTTCCCGCCATGACAGTGGCATCATCAATGCTCGCAGCTCCAGTGCCACCAATCTTGCGGCCATTGACATGAATATCGTTGGCGGGGCGAAATTGTGCTTCTATACCCAGCTCTTTATAGGTGCGCACCACAGGCTCGATAAACAGAGGGTATAATTGACTGGCAAGTTTTGGCGCTTTGTTTTCAGGATAAATAAACTGGGTGAAATACTGGTTTTTATCCAGATAAACTGCACCGCCACCCACATGGCGCCTATATATGGGCAAATTATTTTGGCGGCAATAATCCTCGTCAACTTCGCGATCAATCTGCTGATGCATGCCCACACAAACATAAGGCTCAGATGGGCTGCTCATTACCAGAACCGGATCAGAATTTGCGGTAATAGTTTTTGCAATTCCATGAAACACCGCCTGCGAACGCAGAGCCGAAACCATACCGAAATCAATTACCCTAAGCCGCATAAATCTTCCCCATTTAATTACAAACACCAATCGGACAAAAGCTTTAAGCATGTCCGATAAATTAGCTTTTGCTTATAAACGAGTAAAAAGTCAATTGTTCAGCTGGGGGTTACAGCGATGAGGCCGCCCGGGATGCCTGATCATAAAGGCCTGACATGGTGCGCAAAACCAGCGCGGTATGGGAAATTTCTTCAAAATTTCTATCGGTGGCAACCGCCGCATCAATCAGGCAGGATTTCCGGATTTCCTTATATTGCTGACATACGTTTTGGCCCAGATCAGTGGTCTTATAAAACATTTCCTTGCCAACTTTTTTACCCACCACCAGATCAATTTTCATCAGCTTTTTCACCGCATAATTTACGGTATGAATATCATCGATATTGAGCATGAACCCGATATCCGCCAGCCGTTTTTCCCTAGTGCGATGGTTTACATTGTGCAGGATTAAAATATCTAGAGGGTTGAGATCCTTATATCCGATTGAAGCCATACAATGCACCATCCAGCGCGAAAATGCGTTATAGGTCATGGTCATCGCATATTCCAATTCGCTCATTTGCCACCCCTCTTCGGAGGCTAAGTGGGCCGAAGAAACGATGGGTTTTGGTGCAGTATTTTTTTTGTCTGCATTTTCTTCTTTCATGGTTTTATCCATCAGATATTCCTCCACTATAATGCTCAACTACCAAACCCATATTTCTATTATTCAATATTTATTTTATCGCACGTTTCCACTATCGATTTCTCAGATCCGGCAAATAGGTAACAATTTCAGGAACGGCAATTATTATCCCAACCGCCGCCAGAAGCAGCAAAAAGAACGGAAACGCAGCTGCGGCAATTGTTAGAATATTTTTACCTGTCAGCCCCTGAATTACAAACAGGTTAAAGCCGACAGGGGGCGTAATCTGGCTCATTTCCACAACAATAACCAGATAAATACCAAACCATAAGGGATCAATTCCTGCCGCTTCCACCATCGGCAATATTATGGAGGTCGTAAGCACCACCACCGAAATTCCATCAAGAAAACAGCCCAGAATTATAAAGAAAATGGTCAGCGCAAACAGCAAGGCATAGGGGGAAAGATTAAAACTTCCGATCCATGTGGCCAGATTGCGCGGAATTCCGGTAAACCCCATGGAAGTCGTTAAAAACGCCGCCGCCACTAAAATCAGCGCAATCATGCACGAAGTAACGGTTGCTCCCATCAGGCTTTCGCGAAACATCTTCCAGCTTAAGCCCCCATTCAACCACGCCAGCAGCAACGACAGGGTAACCCCCATCGCCGCTGCATCGGTGGGAGAGGCAATGCCCGCATAAATCGACCCGATAACTCCAATTATCAGCAAAATTACCGGGATCAGCCGCCGTGAAGATTTTACCTTTTCCATAAAGGTATATTCCACTGGCTCCTTGGGAATTTTATCACCGAGCATCAGCGCCCTGATAATCACATATCCGCCAAACATGGCCACCAGCATCAAACCGGGAATTACCCCGGCTATAAACAGTCGCGCGATGGATTGCTCAGTAGCAACCCCGTAAACAATCAGAATTATCGAGGGCGGTATCAAAAGACCAAGGGTTGCCGATCCTGCTAAAGTGCCAAGAATTAATTTTTCCGGATAACCTCTTTTTGTAAGTTCAGGGATCGACATTTTACCAATCGTTGCAGCAGTTGCCGCCGATGACCCCGAAACTGCAGCAAAAATCGCACATCCAAGCACATTAACATGCAAAAGCCTGCCCGGTAGCTTCACCAGCCATGGCGCAAGTCCTGAAAACATATCCTCAGACATGCGCGATCTTAACAATATCTCTCCCATCCAGATAAACATTGGCAATGCCGCCAGAGCCCATGAATGAGAAGCCCCCCACAAGGTTGTGGCCAATACCTGACCAATGGGAGCCGAAGAAAATATCGCCATGCCGGCAATGCCAACAATTATCAGCGAAAACGCCACCCAAACCCCGCTGGCAAGCAATGCCAGCAAGCCGATCAGCAACAATGCTATAATTACAATTTCGGGCATTTTTTACCTTTGATTTTTATATTTTTTAGAGCGGGCCACTACATCTGCCACGCTAGCTACTCGGCCCAATCCTGCGGCTGAAGTACAATTTTTTGGCCAATGATGGTGCGGACGCTTAGGTCCACCAGCGCTATGGCAAATATCGCCAGGCCGACGGTCAAACTGACCTGAGGGATCCACAATGGCACCGCAATAATTCCCGGAGACAGGTCACCAAATTTAATGGATTCCATGGTTAGAAGCGCCATATACCAAGTGGTATAGGCAGCGGTGATCGCGCCCAGACCCAAAGCAAAAACTTCAGCAATCAGATGGGCTTTTTTCGGCAAAAACTGCACCATCAGCGTAACCCGGATATGACCGCCTCTTGTCAAAGTATAGGCCAAAGCAAGAAAAGAGGCAGCAGCCAGAAAAAATCCGGCAAATTCAGCATAGGATGGAATCGTCATCGCCACTTTTACACCAAATAACTTGGTGGTAAGGTTCAAAAGCACCTGCACAGTTACAAGAGCGCAAATCAACACCAAAAATCCGGCGGAAATCGCCCCGCTGACCAGATAAAGACGATCAAGAAATTTTCTGATCATTGTGCTTCTCCCCCTTGCTCAAGAACCAATTAATCAAAGCCCACAAACGCTCTATGCGGAACTAAAAGTGGGCAGGCGAAAAGTAACAATCCGCCTGCCCTTTATTCAACATTGGCAACCTTTACATGTTGAATTCTTCAATAATGGATTTGGCTTCAGCGCTGGCTGAAGCGTTCCATTCTTCTTGCATCTGAGCACCAATTGCACGCAGGCCTTCCATCAGCTCGGCACTTGGCTCAACAACATTCATGCCATTTTCGGCCAGAATTGCAGTTTTTGCATCAGTTTCCGCACGGCTCATTGCCCATCCACGAGCTTCGGCATTTGCCGCCGCTGTCAAAACAGCTTCCTGAACTGAAGCATCAAGGGCATCAAATGCTTCCTTGTTTACAACAATGATATTTTTGGGAACCCATGCATTAATGGGAGTATAGGTGGAAACAAAGTCCCAAGCCTGCGAGCTTACGCCAGTGGAGGGAGAGGTAATCATCGCCTCGACCTGTCCTGTTGCAAAAGCTTGAGGAATATCGGGGCTTTCAACCTGAGTTGGAGAGGCCCCGGCCAGCGTTGCAAATTGCTCAAGCGCCGCATTATAAGCCCGAAATTTCAGACCACCAAGATCTTCAACTGAATTCACTTCGCCTTCAGTATATAGGCCCTGTGGGGGCCATGGCACTGCAAACAAAGGCATCAATCCCTGTTTGGCCAGCAACTCGGTTACCACCGGCCGCTGAGCTGCCCAAAGCGCTTCTGCATCTTCATAAGAGGTGGCAACAAACGGCTGTGAATCTATACCATAGGCCGCATCTTCATTGGAAAGGCGCGACAAAAAGAACTCTCCGATCGGAACCTGTTGGCTGCGAACTGCATTTTTAATGTCCGCATGTTTGAACAATGAACCGGCTGAATGCACAGTAATGCTCATTGCACCATTGGTTGCGCTGTTTATTTCATCAGCAAATTCCATGATATTTATCGTATGAAAAACCTTGTCCGAATACGGAGTTGGCATATCCCAATTTTGTGCCAAAGCCAGCGTTGGCGCAAAAACAGCCGCAGCTATAAAAGCGCTCCTGGTAAAAATCTTCATTTTATTTTCTCCCTGTTTACTCAAAGGCCAAAAGCCCTTTTTGTTCAGCTGGCACCGCAATGAATGCCAACCACAAAATCACCAAAGTCAAAACCAAGGGAAAACTATATTTGCCGCAAAATAGCAGCAAAAACCCTCCCTCTGCCAAAACGCTAACACTACGCCGTTAAAAAATCAACGTATTGCGCATGAAAATAAAGACTGCCCAGTCCAGATGAAAAAACTCAGTTTTTACCAAACAAAAAAACCCGCCAGAATTCAAAAAAATCCTGACGGGTTACCAAAGGGAAAAATTCGATTTATCAAACTCTACTGGTTTTTTTCCCATTCATCATTTTCTTCATGGGCCTGACGAGCGGTGGGAACAACCATCAAACTTCCCTTGCCACCACCCTTGCCGAACAGATTTTCACGTTCTTTTTTTGTCGACATCATAAACGGAAATCTTTTTGCAACCTGACCCCCGATTTTTTCCACTTCTGCCGCATAAAGATGCATAGGAAAAGAAAGGCCGGGATAATACCCAATTCCGGGCATCCTTTTTGAGCCAAAAACCCTTCTGTAAAACGCTGCATGTTCAACTCTGACCGAGGAAATGCAATATTTCACATCAAAATATTCCGATGCCATGGCAACAATCCGCAAGGTTAAAAACGGCAATGCCGGATAGGCCAGACTTGCTTCATAATCAGCGGTAAATCGGGACGGGTCCACATAACTTATGCCCTGATCGAGCATATCTTTTAAGGTATCAGGAAATACCAGCGCACTTGGAGAGGTCCTTTGCTCGGGCGTTACATGATGAAACCTGATTGAGCTGATCAGACGTTCCTCAATATAGACCCCGTAACAATAAACATTTGGCGCCTCATCATGTTCGTCAAATACTATTTTGTTGGAATTGACACCAATAAAATCTTCACGCCGATATGCCTCGTAACGTAGTCGATAAACCGGGTCGAATTGATCTTTGAAAGCTACACGTCGATAAGTTACGCTCTCTAGTATATCCAAAAGAGACGAGGCAAAACGTGTGCGTTTTTCACTAATACTACTCAAAATAAAATCCCGCGATTTGTTCCAAATAAAATCCGGCAAAAAAGAACGATTTTATCTTATAAAACTAATCTGATCAGGCTTGTGATTGCCACAAAGCACAGATTTTTTCCGTTTGAGCTTATACTTAATAAACTCCTAAACAGACAATTCAACCATTGATGCAAAAATTTTATCACCAAGACCTATTCCAGAGCAAAGTCAAAGACTTGCAACAGGGCCTAGTTTATCCGCGACCCGTGCTTTATCTCGACAAACTGATCCGTTTCATTGGTCGGGTAATTCGTTTTACCCCCCAACAGCGTTGAAATAAGATTACCAATTTCACCATGGGAAACCGGCGCACCAAACAAATACCCCTGAACGCTGTCAATTAGGCCAATTCCAGCCACCACATCCAACTGTTCCTGAGTTTCCACACCCTCAACTGTTACAGTCATATTTAGATCTTTGCCAAGCACTGCAATATTGCGCATGAGTTTTTTTGCTGCCGGATCAGTGTTTACGTTCTGGGTAAAGGTACGATCAACTTTAAGTTTAGAAAACGGTAGATTGTGCAAATATCCCAGCGAAGAATAACCAGTTCCAAAGTCATCCAAAGCAATTCCAACACCTAAGTCTGATATTTCGCGCAAGACTTTTGAGGCCACTTCCAACTCTTCAACCAAGACTGTTTCAGTAACTTCAATTTCCAGACGTTCAGCACTCAATCCAGATTTTCTTAAAGCTGACTTGACCATTTTTTGTAGTTTTTGTTCCTTGAAATCCCGCGCCGATACATTGACCGCCACACCTATATTATTAGGCCAGCTTGCGCATTCCCGAGTTGCGGTATGCAATGCCCATTCGGTAATTTCAGAAATAATGCCCATTTCCTCGGCCAGCGGTATAAAAATATATGGAGGAATAATTCCGTGTTCCGGATGGTGCCAGCGCGCCAATGCTTCACACCCAACAACCTTATTTGTGCTCAAATCAACAACAGGTTGAAACGCCAGCATCAGATCATCATTTTCCAAGGCCTCCCTAAGGGCACCCTTCATATGCTGCTTACTCCGATAGGCGCTTCCCATACTGTTATTAAACACTGAATAGGTGCCTTTGCCGTCCTGTTTTGCCTCGTAAAGCGCCAAATCAGCCCTTTTGAGCAATTCTTCCAGATCACACTGGTCACAAGGACTAACAACAATTCCTGCACTGGCTTTAATTTTGAACAAATGATCGTCCAACACAAACGGAGTTGCCAACACCTGCAACAAATTAGCCGTGATTTGCTCTAAGCCATCAGGGGACACATTATGATCAAAGAACATCGCAAATTCATCGCCGCCAAACCGCGAAACCACCACATTGGAATCAAGAGCCTGCCTTAAGCGCCGCGAAACCAGCGCCAACACCCGGTCCCCGATTGGATGCCCAAAACTATCATTAATATTTTTGAAGTCATCCAGATCAAGACTGACCAGCCCCACTTCTTTTGCTCCGGCTTCACTTGTCTGCCGTTCCCTAATTTTTGATGATACCTGCTCAGTAAAATAAGAGCGATTAGGCAAATTGGTCGCCGGATCAAAACGGGCCATAAAACTTATTCTACTCTCAGCCTGCATCCTCTCGGTAATATCCTCGAGTACCAAAACAGTTTGCTCATTGCCCCGATTGATAGAAACCTCACACTGGCGTCCGTCCAACAATTGCAAAACCAGTTTGCTCTGCCCCTCATTTGCCACCGCTGTTATCAGACGCTGTCCCGATAACTCGGTAAGAGTACCTCTGGATTTTGCCATCTCAATGAGTTCAGCAAAATCCTTGCCAACACACTTGTAGTCAATTTCTTCGCACAGCATTTCCTGCATTTTTTCATTTGCAACCGCCACTCGAAGGTTTCTGTCCAGCATGCAAAGACCATGGGACATGGTTGAAAGGGCCGTATCCAGCTCCTGAGCCAGACGTGACACCTCCACCCGGTCCCGAACAGCAGACAACAGCACATTGCGAATATCCCTTGCCAGGGAGCGAAAGCTTATCAACATCGGGGCAAATAATGCAGCCAACAGCACATGATAAATATTACCATCAATTATCAGGCCCAGACAAAGCGGCACACCAAGCAAAATGCATTGCAAAGTCACAAGACGATCAAGGCCATAATTTCGTGCCACGATTCCAACCATGGCGGCAATGGAAACACTGATACTTGCCAGAGCCGAAAAGTTATCGCCAACAAAAACCAGACTTACAAAACTCCACGCACCAAACAATATGGCAGCAGCTGATCCCGACAGAGTTGCTTGCAATTCCCAAAATTCGGCTCTTTGGCAATCTTCGGCCCGCAACCCTTCAGCATTAAAAATCGTCGCCTGCTGGTATCGCCAGATAGCCAAAGCAACAAACAATCCAGCAAAAACAAAATGTATAACAGCACCTGAGCTTAAGCCGGCAAAAACCGCCGCCGCTGCCGAAGCAATCGTGCCCAGAGACAAGGCCAATCGATCGCGGTAAAGAGAAGAAATTACCGACACATAATCCAAAGCTGGCATTTTTGAACGAGCAGACTGAAGCATATTTTTTTACACAAGTTTGATTGGCGCAAGCCTTTATAAGACAAGGGTTTTTTTAAGGTCTGATATCTTTTGCACTAGCATTGGTTAAAAAATTTGTCTTTTGTTCCCAACAGTTAAGGCCTATGCTAAACAAACTCTTAATAGTTAGCTGACAATGCTAAATACCCGTACTAAAATCCCGGAGATTCCCATGTTCAAAGCAATCTCGGATTTGCTCAACAATTCAAAGAAACCCCCAAACCAGCCCATAGATACCAAATTGGCGGTTGCGGTTTTATTGGTGCACCTGAGTGATATCGACGGGGAGACAACTGATGAAGAACAAAAACTCGTCGCTTTAATTCTCAAAGAACATTTTGATCTAAACTTAGAGCAGGTAGATGAACTGATTAAATCCGCCCATAGCAAAGATCAGGAGGCCGTAGATTTTTATCAGTTCACTTCAATTATCACCCAGCTTGACATGGAACAAAGGATAAAAATCATCTCCATGATGTGGCAGGTCGTGTTTGCAGACAAAAAAAATCATGAGCTAGAAGACAATATGATCTGGCGGGTAGCTGAGCTTATTGGCGTTTCCAGCCGTGACCGAACCAAATTACGGGCTCAATTTGCCAAAAAGGCGCTAGAATAATATCAGCGGCATTTTTATGGCGAAACTTCTATAAATCGATTCAATAACTCTCTTGCTCCACAAAGCAACAATGGATAGACAAAGAGAATTGAAAAACTGGGGCGACCAAACAATCGCCAATGAATTGAACAGCTCGGGAAATTAATATGCGCGCAATATTAGAAGTCGTTATCTTGTTGTTGGACCTATATTGGTGGGTTTTGCTGGCAATGATTGTTTTAAGCTGGTTGATCAGCTTTAATGTGATCAATACCGCCAACCAATTTGTCGCCACTGTTCATCGTGTCGTTACCTCCCTGACCGAACCTTTGCTAAAACCCATAAGACGGGTTGTACCAGCCGTTGGCGGACTTGATCTTTCGCCAATCATATTATTCGTTGGTTTGTTCTTCGTCCGCCGCGTGATAATTTTATATATTTATCCCAACGTATTCTAATATCTGGATATGTAACAAGAGACTTATCACAAGGCACCAATCACAAAAAAAGGCGCAGGAAACTCTCCCGCGCCTTTTTTGCATTTCAAAAAATCAATAAATTTTAAAGCTAATGCAAATCAGCACCGGCCTATTTTTGTGCAAGAGCAATTGAATCAACAATCACTTTACGAGCGGCCTCAACTCCATCGATCTTATCAATTTTTGCCCATTTCCCCGGCTCCAGGTCCTTATAATGGGTAAAAAAGTGCACAATTTTTTGGGCTTCAATTTCCGGCATGTCTGAAATATCAGAAATATTGTCATAAGCGGGGGTTATTTTTGAAACCGGCAGAGCAATCAGTTTTTCATCCATTCCCCCATCATCTTCCATAAGCAAAACCCCAATGGGGCGACATCTGATAACTCCACCCGGAATAATCGGCCGTGAATTCATCACCATCACATCAAGCGGATCTCCATCTCCACAAAGAGTGTGGGGCACAAAGCCATAATTTCCCGGATAGCGCATGGGGGTATAAAGAAAACGGTCAACAAACAGCGTCTCGCTATCCTTATCCAATTCATATTTAATCGGCTCACCACCAATTGGAACTTCTATAATAACGTTGATATCATCGGGTGGATTTTTGCCGATTGGAATTTTGGAGATATTCATTTGCTGTTCAGCCCCATACATTTAATTAAAACTCATATCAGGGTCTTTTGACCTGATACAATTTATGCTTGAAGCTTTTGAACCATGAAGCTAGGCCATTGCAAGTGCAATTAAAATTAAAACCCGGCAGGAGTTGAATTACTTATGATTTTTTCTGAAAAAACCAAGCGAGTTTTAACAGCCTTTTTATTCGGCGTTATTTCCACCTCCATAACAATAGTTGCTCCAGCACAGGCCCAGGAAATCAGTTCTACCTATACTCAACTGGATCTGGATAATTGCAAGCTGCTGACAAGAAAAGAATTAGGGTTGCCAACACTCGAAAAAGAAGAAATGGGCATAGATGGTGGGCGCTGGTTATGCGTGGGATATAATAATTCCATTGTCTATGTCAGCGAGGGAGATTTAAGATTTTTTGTCTCCTTTGGCCAAAACGCCATGCGCGAACCTGCTGCCAGCCAAACTCTTGCCCCCTTCAACTATCTGGGCGAAACTCTGGAGTGGCGGGTTAAAAACATAGATGGTTCATGGGTTCCCTTTGCCACAATTCTGCGTTGGACAACTGAAATTGGTGATGGGTCCCAGCCCGACGGTTCAACATTGATCGTCACCAAGCTAGAGCAGGGAAACGTCTGTCAGGTGGCACGAATTGACGCCAAGAATGTTGCTGATGCCAATCAGGTTGCTCGCGACATTGCCGATACTAAGGTCGATGATTTTAACTGCCAAAGCGATCAGATTATTTTATTGCCGGGTTAAAAAAGTGAATTTTGAGCTCAAACGGGTCTATCGCACAGATATACTTTATGTGATGGCAGTGCAGGCGGAATATGGCTCGCACCTAAAACAGCGTTTTTCTCCGCTTTTCACCGGTGTTGGGCCGGTTGAGGCAGCAATGTCTTTAAGCTGCGCCATTTCAGATCTAAAAGCCAACAAGCAACTGCCCGATCTGATTATATCCCTTGGTTCTGCCGGTTCGCGCGAACTTATGCAAACAGAGATTTATCAGGCCAGCAGCGTATCCTATCGGGATATGGATGCCTCATTTTTGGGGTTTGAAAAAGGGAAAACCCCTTATCTGGATCAACCTGCAAAACTTGAACTTTCTCCCCTTATGTCGGGCATAAAAAAAGCAAGTCTTTCAACAGGGGCCAAAATAATTTCAGGGTCGGATTATGATTTAATAGATGCCCAAATGGTCGATATGGAAAGTTTTGCCCTAAAAAGGGTCTGCCAGACATTTAATCTGCCCATGATTGCCTTTAGGGGAATTTCAGACGGGGATGAGGAGTTATCCGGGCATCACAGCTGGACCCAATACCTTCATATCATTGATGAAAAACTGGCCAAAATAATCGACCAGCTTGAAACCCAGATAAAAGACGAACAATTTAAACTTTAGGCTGTAGGCTTTAGACGTGAGGTTTTGCCTCTAGCTCTGAGCATCCAGTTTTTGCGCTGCACGCATTGCCCGTTTTCGATCATGGGGGTCCAGATGGATTTTGCGCAACCGAATGGATTTGGGCGTTACTTCCACATATTCATCATCAGCAATATAGCCCAAAGACTGCTCAAGAGTCAGCCTTTTAGGGGTGGTCAAACGTACCGCTTCATCCTTGGATTGAGTACGGATATTGGTCAACTGTTTGCCCTTAAGCGGGTTGACCTCCAGATCATTATCTCTGGAATGTTCGCCAATAATCATGCCCTCATAAACGGGTACACCCGTATCGATCAGCATTGGTCCACGATCTTCAAGATTAAACAAGGCATAAGGAACAGCTGTTCCGGTAGCATTGGAAATCAACACCCCGGTGCGCCTTCCCGGCAATGATCCCTTATGGGGTACAAATTCATGAAACACCCGGTTAAAAATCGCAGTGCCGCGAGTATCGGAAAGCAATTCCGGCTGATAGCCGATTAACGAGCGGGTTGGCACATGCAAAACAAGTCGCGTCCGGCCAATGCCTGAGGGGCGCATATCAACCAGCTCGCCCCGTCTTTCGGTAAGTTTTTGCACAACCGTACCGGAATATTCTTCATCAACGTCGATTACAGCTTCTTCCACCGGCTCAAGTTTAATTCCATTCTCTTCACGAAACAAAACCTTTGGGCGGCCCACGGTAAGTTCAAAGCCCTCCCGGCGCATGGTTTCAATAAGAACCGCAAGTTGTAATTCTCCGCGCCCGGCAACTTCAAAACTGTCGCCATCGGCACCACGAGTTACTTCGATGGCCACATTGCCTTCTGCTTCTTTCTCCAGGCGATCCCCGATCACCCGACTTTGCACCTTGTCGCCTTCTTTGCCAGCTAACGGGCCATCATTGATGCGAAATGTCATAGAAAGTGTTGGGGGATCAATAGGCTGGGCTTTTAATGCTTCAGTTACACTTGGTGCACAAATAGTGTCGGCTACGGTTGCCGTTTCCAGCCCTGAAATTGAGATAATATCCCCGGCCCGACCCTGTTCAACCGGTTGACGTTCAAGGCCACGAAAAGCCAAAACCTTGGAAACTCTGGCTTTTTCTATCTGTTTGCCATCCCGGTCTAAGGCATGCACCGCATCTGTTGCCTGAATAACACCCGAATATACCCGCCCTGTCAGAATTCGTCCCAAAAATGCATCGCGCTGAATTGTTGTCACCAGCATGCGAAACGGACCTTCCTCAACTTCTGGCTCCTTGACATGCTCAAGCACCCTGTCAAGTAGCGGCCCGACACTGTCTTTGGGCCCCTCTGGCTCAGCGGCCATCCACTCATTTTTCGCAGAACCATAAAGCACTGGAAAATCAAGCTGCTCTTCGGAAGCTTCAAGCGCCACAAACAGATCAAATACCTCGTTGAGCACCTCGTCGTGGCGCTGATCAGGTTTGTCTATCTTATTGATGGCAACAATTGGCTTCAATCCCAAAGCCAGGGCCTTGCCCAGCACAAATTTAGTTTGAGGCATTGGCCCTTCAGCCGCATCTACCAGCAGTACGACCCCGTCAACCATGGAAAGAATACGCTCAACTTCACCGCCAAAATCCGCGTGACCCGGCGTATCAACAATATTAATTCGCGCTTCCTTCCAGACCAGAGATGTAACCTTGGCCAGAATGGTAATTCCGCGCTCACGCTCCAGATCGTTGCTGTCCATCATACGCTCTTGCGTGCGTTGATTTTGTCGGAACAAGCCCGATTGCTTCAGCAAAACATCAATCAAAGTGGTTTTTCCGTGATCGACATGGGCAATTATCGCAATGTTGCGCAAGGACATAATATAAAGCCATCTGGTTTTTGGGAAATGTTGGCTGGCAATAGCCGAGGTCTGATCAAAGCACAAGCTAATTATCAAACAAGGTTATTTCGGGACGTATTGTAGTGGTTCAACAAAGTCAAAGATTTGATAAAATTAGCCTTCCTACTAAGAGTAAATCTATCAAGCCTGCATGTTTTTGGCACTAAAATTGATTATTCCAGCTTCGTCAGCAGCCCGGGCTTCAATTGTTTGCAATAATTCATCAATCGAGTGTTCAGGCAAAGGCGGACTAAATAAATATCCCTGCACCTCATCGCATCCAAAATCTCTTAATATGTCCAGTTGCGCTTCGCTATCAACGCCAGCGGCGGCTGTGGTCATGCCAAGATTTGTCCCCAATGAGATTATTGCTTTGACAATTTCACGTTTTTCCCGAGAAACATCAATTTTTGCAATCAGATCGCTACTGATTATCAACTTGTCAAATGGAAACGATCCAAGGGTTCCAAGGGCGGAATTTCCACCTCCTGATATGGCCATGGCAATACGCAATCCCATAGCGCGCAGTTTTTTCAGGATTTTAAGTTTTTCTTTGGCATTTTTTTTCAACACCCCGTCATTAATTGTCAATTCAACCCTGTCAGGGTCAGTTCCGCTCGTTTTTAACAACTCATGAATTCGCTTTTCAACCTGACGCGAAACCAGTTGACCCGCAGAAATATTCACACAAAGTTTTATGCCTTTTGGCCAGTTTTTAGTGGCTAAACACGCTGTGCGCATGGCACGAATATCAATCTTGTTAAGAATTCCCATTTCCCTGGCAACCGAAGTAAACTCTTCCGGCATCACCATGCCCAGTTTTGGGTGGTCCCAACGCAATTGGGATACACAGCAACTTACCCGGTTACTTTCCAGCTCTAATACCGGTTGATAAGCATTTGAAAATTGACTTTGCTCCAGAGCTGCATTCAGATCAACTTCCAACTCTTTACGTTGCTGAACAGCCATATCCATACCTTTAGTGAAGAACTGGTATCCAAAACGCCCCCGTTTTTTTGCCCGGTAAAGAGCCATATCCGCGTGCTTGATCAATGTGGCTCCATCTTTTCCGTCATCCGGCGCCATTGCAATTCCGATACTGGTGCCGGCAATTATTTCATACCCTTCAATCGTCAGCGGCTTAGCAAGTTTTTCAAGGATTCTTGTTGCAATATTCGTGGCGCATTCTTTGCTTTTAATCGGCAGGGCCATATACATAAATTCATCCCCACCCATCCGCGCAACAATTTCATGCTGACGCTTACCCTGTTTTAGCCGAGCCGATACCCTTCGCAGCACCTCATCGCCAATTCCATGGCCGTATGTGTCATTAATTTCCTTGAAATTATCCAGATCAAGGCACAGAAGAGCCATTTTATCGCCCCTCTGGATTCTTGATTCTGCTTTTTTCATTTCTTCGTTGAAATAAGTTCTGTTGGGCAATTGAGTAAGAGAATCATGGCGCGCCATATATTTTATACGTTCTTCACTTCGACGCCGATCAGTTATGTCCTCATGAGTTGAAACAAACCCTCCATCATCAATAGACTTATGAGAAACAGAGATAAAACGTCCATCAGACAATTCAAAAATTTTATACTCACTGCCCAGATCGTTGACGACCTCATCAAAACTTTCCAACAAGCGATCATCGTCAGCCTCAACAATCATACCCACACTCAAACAATGGGCCATGATATCCTCAAACGAAGTACCAGGTTTACATAAACTGTTGGGAAGACCGTATAGTTGCTGCCATTTTTCATTACAGATCACCAGACGATGCTCGGCATCAAACATCACCAGCCCCTGCGCCATATGTTGAACCGCTGCGCCAAATCTTAGGTTTTGTAGTTTTAATTCTTCGCTGCGCTGCCTGACCAGCTCCTCGTTTTTCCTCTCATCGCTCACATCATGAATTACCCCGATCCAACCACCGCCTGGCATTGGATTTTTTACCACGTAAATGGAGCGCCCGTTTTCAACCTCGGTAAATTTTTGCTCAACATTTTGGGAATTCACCAATTCCATGCGATTGGCCAGATGGGATTTAGCTGTCTTTCCTTCTGGAATGCGGCCATTTTCAATCCTGTGGCGCATTATTTCTTTAAATTCAGTCCCCGGACGAGTTAGCTCTTTTGGCAAGCCATAGACATCAGCATAAGTGCGATTGCAGATAATCAAACGCCGATCACCATCAAATACACAAAGCCCCTGGGACATGGAATTGATTGCACGATCAAACCACTCGCTTTGAGCTAATAGGCGTTTTTGATTTTCCTGACTTTTTCTGCGTATCTCCACATCTTCGCTAATGTCTTCGTGGGATACGATCCAGCCTATTTCCCCATGGCGCGCAATTGAAGTTCTTATGGTTTTGTCGCCAATTTTTTGTTCAATCTTGCTGGGTTTGTCATATTGTTTTTGATCCAGCAGCCGCTGCTTAAGACTGTCATGAAGCCTATCGACCGACCAGCCCGCCCTAAGACCTGAAGCGGTGGTATATTCACAAAGCTGATATAAAGAGCTGCCAACACCAACCTCGTTGGGCATCAGGTCATAAATATCCAAAAAACGCTGATTGAACAATTTCAGAACGAATTCATCATCCCAAACGGAAAATCCATAGTGCATGGAAGAAACCGCCGCCGTCAGCAAGCGCTTATCATATACCACTTCCAATGATTTTTGGCTTTTATTGCCCAAAAACCTAACTCCCAAGGATTTCATAAGGGTCCATCAAGAACCCTAATATTCAACAAGGAGCTTTATCAGAAGGTGATTTAACAGCTATAAAACGAGTTACTATCCGCACGGAATTTAACATCTATGCTTAACAAAGCATTAAATTTCCATATGCTTAGGGTCAGGACCTAACTATTCACAAGTTTATTTAGACGAAAGATTTCTGGCCGCATATGTTTTGAGCCTTAGCGCATTTAGCTGAATAAAGCCTTGCGCATCATGGTGGTCATAGGTTCCAGATCCCTCTTCAAACGTCACCAGATCTTCTGAATAAAGTGAAAATGGCGACGTTCTGGCCACAACTGAAACCGAACCTTTATAAAGTTTTAAGGTTACTTCACCTGCCACGTGGGTTTGAGACTTATCAATCAAAGCCTGAAGCATTTCACGTTCTGGAGAAAACCAAAAACCATTGTAAATCATCTGGGCATATTGCGGCATTATTTCATCTTTCAAATGCGCCGCACCACGATCCAGCGTAATAGATTCAATGCCTCGATGAGCCACCAAAAGAATAGTTCCGCCCGGAGTTTCATAAACCCCTCGCGATTTCATACCCACATAGCGGTTTTCCACCAGATCAAGGCGTCCAATGCCGTTCCTGCCCCCTAAAAGGTTTAGTTTTGTCAAAAGAGTAGCCGGCGAAAGCCTCTCCCCATCAATTGAAACCGCATCCCCTTTTTCAAAACCAATAGTGATAATTTCTGCCTTGTCCGGGGCATCTTCTGGAGCAACCGTGCGCTGATAAACATATTCAGGAGCTGCAACGCCGGGATCTTCTAAAACCTTACCCTCTGAAGACGTATGCAACAGATTGGCATCCACCGAAAACGGGGCCTCGCCTTGCTTGTCTTTTGGCACTGGGATTTGATTTTTCTGAGCATATTCAATTAATTTAGTCCGACTTTGTAAATCCCATTCCCGCCAGGGAGCAATTACTTTAATGCTGGGATCAAGCGCATAACACGCCAGTTCAAACCTGACCTGATCATTGCCTTTTCCGGTAGCTCCATGGGAGACCGCATCCGCACCGGTTTCTCTAGCAATCTCAACCAAACGCTTGGAAATCAAAGGGCGCGCGATGGAAGTTCCAAGCAGATACACCCCCTCATAAAGCGCGTTGGCGCGAAACATTGGAAATACAAAATCGCGCACAAATTCCTCGCGCAGATCTTCCACATGAATTTCCTTGATTCCCATCATCTCAGCTTTGGCACGCGCCGGCTCCAGCTCTTCTCCCTGCCCCAGATCGGCGGTAAAGGTTACAACTTCACAATCATATTCATTCTGCAGCCATTTCAAAATGATTGACGTATCAAGCCCACCTGAATAGGCCAGAACCACTTTATTGATATCTTTGCTCATAAGATTAACTATCCCGGCTGCTGTTATTGGTCATAAATGTTGGGTAAACTCGCTATTGGCAATTTGCAAGCAAAACCCGTTTCTTGGAAAGAATCAATTCGCGGACAATGCCCAAAACCTGAAATTTTATTTTTCTGTTTTACTCAGATCAAATTCAAAATAATTCATTTGCTGCTCTTTACCATTCAACGAACGATAAAGCCCATTAGCCGCAACATTATCGGTTTCTGTTGCCAACCAACAATAGGTGCAACCGATTTCCCGGGCGCTTTCAAATAGGGCTGCCATCAAACGCTTAGCAATCCCTTGGCGCAAATAATCGTCGTGCACCCCCGCCTCATTAACAAAAAACTCAACCGCTTTATCGGGATGAAAATAAGTAAAACCAGACGCCATCCCGATAACTTTATCTTTGTCCAATGCAACAACAATAAAATAATCATCGCGCGCCAGATATGCTTTGGCCATATCCGGCTTAATATTATTGTCAAATACATCCGGGCCAGAGCTTAATAATATATCCAGATCTTTTTCACCAAGGGTTTTGATTTGAATATTCATTTTGCCTCCAATGCATCAATTTGCTTTCTTGAAAGTTTTTCACTTGCCGATTTCAATTGTCCACAGGCGGCAAAAATATCTCGACCCCTTGGAGTTCTTACAGGCGAGGCATAACCGGCTTTATTGACAATATCACTAAAGCGCTCAATGCGCTCCCAATCCGAGCATTCATATGGGGATCCCGGCCACGGATTAAACGGAATAAGGTTTATTTTTGCCGGAATGTTGGCCAGCAATCGCACCAGTTCACGCGCGTCGGCGTCGCTATCATTAATATCTTTAAGCATCACATATTCAAACGTAATACGGCGGGCGTTCGACACGCCAGGATAATTACGACACGCTTCAAGCAGCTCTTTTATTGGCCATTTTTTATTGATTGGCACCAATTCATCGCGCAGCTCATCCCTTACCGCATGCAATGATATAGCCAGCATCACACCTATTTCACTGCCAGTCGGCTCAATCTGAGAAACCACCCCGGAAGTAGACAAGGTTATGCGCCGTTTGGAAATAGAAAGACCGTCGCCATCGCTCATGATCAAAAGTGCTTTTTTTACATTTTCAAAATTATACAATGGCTCACCCATGCCCATCATCACAATATTAGTAATGGCACGCACATCTCCTGACGGGGTCATGCCATCGACAGGGCGTGTGCCACCGGGGAAATCTCCCAACAAATCACGAGCCATCAACAATTGAGAAACAATTTCCCCAGCGGTAAGGTTTCTCACCAACCGTTGGGTTCCCGTATGACAAAAACTGCAATTTAATGTGCAACCAACTTGTGACGAGATGCAAAGTGTTCCCCGTCCCGGCTCTGGAATATAAACGGTTTCCACCTCTATTGCCGGCAGTGCTGGATTTTTAGGGTCTATAAATCTGAAAAGCCATTTTCTGGTGCCGTCAGTTGATACCTGCTCGGATACCAGTTCCGGACGCACAAGAGAAAAATTCTCCTCAAACAATTGTCGCGCCACTTTGGATACATTGCTCATTTTGGCAAAATCAGTGATGCCGTTGACATAAATCCAGTTCCACAATTGCTTGGTACGCATGCGGGCTTCTTTTTCTGCCAACCCCATTTCAGATAAATGCCCCTCAATCTCCTGACGTGAAATTCCAATCAGATCATGTTTGATTTTTTCCGCTGAAAGGGTTTTTTCATGTCCTGCTGAATTTCCCATCGTGGAAATGACATCTGTTGAATTGGCCATGGCAAAAAATCCATTTAATCAAAAATAGTGCCTGAAAAAAGCACTGACAAATAATTTGAGATAAATAGCCAACAGCCAGATAGCAAAATGCAATCCCCTGTTGATCAGGAACCGATCTAACATAGGCACCGTAACAGCTCAAACAGCTTTTTTAAGGTTTAAAATATTCAGGTCAGTGCCATAGTATCAATGCTAGGATATCAGGACCCTAAAGCTATCGACAGGCAGAATTTATTGCCCTTGAAGACGCAGTGGCACCCGAAAGAGAAAAAGTTTGGACGATATCCTCCCCTCCAACACTTGAACCTTCGATGAGCAAATTCGCTCCAGCCCTTAAGTCACGAGCAAACGCTTCGCTCTGCTCTGGGTCGCTCAGCCATGCTGCATCAGCGCTGGTAAACAATTCGTAGGTATTGGAGCCAACTTTTGCAATTGCCACACTTTCAGGTGCAAATTCATATCCCGCTATCATATTAAATTCATTGCGCAAAT
>UOEQ01000224.1_pt1 | contig 15657 bp, 14 predicted proteins | sample 1988631 | NCBI WGS metagenome assembly UOEQ01 (sample SAMEA4712195, study PRJEB27164) | hydrothermal vent metagenome | biome: marine basaltic hydrothermal vent biome; feature: marine hydrothermal vent; material: mineral | place: Pacific Ocean | collected 2011-06-14/2011-07-23 | depth 1719 m
ACGAGATAACCAGGGGCTATCTAGTTTGTCGGAATAAAAGGCTACTCCAAGCCTTTTAACGATTTCGGTTATGGTGGGGTAGGGAGCAACAAATTTAGTCAGGGAGGAAACTTTCATTTTATTGGCGATGGCATAGGAGAAGAATGAAACCAGCTCTCCTGCATTAGCTCCAACGATACCTGCCCCCAATATATTGCCTTTTTTATCGGTAATCAGCTTTACCAGCCCTTCGGTTCGCTTTTCAGCGATTGCCCTATCGTTTTGCGCAAATGTTGCGCGAAGCACCTTGATGTTTTTACCGTGTTTTTTCGTTGCTTGAATTTCATTCAAACCGACCTGGGCAATTTCGGGGTCTGTATAGGTTGACCATGGAATTATTGATGTGTTTTGACGCACCGGCAAACCAAAAAGCGCATTTCTGACCACAAGACCGGCCTGATAACCCGCCATATGGGTGAATTGCAGCCCCCCTGTTACATCACCGATCGCATAAACGCGCGAATTGGTGGTTTTCATTGAGGGCTTTACCTTAATGGCCTTGTTTTCAAGTTTAATGCCGGCTTCTTCAAGCCCAAGGTTTTCTACATTTGCTTTGCGCCCGGCGGCCACGAGCAGGTGCGACCCGACGAGAACTTGTTCACCATCGTCAGAATTATCTGCATCACTGGCACCTTTTTCTTGGGCACTTGTCTTTTGGGCATCTGTGTCACGAACAATGGAAACTGCGATATTCTGGCCTTTTTTCTCGACCTTTTCGATTTTCGTGCGGGCAAAAATATTCACCCCCTCAGCGGCAATTTTTCGCAATGCAATTGCTGTGAGTTCCGGATCGTCCTTTCCCAACGGATCAAACATTTCAACAACCGAAACTTCACAACCCAGACGAGAATGGGCTTGAGCCAGCTCCATACCAATGGGACCGCCACCGATTATTATCAAATGCGAGGGCTTGCGCGAAAGTTCAAAAATATTTTCATTGGTGAGATATGGCACCCCATCCAATCCCGCAACAGGTGGAATTGCAGCGCTTGAGCCGGTTGCTATCACAAAACGGCGGGCTTTGATTTGATAATCTGCAACTTGAACAGTGCGTTTATCAATAAATTTTGCATGGCCCTGAATTACTTTTGCCCCAAGCCCTTCAAAGCGTTCCACAGAATCGTGGGGGGCGATGGTGTCTATAACGCCCTTGACGTGCTCGTTCACCCGACCAAAATTCACCTTTAACTCAACCGCACTAACCCCAAAACCTGAGGCATGCTGAATGGTATGGGCGCGTTTGGAGGCGGCAATCAGTGCTTTGGAGGGTACACAGCCGGTATTTAGACAATCGCCGCCCATTTTATCGCGCTCAATAAGCACCACCGATGCTCCTAACGCCCGGGCCGCAGCTGCCACTGTCAGGCCACCGGAACCAGCACCAATTACACAAATGTCGGGCTGTAAAATCTCAGACATATTAATTCCTTGAAATCCCTAAATTTTTAGGCGGATTTTGTTTTTCTAAAATGCTTTAGAACAACCGGCATTAGCGAAACAAGAGCTAATAAGGTAAATGCGATCAGCATTTCGCTCGTTATTATATCAGAAGCTGAAAAGGGCTGACCACAGGGGGCCACCTGCTCGGAACAGGCGATGGCACGTTCTGAGATTATCGAGCGCAACCCCTCCCCGGCAAATGAATAGGCAATCGTGCCCGGAATAATTCCAAAAGCTGTTGTCCAGAAGAACACCGAAAACCGCACACCAAGAATTGCAGGAACTACGTTGACCATTATAAAGGGAAATACTGGAGCAAGGCGCAAAAACAACATGTAGCTAACCGCATTGTTGCAAAAACCCTGAGCCATCACGTTTAGTCTTGCGCCTGCTCTCTCGCGAAAAAAATCCACAAAAAGCGAACGGGCTGCAAAAAACAACACAGAAGCCCCAAGGGTCGCACCAACAACAACAATTGCCGCGCCGGTCGCCCAGCCAAATATTAGACCGATTGCAACTGTTAACAACCATGCAGCAGGAAAAGAGGCAGCGGTTGCTCCCAGATAAATAGCGCAGGTCACCAGAACCGAAAGCCAGAAATTGGCTTCAATAAAAACTCTTATACTGGCATATTGCAGGGCCAGCTCGTCCAGTGAGAGGCGTTGATAAAGTCCGGAGGCAAAAAACGCCACCACCGCTGCGCCCAACAAAACTACCGGAAGAAAGCGCCTCAGCACAGACGGCGGAGTTTTATCGGCAGAGGTTTTTTGCTGGTCTGTTGCTGAATTTTGCATGGCTCGTCTTTTTTGATTTGTTTTCAATTACTGGCGTTATCGAAGAATTTTAAGACCATCTGTTTGACGCGCCTCTTTGAGCGTATCCTAAAAACCCAATTTAGCAGAACCGGTAATGGGCTAGAATTAATGATCATAAACTTCTCATAAAACTTACATATAGAAGTTAAAAACAAAATGCTTGGCCTATCACCCACGTGTGAGCAGGAGTGATCGGAACATGGTTAAGCGTGATCACAAAACTAAAATAGTATTTGTTCGCTCTCGATGATATGTTGACTTGAGTAGCAGTTCTTTTTATAGATCGCCACGCGATACCACAGGCATCGGTTCTCTAAAGCTTTGTGGTTCAAATTTATTCTAGAAAAAGACTTAAGAGGAACCGCCTAAAATGCGGTTGTGGTTTTTATGAAACGTACTTTTCAGCCAAGCCGCCTTGTGCGCACACGACGTCATGGTTTTCGTTCCCGCATGGCAACAAAAAACGGTCGCAAGATTTTGAATGCACGCCGCGCACGCGGTCGCAAACGGCTTTCGGCATAGCTTAAAGAATTTGCTGCGCCGCTTAAAGATTTTGCTGCGCGGCTTAAAGAACTTGCTGTGCGGTTTGAATATCTGGCTGGTAAATACCAACCGATAAGATCTGACTTAAAAGCGGCCGGTGGAAAATTCAAAGATGCGCCACTTAAAAAAACGATCGCAATTCTTAAATGCTGCTCGCGGGGTTCAAATTCCCGGGCGGTTTTTTGTTTTACAAAAAGCCAAAGCACAATTTGACGATTGCGGAATTGGTTATACGGTAACCAAGCGCATGGGCAATTCACCGGAGCGCAATCGCATAAAAAGACGATTGCGGGCTGCGGTTTTGGCTTGCAGGTCGGGATTTGTTGGCGAACATGATTATGTGTTAATTGGCAGGCGTAAAATATTGGGCGCCAAATTTTCAACTCTGGTCAACAATCTTGAAAATGCATTAAGACAAATGCACTCAAATAAAGCAGCGGGATAAAACAAGCTATAATGACATCCGAAACGCGCAATATGATCGCCGCCGTCGTCCTATCACTTTTTGTGGTGGTGGGCTGGCAATATTTTATCGTTACTCCTCAGGTTGAACGCGCCGCCGAGCAGGCAGAAATCGCCGCTCAGCAATCAACCGATGAGGGGGCAGTTGATCTGGCAACACCAACCGCCACCGTTGGCGAAGCTGCCAGCACCACTCCGGTAGCAGAGCAAAGCACATTTGCCACCCGGCAGGAGGCCATTGCCAGCACGGAACGGGTAAGGATCGAAACAGAATCTCTGACCGGCTCCATCAATCTTGCTGGCGGACGGATCGACGATCTTTCCTTGAAAAATTACCGCGAAACCGTAGACGATGAAAGCCCGATCATCACTCTTTTAACGCCAGCCAGCGCCTCTGGTAGCTTTTTTGTTGAACAGGGTTGGGTGGTTGCCTCCGGGGGAAATACCAAGGTTCCCAATGGCGATACCGTTTGGAGCGTGGGGCCCAACAGGACATTAACCGCCACCAATCCGGTAGTTTTGACCTATGATAATGGCGAAGGCGTTGTATTTACCCGCTCCATTGAAATTGACGACAAATATTTATTCACCATCACTCAGACAGTAACCAACAATTCCAACGGTGACATTGCACTGTTCCCCTACGCCCGTGTTGCGCGGTATGAAACTCCCGATGTTGCAGGATTTTTTATTCTCCATGAAGGACCTATTGGGGTTCTTGGGGAAAATAATCTAATTGAGAAATCCTATAAGGATCTGCGCGATGACCGGCAAATAGATTATGAAGCCAATGGCGGCTGGCTCGGATTTACCGATAAATATTGGGCAGCGGCAGTTATTCCAGAACCGGGAACACCGGTCAACGCTCGCTTCTCGTGGAATAAACCGGCCGAAAATGACATTTATCAGACCAGTTTTGTGGTGAGATCACCCACGGTTGTGGCCGCAAATGGCACAGCAAATAGTAAAAGCTATGTTTTTGCAGGCGCCAAGGTGGAAGCTGATATTTATAAATATGAAAACGAGCTGGGAATTGATCGCTTTGAATTAATGATCGACTGGGGTTGGTTTAACTTCATCACTCGGCCCATGTTCATTGTAATCCGCTGGTTATTTGAATTAACGGGCAATTTTGGCGTCGCCATTTTGCTGGTGACGGTTATGGTAAAGGCAATATTTTTCCCCTTGGCCAACAAATCCTATGCGTCCATGGCGGCGATGAGGAAAGTTCAGCCGGAAATAAAAGCCCTGCAGGAAAAGTTTGGCGATGATCGTCCCGGAATGCAAAAAGCGCAGATGGAATTGTTCAAGCGCGAAAAAATTAATCCGGTTGCCGGGTGTTGGCCGATGCTGATCCAGATTCCGGTGTTTTTCTCGCTTTATAAGGTTTTGTTCGTAACTATTGAAATGCGTCAGGCTCCGTTCTTTGGCTGGATACAGGATCTGGCGGCAAGGGACCCCACCAACATTTTCAACCTGTTGGGACTGTTGCCATATGATCCGACTGCGATACCGCTGATCGGCACGTTTTTGGCCATCGGCATCTGGCCCCTGATCATGGGCATTACCATGTGGGTGCAGATGCAGCTCAATCCTCCGCCTACTGATCCGACCCAGAAGATGATTTTTGGCCTGATGCCGATAATCTTTACCTTTATGCTGGGCACGTTTCCGGCCGGGCTGGTAATCTACTGGGCATGGAACAACTTTTTGGGTGTTATTCAGCAATATTACATCATGCGCCGCCACGGGGTTGATGTTAATCTGCTGGAAAATATCACCAATATTTTCAAACGCAAAAAAGCTGACGGTGATAAACCCGCAAGCTAAGGCAAAGGCATCAGCTAAGGCCAAGGCCTCAGCTAAAACCAAGACCCCAGGGTATTGACCCTGGGGGCAATACCCTGATCAGGATTTTTTCAAAAGTGGCCAAAGATAACCACTCTAACAATATCGAAGCGCCTGAAAACAGCGCCGAAAGAGATGAAGCCGGGCGTATATTATTCGCCCGGCCTTTTCAGTTTATCAAGGGCTGCGTCAGGGTTAGTGACCTTCCCGCCCCCGATCGGGTTGAAGTTGCATTTGCCGGACGCTCCAATGTGGGCAAGTCCTCTTTGATCAACGCTTTGACCGGGCGCAAAAATCTGGCTCGCACATCCAATACTCCGGGACGAACTCAGGAATTAAACATTTTTGAGGCCGAACTGGCTCCGGTTCGCATTGTTGATATGCCCGGATTTGGTTTTGCACGGGCACCAAAACCTGCCGTCGAGGCATGGAACAAGCTGATCCATTCTTACTTGAGAGGGCGGGCTAATCTGCGTCGGGTATATTTGCTTATTGATGCGCGCCACGGGCCAAAGGCCAATGATTTGAGCGTGATGAACGAGCTGGATACGGATGCGGTCAGCTATCAGATAATTTTGACCAAAATCGACAAACCATCCCAGCGCGATTTGGAAAAAACCGTGGCGAAAACCAAAGAGGTCATCGCCAAGCGCCCGGCTGCCTATCCGGAAATAATTCTAACCTCGTCTCAAACCGGCATTGGAATTGGCGAACTTCGCGCAACCATTGCTGATTTTATTAACGATTAGAGTTTTTTCCAAAGCAGCCGGTTTTGTTACCTGGAAAGCTTTTTGGCAGATTTGAAAAATCCGGCCAGCGCCAAACCGACAAGATCATTATCTATCGGGTTTTGCAGGGATTTAATCGCTGCTTCCACTTCGTCCTCACTTAAGGGATTGCCCCGGCGCAATTCAAATATGGCCCCTGAATATTCAATCTCAAATTCGGGGTGGGGCTGCATGCTCATAGTAGTGCCATTGGCATAAAGCAGCCCGGCATTGGGAGTAAAATTTGAACTTAAAAAAACTTTTGCTCCCGCAGGCGGTGTGACCACCTGATCCTTATGGGAGGCGGCAATGGCAATATTTTCAGTACTGTCTGGGAAAAAATCAGGCACAGTTTGCATTTGATAAACATGGCGACCAAGCCCCCAGCCCTTGGGAGATTTAATGACTTTTCCACCCAAAGCATCGGCAATTATCTGGTGACCAAAGCAAATTCCCAACATGGGAAGATTGGCATCATGGGCCTTGCGAATAAAAACTCTTAAGTGTTCCATCCACTCCAGATCATCATAGACCCCGGCCGCAGAGCCTGTAACAATAACTGCTTCAAGCTCTTTAGGTTCCGGAATTTTTTCTCCCGCATGAACTTCAATCTGATCAAAGGAAAACGACGCATCGGCCTGTAGAAACATACGTTTGAATTTATCAGCATAAGGGCCGAAGTCATCGCGCAGTGCAGGAGGGTTTTCACCGGCTAAAAGAATTGTCAGTTTCATCAGATATCAGGCACCAATAATTGTCTAAAGTCAGCACATAGAAAGTTGGCCGTGACAAATCAAGCAATGATTGGCAATTTCACTTCAAACATTCACTTGTAATCATTCACTTGCATTGAGTAAATCTGCGAGACATTGAGAGATTATGATTGTAAGCGTTGAGAATAACAGTTTCCAAGAATGGAAAAAAGCTTCAGTGATATAAGAGCAAAAATATGCAAGAGCTAAAATATGAATGATAAAAACACCGTAAGTCATGATGCCGCCGTTCTGGCCAAGGCGCTACCCTTTATGCAGAGTCACGAAGGCAAAACAATTGTTGTGAAATATGGCGGGCATGCCATGGGCGACCCTGAACTGGGTCAGGCATTTGCCCGGGATATCGCAATGCTAAAACAGGCAGGCGTCAACCCGGTGGTGGTGCATGGGGGCGGTCCGCAAATTGCTAAAATGCTCGGTAAGCTAGGTATTAAATCGCGCTTTGAGGGCGGCCTCAGGGTTACCGACAAGGAAACCATGGAAATTGTTGAAATGGTTTTGGCCGGCTCCATAAACAAAGAAATCGTGGCGATGATAAACCGCGACGGGGAATGGGCAATTGGCTTATGTGGCAAGGATGGCAATATGGTCATTGCCAAAAAAACAAAAAAATCCGTCTCCGATCCAGACAGTAATATCGAGCGGATTGTTGATCTTGGATTTGTTGGCGAGCCGGAAAAAATTGACACGACCCTGCTTGATACTCTGGCCCATTCGGAAATGATCCCGGTTATTGCTCCCATTGCTCCGGGGCGTGATGGCAATACCTATAATATCAATGCCGATATTTTTGCCGGAGCAATCGCTGGTGCCCTTGGTGCAAAGCGATTATTGTTCCTTACCGATGTGGAAGGGGTTCTGGATGGGGATGGAAAGCTGATTAAAAAGCTAGATGTCAAACAGGCCCGTTCGCTGATCAAAGATGGAACCATCAGCGGAGGCATGATCCCCAAAGTGCAAACCTGCATCAAGGCCATTGAGGAAGGTGTTGAAGGAGTGGTGATCGTTAATGGCAAAGTTGCCCATGCGGTCTTGATAGAACTTTTTACGGAATATGGGGCTGGCACTCTTATTGTTAGATAGGTTCGAAAATTTTATACGTTTTGGGTGAGGAGCCTTAAATTGGAAGTCGTGGATAAGTTGACGAACGGGTTAGAACATATTGAAGCGTGGGTATTTGATTTGGATAATACGCTTTATCCCAGAACCTGCGACCTGTTTGCTCAGGTGGATACTCTTATTACCCAATATATGATGAATGTAACGGGCATGGAAAAGGTAGCAGCGCGGCGTCTGCAAAAAGATTATTATCGGGATCACGGCACAACCCTTAATGGCTTGATGCTGCACCATGATGTGGACCCGGATCATTATCTGGATAGTGTGCACAACATTGACTATTCACCAGTGCAGGCCCACCCGGAACTGGTTGAAACCATAATTTCACTACCAGGGAAAAAATACATATTCACCAATGCTGATATGGGCCATACCGAGGCGGTTTTAACCCGGCTTGGAGCTTTAGAACTGTTTGATGGCATGTTTGATATTCGCGCCGCTGGACTGATCCCAAAGCCGGAACAGCCAGCCTATGACAAGTTTTTGAAAGAGCACAGTATCAATCCCAAAAACGCTGCAATGTTTGATGACCTGGAAAAAAACCTGAAAGTGCCACATTTGCTTGGCATGTCAACAATTCAGGTGATTGCGGATCAAGAGTTTTCCCATTCCCAGGTGGAGAGTTGGGAACTTGATCAAAAGGGAAATGAAGATCATATTCACCATACAACCGATGATCTGGTGGACTTTTTGAAGTCTTTGAAAGTAAATTCATAAATCCAGTCTCATATCCCTGAATTACTTAGTCACGCAAAAAAATTGAAGGAATAAAAAATGAAACTTTTTGCTTCGCGCATTATTGGGGCGGCGGCAATCGCTGCGATGATGTTGCCATCAGGCGTCATGGCTCAGGAGGCAAGGGATTTTGCCGACAAATTGAGCGCAACTTTTAAATCTTATTCAACTTTTGAAATTAAGTTTGGCAGCGCAATTGCAGATGGTGACAACATTATTCTTTCTGATTGGGACATTGAAGGCGTTGATGGGTCCCGAGCACAAAAAATTCTGGATGGCACGGTGACATTTGAAGGGGTTCAGGCAACCGCAAACGGAGGCTACACAGCTGAACGGGCGGTTTTCAATGATATTGATTTTACGGATGATGGCATTAGGCTTGAAGTTCGCAATATATTTGCCAGTAACATTGAAATTTTTGCCGACCCTGACGCCGATATTCTCGATACTATGATGCTGTATCAGGGCTTTAGCGCCGGTCCTGTAAAAGTGACTCTTGAAGACAGGGAAGTTTTTAGAATTGATAGCATCGTCTCAACATCTGCCATAAATGATGACCGCAACGAGTATGTCAGCAATTACGCGATTTCCGGCATATATGGCGACCTGTCTCAGATTGATGACAGCGATATGAATGACGCATTGAAAATGTTTGACCTGACAGAAATAAATGCCAGCATGAGCGGAGATATGGCATGGATAATCGACACCGGTCTTCTATCCATCATCGATTCTTCCATTGATATTGATGGTGTGGGAGAGTTGATCATCAATGCCGATATTCTTGGATATACGCTTGAACTTGCCCAATCAATGCAAGAGCAGGGTAAGGCCATGCAGGAAATGGATGCCACATCCTCTCAGGCTGAAATGGCCGGGATGCAATTACTGATGTCGATGGCAGCACAGCTTTCAGTTTCGGATATTTCCATTCGTTTTAATGATGATTCAGTGACCAACAATGTTCTGGATTTCATCGCCGCCGAGCAGGGTGTGTCACGCAAAGGATTTGTTACCATGGCTTTGAGCATATTGCCTTCAATTCTGGGACCACTTGGGATGCCCGCATTGCAGGAACAGGTAATTGAAGCAGCAACCAGCTTCCTTACCAATCCGGGCAATATTGAAATCAAGGCCGAACCAGCTGAACCTGTTCCGTTTATGGCTTTGTTTGCAGCAACGCAAAATCCATCAATTGCCAACGAACTGCTAAATATCAGCATTACTGCAAATCAGTAATTGTTCAGGGCCAAGACCCTAAGGCTAAAACCTAACTCTCCCCGGTTGTGAAAATCGGGGAGAGTTTTTTTATTATTTCCCGGAAACAGCCTGATCCAATGAAATCTCAGGCAGATCATAAAATTTTCGGATAATATTCCAGCCATCTTTGGCATTATCAACAATAGTAAACAGGTCCACATCTTCAGGGGATACGGTTCCCTCCTCGACCAGAGCTTCAATATTTATAACCCGCCCCCAGAATTCGCCTCCGAACAAGATAACCGGAACCCTTTGCATGCGCCCGGTCTGAATAAGGGTTAAGGTTTCAAAAAATTCATCCAGGGTGCCAAAACCTCCCGGAAATACTGCAACGGCCTTGGCTCGCAGTAAAAAGTGGATTTTTCGAGTGGCAAAATAGTGAAAATTGAAACAAAATTCCGGGCTTACATAGGCATTTGGCGCCTGCTCATGGGGCAAAACAATATTAAAACCTATGGAGGGGGCGCCAACTTCCTGAGCGCCGCGATTTCCCGCCTCCATAACACCGGGCCCGCCACCGGTAACCACCATATATTCCTTATAGTCCAGCAGTTTTGACGTAAGGGAGGCATATTGAGCAAATAATCTGGCCTCGTCATAGAATTTTGAACTTTTAATCAGGTTTTTTTTTGCCAATTCGGTTTTTGCTGCCCACGGGTCAGTTCCCGGCTCTGCAATTCGCGCCCCGCCAAACAATACTATGGTTGAATTGACCTCGCGCTCGCGCAACCATAGTTCAGGCTTTTGATATTCCAGTTGAAAACGGATCCCACGCATTTCCTGGGATGTCATGAATTCTTCATCGGAAAATGCCAGTTTATAGGCCTGAGCCTCGGTTTGAGGGGTAACAGGGACCTGACGCGCCTGCTCGATATCCTGTTTGGATGTGCGCAATGGTGAGTGATGGCATTTGGCCATGATTTTAGTACTCCGTGATATAAGGCATCTTGAAAATTGAATTATGCAATGTTGCATGAGTAGAGTTAATTATCGATGGAAGCGGCTCCAATCCAATAATTCAATTATTGTCAAAACTTCATTCTGCTGGTTTTAATAAAGCTCAAAACTGTCTATGCTGCGCGCTGATAGCAAACAAAACTACCGACAAATTTTCAGGAAGCAACATGAAGCACTCAGATATATCCCAAACCATTGATGACGCATTTGAAAAGCGTGCAGAGCTTGGCTTAAATACCCAAGGGGAAATCCGCGAAGCGGTTGAGGCTGCGCTTGAGCTTTTAGATAGCGGGGCAGCAAGAGTTGCTGAGCGGAGTGAAAGCGGGAAATGGCAGGTTAATCAATGGCTGAAAAAAGCCGTGCTTTTAGGCTTTGTTCTCAACGATATGGAAATAATTGGTGGCGGACCCGGAGGGGCAAATTGGTGGGACAAGGTTCCTTCAAAATTTACCGGTTGGAGCGAAAATAAATTTCGTGATGCAGGTTTCAGGGCAGTTCCGGGAGCCATTGTACGCCATAGCGCCCATATCGGAAAGGGGGCTGTATTGATGCCGTCCTTTGTAAATCTTGGAGCTAGTGTTGGTGAGGGGACCATGGTTGATACATGGGTTACAGTTGGCTCCTGCGCACAAATCGGCAAAAATGTTCATCTGTCAGGCGGGGTTGGCATTGGCGGAGTGCTGGAACCCTTGCAGGCCGGACCAACCATTATCGAAGATAATTGCTTTATCGGGGCACGCTCTGAAGTTGTAGAGGGGGTGATCGTGCGCGAAGGCTCGGTGATTTCCATGGGAGTATTTATTGGGCAATCGACAAAAATTGTTGATCGCAATACCGGGGAAATTCATATGGGCGAAGTTCCGCCATATTCTGTGGTGGTCTCTGGCTCCATGCCCGGCAAGCCGTTTCCTGACGGCACGATGGGTCCCTCGCTTTATTGTGCCGTGATTGTTAAGCGGGTCGATGAAAAAACCCGCTCAAAAACTTCCATCAACGATTTGTTGCGGGACTAAACAACCAGGGCCATAAGTGCCGCAATATAGTTTCATTCACTACACAGATAATCAAACATGCCAAGTGATATAGATATGTCCGATCAAACCATAGCAACTGATACAAAAACCCTGTTGCAAGACCTGATGCGCTGCCGCTCTGTCACCCCGAATGAGGATGGCGTTCTTGATGTGCTTGAGGAGTTTTTGACCCCGTTGGGATTTAACTGCACCAGAGTTAAATTTGAGGGGGATGGCTCCTATCCGGTTGATAATCTGTTTGCCACGCGAGGAACAGAAGGGCGTCATCTGTTATTTGGCGGCCATACGGATGTGGTGCCTGCGGGCAATGAAGATGAGTGGACCCATAATCCATTTGAGGCCATTGAGGCTGATGGTCAGATATGGGGCCGTGGGGCGGTGGATATGAAAAGTGGCGTGGCGGCCTTTTGCGCTGCTGCGGCAGTTTTTGTTAGAAACCAGAGCGATGAAAATGGAATTATCTCTTTAGCCATTACAAATGACGAAGAATCCGATGCAATAAACGGCACGGAAAAACTATTGGAATGGGCTGTTGAACAGGGGCACAAGTTTGATTTTTCCATCGTTGGGGAGCCAAGTTCAGCAAAAATTCTCGGGGATAATATCAAGGTGGGCCGACGCGGATCTATCAGCGGTATTATCTCAATTCGTGGCAAGCAGGGCCATTCTGCCTATCCGGAAAGGGCCAATAATCCGACACCGGTGCTGGCACGTCTTACGCAAATATTAAGCGAGACAAAACTTGATGATGGAACAGAGCATTTTCAACCCTCAAACCTTGAAGTAACCTCAATAGACATTGGTAACGAGGCCGCAAATGTCATTCCGGCCGTTGGCACTTTGAGCTTTAATATCCGATTTAATGAAACATGGGACGGGCCTTTAATTATCGCATGGATCGAGAAAAGAATTGGTGAAGTTAAAGAACCAGGGTTTGAAATAGAGTGGCGTCAATTGGGCAAAGTGGCCAATTGTTTTGTTTCGCCCATATCTGATGATGTAAATATTGTCCGCGATGCCGTAAAATCCGTTGCCGGACTTGTGCCTGAGCTTGCAACATTTGGTGGCACCTCTGATGCTCGTTTTATTGCCAATTACTGCCCGGTAGTAGAATGTGGACTGGTTGGCCAGACCATGCATCAGGTTGATGAGCGGGTGGAGATTTTTCAACTATATGATCTTGAAAAAATTTATCTGCAAATCATGGACAAATTTTTCTCCAATACCTAGGTTCTGGTCCTAGTTCTTGCCTTGGGGACTTGACCCAAAATACTAACAACAATTAAAGCTACGACAGAAAATTCCTCCTCGTACAAAAACCCGGATCATTTATGAACAAGTCAAATATTCAAGAATTAATTGATGCCGGGCGCGGAACTGTGGCCCTGTTGATGGGTCGGCGCAATGCGGGGGAATATTTTGACCTTGGTCTGCGCGGACTTGCGGGCAGCTTTATTGCGTTTTTGGTGGCTGCAACCTTTAATGCCTTTTTGCCCTCCATAATGGGCAGGCAGACAGAGGTTGAACATGCCGCAATGCTCACCCCCACATCAGCAATTTTAATGGTGATTACCCTGTTTGCCATCCAAACAGCGTTTGGCGCTTTGGCCCTGCGCCAGTTTGGTCGCTTGGATGGTCTGGTGCCTTATCTGGTGGCTGATAACTGGGCCACGTTTTATATCACTGCATTGTCTGTGGTATTGATGCTTCTTAATGTCAGCCCTGAAATGTCCATATTAATGGTTGGGGTGGTTGTGTTGGTTTCCGAAATCAACATTGCGCGCCTGATAGTCACCCTGAAGCCTATGCAAATTGCCATGTTTTTAATAGCGCAACTTGTGGGCATTCTGGTCGGGCTGATGATTGTTGGCTCTTTTTTACCCGAAGGGGCTTTGGGTCAATAATCAACGCTAACGAGATATAGTCCGGCGGCGGGGGCCATGGGGCCACACCATGAGCGATCTTTAGCTTCCAAAGCATTTTTTAAGTCATCAGTCCCCCATTTACCCTCCCCGACCATTTTTAAGGAACCCGTGATGGAGCGCACCTGATGGTGTAAAAAACTTCTGGCGCTGACCCGGATAAAAATTTCCTCGCCAATGCTGTCCACTTCAATTTTATCCAGGGTTTTTATGGGAGATTTCGCCTGACATTCTGCGGCCCTAAAAGTTGTAAAATCATGCTCACCCACAAGCACCTGCGCTGCTTCGTGCATTAGAGCTGCATCCATCTCTACCGGAACATGCCAGACCCGGTTTAATTGCAAGGTGGGGCGGGCGCGCCGATTGAGAATTTTATAGAGATAGTGACGCGAAAGCGCTGAAAATCTGGCCTGAAACTGATCATCGACCAATTCACATGATGTCACAACAATCGGCTGGGGTTTAAGGTGAAAATTTAAGGCCTGACCAACCCGAAAAGCATCCCATTGGCGATCCAGATCAAAATGGGCAACCTGTCCCAAAGCATGCACACCGGCATCGGTGCGTCCGGCGGCCTGAGTATCAACCCGCTCACCAGAAAAGCCGTTTATGGCTGTTTCCAGACATTGCTGCACGCTTGGATGATCGGGCTGACGCTGCCAGCCCACATAAGGGGTTCCATCATATTCCACCACTACACGATATCTGGGCATGTTTTATTCAACCGCCAAAATCTGGCCGGATAGATCGCCAGTGCCACGGATAAAATCAGCCGCGCTCATTGGTCCGCCGCCTGCACGTTGCACGCGTAAAATTTCCAACGCCCCTTGCCCACAGGCAATGGATAATTTCAGGCCCGTTTCATCCCCCAGAATTTCTCCAGCCTTGCCGCAATGCTCGATTGGTTTTGTCTGCAATATTTTCACCCTAACCGGTTTGCCTTTTATCTGAAATTCACTCCATGCGCCCGGATATGGCGATAGACCTCTAACAAGATTGTGCAATGAAATATTTGACTGCTTCCAATCAATGCGCGCTTCGGATTTGGCGATTTTTTTGGCGTAGGTAACACCATCTGCACTCTGGGCAACAGTTTGTAATTGTCCGTTTTTTAGCTTTGTAAGAGCTTTAACAATCAAATCAGCGCCGAGCATCATCATTTCATCGTGCAGATCACCAGCGCTGGTATCGGGGTCAATAGTAATTGGAGCTGATAGCGCGATATCTCCCGTATCAAGGCCTTCATCCATCTGCATAATCTCAACGGCGCTAATCGTATCGCCGGCCATTATAGCACGCTGAATTGGTGCCGCTCCACGCCAGCGTGGCAGTTTTGAGCCATGCAGGTTCAAACATCCAAATTTTGGCGCCTGCAAAATTGGCAGGGGCAGCAAAAGACCATAAGCAACCACAATTGCCACGTCGGCCTTATGGGAGGCAAACAGCATTTGCTCCTCAGGGCTTTTCAGGGAGTTAGGGGTAAAAACCTCTATATTGGCATCCATTGCCGCCATTTGCACCGGGCCTGGTTTTTCTTTTTGGCCTCGCCCGGCCGGGCGCGGGGGCTGGGTATAGCAGGCTACCACGTCATGGCCGTTGGCAATTATTGCCTGCAGGGAGGGTACGGCAAAATGGGGTGTTCCCATGAAAATTACGCGCATGGGATTTTTTCCCCGTGCGCAAAATTCATTATATGAAATCTACAGGCCTCACTCAGCTGCACGTCTGGCTGCCTTTTGAAATTTCTTGGTGATTCGCTCGCGTTTCAGGCGAGAGAGATAATCAATGAAAAGCTTTCCATCCAGATGATCAACCTCATGCTGCACGCAGGTAGAAAGCAAACCATCAAGTTCACGCTCAATAGTTTTTCCATCCAGATCCATATAGCGCACGGTGCAGCGGGTCGGCCTCTCAACATCCTCATAATAATCGGGGATGGATAG
>UOEQ01000576.1_pt1 | contig 14854 bp, 12 predicted proteins | sample 1988631 | NCBI WGS metagenome assembly UOEQ01 (sample SAMEA4712195, study PRJEB27164) | hydrothermal vent metagenome | biome: marine basaltic hydrothermal vent biome; feature: marine hydrothermal vent; material: mineral | place: Pacific Ocean | collected 2011-06-14/2011-07-23 | depth 1719 m
TGTTGAACATTGGTCTTTCCGCCGCTGTTCTAGCTTTGAACTGGCTGGTATTCATCTGGGCGGTGGAAACCCAGAGGGTGGTCGAGGTAAGCCTTGGTTATTTCATCAACCCGTTGGTAAATGTGACGTTGGGCATGGTTTTGCTGGGTGAAAAGCAAAATCGCTGGCAATGGCTGGCTATCGCAATTGCCATTATTGCAATGATTGTGCAGGCTATCGGAATGGGGGCAGTGCCGATAATCTCTTTGACTCTGGCGATCTCTTTTGGCTTTTACGGATATTTGCGCAAAACCGTTTCTGTTGGCTCGGCCCCCGGATTGTTTATCGAGACCCTGTTAATGTTGCCGTTCGCTATAATATTTTTGCTTTATGTTTTTATGACCACAGGCGCTGGTCCCCATGGGGACCCCAAACTTTTGGCCTATCTGGTGCTAACCGGTCCTGCCACCGCTGGCGCATTGCTGATTTTTGCCTTTGCCGCCCGTCGGATGCGATTGACCACCCTTGGCATGTTTCAATATATTGCACCAAGCATGCATTTTATCATTGCGATCTGGGTTTTTAACGAGCCGCTAAATAATATTCAACTGTTCAGCTTTGTTCTGATCTGGATATCAATTGGGGTATACACTTTTGATTCAGCGGGTTTAACACGCAAAAAAGAGGGAAAAATCAATGGTTGAGCAGTTTGACGGATCAGAAATTGATTTTATCGCGCCTAAAAAACGACATGGAGTTGTTCGCGGGGTTTATTCAGCCCTTGGGGCAGGCTTTACCAGCAAATCATTGGACACGTTGGATCTGACCTATGAAGGAATAGCGGGCGATCGCCATTCGGGATTGACCAGAAAAAGCAATTCGCGCGAACCCTGGTATGAAAAGGGAACGCAAATGCGCAATGAGCAGCAGCTCTCATTCCTCTCCCAAGAGGAATTGAGCGCAATTGCAAACGAATTGAATATCGAAAAAATTGATCCAGAATGGCTGGGGTGCAGTATTTGCGTGTCGGGAATTGAGCATTTATCCCTGCTTCCGCCCCGAACTATTTTGATGTTTGAGGGGGGGGTAAGTGTTCGGATTGATGGAAGCCGTGGCCCTTGCAAAATTTCCGGGCGGGCACTGGTTAAACAATATGAGGGTCGCGATGATCTGGAGTTTGCATTTGTAAGAGCGGCAAAACATCGACGCGGCCTTGTGGGCTGGGTAGAAATTCCCGGAACCATCAAAGCGGGAGAAAAATTTGTGGCCCGTATCTGGGAGCAATGCATTTATCCCGGATAATGTTTCTTCCCCGGATTTTTGGCACAATTTTAATTAAATACGATCAATTGCCTTTATGGGGCATGGATAAATATCTGACAGTTTCCGACCTGAGAATTTTAACTCGTTCGGAGAATGATATGAAGATCAAGAAAGAAGAACTTTCAGCGTTTGGCAGTTTTCGTGCGCTTGGCAGCGATGCCAACGAGGTTGAACGCGAACAGTTGTTTAAAAATGTTGCGCAATTGTTTTCGTATGTTTGTGAACGGTGTGATGACAATCAGGTGGAGCAATATGACGAAGTTTTGTGTCAGCTTGCCGAGCTTGTTGAAGTTGAGGGGCGGGCCGAGGTTGCAAAAATGCTTGCTCCGCTTGAAAGAGCTCCGGGAACGGTGGTCATTAAACTGGCCAACGACAAAATTGAGGTGGCGCAGCCAATATTGGAGTTTTCCAATGTTTTGTCAGACGATGATCTGATAGAAATTGTCGGAGCAAAAACAGAAGCTCACCGAGCTATTATTGCAGGTCGAAAACTGGTTCCTGAGAGGGTCGGAGATGCAATAATCGTACATGGTGGCAATGAATCTGTTGGAAAACTTGTTGGCAATGACAATGCAAAACTTGGCGATGCAACCCTTGCCAGATTGTTGAACAAAGCAGATATTGATACTCAAATCATCAAAAATCTCAGGGGCCGTCAGGATATTGACTGGCAGAAAATCCAGGGAAAAATCGGCGTTGCCAGTAAGGCGGTGCGTGAAAAACTGGATGAAATAAACCTGCCTTCAGATCAAACTTCGCTAGATCAGGCCAAGGCGGTGGTATTTAATCGTATTCAGAACCGGGCCGGATTTAATGCAAATTCGTGGAGAATTTCCTGGAACCAGATTAAAGCCATGGGAGACAGGAAACAGCTGGATGAGCAATCGCTGGTGCGTTTTTGTCGCTTTGGTTACGGGCATCACTTTGGTGCCGCAATGGCCTCAATGCTTAACCTCAAGCAACAGTTTTTTGTGAAATGGCTGGCCAAACAAGACTATCGCGCCGTGGTGGTTGCTGCAAAATGTATTGGCATGTCACCGGAAGTTTTTGAGCAAGGAATAATGATTCTGCCTTGGCGAAACCTGCCAAGTTTAGAGGATATCGCGTCAACCAAGGCTCGCTTTGAAGAGTTGGACAGGAGCGAAGCTCGCGAAATATTTAATCTGTGGAAGCGTCATGAAGCCAGGAATAAAAACGCTACGGCAAAATTGGATATGGCTGTGGGCATGTAGAATGTTGTTGGATTAGTTAAACAATTCGCCGGCGGGGTTTTTGTATTTCTCGCCGGCGAAATTTATTACTCTCTTGTTTATATTATCGATGGCGCTCCAGGATTTAATGCGTTCGCTGGGCGCAAAACTGATACCACCTAAAAAATAGCTGGACCTACCCTTCCCAAATCATATAAAGATATCTTTATATGATTGGAGTTTCAGTTGGCGAATTTTGAAAAATTGGTATTGGCTTTGAAGGCGGCGGGGGAGCATACCCGTTTGCGTCTTTTGGCACTGCTCTCTGAGGGCGAGCTATCCGTAAAAGACCTTACCGATATTTTGGGACAAAGTCAGCCCCGTGTTTCTCGCCATCTTAAATTGCTGGCCGAGGCGGGTCTGGTTGTGCGCAGTGCTGAGGGAGCATGGGCCTATTATAGGATTGCGGACCCCGGAGAAAAACGCGATCTGGTGGGGGCATTGCTAGTCCCGGTTGAAAAGAGCGGTGGAATTTTAACGGACGACAAAAAGAAATTAACAGCTATTCGACGTGAGCATCAAAATCAGGCGGATGAGTATTTCTCCAAGGTTGCTAAAAACTGGGACAATCTTAGAAATCTGCATGTGCCGGAAGAGGCTGTGGAAGCTGCGATTTTGCGGGTTCTGGGGAAAAAAAAGGTTAAACGCTTGCTTGATCTGGGGTCGGGAACCGGGCGGATGCTGGAATTGTTGCACCAGAATTATGAATATGGGACCGGTATTGATTTAAGCCGTGAGATGATCGGGGTGGCGCGGGCCAAATTAAGTGCGTCCGGTATAAATAATGCTCAGGTGCGACTTGGGGACATTTTGAGCTTTGACGCTGGTGGGCAAAAAGAAGATCTGATCATATTGCATCAGGTATTGCATTATTTTGATGATCCGGGGCAGGTGCTGTTAAAAACTGCTGAAATACTTCAGAGGGATGGGCGCATCTTGTTGGTGGATTTTGCACCCCATGAGTTGGAATATTTGCGCCAGAACGATGCGCACAGGCGCCTTGGTCTATCAAAAGGGCAAATGGAAATCTGGGCAAAAGCTGCGGGAATGAAAATTGATGTTTTCGAGAGATTTGAAAATCAAAAGCAACAACAGGGGCTGGTTGTTTGTTTGTGGATGTTGTCCCTCAAATAGCCCCATAATTAGCAATTCGATAAAGAGAATATTGGAATAATGACAGCTACAAGAAAAAGCCGATTGCCACAAAGTCAAAAGCCAGAGTTTGAGCTGTCTTTTGAGTTTTTTCCACCCAAAACTGAAAAGGCCGAGGAAAGATTTTGGCACAGTCTGGAAAAGCTAATCCCTTTGGCGCCAAAATTTGTTTCGGTAACTTATGGGGCAGGAGGTTCCACCCGGGAGCGCACATTAAAAATGGTTTCGCGCATTAGCTCAGAAACCGGAATTGATGCGGCGGCTCACCTTACCTGTGTCGGGGCGACAAAAGAGGAAGTAGATGAGGTTGTGCGCGGATATTATGATGCCGGAGTGCGCAGAATAGTTGCGATCAGAGGCGATCCGGAAGCTGGCATTGGTGAAAAATTCATTCCCCATCCGGGTGGTTATGCTTCGAGTGTTGATCTGGTTGCGGGTATAAAAAATATTGCTGATTTTGATGTTTCGGTCGCAGCGTATCCTGAAATGCATCCGGAAAGCTCCAGTTGGGATGAAGAAATTGAAAATCTGAAGCGTAAGGAAGATGCGGGTGCCTCTCGGGCGCTGACTCAGATGTTTTTTGATAATAATGACTATTGGAAATTTTTGGAACGAGTGGAAAAGGCCGGTGTTAAATTGCCAATTGTTCCGGGAATTCAGCCAATTCATAATTTTGAAAGGATTAGTTTTTTTGCCAATAAATGCGGGGCAAAAGTGCCAACATGGCTGGCCCAAAGGTTTGCGGGGCTTGAAAATGATCCGGGAACACAGGCGCTGGTTGCAGCTTCGGTTGCGGCGGAGCAGGTAACAGAATTAATGGATGGCGGCGTGACGCAGTTTCATTTTTTCACCATGAATCACGCGGCTCAGGTTATGGCTCTGGCTAGAGTTATCGGACAGACTAAGAAATGATTCTCCGAAAGAATTATTTTTAATTGCAAGAGTTGTTTTTTATTATTTCTCAGTCCGTTAACCATAAATCGGCCATTATTTAAATGTCCTTTTTTGTCCCAGAAGATTATTGCGAGAATAAAGCTGGGTGGGGCGAGCAAATGAATTTCATGAAAACAGAATACATTACAGGTGCGCGCCTGAATAATTTTTTCGCCGGGTCACGTGTGAATAATTTTTTTGCGGGCTTACGAGCGAATGTAAGTTACATTGGTATTGCTGGTATTGCCGGACTTGTTCTTTTAGGGGGCGGGTATACCTGGGTTTCAAATCTGAGCGGGCCAAGCGGATATGCAGCTGATTCCATCTTAAATCTGGATGTTATTCTTGCCATTGATGAGGATGATAATATTCAGGTATTTGGTCCTCAAATTTCATCTGATTCGCAAGCAAAGATCGCTGCAAACGCTGTTGATAAACCTGCATCAGGTGAAATTTTTGAATTTAGATTGCCTGCCGGACTGCCGACCCCGGTGGAAGAATTGCCTTTGGTAGCTGACTCAAGGCTGTATTCAGCGGCGAATCAGCAACAAGTTTCTCCTGAACAAGCTTCTGCGGCGCAAGGTTTTTGGGATCTGGAAAATGAAACAACCAGATTGAAGCCATCCTATAGTGCTGAAACTGCGATGGAACTTTTGCAGTCGGATGCTTCAACTTTGACGGCTTCAACTATGGATATCAGGGGCGTTAGCGGGAAAACGTCTGAACTGGTGGCACCGATTCCGGCTGTTCTTTCTTTTGACGCAAGAATAATTCGCCAAACGGCTAATGTGAGTGTTTCCAATCCGCAAATTGCCATTGCTTCGGGACTGGTTCCAACAACCTCAGCACCGGTGCCAAATTTACCAGTGGGAACCGGAGCACAGAGTGCCGGGCCATCACAGCCCAGGACAATTGAGCAAGTGTTGGCAGATCCAATTCGTTCGGCCAATGAATTGCTTAAAAGCTGGCAGCAGCTTAGAGAGCAAACAGCCCATGAGTTTGGTAAATTGTCTTGGGGGCAGTAGATCTTGGGGACAGTAAGTTCTTGGGGCAATAGGTTTTTAGGTCCAATAGGTTTTTTGGTCAATATTTGGCCAATAATTGACGGCATCCCCTAATTCAAATAAATATTTGAACAGAGTTTGGGTAAATATCCATTTGAGTTTGCGGGGCAAAAATGTCTGTTTGGCGAAATATCGGTACGGTTCTTGGCTCTTTGGCTAATGCGCTGGACCCGGATAATTGGCTGCCCGGCGGTAAGGAGGCAGCCTTTACCCTGTCTTTGGTGGCGCTTTCTGCAAAAATGGCCGTTGCTGATGGGGTGGTTTCGGATTCTGAAGTTCGTGCCTTTCGTGGATTGGTGCAGGTTCCCGATGAAGATGTTGAGCGTATCGAGAAGTTTTTTGATCTTGCCCAACAGGATGTGGCAGGTTTTGCATCCTATGCGCGAAAAATCAAACGCATGTTTGGCGATAATCCTGATACTCTTGAACATGTGCTGGAGGGGCTGTTTAATATTGCAGCGGCGGACGGCATGATCCATGAGGGTGAGCTGGAATATCTGGAAAAAGTCAGTGAAATATTTGGCTTTGACGTGGAAAAATTCCAACAGATTTCCTCTCGATATATGATGGTTGAAAACGGTCCTGACCCTTATCATGCTTTGGGAATTTTACCTGATGCCAGTGATGATCAGGTGCGGGTTGCCTATAAAAAACTGGTTAAGGAATATCACCCGGATCGATTGCTGGCTAACGGGGTGCCACAAGAGCTCATGGATTTGGGCACGGCGCGCATGGCGGCGATTAATGTGGCCTATGGCGCAATTGGGGAAGCACGTGGACTGTAGGGGGCAGAGGAAATTTTTTTGTAAAAATATGAATTGCATATGAACGTCTCGTTTTGAATAGCCTCATTTGCACCTGTCTAAAGGTTCTCTCATCAAACAAATGAGGGGATCTCAAAATGTCTAGACTTTTAAAAATTGCTCTACCTGTACTTGCCACCGCCATTGCACTTTCCAGTGCTGCTTCTGCTCAATGGTTTACCGGCACCATTACCAGTGATCGCGAAAGGGTTATCGATCATCGCAATGCTGACACACGCCCCAACGAAGTTGTACCGGCGCGCCGGGGTGTGGATCCATCAAGCTTACTTGTTACAATGACACCATTAACTCCACCTGCTCCCGCCTCAACGGGAGAGCCCACTCCAACGGTTCCAACTCCTCCTTCAAACGGTGGTTTTAACCCGATTGGTGATGTTTCGTGTTTTGATGGACAGGTAATTTTGTATCAGGATGATTATGAGGTTTATTATTCGGACTGCTCAAAATACATTTACAATTACCGGGCCATTTCTGGAAATGTGATTGTCGATGTTTTTATGAGTTCCTTTGATGGCCAGTATACTACCAAAATGGTCGGCTTTGCTCACTAGGGGTGTGGCCTGTTAAATTCAATCAAACCTTTTTCAGTGGGCCTTTGGGTACTATGGTATTTTGCCACCGAATGCGTTGCAATATTTTGAAAATCATTTCGCGAAAAATGTTGGTTTTCGCTGAAAACAAATTTAAGATCACCTGGCCAGTTGACCGGGTGGCCGCTTCTTTTCTTTTTTGGAAAAGGGGAGGAAAGTCCGGGCTCCACAGAAACACGGTGCCGGGTAACGCCCGGCGGGGGTGACCCCAGGGAAAGTGCCACAGAAAGCAAACTACCATTTTTTTCCTTTTGGGGAAAAAGTGGAAAAGGTGAAAGGGTGCGGTAAGAGCGCACCGCGGGTCTGGCAACAGAACCGGCACGGTAAACCCCACCGGGAGCAAAACCGAATAGGGATGACGCGGAGGCAACTCCGGCTAAGTTTTTGAGCTTGTCATCCGGGTTGGTTGCTTGAGGCGCAGAGTAATTTGCGTCCCAGATGAATGGCCACCACGTGGCGGGAAACCGCTGCCCTACAGAACCCGGCTTACAGGTCAACTGGCACTTTTTTTGGCGTAATTTTATGTAACAGGCAAGGGAGTTGCCCCCGTTAATTGCTATGTGCTGGAGCTGAAATGTCGAGAGATGTTCATTTTGTTTGGAATATGAGCGCTGCCTATTCGCTCAGGAAGGCAGTGGGCGACGATGATGCAGTGGTGGTTTTTGGTGATGATCCCTCCCTTGGCCCTGTTGGAAATGAGGCGCTGCGAGAAGAATTTTTCCGGCAGTTTTATGTAAAATGTGGATTATCAGAACCTGAGGACATGCCTGAAAAGGCAATATTTAGCCCGCAAGAGCTAAAGGAAATCATTAAAGACAAAAATGGGAAACGTGTTGTTATATGGACGTCAAATTGTGGGAATGATCATATATTCCTTAGAATGTGTGTCTGGTATATGCAAAATGCCGGCGTAGATATCTGGTGTGTTAAAGTACCGCCACTAGACAAAATTTTGGAACCTTTTGCGTCGGTGGCTCGTTTTTCGCCTGAAAAATTGCGCCCACTAATTAAAACGGCCGTTCAATTAGACAGATACGCGAAAAATCAACTAAAGGTTGAGTTTGAAGGCTATATTTCCAACCCTTCTCCATTGCGTATTCTTGAGGCTAGCGGAAGCATTTCGTTTTATGAATTGTCCCACTTTGATCAACATTTGCTGGCGGAATGCTCGTTGTCATGGCAAAAAGCGGCGCGGGTTATCGCCGGTGCGATGGGATATTTTTATCCCCAAAACCCCATGGGAGATTTGATTTTTCTTTTTAGGTTGAGGGCGCTGATTGATGCGGGGCAGATTGATGCACGGGGGGATGTGGAGCGTGGAATGCAACACTTTGAAGTGCGACACAGGCAAAATAACTGATAATTTTATATAAAATATCCCGTAAACAGGTTTGGGAAACAAAATCTTAAAACTCCGCTGGCAAAGTGGCGCTGAGTAAGTGCGCCTTTTAGATATATGGCTGCGCGTTTGGAGCATGCGTCGAATGCGCGTTGTTCTGTGTTGGAGTTGTGCCTTGAGTAGTAGTGAAGAAAATCGTCAGACCAAAACATCCAGTAGTTCTGTCGATGCTTCCGTTAGCGAAGCAAATCAAGCAGCAGGTTCACATATTCCGGTGATGCTGGAAGAAGTCTTGCAGGTGTTTCAGCCGGTAATTGAGGGCAATATTGTTGATGGAACCTTTGGTGCTGGAGGATATTCCAACGGTTTACTGAAACTGGGAGCCAATATACTTGCCATTGACCGTGATGAAACGGTGCAAACATTTGCCAATGATCTGAAGAAAAAACATCCTAAAAAATTTGAATTTCGAATCGGTGAGTTTTCATCACTTGATGAAATTGCTGAGGATAATGATTTTTTACCCGTTGATGGGGTGGTTTTGGATATCGGGGTATCTTCTATGCAGCTGGATCAAGCCGAACGTGGGTTTTCGTTTATGCGCGAGGGGCCTTTGGATATGCGCATGGGCGAAAGTGCTACAAGCGCCGCTGATCTGGTCAATTCGCTTGGTGAGCGTGAACTTTTGGATATTATTTTTGCCTATGGGGAAGAAAAACGGGCCAAAGCCATAGCAAAAGCAATCGTTGTGGCCAGAAAAGACCAGCCGATCACCAGCACCGGCCAACTGGCAAAACTGATCGAAGAAGTTATTAAAACCAAACCGGGTCAAAAGCATCCGGCGACAAAAACCTTTCAGGCTTTAAGGATTGCGGTCAACAGGGAATTTGATCAATTGGTCAAGGGTTTGTTCGCTGCGGAAAAGATTTTGCGCGATGGTGGCTGGCTGGGGGTGGTGACGTTTCATTCCCTCGAAGACCGGATTGTAAAAAGATTTTTTGATGCGCAAAAAAATGCCACTTCGGGTTCGCGGCACATGCCGCAGGCAGCGATAGAGGCGCCGTGCTGGGGCAATATTTCCAAGCCGCAAAAGGCAACTACAGCAGAAATTGCAAGAAATCCACGGGCACGTTCCGCAACTTTGCGCTTTGCCCAGCGTAGTGGACAAAACCCCCGCCGGATTAATTTTACAGGTCTTGGGGTGCCGCTCGCTAAGGGGGTGAAACCCTTAAGGGGGAGTAAGTCCGGTAGAGAGCAGTTTGTTGACTCACAAATTAGAGGTGCAGCATGATACGAGGCATAAATATAGTGCTGTTTGTTATCAGTATATTTTTTCTCATCGGAGTTTATAGCATAAAATTCCAATCGGAAGCTGTCGAGGAAGAAAAAATGGCTCTGGCCCGTACGATCGAGCAGCAACAGGGGGAGCTTTCAGTGTTGCAGGCTGACTGGGCATTTTTTAGTCAGCCCTCCTATATTTCGCAGATGGTGGAGCGCCATAGCGAGGTGCTAAATCTTCAAATTCTGGAATCGAAGCAATATGGCTCGATTGAAGACATTCCCATGCGGCCTGAGATCATTGATGATAGTGCGCTAACCGCGCTGTTTGCAGCTCTTGAAGAGGGGATTGATCCCATTGGCGATAAACTGGCGGAGTTAATGGCTCAATGAGTATTGATGCAGCGGGTTTTGAAGATCCGATTGCCCTTGAGGGCGGAAAAAAATCCAGAAAAAACTTAACCAACGGTCGATTGCGTTTGGTAATTATGTTTTTAATATTGGCATTTGGTGCCATTGGCGTCAGACTTGTGATGCTGGGGGTTGCTCAAGCCGGGGATATTGGGGCGCAAACTGCTAGAGCTGCAGCGGCCCCCGCGCGGCCCCCTATTGTTGATCGCAATGGGCGCGATCTGGCTATGGATATTCTCGTCCCCTCACTATATGCGTCCCCGCGCCAGATTATTGATCTTGATGAGGCGGTGGAAAAGCTCAGTGCAGAATTGCCGGATTTGGATAGGGAATGGCTGCGCGAAAAACTGGATGGAAATGAAGGTTTTGTCTGGATAAAGCGTGAAATGAGTCCGGCGGCGCAAGAGCGGGTTTTTAATCTTGGCATTCCGGGAATAAATTTTAGAACAGAAAGCAAACGCTATTATCCGGGACGCAATGTTGCCTCCCACGTGCTTGGTTCGGTCAATGTGGATAATCAGGGCATTGCTGGAATGGAGAAATATCTGGATAGTGATGAATTTGGGATTGTTCGACTGGCGCAAAATGCGCAAGCTGGCTCTTCGGCGATGCTGTCCATAGATTTAAGGGTGCAATATGCCCTAAGGGATGAACTTGCAGATGCGATTGAAAGATATCAGGCAATTGCAGCTGCCGGAGTTATTGTTGACGTGGCCACGGGGGAAGTGCTGGCCATGGCCTCGCTACCCGATTTCGACCCTAATGACCCCAGAAGCGCGCTGGAAGAGGGGCGTTTTAACAGGATTACCGCCGGTACTTTTGAATTGGGTTCGACCTTTAAAACCGTCACCATGGCCGGGGCGCTTGATAGTGGAGCGGTACAGATCACCGATGAATTTGACGCACGCGAACCGATCAGGTTTGGTCGGTTTACCATTAATGATTATCGGGGCAAACGCCGGATTTTGAGCCTGCCTGAAGTATATAAATTCTCCTCAAATATTGGCACAATTCGAGTGATGCAGGCCATGGGCAAGGATAATTATCGGGCGTTTTTAACCCGTGTCGGGTTTGATGATGCTTTGGCGATTGAATTGCCCGAAACCAAACTCTCAAGCATTCCCCATGTGTTTTCTGAAGTTGGGGCGGCGACCGCAAGTTTTGGTCATGGACTGAGCATTACGCCTCTACATATGGCAACGGCGGTTGCAGCTTTTGTAAATGATGGAATTATGGTGCCCCCGACATTGCTCCTTCGTTCAAAAGAGCAGGCACAGGCGTTGGGAACGCGGGTAATTTCTTCGGCAACCAGCTTGCAAATTCGCTATCTGATGCGCCTTAATGCCCTTGAGGGATCTGGTCGTAGAATGAACCGAATTTCAGATGGTTATCTGGTGGGAGGAAAAACCGGAACAGCCGACAAGGTGGTAGATGGGCGCTATGATGATTCAAAAAACTTCACAGCTTTTGCCTCGGCTTTCCCCATGGATGATCCGCAATATGCCATGGTGATTTTAGTTGATGAGCCAAAGCGGGAAAATGAACAAAGCGGCACAACTGCCGGCTGGAATGCGGGTGAAGTTACCGGGCGTGTTGTGCAAAAAATTGCACCCATCCTTGGAATTATGCCCAATTTCAGTGAACTTAGTGATGCAGCGATGGTGCCGCTGGAGTTGAGGGGCGCTGATTTGAGCGATTAGAGCATTTTCAGGATAAGTGTACGCGGTTATCCGGTTCAAAAATGCGACAAATCAAAAACGAAAGAGCTTTTGTTTTGATTCCATTAAAACATGATAGGCTTTAGAAGAATATATCGGGCGGGTTTGACAGCAAATGCCAAACCATTAAAATTTTGAATTATTGGGGGACTGCCGCATAATCAGGCGGCTGTAAAGTTTTAAGGAATTTTGAATTGTCACATTTATTAACTGAATTGTTAGCCGGGGCTCTTGAGGATGAGAATATTGAAAATATTCGGGTCACAGGAATAAATTCTGACAGTCGGGCCATTGCATTCGGAGAAGCGTTTTTTGCCTTGCCGGGCAGTAATGTTCATGGGGATGTTTATAGCGCCAAAGCGGTGGAGCGCGGGGCGCGGGTAATCGTTTGTGATCGTGAACCGACCACAGATCTTGGTGTTAGCACCATTATCGTTGAAAATGTGCGCGCTGCCTATGCAAAAGCTGCCATGAGGGCGAGTGGGCCGCAACCGAAAACGATGATGGGGATTACCGGCACCAATGGTAAAACCTCTGTTGCCGCTTTTGTTTTACAGATATGGGAAGCAATAGGCATTAAAGGGGCAACTATTGGCACTCTTGGCACTCAGTCGGGAGAGAAAATTGTGGCCGGATCTCTGACCACGCCGGATCCTTTGACCCTTCATAAGCAATTGGCCCAATTCAAAAGCGATGGGATTGAGCATGTAATTATGGAAGCCTCCAGCCATGGCCTTGATCAGTCAAGACTTGATGGCATTGAGTTTGATGTGGTGGGATTTACCAATCTTAGCCGCGATCATCTGGATTATCACGAGGATATGGACGGTTATCGCGATGCCAAGCTGCGCTTGTTCAAGGAATTGATGAAAGAGGGGGGCGCGGCCGTTGTTAACGGAGATGATCCCGAACATATGCCGTTTTTATTCGGGGCCATGGAGCGGGGCGCAACGCCCCTGAGCGTTGGTCGAGAAGGGGCTTATATTGAAATTTCAGATATTGTTCGCAACGGTTGGGGGCAAAGAATTACCGGCAAGCTGGTTGGTGAACCTTTAGACTTTTTATTGCCGCTGGCAGGAGAGTTTCAGGCATTAAACGCAGTAGTTGCTGCGGCAATGGTGGTTGCTGGAGACATTGATGCCGGAGGTGCTGACAAAGAGATGGTTATTGCAGCCCTTGAAAAACTTGAAGGGGCGCGCGGCAGGCTTGAAAAAGTTGCAACCCACAAGGGCGCAGCAATATTTGTGGATTATGCCCATACTCCCGATGCTCTTAAAACCGCCCTTGGTGCGCTTCGTCCCTATGCCACAAGTTCTCTAAAAGTGGTGATTGGAGCCGGAGGCGACAGAGATCAGGGTAAGCGGGCGCAAATGGGAGAAATTGCTGCTGAAATAGCTGATCAGGTAATTGTCACCGACGACAATCCGCGCACCGAAGACGCCGCCGCCATTCGGGCGCAGGTGATGGAGGGGGCAAAAGGGGCAACAGAAATCGGCGATCGGTCCGAGGCAATAAAAACTGCCATTGAAGGTCTTGGAAAAGGCGATGTGTTGCTGATTGCTGGCAAGGGCCATGAAGATTATCAGATCATTGGCACCACTAAACATCCCTTTTCTGACCATGAGCAGGTTGTTAATGCGCTTCGGACGAAATAATGGCCTCCCTGTTTTCAATTGCTGAAATAATTGCAGCAACCGGGGGGCAAGCACATAATATCAAAGCTGAAAATATATCTTCGGTTTCCATTGATAGCAGATCAATTGCCAAGGGCGCTCTATATGTTCCCATTGTGGGGGAACGTTTTGATGGGCATGACTTTGTTGAAGGCGCGCTAAAAAACGGTGCCGTTGTGGCGCTGGTTTCCAAAGAACACGCCAATCGATTTTCTGGCTTAGCAACAATTATTGTGCCCGATACCCTTGAGGCAATGGTGGATATTGCTCGGGCGGCCAGAATGCGCAGCAAGGCAAAAATCATTGCGATAACCGGCAGTGCGGGAAAAACCACCACAAAATCCATGGTTGCTCAAATTTTGCAGGAGGAGGGGAAAACCCACGCCTCAATCAAAAGTTTCAACAATCATTGGGGTGTGCCGCTAATGCTGGCAAACATGGCGGCGGATACGCAGTTTGGTGTATTTGAAATCGGCATGAACCATTCTGGAGAAATCATCCCGCTGGTTGAGTTGGTCAGTCCCCATATTGCGCTTATTACCTCCATAGGGGCGGCCCATCTGGGTAACTTCAATAATATTGAGGGGATTGCACGGGCCAAGGCAGAGATATTTTCAGGTCTGATGCCTGATGGATGTGCAATAATTAATTCAGACCATGATCATATGGAAATATTGATATCGCAAGCGCGTCTGGATGGGGTGCAAAATATTACTTCCTATGGATTTGGACAAGAAGCTGACGTAAAAATTACCAATTATAAGGTTCAGGATCAGACAAGTTCGGCGTATATTTCAATGGCTGACGATGAATTTACATTAAAACTCGCCGTTCATGGAACTCACTCAATTGCCAACGCAGCTGGTGCTCTTATCATAGCTGATTGTCTTGGTGTTGACATGAACAAAGCGCTGGAAAGTCTTGAAAAATTTGAGGCTTCAAAAGGGCGTGGAGAAGTTTTACTTTTTGGTGCCGGCAACAAAACCATTGAGTTGATTGATGAGAGTTATAATGCCAATCCATCGTCGATGGCAGCTGCTCTTGCGGTGTTTTCTCAACGTAAGAGAAGAGGGGGCAATCGCATTTTGGTGTTGGGAGAAATGTTGGAATTGGGGGCAAATTCTAATCAAGCGCATATGGATTTAGCAGCCGCAATTAATGCATGTTCTGCCAATAAGGTTTTTATGGTTGGCAAGCATATGCAAGTCTTAAAACCTGCAATTGAGCCATATAGTGAAGTTTTTTTGACAAATGATGCCAAACAGATTTGCCCCCAGATCGTAAATGGTCTTGATTGGGAGGACCAAATTATGGTCAAAG
>UOEQ01000153.1_pt1 | contig 14525 bp, 11 predicted proteins | sample 1988631 | NCBI WGS metagenome assembly UOEQ01 (sample SAMEA4712195, study PRJEB27164) | hydrothermal vent metagenome | biome: marine basaltic hydrothermal vent biome; feature: marine hydrothermal vent; material: mineral | place: Pacific Ocean | collected 2011-06-14/2011-07-23 | depth 1719 m
TGTATTGCCTTTGCCCATGGACTGAGTGTGCATTTTGGCCTGATCGAGCCAAAGGAGAGCGTCGATGTTATTATGGTCGCACCAAAAGGGCCGGGCCATACTGTGCGCGGTGAATATGTGGGCGGCGGCGGTGTGCCCTGCCTGATTGCCGTACATCAGGATGCCAGCGGCAATGCCCATGATCTCGGTCTGGCCTATGCATCTGGCGTTGGTGGTGGTCGTTCTGGCATTATTGAAACCAATTTCAGGGAAGAATGCGAAACCGATCTGTTTGGCGAGCAGGCTGTGCTTTGCGGTGGTTTGGTTGAGTTGATCAGAGCCGGATTTGAAACTCTGGTTGAGGGCGGATATGCGCCGGAAATGGCCTATTTTGAATGCCTGCACGAAGTTAAGCTGATCGTTGATCTGATTTATCAGGGCGGCATTGCCAACATGAATTACTCCATATCAAATACCGCTGAATGGGGAGAATATGTTTCTGGTCCGCGCATTATCACTTCAGAAACAAAAAAAGAAATGAAGCGGGTTTTAGCTGATATTCAATCGGGCAAGTTTACCTCTGAATGGATGCAGGAATATCGCGCCGGTGGTGCTCGTTTCAAGGCAATACGTCGCAATAATGATGATCACCAGATTGAAGAAGTGGGCGAAAAACTGCGCGATATGATGCCGTGGATTAAGGCTGGGTCATTAGTGGATAAAGAAAAGAATTAGGGCCGAGGACCTTTAATCCACGGCTGGTTTTATAATTTTGCGCGCTAACGCGTCGCTGGAGATTAAGGCGGGGTCATTAGTGGAAAAAGAAAAGAACTAATTTAATCCACGGCTGGTTTTATTATTGGCGCTCCCGGAAAAATCCGGGGGCGTTTTTGTTCGGGTATATGCTCACCTTGACTTGGCAGGCGACTCCGGAAAAATTTAGTTATGTGAATTCTTCTATTGGCGAAGATCGAAATGACATAGGTTTTCAATCATGCAGCTAAATTATCATATTCTGGATGTTTTTACACAAACTCAAATGCAGGGGAATCCACTGGCGGTAGTATTGAAGGCAGATCACCTTAAAACATGGATGATGCAAAAAATCGCTAATGAGTTTTATCTTTCTGAAACGATATTTCTGAGCGAGCCAAAAGCGGGCCGCAATACTGCAGGTGTAAGAATTTTTACGCCAGAAACCGAGTTGCCTTTTGCCGGGCATCCACTGATTGGCGCTGCGGTGCTGCTTGGTTTAACCAGCCGATCGTCCGCCATCAGGCTGGAGGCGCAAATCGGTGTTGTTACCTGTGTTATGGACCGGATTAACAGGCGCTGTGGGCAGGCCAGATTTAGACTTTCAGAACTACCAAAAAAAGTACGTGATGCTCCTGATAGGGATAAAATTGCCCATACTCTGGGGCTGAAATCTGAGCAAATTGGTTTTTGTGATTTTGCTCCGTCCTGTTATTCGGCCGGTGTGGAATATGTATTGGTTCCTGTACAAAATAGCGAAGCCCTAAGCAGTATAGAATTGGAAAAACGCAAATGGTCGGAAGTCTATGGGGCAGATGATGTGGCGATTTATGTCTTTTGTCCAAGTGAGAACAATTCGGAAACCGATTTTTGTGCCCGTATGTTTGATTTGACACTGCCGCGTATTGAGGACCCTGCAACTGGTTCTGCTGCGGCGGCTTTAATCGGCTTAATCGCAGATACTGCCAAAGAAACTTCGCTACAAAAAAGCTATTTTGTTGAGCAGGGGGTGGATATGGGAAGGCCGAGCCTGATGGAAATGCAGGTGAGAAAAGAAAATGACGTTTTGATTCATGCAGGAATTGGCGGCAAGGCGGTGTTGGTGGGCAATGGGGTTTTGGACCTTGAATGGCACGATATGCTTTAGATCCTGACTTTATGTTTCTTGTGATTGCTTGACCTGAACCTGTTGCTGACGCAAGCTCGGCAATAAAATATCCAGAGCGGAAAAAATCCGCCTAAATTAACAGGGGAGGGACGTTTTGGGAACTATCTCATTGCCTATTTGGTTTGTGGTGATTGCTGCTATTCTGGCCGCTATTGGTTTGACTGATCGCCTGCTGATGCCCGGAGTGCGCTGGTTTTTTCGGCGTCGCGCCAATAAAGCGATTGAGTTGCTTAACACCAAGCTTTCCCTGAAAATCCAGCCCTTCAAATTGACCAAACGTCAGGGATTGATCGACGCTTTAATGTTTGATCCCGAAGTTATAAAGGCGGTGGAGGAGGAGGCTGAACAAAGCGGCTCCCCCCGGCAGGTGGTTTTGGATAAGGCGCGAACCTATGCCAATGAGGTGGTGCCTGCATTTTCTCACTATACCTATTTTCGCATTGGCACCCGGTTGGCGCGTAAACTCTCGCAAATGCTCTATAGGGTCCGGCTGGGTAATTCCAATGATAATGCTCTAGCGGGAATTGATCCAAATTCCACCGTGGTTTTTGTAATGAACCATCGCTCGAATATGGATTATGTATTGGTTACCTATATGGCGGCCACCAGCTCGGCTCTGTCCTATGCGGTGGGGGAATGGGCGCGGGTATGGGCGTTGCAAAGTTTAATCCGGGCCATGGGGGCCTATTTTGTGCGCCGCTATTCAACGGGAAACTCTCTATATCGCAAGGTGTTGGCGCGATATGTTCATATGGCGACTTTGGCCGGCGTTACCCAGGCGGTATTTCCCGAAGGGGGGCTTTCAAAGGATGGAAAGTTAAAGCCGCCCAAGTTTGGTCTGTTATCTTATATGATTGGCGGGTTTGACCCTGAAGGCGAGCGCGATGTGGTGTTTGTTCCGGTGGGGCTAAATTATGATCGGGTGTTGGAGGACAGGGTCTTAACGTCTTCAGCCAGCGCCAAGGAAGGGGAAAAACCCCGTTTTAAATTTAATCCCGGAGTGCTGATGGGATTTTTGGGGCGCTCGATTGTGCAGGCGTTCAAGGGCAAATGGTTTCGTTATGGATATGCCTGTGTGAGCTTTGGCAAGCCGGTTTCCATGCGTCAATATCTGGCGGAAAACAAGCTTGATTTTCGCTCCATGAAACCCAAAAAACTGCATTTGGAAATGGAAAAACTGGGCGGGCAGTTGATGGATGAAGTGGGGCGGGCGGTGCCTGCTTTGCCGACTTCTCTGGTGGCGAGTGTTTTGCTCAGTGATGAAATGAAACCCATGAGCTTTTTTGAAGTTAAAACCAAGGTCTTTAACCTGATAAATCAATTTGAAGAGGCCGGGGTTTATGTGCATGTGCCGCGCGACGATCATGATTATCTGGTGGAGGTGGGTTTGCGCATGTTGACCCTGCGTCATTTGGTTTTGGTTGCCGGAGACAGCTATCGGGTTTCGCCAAAAGAGCGCGATCTTGTGGCCTATTATGCCAATGGAATTGCCCATCAGATGGAAAGGATTTCTGATCCAAAAAAACAGCCCGGGAGCGGCCAATCCGATAAATCACAAACGGTAACGGTCAAGCAAGCTGTTGCACAATCGAAATAATTTGTTAATGATACCCGAGCTAGGGTCGCGACCCTAACTTAAAGTGGCTGGTTATTCAGGGGATTATCCTTGAGCCTGTCTTTGAAAAAATGTTTTGCGAACGAAAATCATGAATCCCAATTGGGCTGACATTGCTGGAACCTCTTTTAAGCTGCATGCAAATGCTTGCGCTGTGGATTTGCATTCCAGCCCTTCTATCTCAAAACTCCTCCTCCTTATCAGCCTCTGAATTCTGGCGGTCTTCATTTAATTGGGGACGGGACTTCAGAGGTTAAAAAAATTGAACCGAACAGAACTTTGTTTTGTGCGCCGGTGGAAATTTCCATTTGAAAAGCAAATATGCCCGGGGCCAATATTTTTTAGGACTAAAAACTATGACCACTAAACAAACTAAAGATGAGCAAAAAGAGCAAAAATCAAAAGATACCGATCGGGTTTTGATTTTTGATACCACATTGCGGGACGGGGAGCAGTCACCGGGCGCAACCATGACATTGCAGGAAAAACTGCAAATTGCTGAGCTTTTGGATGAAATGGGGGTCGATATTATCGAGGCCGGATTTCCCATTGCCTCCAATGGGGATTTTGAAGCGGTTTCACAAATCGCCAAGCGTTCAAAGAATTCGGTGATTGCCGGTTTGGCGCGGGCAATTTCAGGGGATATTGAAAGGGCCGGAGAGGCGGTAAAACACGCTGAGCGGGGGCGTATTCACACCTTTGTTTCCACATCTCCTATTCATTTGGCCCACCAGATGAAAAAAACTCAAGAAGAAGTGTTGGAAATAATTGAAAAGACCGTCACTCAGGCCCGAAACCTGATTGATGATGTGGAATGGAGCGCCATGGATGCCACTCGCACTCCGTTGGAATATCTGGCCCGCTGCACAGAGGCAGCGATAAAAGCGGGTGCGACCACCATCAATATTCCAGACACGGTTGGCTATTCAACCCCTCAAGATTATTACCAATTGTTCGTCGATCTGATCGAAATGGTTGCGGACAGTGACAAAGTAATTTTTTCCACCCATTGCCACAATGATCTGGGTTTGGCGGTGGCCAATTCTTTGGCCGGAGTGCGTGGCGGGGCGCGGCAGGTTGAGTGCACAATTAACGGGCTTGGAGAGCGGGCAGGTAATGCAGCGCTTGAAGAAATGGTGATGACCATTCGCACCCGCGCTGATGTCATGCCCTATCATACGGGGATTGAAACCACCCATTTGGCCAAGGCCTCAAAAGTGGTATCGGCGGCGGCAAATTTCCCGGTACAATATAATAAGGCGATAGTTGGCAAAAATGCCTTTGCACATGAGAGCGGCATCCATCAGGATGGTATGCTGAAAAATGCCCAGACCTATGAAATCATGACCCCGGAAAGTGTTGGAATAAAATCTACATCACTGGTTTTGGGTAAACATTCTGGCCGTCATGCTTTCAAAGAAAAACTGCGCGATTTTGGTTATGATCTGGGCGATAATCGCTTTCAGGAAGTATTTGAGCGTTTCAAAAGCCTGGCTGATCGCAAAAAGAATGTTTATGACGAAGATATAATCGCTTTGGTTGACGATGAGATAGGCTCGGCGGGTGATCTGATTAGGCTGGTGGACATGGAAGTTGTTTCCAAAACCAGTGGTGAACATCGCTGCGACATGGTGCTGGATATCGAGGGGGAAACCATATCCGTTTCCACACAGGGCTCGGGATCTGTTGATGCGATTTTTAATGCCATTAAAAAGGGTGTGAACGCCAATCCGCATCTGCTGCTTTATGGGGTGGATGCGGTAACCGGGGGCACCGACGCGCAGGCCAATGCCCATGTGCGTTTGGAGATGGATGGCAAAATTGCTTCCGGGCGCGGGGCGGAGCCGGATACGCTGGTGGCATCAGCCAAGGCATATCTTAACGCTTATAATCGATTGATGGTGGAGCGGGGAGCCTCTGCTCAGGGCGCTATGGCTAAATCCTAACCAACTCTTTGTTAGGACGCCGGTGGGCTTTTATTACTACCTCACGCCGGTGGGCTTTTATTACTACCTCACGCCGGTGGGCTTTTATTACTACCTCACGCCGGTGGGCTTTTGTTACTACCTCACGCCGGTGGGCTATCTGCCGCAGGGCTGTTTTTAATGTGGGAATAGACATTGATGTCAACTTTGTTGAACGGAATTTCTATTCCCGCATTGTCCAGTGCAATTTTTGCTGCCTCGCGGAAGGCAAAAACCGCATCCCAATAAATTTCTGAAGGCACCCAAAAACGCAAAAGCATGGTGACGGCGCTATCGCCTAGGGTTTCCACATGCACCACCGGGGCAGGAATTGATAAAACCTGAGACTGCCGATTGGCCAAACCAAGCAGAATAGTGCGCGCCTGAGCAATATTTGCATCATAGGCAATGCCAACGCGCAATTCCACACGGCGTTCAGGCAGGCGTGAAAAATTGGTTATTGATGTGTTCCACAGCTGTGAGTTTGGAACAAACAAAAACAGGCCGTTTGATGTGTTGAGTTTGGTGGCAAAAAGGCCGATCTCTCTTACCGTTCCGGCAATTGAATCCGCTTCAATAAATTCACCAATGGAAAAAGGACGCAGCCAGACCAGCATCACTCCGGCCGCAATATTGGATAATGTGCCCTGCAATGCCAGCGCAATGGCAAGACCGGCAGCGCCCAGCACCGCCAGAATTGAAGTGGTGGCAACGCCAAACTGGCTTAAAACAATAACCAGCGTGACAACTAAGATTGCATATCGCACCAATTGGCAAAGAACCGGGCCAATTGTGTCATCAATGGCCTTGGTTTTGGCTAAAACTTTAGCAAGGCGACCTGCAACAAAATTAGACAGCCACCAGCCAATAACCAGCGCCAAAAGGCCAAGGGCAATTGAATATGCTTGAGTGCTGGCCCATGTTGCAAGGGCGTTTAAAATTGCCTGAGTATCCAATTTTTATCTCTTGTTTTTGGGGGCTGACCCTAGTGGTTGCAACGATTTGTTTATAGGTTACAGGAGTCGCTTGCGTTGGCATAGCCTTACTGCAACAATCTCAACCTCTCCAGACCATAGACTGCCCCTGGACTAGATGATTGGCAATGCAATTGATGAGCGTATAGCCAAGGCCAAAAATTTTAGATGGACAAAGATATGAATGAGTTAACCTGTTTCAAAGCCTATGATGTGCGCGGCAAACTTGGCGAAGAGCTTAATGAGGATATTGCCTATGCTATCGGGCGGGCATTTGCGCAGGGGCTGGATGCTAAAACCATTGTGGTTGGCGGTGATGTTCGTTTGACCAGCGAAAGCCTAAAAAAAGCGGTGGCCAGAGGCATTATGGATGCCGGGTCTGATGTTATTGATCTGGGAGTTACCGGCACGGAAGAGATTTATTTTGCTTCGTTTTTTCTTGATGTTGACGGGGGAATTGAAGTTACCGCCAGCCATAATCCCATGGACTATAATGGTATAAAATTTATCGGTAAAAATGCCACCCCGATAAGTGGTGAATCTCAGCTTGGGGCCATCAAGCAGTTGGCGCAATCACAAGAGTTTTCTTCGCCAAAAGCCAAAGGGAATATCCGCAACATATCACTGCTCGATGATTATGTGGAGCATATTTTGGGTTATGGGGAACTTGATTTTTCCACCCCGTTCAAGCTGGTGGTGAATTCGGGAAACGGAGCATCGGGGCGGGTAATTGATGCCATCGAGACTGTTATTAATAAAAACGGGACAATAGTTGAATTTATCAAGGTGCATCATGAGGCGGACGGAAATTTCCCCAACGGAATTCCTAATCCATTGCTTGTTGAAAATCGCCTAAGTACCACAATGGCGGTGAAAGAAAACGATGCTGATATGGGAATTGCCTGGGACGGGGATTTTGATCGCTGTTTTTTCTTTGACGAAAAGGGGCAATATATCGAAGGCTATTACATTGTTGGCCTGCTGGCGCAGGCGTTTTTGGAAAAAAATGCCGATAAAAGCATCAGTGAGAAAATTATTTATGACCCACGTCTGGTGTGGAATACAATTGATATCGTAGAGAGTAGCGGAGGTATTCCGATACAATCAAAATCCGGTCATTCGTTCATCAAGCAGGCCATGCGAGATGAAAATGCCATTTATGGGGGCGAGATGAGCGCTCACCATTATTTTCGTGATTTTGGATATTGCGATAGCGGCATGATACCCTGGCTTTTGGTTTTAGAGCTGATTGGCAAGAAAAAAACCTCGCTTTCACAACTGGTGGGAGAAAGAATTGCAGCTTTTCCCTGTAGTGGTGAAATTAATTACAAAGTAGAATCTGTTGCTGAGAAAATTGCAAAAGTGCGCGACTTTTACCAATCGGGGCTGGCGGGGGAGATGCCAGAAATTGATGATTTGGATGGGGTAAGCATTAGCTTTTCGGACTGGAGGATGAATTTGCGCTCATCCAATACCGAGCCATTGTTGCGTCTTAACGTGGAAGCAAAAGGCGATAAATCATTGGTGGAAAAACGGGTCAAAGAAATCGAAAGTCTAATCGGGGTATGATGGGAGCATTAGATCTATTCTCGATAAAAACCTTGAGATAGATTTGGAAAGTTTTTCTTTACCATTTGCTCTGATATCGAAAAAGTGAGCGAGAATTTAATTAAATTTATCAGGTTGCTCTATAAATTTGAGCGTGAATTAAACAGTTTTTCGCGTAAAAAAGATCCAAATCATGAGCATTGAAACCAGTTTACAATCCGAAGTTGAGAATTTTTCTGATGGAAAAATAGGCGCTGAGCCTGATGTGGATGCAAATATCAGCTCTGCAATGATGGAAATTCATAAAGTTGATGGCTCGGAGTGGGATGTCCATATGAGCAGTTTTGATGGTGCCGCTCAGGAACAGATGTATGCCTTTACCAAAGGGCGTTGGCCAAATGTCAAATGTGAGCCCAACTTGTTTTATCTTCGGGGCAGGCTGGTCGGGGGCGCGATGGTTATGATTCAGCCCCTTCCACTTGGCATTGGTAAAATTGCCGTGGTAAAATGGGGACCGATGTTGGCCGATAATTTAAGGGCTGATGCGCAAAAAATATATGCCAAAATCGTTGAAATGCTAATTCGCGAATATGCGGATGAACGAAAAATGATGATTTCTATTTTGCCAAAGGCCACGCCTTCACCTGATAACCTGCCGCTGCAACATCTAAAACAGCGCGGCTTTAAGTCCGGCGCTCAGCTTGGTTTCCCTGATCGCTATATTGTTAATCTGCGTCTTGATGACGAAGAATTACGCAAGAGCTTTGCGCAAAAATGGCGCTATCACCTTAACCGGTCCATGAAAAACGATTTGGTATTTGAGCGCGCTACGTCGGAACGGTTTGATGAGTTTGATCGGCTTTACCAAGCGATGAATGAGCGCAAGAATTTTGCTGACCATTCAGCGTACAACACTATTGTTGATTTGATGGAGCTGAAGGACGAAGCATTGCGTCCGGAATTGTTTTTTGTACGCCATGAACAAGAGATTGTAGCCGGGGGAATTATTCATAAAACCGGCGACACTGCAGTTTATCTTTATGGGGCCACTAATGGGGCAGCGTTGCCGCTACGGGCCGGATATTTTTTACATTGGGAAATAATCCGCTGGTTGCGCGATAATACCAGTGCCCTTTGGTACGATCTTGGTGGAACCGATGGTTTTCAAGGGCTGCATCAGTTCAAAAAAGGCATGGTGGGCACAAAAGGGCATATTGAGCCGGTGCCTCCGGTGATGAATTACGCTTCTGACTTTAAAGCGCAGGTTACAGGAAATATGGCATTTTTTGCTCGGGATCGTTTGCAACAGGTGCGCGCAGGGATTGAAAAAATCCGTGTTGATCTGGCTACACCAGACCAAAAAAAGAAGTGAATGTGAAGACGCGTCTAGCGTCCCAATCCTCCATTATGTTTGGCATGCGCCTTGTGGGTGCGGGGATGATTGTGGTCATTCAGGCGGCAATTGCCCGCCTTTGGAGCGCTGAAATTCTGGGTGAATTTTTGCTGACAATGGCTGTCGTTAACCTGTTGGCCATGGCGATGCCCTTGGGTTTTCAAACGGTTGCCACCTATTTTGCCGCTGAATATCGGGCCAATGATCAGGGCCATATGCTGTCTCGCTTTATTTTTCGGGCCTATTCTCATATATTGATTGCAGCAACAATTATTTTTGTTGCCGGGGTGTATTTATCGAGCAATGCGGGTGTTGGTGCGGCACAATTCTTTTCTAGCCTGATTTCTGATGATATTGCCTTTGTCTTTAGTAATTTTTGGATGCAGGGAGCGATTCTGGCCTGTGCGGTCGGGGTTGTTTTTATCAACGGAGCGGTGCTGGTTGGTTTGAAACGTCCCTATGCGGGCTATGCTGCTGAGGTTTTGTTTCGCCCGATGCTGGTCATTGGCGCATTTGTTCTGGCATTGGCGATTGCTGACCCGAGCGGGCGGCTTGATGTTATGCTATGGGCTTTTTCGCTCGGTTATGGCTTGGTGGCGCTGGTTCATTTTTCAATTGTTTTGAGCAGTGTAAGACGGTTGCCTGCAACCGGGGGGGCAGTTGAAAATGATAATGCCCGCTGGTGGCGATTTGCCTTGCCATGGGTGCTTATTGATCTGGCGACGTCATTCTTTTTTGATATCGATATAATTATGCTTTCAGGCCTGATGGATAAAAGTACGCTGGCAATTTTTGCGGTTTGTACCAGAATTTTCTCCCTGGTGGCATTCGGAGTTACCGCGGTTTATGCGGTTGCACTTCCGGATATTTTTGAGTCCGCTGCCAAATCAGACGACAAAGAATTTAACCGCAAGGTTGGAGATGCCAATCTGGTGGCCGCTGCGCTTTCGTTGGTGTTTCTTGGGGTGATTTTGATTGTTGGGCCATTTATCCTGATGATTTTTGGGCCTGATTTCCTTGCCGGTGCAATGCCGTTAGCAATTCTTTGTCTGGCGCTGGTGGTGCGCTCTGTATTTGGTCCGGCGGCATTGGTACTCTCTATTAATGATCGCCCATGGGCCAGTGTTCCGGCCATCGGAGTAAGCATGGTGGCGTTGGGAGTTGGCAATTTTTATCTGGTACCAATATGGGGGCTGATTGGGGCAGCTCTATCGGCGTTGATAGCGTTTGTTGTCTGGTCAGTTCTAATGTGGTGGACGGCGTTGAAAATCACCGGTGTTGATGTTTCGGTATTTCCCAGATTACACCAGATAATCACCCAGAGATAATCAGCTGGCGTTTGATAAAAGCGAGATGAAATAGTTTTTGATTCTTCCCTTAAGGCCCGGTGTGCTAACGCCGTTATCATATTCTGGAGAGGTTTTATTCAGCTTGCGCTCATAAAGCAGATAATCTTCCCCAAACAGGTGATTCTTCAGTTCGCAGGTTAATTCAAACTTGTATCTTGTTAAAATGGATGTAACCGCATTGTCTGGTTTGGTATAGGTGGCGATCTTATGAAAACGCCCATTGTCCCAATGTTCAACCAGGGCTCTAAATCCGGCCATTGCCAAAGAAGCGCGGCGCTTTTCGGGGAAAATATAAGACCAATGTAGCCATAAAGAACCGCATTGCGGGCTGGTGATCATAAAACCTGCCGGTTCATCATCGGCAACAAAAAGCATCAAGTGATAAGGGTCAAGATCAAAAAGGGCACGCAAATAATCTATATCCAGGCGTTGTTTTTCAAAAATTTTGAACCTGTCGGAATAAAATGGCGAGGTATCAATAGCCTCAACGAGGCGTTTGTGAACCATATTGATATCTGCAGCAGTTGCTGCCCGCACAATAGATTTTTTTGAACCAACATTTGTTGTTTTGACTTTGGGCTTAGCTTTGGTGGGGCCTGAGGGCAAAATATGCTCTTGCTCGATAGCTGAAACTTCGCTCATAAATTTATCTCCTTGCCAATATGGCCACAATTTTAAGCAGGGTACAAAAATGGTGACGTTACAAATAGCACTTGCGGGTTAATGAGTTAATATCTGACGCTTAAATCCTTGTGCATCAGGCTTTAAATACTATGGAGACGAGATGATTATGGGTTTTTTGACTTTGCGTAATTTTTTGAAGATTTTTATCGGACGAATTTTATTGCTAAATCTTTTTGCACTGTTGGCTGTCCAAGGGTCGGCATTGGCCTCTGTTACCGGATTGCAGCAAATGGTCGGCCAGATGATCATGGTTGGCTTTCAGGGAAATAACACTAACAGCGCCGGATTTGTTGCGGTCAGAGATGATATTGAGGCAGGACGGATCGGGGGCGTAATGTATTTGCGCTTTAACGTATCCAGCCTTGGCAATGTTGAAAAAATGAATGCAGCGTTTATTGCTGCCAACGATTCTCTTGCTCCATTTATTGCGCTGGATCAGGAGGGGGGCAGGGTTGAAAGGCTGACAAAAGATGTTGGCTTTGGGGAAATTCCCTCTGCGGCAAGAATAGCTGCAACGCAAAATCTTCGTCAGGCGCAAGATACATATTTTGCCATGGCATCAGACCTGTCGGACCTTCGGTTTAATCTGAATTTGGGGCCAGTTGTGGATTTGAATATCAATCCAAACAACCCGATTATTGCCAGATTTCAACGCTCATATGGCATCGATAGTAATGTTGTTACCAGCTATGCCACCAGTTTTATTGATGCTCATCGGCAGGCCGGAATTTTGAGCGCGCTGAAACATTTTCCGGGTCATGGCTCTTCCAGGGCTGATACCCATGAGGGGTTTGTTGATATTAGTGATTATTGGCAGCCTGAAGAACTTGCCCCTTATCGAAACCTGATCAGGGCCGGCAAGGTTGATATGGTGATGATGGCGCATCTGTTTCATGAAAGATTTTCGAATGCTGACGGCGCACAATTGCCTGCAAGCCTCTCAAAAAGCTGGATTGATGGGGTATTGCGCAACGAGCTTGGTTATAATGGTGTGGTAATTAGTGACGATATGGAAATGGGAGCGATTACCGCCCGCTTTTCCATGGAAGAGGCGATAATCTTGGCGGTGGAAGCCGGAACTGATATTTTACTTTTCTCCAACACGGCTAATTATCGACCCGGACTGGCGAAAGAAATTAGTGATATTTTGATTGCTAAGGCTCAGGTTGATCCCGCATTTATGGCGCGAATTGAGCAAAGCTATGGGCGAATTGTACGCCTGAAGCAAAATTTATGAAAATGGGCCCACTTGACAAGAGATGCAATTGCGTTTCAGTTAAGTCAACAATACTGACCTAACTGGACAATGCCATGAATATTACCGTTATGATTGCATTTTTGTTTTTGACCATTCCCGCTTTTGCCACTCCGGGGCCCAACAATCTGATGCTGATGGCATCGGGGGCTAAATTTGGTTTTGTCAAAACTCTGCCGCACATGATTGGAATTAACATCGGGTTTCCGGCGATGGTTTTTCTGGTCGGGCTGGGATTGAGCGAGATATTTGATACCTATCCAATCATTAAGCCGGTTATGAAATATCTTGCGGCCGGATATTTTTTGTGGATGGCATGGCATTTGCTGGGCTTAAAAATCGGTCAGCAGAGCGGTGCTGCGCGCCCAATGAAGCTGTTTGAGGCTGTATTATTCCAGTGGGTAAATCCCAAGGCCTGGGCAATGGCTGTTAGTTTTATTGCAGCGTTTGTTAGTGATGGGGAAGGGCGACTTGCTTCTTTAATGCTGATAACTCTTGGGTGTATATTAGTTGGGCCGTTTTTTTCGTTTTTCTGGATTTACTTTGGTCAACAAATGCAGGTTTTGTTGGTGCGGACTGGAGGAGAGAAATTCCTTGGTGCCATATTGGCCGCACTTATGCTGGTTGCGGTGATTTTATTTCTTGTTTAAATGTACTTTGATTAATAGGTTCTGAGAGCAGGGCCGAACATAAAAAAGTACCGAACACGTAAAATTTTTGGAATGTCAAATATGTCAGGTTCTAACATCAGGCGCGTAAGAGCGCTGTTTATATCGGATGTGCATCTGGGCATGAAGACCATCAGAGTGGGGCAGCTTATTGATTTTTTGCGCTGCCACGATGCCGAAACCATTTATCTGGTTGGAGACATAATTGATGGATGGCGCCTGCAAAAAAACTGGCATTGGCCAGCGGAATATAATCAACTTGTTGAATTGTTGCTAAGCAAGGCAGCAGCTGGAACCAGAATAGTTTATCTGCCCGGAAACCATGACGAACTGGTGCGGGACTATCTTGGAACATATTTTGGCGAAATCGAATTTGTTGATCGCACCGTTCACGTCACCTCATCTGGAAAATCCTATTTGGTAATTCATGGGGATCAGTTTGACGTGGTGGTCAAAAACGCCAAGTGGCTGGCCCATATCGGGGACTGGGCCTATAATTTTGCCCTAAAAACCAATGGAGCCATAAACTGGTGCCGTCGTCGTATGGGCAAGGGTTATTGGTCATTGTCGGCATGGGCCAAACATAAAGTGAAGGGTGCAGTTTCAATTATCGGCCGGTTTGAAGAAGCCTTAACGCTGGAGGCTAAAGAATCCGGGGTTGACGGGGTGATTTGTGGACATATTCATATGGCGGATATGCACAGCCGTCTTGGAATTCACTATATAAATACCGGGGACTGGGTTGAGAGTTGTACTGCAATTGCAGAAGAATTCGATGGGGAATTTGAACTAATTCGCTGGACGAAACTTACTACAAAGCCGGCCAAAAAGTCAAAAAGCTGAAAAACTTCTCTGCGCATTTTTAGTTAACGCGCGCCTGTAACCAGAATAACAGGTTTGTTTATTCAGGTTTCTCAGGCGCGCAATTATATGATTGCAATGTGAGTTAGCCTATCCGGCCACTGGCATGGGCAAGCATGGTGAATACTTTACCGCGTTCTGAAACCAATATCTGGCGAGCTTCAGCCGGATTATTTGCGGTTTGCAGTAATTGCTCAAATTCTGCCACATATTCGCGGGCGGTTTGGGCAAAGTCTGAATCGCGCTGAAGTTTTTTACGCACATCATCATAGGTGCCCTGACCGGTGAGCGTATAAATTCTCCGTGAAAATACT
>UOEQ01000408.1_pt1 | contig 14297 bp, 11 predicted proteins | sample 1988631 | NCBI WGS metagenome assembly UOEQ01 (sample SAMEA4712195, study PRJEB27164) | hydrothermal vent metagenome | biome: marine basaltic hydrothermal vent biome; feature: marine hydrothermal vent; material: mineral | place: Pacific Ocean | collected 2011-06-14/2011-07-23 | depth 1719 m
CAACTTTAGAGCCCTCTTTTAATACCTGATGTATGCGAACACTGCCCCCGTTGATAAAATATGCTTTAGCGTTCAGGTAGATATTCAAGCGATCGTGTCCTGTGATATCTTTTAGTATATCTTCGACAAAATCCTCTGGACGTTTTTCCCCTTCAATGGCCCCAAAAAAAGCAGCGTCCCCGCCAAATCCAGACGTTTGCTCCACAAGTGCAACTCGCAAGCCCAAATTAATTGCCGTTCGCGCGGCACTAAGCCCGGCTACGCCAGCACCGATCACAACCAGATCAAATTCCTCATGTCCGTCAATTTTTAACTGTTCATAAAGACCTGCAAAGGTCCGATGATCCTTTAAATCATAATTCAGGCTTTGAGCGCTCCCAAAAACTGTCCCTAAAATTTTTCCGGGATTGGTTTTTTTAGGTGTGGTATTTCTCCCCAAAAAATCTGTAAGCGACAATTGTAAACCGTTAATCGCTGGCATTCTGTGCATTGAAATTGCAGTTTGTGGTTTGCCATAGTTTGAATTTGCTAAAACCGGGGGACAAAACTCCGGGTCAAGGGCAATCGCTTCGCCAGATTTTTTGCCGATAGTGTTAATTCCGGCACCCATGATCGCTGATAAAACACTGTCTCCTTCAAACCCCTTGTAGGAAACTCCATCGAGTGTAAATTTTAATGGTTTATTTCGTTTGATGAGGTTTCCACTAAATAGCGCTCCCTCTAATTCTGCGAAGCGGTGGGGTGTTTTTTTAGCCATTAATCCGCTCCAGATGTATAGCCAATATAGTCAGCAATCGCATGGGGTTTTCTATTCTTGCTTGCGGTATGGGCTGTGAAGTATTCCAGTTCACTATCAGTTGCGACATCACAAATATATCTGGCAATTGCCGGGGTCAAAAACATGGCATAATTGCCAAGCCCGCCAAGCAACCAGGGAGATGAGGGTGTGACACTACCAACAATCGGTGCGCCATCACGGGATTTAAGAGTGTTGAATACCGCTTTCCCCTGTAGATAAAACTCTGGATTGGGATCGACAAGATCAGCTAAAAGCGCCCCAAATTTGTTAATCGGAGCATCAGCAAGCACTTTAAATCCACCGTCAGGGTTAGAGGTTGCACAAAAATTGTATTCTGGGCTTAATATAAATTTCTCTTTATTTTGACCCGAGGGAGCGGTGACAATGGAGCTGGTTTGAATGGGCATGAATAGGCGATTAACGTCCTCATTGCGGCCATGGGTCAGGATTGATGCCTCGTCCGCCAGAATAAAGCGATCCATCTCAATTACCTTTAAGTCGGATTTTAAGCCCTTGCTTGATTTGGCCGCCACTGATCCATCACGCCGAAAAGAAAAAGTAAATTCACCAGGATCAGCAATGGTAACTCCCAATTCCTTTAACCATTTGAACAATTGGGGCCACATGATCTGCGAATGCACAGTTTTTGCCCCCCTTATCCGATAAGCTCCACTTGTTAAGGGATATTTTTGCTCTGACAATCGTTCGATTTCATAGTCATTAGATCGCAATAGATGATACATGTGCGCCATTGCCCGCCCGCCGGATTTCCCCTTGCATAAAATTAGTGGGCTGACCCGTGTCAGGGCATTTTTGCCACCAATTTTGGCAATTATTGCGCTGGCCTCGGATAAATTACTTTCATTCAACTTCCAGGTTTGCGGGCGAATTGAAATATTGAACGATAAGCATGTCTGCCGGCAAAGCCGCACCAAAACTGAGCTTTCGATAAACAGACAAACCTTCTTTTTGTGGTTTTTTGCCAGCAGGCCACATAATAGGGCCGCTTGCAGGCTTGTTCCTACAATTCCAATTTCAAGATTTTGCATTTTTACCTGTTCATCCAAAAAATTTGTACACAATTGGGGCGTCAAGAATTAATTGCAGAAATTCTGCTCACATCTTTGCTAACATACTGGCATTGTCGCCAGATTAGGTTATTGAGTGCCTGAGTTTGTCTCTGTTTCCGTTTCTTTATTGCACCGGTTTGCCCCATGACCTTTTGGATTTTTACATTTGTACTATCTCTCATCGTATTTGTCGCGTTGATTTATTCTGGCCGCCCATCACACCCTGATGCCGGACAAGACAATATTTTAAGCAAAACCGAAGATCATTTTAAGGTTCGATTACAAAAAATCGACGATGACCTTGAATCCAAAAAATTGAGCGTGGCCGACGCCGATGATGCCCGCGCCGAATTGGCCCGTGAGTTAATGCGTCATCGGGCTGTAATGTCTGACAGTTCTCACTCACCAACAAAAAACCGGGCCGGTACCGTAATTTCTGTTGCAAGTTTTGCAGTTATTGCGTTGGCATTTGTTGCCTATTTGGGCCTTGGAACTCCCATTTCTCCAATTACAGAACTAGATACTGAGCAGCTTCTTGCGCAAAGTGCAGCTGAAATTGAGTTTCAGGAAGCTATGACAAGGGTTGAAGAGCAAACCCGTATTGATCCTGATGATATTCGGGCTTGGCAGGTGCTTAGTTCTGCCTATGTGAATTCTGCCAGATATTCAGAGGCTGCCAACGCCTTCAGACATGTTTTGAGGTTGGAACCGCCAACGGCTGACCGTCTGACTGATCTGGCTCAGGCATTGCTGATGATAAGCCCGGCTGAAGTTGACCCGGAAGCTATTGAATTGCTTAAAAAGGCTGTTGAACTTGATCCGACCCATCCCCGTTCCAGATTTTTTCTGGCGGTTGATGCCACCAGACTTGGGGAGTGGGACAGTGCAGTTGAGCAATGGAATTCGCTTTTGGATATTGCAACTGATGATGAACCTTGGATTGCGGCCGCGCGTGAAAGCCTTGAGGTTGCTTTGGCCCGAGGCGAGACGGATGCTCCAGCTAACGCCATACAGCCAAATATAGACGAAAATATCATAATTGATGAAGCTCAGGCAGCCCAGATCCGTTCGATGGTCACAGCGCTTGACGACAGGCTTGCAAGCGAAGGTGGCACCATTGAAGAATGGACTCAACTCGTACGTTCCTATCTGGTTCTCAATGAGCGAGAAATGGCGCTGCAAACCTTTGAGAAAGCCATTGTGGCCTATCCGGATGCAACCGAACAAGCACCATTGCGCCAGTTGGCCGAACAGGAAAATTTGCTATAAACTTCCCGTCGAAATATTTTAGCGAAGGCACTTTAGACTATGACAAGAAAACAAAAAAGATTTGCAGTGATTTTAGGGTTGGGTGCTGTTGTTGTTTTAGCAGTAGCATTGATTTTGAATGCTTTGCGCGATCAGATAGTTTTCTTTTATTCCCCAACAGAGCTGATTGAGAGGCCCGCTTTAGCCACTGATGCCATACGCATCGGCGGTTTGGTTGAAGATGGCAGCTGGGTCGTTGAGGGCAGCTCCAATATTTTTGCCATTACTGATGGAGCAAATTCTGTCAAAGTTACTTACCCCAATTTGGTGCCTGATCTGTTTCGGGAGGGGCAGGGGGTGATTGCTGAAGGCAGTCTGCTTGCTGATGGCACTTTTCTGGCTACCAATGTTTTAGCAAAACATGACGAGAATTTTATTCCCAAAGAGGTTGAGGCCGCAATGAAGGCGCAAGGCATCTGGAAAGGCGATGGAGAAGAATATGGCTCCAATTCTGGAAGTGGCGCCAGCAATATCGGTGGTGGTTCAAGCTCTGGTGGTGAAAATCAATAGGGCCAAAATCTAAGTCGTAATTGCAGCTAATAAAACAATTTGTGATTATGGCCAGTCGTATGTCTGTTGTAAAAAATATCGGCCAATTATAGCTGGCCAAAAAATTCGCTAAAGCGAACTGGAGAATATAATGCCAATCGAGCTGGGACATTTTGCACTTATTTTAGCAGGGACCATTGCGCTTGCTCAAACGGCTGTTGGATTTTTCTTTTGGCGGATCGGCGGGCGAATAACATCCTACTTGCGTCAGGCCGCCGTTTTGCAGTTTTTGCTGGTTGTCGCGTCCTTTTTGGCACTGGTTCAGGCATTTGTAATTTCTGATTTTTCCCTTGAGCTTGCCTATGGCTATTCGTACACATTGCAGCCCTTGCTCTATAAAATCACTGCCGTCTGGGGAAATCACGAAGGTTCTTTATTGTTGTGGATCGTGATTATGACCGGGTTTGGAGCGGCCGTTGCTTTTTTTGGCAAAAACCTTCCAAGCGACCTTTTGGCTCTTGTTTTGGCGGTTCAGGGTGCACTTGGCGCAGCCTTCATTGCATTTTCAATCTTCACCTCAAACCCGTTTACTCGTCTGTTTCCCGCACCGCTTGAGGGGCGTGACTTAAACCCGATTTTGCAGGATATCGGGCTGGCCATTCACCCGCCGCTTTTATATCTGGGATATGTGGGGCTTTCGATTTGTTTTTCGTTTGCAGTTGCCGCCCTGATTTCTGGACGCATTGATGCCGCATGGGCGCGCTGGGTACGTCCGTGGGCTTTGGGCAGTTGGGCATTTCTTACCCTGGGCATCGCCATGGGGTCCTATTGGGCGTATTATGAGCTGGGCTGGGGCGGATGGTGGTTTTGGGATCCGGTTGAAAACGCCTCCCTGATGCCATGGCTTGCCGCCACCGCACTATTGCATTCCGCGATCGTGATGGAAAAACGCAACGCTTTAAAGGTTTGGACCATTTTCTTGGCGATTCTGGCATTTTCCCTGTCATTGTTGGGAATGTTTCTTGTGCGCTCGGGCATTTTGACTTCGGTTCACTCGTTTGCTTCTGATCCAACCAGAGGCATGGTTATTCTCTCCATGCTTATGGCCGTAATTGGCGGAGCCTATGGCCTGTTTGCCTGGCGCGCCAAATCCTTGCGGGCCGGGGGGCTTTTTGCTCCCATCAGCCGCGAGGGCATGTTGGTGGTCAACAATTTATTTTTGGCAACTGCGGTGATCGCGGTGTTGGTGGGCACGCTTTACCCGCTGGTACTAGAGGCTACAAACGGCGTTTTAATATCTGTTGGCGCTCCATTTTTTGACCTGACTTTTGGTGTTTTAATGGCACCCTTGCTGATTATTATTCCCTTTGGTCCTTTCATGGCTTGGAAGCGTGGTGATTTTGTTGCCGTAACCCAACGTATGGCAGGTGCTGCCGGACTAACTGTTTTGATAACAATTGTGCTGGTTATGATTTCTGGCGGGAAAATTTCGCTGGCCTCTCTTGGCCTGTTGCTTGGAACATGGGTTGGAATTGGCGCTATTGCTGAAATTGTTGATCGCATCAAACTGGGAAAAGTTAAATTTTCCCAATCATGGGCTCACCTAAAAGGTGTACCAAAAATCGCATGGACAACAATGTTTGCTCATTTTGGTATGGGAATTTTTGTAATAGGTGTTGTTTCGGTTACCGCCTGGGAAATTGAAAAAGTTGAAAAGGTCGCCATTGGCCAAACTGTTGAAATTGCTGGTTATGAGGTAAAAATGCTCGATGTCAGTCGGCGTCTGGAAGACAATTTCGTGGCTGAAAAAGTGGTGTTTGAAGTCACTTCGCCATTGGGGTGGGTGACTGAAACCGCCTCTGAAAAGCGCGTTTATACCGCATCCAAAATTCCAACAACTGAAGCTGGAATGCTCACCTATGGGTTTTCACAGATTTATATCACGCTGGGTGACTTGAGTGAGGACGGGGCGCGGGTTGTTCGTGTCTGGTACAAGCCGTTTATTATTCTTATCTGGCTTGGAACTTTGTTCATGGCCGGGGCCGGTTTCTTGTCCTTGAGTGATCGCCGCCTTAGAATCGGGGTGCCAAAATCGGCCCGTGCTGTTGCGGAGCCTGCTGAATGAAGTGGCTTTTGGTAATTCTTGCCCTTATTACGATAATACCGGTAACGCTTGCCATAGAACCCGGCGAAGTGTTGGACGATCCGGTACTTGAAGCTCGGGCAAGGGCAATTTCCTCTGAACTCAGGTGCCTTGTTTGTCAAAACCAGTCCGTAGATGAAAGCGATTCATCGTTTGCTAAAGATATTCGTCTTTTGGTTCGAGAGCGACTGGTTATGGGTGAGGGCGATCGTCAGATTATTGATTTTATGGTGGCGCGATATGGGGAATTTATTCTGTTACGCCCCTTTTTCGCCCCCCATACATATGTGCTTTGGTTTTTTACTCCCTTTATTCTGCTGGTGGGAGTGGTCGCCGTGTTCTTTCGTTGGAAACGGCGCAAAACACAATTGCCCGGTACGGATGATGTGGAAACGGCGCTGACCAGAGCTGAACAAAAAACATTGGATAGTTTGCTGGATGATGATGGTAAAAAGGAATAATTGCTCAAATTCGCCGATTTTGCCATCATCTTCTAATATATTATACAAAGATTTGAGTTTGATACTCAACCGCGCTAAACGGCTCTGTGCCTGATTTTATTTCCATATTCATTGCGCCGGGTCTTGACGCTTATTCGACAGTTTTTTTGATTGTATTAAGCGCGTTTACCTCAGCAATCACTGCCAGTTTTGGTCTTGGCGGCGGCTCATTACTTATCGCTGTGATGAGCCTTTTGCTGCCTGCAATTATTGTTGTTCCGGTGCACGGAGCAGTGCAATTGGGTTCCAACGGCGGTCGGGCAATATTGCGCCGTTCCTATATTCAGTGGCAGTTTGTTGGCTGGTTTGTTCTTGGCTCGGCTCTTGGTGCGTTGCTTGGTGTCAGGGTGGCAACGATAATCCCTGATAACTGGTTCAAAGGGGCAATTGCTTTATTTTTGCTCTATTCCGTTTGGGCACCAAAACCAAAAATTGCCGGCAGGGGAGCCATTTCCACAACAATAGCTGGAATATTTACTTCTGCGGTGGGCATGATTGTTGGAATTTCCGGGCCGCTGGTTATGACCTTTTTGCGTCATCTTTCCGATCGGCGTCAGATTGTTGGCACCCATGCGTTTTTGATGACCAGTCAAAACCTGTTCAAGTTTTTTGCCTTTGCCCTGTTTGGTTTTGCCTTTTGGAATTATCTGCCATTGATCCTTGCCATGGTCGTCAGCGGTTTTTTGGGTACATATGCGGGCGGATTATTTCTGGATAAAATTCCGGAAACCCTGTTTCGCATAGGGTTTAGAGTGCTTTTGACAATTATTGCGATTGATCTTTTTCGCCGGGCAATTCTTGGCGCTTAGTTTTTATCGCCGTCGTAAAATCCTTATTTAATTCCCGCGCATTACCAAAATTTAATGTTGATGTAATCATCCCGAAAGGTGCTCCTTGTTATCAGATACTCACCTGTTGAAGGTTGAATTTTCAAGGAGACGAATTCCATGCAAACCCCAGAACCAGTGCGAAGCTCAAATTCTGCGCGATCCAGAAAAGCTGCGCAATCTCAAAGTATGTTTCGCACCCGCAAGTGGTTGGTTGCCACATCTCTTGCCACAGTGCTGGCCCTGTCTGCAGCCGGATTTGTGGTTTCGTCACAGCAATCCAATGCTCAGGTTTCTGTCGCAGTTGGCGCTCCTGCCAGCTTTGCTGATCTGGTGGAGGCGGTAAAGCCTTCGGTGGTTTCAATCAGCGTTGATGGCCGTCAGGAAGTTCGTCGGCTTGGCTCTGAAGAGTTTTTCTTTCAATTTCCCGATCTCCCCCGCGATCATCCATTGCGCAAGTTTTTTGACCAGTTTGAACAGCGCAGAGGGCAAAGCCCTGATAGTCCTCCGCGCACTCGGCGCTTTCAGGCTGCAGGTTCTGGCTTTATTATTTCCGCCGATGGTTTGGTCGTGACTAATAATCACGTGATAGATAATGCTCAAAACATTACTATTACTGATGATAGTGGCGTCGAATATGTGGCTACGGTTGTTGGCACCGATCGGCGTACCGATCTGGCATTGTTGCAAATTGAAGGTGCAACCGATCTTCCCTTTGTTGAATTTGCTGAAGAAGAAGTTCGTGTTGGTGACTGGGTTTTAGCGGTTGGTAATCCGTTTGGCCTTGGTGGCACAGTTACGGCTGGAATTATTTCTGCCCGTGGCCGCGATATTGCCGCTAGCGCCTATGGTGATTTTTTACAGATTGATGCTGCTATAAACGGGGGAAATTCTGGAGGCCCCACATTTAATCTGTCTGGCAAGGTTGTTGGAGTAAACACCGCCATCGCTTCGCCCAACGGGGGCAATGTGGGAATTGCTTTTGCTATTCCGGCCCAAACTGTAAAACAGGTTATTACTGATCTTATGGACGATGGTCTGGTAACCCGTGGTTTCCTTGGGGTGGGCATGCAAAATGTTTCCAAGGATATCGCCGATAGCGTTGGCCTTAACCGTGCTCGTGGTGCCATGGTGGTTGCTCTTACTGATGGTGGACCGGCTGGCAAAATCGGTATTCAGACCGGTGATATTATTCTCAACGTTAATGGTGAATTGATTGATGATTCTTTGGATCTTACCCGCACCGTTGCAACACTTGCTCCTGGAACTCCGGTAAAAGTTGTGGTCTGGCGTGACGGTAAGGAAGTTACCTATGAAGTAGTGCTGGATGAGCGTGTAGAGCCAAGCATTGAGCAGGTTGAAGAAGCTGCCCCCGAGCCAGTGGTAGAACCGGAAAAACCCATGCCGACAAGTGTTGGCCTGACCCTGATGCCTAATGAGAATGGCGAAGGTCTGGTTATTATGGAAATAACTCCGGATTCCGTTGCAGAAGAAAAACGCTTCCGTCCAGGTGATGTTTTGCTGGAAGCCAATGGCATGGAGCTGAACAGTGCTGATGAGTTTGAGGATATTGTAGCCTCAGCGCGTGAATCGGGCCGCTCAACTCTGCTGCTAAAAGCTATGCGTGGAAATCAGGTTCGCTTTCTTGGATTGCCGGTTTAGCCTCTCCTGTACTTAAAACCGACAATTCGTTTTTGCGGCCCCCGAATTCTTTCGGGGGCCGCAGATTGCTCTAAGGAGTGAATTTGCCTAGGATCTGATCGATGAAAATATTATTGATTGAAGATGATCGCGAAGCTGCAACTTACCTCATGCAGGCTTTGGATGAGGCAGGCCATACGGCTCACCATGCAGCGGATGGAGAAACCGGCTTCGCCATGGCATCTAGCATGGATTATGATGTCCTGATAATTGATCGCATGCTGCCCCGGCGCGATGGAATTTCAATTATTGAATCATTGCGCGCCGAAGATAATAGAACACCAGTGCTCATCCTTTCGGCTCTTGGTGAAGTGGAAGACCGGGTAACCGGTCTGCGCTCCGGTGGCGATGATTATCTAGCCAAACCCTATGCTTTTTCAGAATTGCTGGCCCGAGTTGAAGTATTGGCCCGTCGCGCCAGTCCGGCAGAGGCAGCATCGGTGTTTCAGGTTGGTGATCTGACCCTTGATCGCCTGTCACGGGCGGTGAAGCGTGGGGATCAAAAGATTGCCCTGCAACCGCGTGAATATCGCTTGCTGGAATTTTTGATGAAATATTCCGGACAGGTGGTTACCCGCACCATGTTGCTGGAAAATGTCTGGGACTATCATTTTGACCCCCAGACCAACGTCATTGATGTGCATATGTCGCGTCTGCGTGCCAAAATTGATCGTGGTCACAAGACCAGTTTATTGCAAACTATACGTGGTGCCGGATATATGATCCGTGCATAATTTCTTAAAACTCTGGCGAACTACGACAGTGCGCTTAACGGCGCTGTTCATTCTTATGTTCGTGCTATTTTCTGTGATTTTGCTGGGTTATGTGGGATTTCAGGCCTCTATTGAAATTCAACGGGTGCAGGCCCGTGATGTTACTTGGGAAATTCGCCAACTGCGCAATCTTGATCGTCAGCGTGGGCCAAGGGCCTTGGCCATTGCCGTGCAGCGCCTTTCCAATCAGCCGGGGCGAGGTATTTATTATCTTGGCAATCCCGCTGGTGAAATGCTGGCCGGGAATTTCCGTTCGATTCCCAGTTATGTTTTATTGGATCCGGGCAGATATTCTTTTTCATATTCCCCGCAACAAGCCTTTGAGGGTTTAGCAGATCCAGAGGAACCCAACAGCCCCGAGGCCATTGAAAGCAGTCAGCGCGGACAAAGGACTGCTCAGGCGGTGGTGCGGTCCATTCTGCTTGAAAATGGCTTCAGACTTGTGGTGGGGCGCGATATTGTGCAGCGCCGCGACTTTACCAGAATTATTTTTCGCACGATGCTCCTTGGGGTTGTTGGCATTATTCTGCTTGCGGCCGCCGCCGGAATTTTAACGGCCCGGCGGGTTCTTACCCGCATTGATTCCATCAACGCTACCACCAAACAAATCATGTCAGGTAATATGTCCGAGCGAGTGCCAATTACCAAAAGAGACGACGAATTCGACCAGTTGGCCACGGGTCTCAACGACATGCTCGACCGGATTGAAAAACTTATGCAGGGCCTAAAAGAAGTGACGGATAATGTTGCTCACGATCTAAAAACTCCTCTTACCCGCCTTCGCAATCACGCCGAAGCCGCCCTTAGGGATGGCAGTTCAAATGAAGATCATAAAAAAGCTCTGGAAAAAACAATAACTGAAGGCGACCGACTGATTTCAACATTCAATGCCCTTTTATTGATCGCTCGTGTTGAGGCCGGCTCCCATTCTGACGCCTTGAAAAAAGTGGATGTTTCGCGCGCCGTTATTGATATTTGTGACCTTTATAGTCCGGTAGTTGAAGATGCGGGCGGAGTTTTAGTAATGGATATTGAGCCTGATATTCATTTGAATTCAAACCGGGAATTGCTTTCTCAAGCGTTGGTAAATCTGCTGGAAAATGCCATAAAATATAGTCTTGGTGATGATAATAAAAATTCAGACAACCCAGACGCCAATAAGATTTTGGTTAGCGTCAAAAGCAAAGGCCAAGATATAAAGATTTCCGTTTGTGATGGGGGCCCCGGTATTCCTGCCAGTGAAGGCGAAAGGGTGTTGCAAAGATTTGTTCGCTTGGAAAAAAGTCGCACTGAATCCGGTTCAGGCCTTGGTCTGGCATTGGTGGTGGCGGTTGCAAAACTTCATCGTGGTAGTTTTAAGGTTGAAGATAATTCTTCACAAGAAGCATCAAAAACATCAAACCGCCCCGGTGTATGCGCAATAATTAGTTTGCCAAAAACTCTCTGATCGTTCAGTTTGGCCCCGTTGAGTTTTGGATTTTACCTAATGATGGACCAGCTTATTCCACTGCCTCCCCTACCGGCGAATGACGCATATGGTATGTGGCTTGACGCTCTGGAAAAAGATCAAAACCAGACAATTCATAAAGCGTTGCCCCTGTTGCAGCCATTGTTTTGCGCGTCTCCCTATCTATTTGATCTGGCCAAAAAAAACACCGGTTTTTTGCTGGAATTATTGCAGCAAAGCCCTGAAAAATCTTTGAATGCAATTCTCAAGTCCTTGGAAAAATTGCCCGGCGCTACCATTGAAGAAGATTATATTTCAAAGCATCTTCGCCTCGCTAAAGCCAAAGTGGCTTTGCTTTGCGCCATCGCCGAGACCGGGCAGGTCTGGTCCAGCAAAACATCTTCGGCAGCGCTTAGTGATTTTGCCGATACCAGTTTACAGGCGGCGCTTCAGTTCTGTGTTGACGAGGCGCTTCGATCCGGAAAAATCAGCGCGTCGGATCAAGAGTTTTCAGCGAAAAATAGCGGAATTTGCATTCTGGCCTTGGGCAAACATGGGGGGCGTGAGCTAAATTATTCGTCTGATATTGATGTGGTGGCGTTTTTTGATCCCTGCAAGCAAACTCTTTGTCCGCCACAAAATGCATCAAGAACCTATTCTAAAATCATCCAAAAAACCGCAGCTTTGATGCAGGATCGCACGGGCTATGGCTATGTGTTTCGCACCGATTTGCGCCTGCGTCCTGATCCGGGGTCAACCCCGGTTGCCCTGTCTGTGGATGCGGCGCTGACCTATTATGAATCCAGGGGCCAGAACTGGGAGCGCGCCGCATGGATAAAGGCCCGGCCAGTTGCGGGTGACATGGAAGTCGCCAAAAGATTTCTAAATGATCTTTCCCCTTTTATCTGGCGCAAACATTTGGATTTTGCCGCTATTGCCGACATTCAAGCCATGAAGCGCCAGATCAATATGGCGCAAAATGTCGGCGAGGAGCGCTTGGGGGGGCACAATGTAAAACTTGGTCGTGGCGGTATTCGTGAAATCGAATTCTTTGCCCAGACTCAGCAATTGATTGCTGGGGGGCGCGAGCCGGAACTAAGGGTTTTACCCACTGGTAAGGCCCTTGAAAAACTGGCCCAAAATAACTGGATCGAAGAAAAAACCGCTCGCCAGATGATAGACGCTTATTGGTTTTTGAGGGCTGTGGAAAATCGCCTGCAAATGCTCAATGATGAGCAGACCCACACCTTGCCCGTGGATAAAATTGGGTTGAATTTAATTTCTTCGATGATGGGATATAAAAATCTTGAGAAATTCGAAAAGGCCTACCGCGAAATTCTTGGTATTGTCACTTCAAACTATATCAGGCTTTTTGCCGGAAAAGATCAACTTTCTTCTCATTCTGGTTCTCTGGTTTTTACCGGCTCAGACAATGATCCGGCAACTCTTGAAACTTTAAGCGCCCTAGGTTTTTCAGACCCGGTTACAGCATCTGCCACAATTAAAAAATGGCATTATGGCAGCTATGCCGCAACGCGTGCTGCGGTTTCACGCGCGCATCTTACCGAACTGTTGCCACAGCTTTTGCAAAATATCGCCAGTTCCGGCAGCGCTGATTTGGCTTTGGCCCGCTTTGATGATTTTTTGTCCCGTCTGCCCACGGGGGTGCAATTATTTGCCATGCTGCGGGCCCACAATCAGCTTTGCCAATTGCTGGTGGCTTTTATGGCCTCTGCTCCGCGCATGGCAGATGCGGTAATTCAACGGGCTCATGTTTTGGATGGTATGATCGATCCGGCCCGAACTGCAGAAATTATTGATCCTCAGATTTTAATGCAAAAGGTTGAGGGGTTTTTGGCAGAGGCGACCGGCTTTGAGGATGTGATCGAACGGGCCAGAATTATTGGCCAGGAGCAAAAATTTCTTATTTCCGCCGGTTTGATTTCAGGTACTATTTCCCCGGAACTTGCAGGAATTCAGTTTTCAATGTTGGCGAAAACCTTGCTCGACCGTCTGTTTGAAAGGGTTCGCGCACTGTTTGAGCAGCGTCATGGCACAATAGAGGGAGCAAAAATTGCATTGCTGGCCTTTGGCAGGCTTGGCTCCTCGCAAATGAATGTCGCCTCGGATCTGGATGTGATTTTGCTTTATGAAGTGCCGGATGAAATTGAAAATTCCAATGGGAAAAAACCACTGGATAAGGCGCTTTATTTTACCCGCCTGACCCAAAGAATGATCTCGGCCATTTCCTCGCAGACCGCTGAAGGGGTTCTATATGAGGTCGATATGCGCCTGCGCCCTTCGGGCAATGCCGGACCCTTGGCCACCAGTCGAAAATCATTTGTTTCCTATCAGCATGAAAAGGCATGGACATGGGAACATCTGGCCCTGACCAGGTCTCGGATAATTTATGGGGATGGTGATTTTGGCGATAAGATTGAGCTGGATATAAGGGATATTTTTGCTCGCCAAACAGATAGGGAACAATTGCTCAAAGATGTGGTTGAGATGCGCCAACGATTGACAAATGAGCGCCCGTCTCGCCATGCTTTTGATCTCAAACTCATGGAAAACGGGTTGATGGATATCGAATTCATTGCCCAGTCGGCAGTGCTTTTATATCCTGATTTGTTGGTGAAAAATCGCACCAATATTCAAAGCATATTGCAAATTATTGCTGATAAAAATCTATTGAAAGACGCAGACATTTTGGCGCAGGACTATGAGTTGATGTGCGCAATTGTGCAAATTATTGCCGCTTGTTTAAGTCGGCCATTCGCAGATGAAAGCTGGAATGAAGCATTTAAGGAATTGCTGGCACGCCTTACCAATTTCCCTGATTTTGCACGTTTGAAAAATCATATGGGCAATATTCGCAATCGGGTCAAATCGGCCAATCAGCTTTGGTTTGCGCTCTAGGTCGCGGACCCTAAGCTGCCTGTGCGCTTTTTATCTGCTTATCAGCGTTCATAGGTAGCGAAACAGCAACGGTGGTTCCAATCCCCAACATGCTATCGATTGCCAGTTCTCCACCAGAAAGTTCAGCAATTGCTCGGGCAATAGCAAGGCCTGTTCCCATTCCTCCCCGCTCCCGGAATTTGGAGGCATCTTCAAGGGCAAATGGCTCGAACAATGCCGCCAGCTTGTCCTTTGTTATTCCTATGCCGGTGTCGGTAATTTCCAGCACTATTCCCTCATTTGCCACCCATGCCCCAATTCGCACCTGCCCCCCGGCGGGGG
>UOEQ01000327.1_pt1 | contig 13949 bp, 12 predicted proteins | sample 1988631 | NCBI WGS metagenome assembly UOEQ01 (sample SAMEA4712195, study PRJEB27164) | hydrothermal vent metagenome | biome: marine basaltic hydrothermal vent biome; feature: marine hydrothermal vent; material: mineral | place: Pacific Ocean | collected 2011-06-14/2011-07-23 | depth 1719 m
CCATCCGCGCAATTCCTTGTGGATTTTGACTGAATTTAATAGATCAGCAGCCTGTGAACTCAGCATTAGATGATCGATACGAATGCCATTGTTTTTTCGCCAGGCACCGGATTGAAAATCCCAGAATGTATATGAGGGGGCTTCTGTGGTTGCCCGAAGGGCATCGACTAGGCCAAGATTGCTCAACTGACGAAATTTTTCAGCGCTTTCTGGCCGAAACAACGCATCTCCGCGCCAATTGTCAGGGTTGTAGCAATCAATATCGGCGGGAATGATATTAAAATCTCCCAGCAGGATAAATGGCTCTTCAAGCAGCAGTCGTTCTTTCGCAAATCGGTTAAGCCGATCCATCCAGCTCAATTTATAGGTAAATTTGTCGCTTTCCACCGGATTGCCATTGGGCAGATAAATATTGCAGACCCTAAACGATCCAGAAGCAGTTGAAAAAACTCCCTCGATCAGCCGCGCCTGTTCATCATCTGGGTCGCCGGGCAGTCCTCTATGAACCTCGTCGAATGGCAACAAAGACAATATCGCCACCCCGTTAAACCCTTTTTGACCGTGGGTCTGAATATTATAGCCCAGAGATTCGATTTGCTCCCGTGGAAACCCCTCATCCACCGACTTAATTTCCTGCAAACAAACAATGTCCGGTTTTTCTTGCTCCAGCCACGCAAGAATTACCAACAATCGTGCCTTGATACCATTTATGTTCCAGCTGACGATTTTCATAAGGTTGTTTTCCGATAACAATTTAGTTTAACTATTTGAATTTATGAGTAAAAACACTAAAACTTGCGACTAAGCAATGATTGGCCCACCCCTTGTAACAGCAAAACCCACGCGTATTTAAGCAAATTTTTTTGGTCAATTGTTGCAAAAATGACAAAACATAAAAGAGTTAAGCAAAAAATAGCCATTTTTTAACAAATATACTCGTATTGAGATCGTGGTGCGGGGGCAAAACCGGAGGTTTTGTCATGAATCGAAATAAGAAGTTAGCTGGAATCATAGTCTGGCTAGGAATTTTTCTCTCTAATACAGGTGGGGTTTTTGCCCAGAGTTTTGAAGTAAATATTATGACCGGTGGTGCCACCGGTACCTATATCCAAATCGGAAAAGATATTGCAGCCCTTGCTGAACAGGCAGGACGTGACAATGTGAATGTTATGCAGTCTGCCGGATCTATGGAAAACATGTCATCTGTCTTGTTGGAGCGGTACCATCAGTTTGGTATTGTGCAAAGCGACGTATTGGATTTTATTCGCACCTTCAGGGCTGAAGACGCGGAAATGCGTTCCATGATTCGCAATACAAGATACGTCTATCCCCTTTACAAGGAAGAGGTGCATATCGTAGCTCGAAAGAGTTCAGGAATTGGCACCTTAACGGACCTGAATGGCAAAATCGTCGCAACAGGCGGGGAAAATAGTGGAACCTCTTTGACATCGGCATTTTTGTTTGATGTGGGAAATATCCGCCCGTCCAGAACTGTTTCAGCTTCAGCCGCAGATTCTCTTGAGCAATTGCGCGCTGGCTCGATTGACGCCTTTGTTTATGTGGCCGGGTCACCAACCAAATTGCTAAGTGACACCAGCGCCGGAGACGATTTAAGGCTGGTTACAATTCCCGGTGCCATTGCTGGCGATTATTATGTGCCAACCACTGTTAAGGCAGGCACCTATCCATGGATGGCTGAAGACGTGATGACCGCATCGGTCCGCGCGGTTTTGATGACCTATGAGTTTGATCCCAATCGCAATACCTATTTTAAAGAATCGTGCGATGCGGTTACCGAATTCAGCTATCTGATCAAGGAGAATATAGAACTGCTGCGTCGCGATGGGCATCCAAAGTGGAATGAAGTTGATCTTGATGCTGTTCCGTCCGGGTGGGAGCAGGCATCTTGTGTTAAGGCTGCTTTTGATCCCCAGTATCAGCCCCCAGAACGCGGTGGTGTTGGCGTTTTTACACCAACAAATCCCGATGTGGATTGTTCCGCTCTTGCCAATCCCATATCCAAAAGATTGTGCCTGATGCGCCAAAACGAAGGTTAAATTTTTTTAAAAAAACAATCGTTTGAATTTATAAATAATACAGGCTCGCCGCTGGCGGGCCTTTTTTATGGGCATGCCATAGACTTTCTAAAAATCAGGCCACATCAAAACTGTTGCCACACCCGCATGAGGCCACGGTATTGGGATTTTCAATTTTGAAGGCCTGACCCACCAAATCGTCCACATAATCAATTTTTGCGCCCCCAAGAAATTGTAGGGACATGCTGTCAATTAAAACTATCGCGCCTTCGCGCTGCAAAACCAGATCATCTTCGGCTGCACTTTCGCGAACCAGATTGTATTCATATTGAAACCCAGAGCATCCACCCCCCGAAACAGCGATCCGAAGCACTGTTCCAGCAGGCTCTTTATCAAGGATCTTGGCGATTTGTCTTCCGGCAGCTCCGGTAAGTTCAACCGGTATTTCGGGTGCATCTGAATTAGTCATTTAATCCTCCTTCAGGCCCTGAGTTTTAAGCAAAAGCCAGCGCCATAGTGGCGATAGTAATTCCAAAAAACGCAAAAACTGAACCATAGGGGTCGGTTTTAATCGAAATTTTTACAGGCAGCCGCATGGTGAAAAGTTTGGCGACAAAACTGTTTTTTTCCAGCTTACTGTTAAAGTCCTTATCAATCAGCATTAAAAGCACGCCAAATATAAACATTACCAACCCGACGCGGAACAAAAACTCGGTATTGTTGGAAAAAAATTGCGCCGGATCAAAATTCATCTGTAATGTCTCTTTGAAAAATCTTTTCACTATTCAAATAGGACCGGCAAGCGGCAATGAAAAGCCCTAAATTAAAACAAACATCGCATTTGGCTCCATTTGCTTCAGATCCAGAGCAATCCCGGGGTAGGGTATTTACAACTCGCCCAAGCCTTACCCGCACCGTTTTTCAGCGCGATCGCGATCGTATAATTCACTCGACCGCCTTTCGCCGCCTGCAACATAAAACTCAGGTTTTTCTCCATCATGAGGGGCTGCATTATAGAACCCGTTTAACCCATACTTTGGAAGTTTCCCAGATTGCCAGATCACTGGCCCGCGCCCTTTTTCTCAATGAAGATCTGGCTGAAGCCATCGCCCTTGCCCACGATCTTGGTCACACCCCGTTTGGCCATGCGGGTGAGCGCGCTCTAAATCAGGCCATGGCTGATTCTGGCGGTTTTGATCATAATTTGCAGTCCCTTCGGACCATTTGCATGTTGGAAAATCGCTATGGAGATCATGATGGTTTAAATCTGACATGGGAAACGCTGGAGGGTGTATTAAAACATAATGGCCCTGTTAAATTCAAACCGGATCTTTCGTTTTTGCCCGAAACTCTTGATCTGGAAATTGAAAATTTTGCCTCGCTTGAAGCACAGGTAGCAGCGATTGCCGATGATATTGCCTACGATGCCCACGATATTGATGATGCGGTGCGAGCCGGGCTTGTTGAGCTTTCTCAGCTAAATGACCTGCCACTGCTGGACGAAATAATCGACGAAGTTGATGATCGCTGGCCAGAGCTTGATGGGGTGCGCAAAACCCATGAGGTGCAGCGCCGTTTGATTACAAAGTTCATCGAAGATGTGATTAAAAACTCCGCTTCGTTATTGGATAGCTCCGGAGTGAAATCTCCTCACGATGTTGCACGGGCAGGGCGCCAGTTGATTGCTTTTTCTCCCCCCATGCAAAAAGAAGAAAAGCTGATAAAACAGTTTTTGTTCGACAATGTTTATCGCGCCCCAAGTGTTATGGAACCGGCAGAGGCCGGGGAACATGTGGTCAAAGAACTATTTGAATATTATAGCATCAGTGGCGATTTACCCCCTGAATGGCAAAGCAAGCTGGAACAGAAAAACCCACAAAATAGCCGGGTGATCGCTGATTATATTGCCGGAATGACCGACCCGTTTGCTCTGGCTGAATTTGAGCGTGTTTTTTGAAAACTTTGCAATCGCTTGCTGTTGACCGGCCTGGAGTTCACCATCTAAAATGCTGTCATGAAAAATCAAAACACCTTCTTAAAATCAGCAGCAATCGCTGTGTCATTGCTCATGATAAGTCCATCCATTGCGCAAGAGAGCCTGCCCACATCTCTAAAACTCACCCCCGTTGCATCAGGTTTGAACAGTCCGCTTTTGGTTGTTGCTGCGCCCAATGAGCCCGGGTTATTTATCGTCCAGCAAAACGGGGTAATTGCATTACTGATGGATGGTGATGTTGCCGATGTGCTTGATTTGAGCGCAATAGTAACATTTAGAGGTGAAGCCGGGATGCTTGGCATGGCCCTGCACCCCGATTTCACAAATAATGATCTGGCCTATGTTTCCTACACTACCGGTAATCTGGTTAGCATGATTGAGGAATACCGGTTTGACAGGAAAAGCCAGAGTTTTGATATTGCCAGCGCCCGCCTTATTTACTCACTTAAGCAGCCGGCCGGAAACCATAATGGCGGCATGATTGCATTTGGGCCAGATGGATTTCTTTATGCAGGGTTTGGTGATGGCGGCGGGGCATTTGATACATTCTCCAACGGCCAGAATTTTGATACGGCTCTTGGCTCGTTTATTCGGATTGATATCGAGCCCGGCTCATTCACCCCCTATTCAATTCCAGCTGATAACCCGAATATTTCAGGGCCGGTTCCCGAAAACTGGATATATGGATTACGTAATCCATGGCGGTTTTCCTTTGATGGGGATTTGCTTTACATCGCAGATGTGGGCCAGTCCGACAGGGAAGAAATTCATGTGATTGCAGCAGGGGCAGCTTCATCTGGCCTAAATCTGGGCTGGCCGCTGGCCGAGGGGGAGTTGTGCCTTGCCGATGCTGATTGCAAAGATAGGGATCTGGACTGGCCGGTTATAACCTATCAAACCGGCGCCCGATGCGCCATCACGGGAGGCAATGTCTATCGCGGAACAGCAATTCCCGGCCTTACGAGTCAATATTTCTATGGGGATTTTTGCAGTGGTGAAGTTTTTAGTTTTGCTTATGAAAATGGTAAAGCGACAGATCAGCGTGACTGGACCCAGGTTTTAGGTGCGGTTGAATTATTATCCGGGTTTGGGGTGGACGGGTTTGGCGAGCTTTATCTGACTTCCCTTGCCGGAACCATCTTTCGGCTTGATCCAGAATCTTGAGTGCTAAAATAATACCCGTTATTTGACCGTTAACAGGTTTTGCGATAACGCCTGCATTTCGTGGCATTTTCCAAGTGGTATTCCCCATGTGGTATTCCTTGTGTGCATTCCTTGTATGACATTCCCGTTGGATATAAAAAAATGGATATTTTTGCTGATTTTGCCGCCCGGATTTTAAGCGCGCTAAAAGAACTTTACCCGGACCATACCGATTTGGACCAGTTGGCACAAAAAGCCACGGCAGAGCCTCCTCGGGATCCCTCCCATGGTGCCATATCTTCTAATATTGCTATGGTTTGCGCAAAGGCGCTAAAAACAAATCCGCGACAATTGGCAACTTCCCTAAAAGAAATTTTGATCAAAGACCAGGACATCATTGCGCTTGATATTGCCGGACCCGGTTTTTTGAATTTCACCCTTGCCGATAATGTCTGGCAGCGGGTTTTATCTTCTGTCCTAAAGCACCCACAAAAATTTGGCCGTTCAGATATTGGGCAGGGCAGGGCGGTTAATGTGGAATTTGTTTCAGCCAACCCCACCGGCCCCATGCATGTGGGCCATACACGGGGCGCGATTTTTGGCGACGCTCTTGCTTCGCTTTTAGATTTTTGCGGCTTTGATGTAACCAGAGAATATTACATCAATGATGCTGGTGCCCAGATAGATATTTTGGCCCGTTCGGCGTTTTTGCGCTATCGCCAAGCCCTTGGACATGAAATTGGCGAAATGCCCACCGGGCTTTATCCGGGCGATTATCTGGTGCCTGTTGGTGAAGTATTGGCAAAAGAATTTGGCGACAAATTTGAGAACTCTGACGAAACCGAATGGTTGCCGCTTTTTAAGCCTATTGTTTTAAAAACGATGATGGATTTGATCCGGCAGGATTTGCAATTACTTGGAGTAAGTCATGATTATTTTTTCTCCGAACGGCAATTGCACGGCGACGAGGGCAAAATTGCCAAAACCCTTGCGGCGCTGGAAAAAGAAAATCTGGTTTATCAGGGAACATTGCCCCCCCCTAAGGGAAAGCCCACCGAAGATTGGGAAGATCGCGAGCAAACTCTGTTTCGCGCCAAACAGTTTGGGGATGACACCGATAGGCCTTTGATCAAATCCAACGGTGATTATACCTATTTTGCCGCAGATATTGCCTATCATCGTGATAAGTTTTTACGCGGGTTTAATGATCAGATAATTGTTCTTGGGGCCGATCATTCAGGATACACCAAGCGTTTGCAGGCAGCGGTTAAGGCTGTTTCTGATGGCAAAGCAACAATTGATGTTAAAATCTGCCAGATTGTGCGCTTGATGCGAGATGGCAAACCGTTCAAAATGTCAAAGCGTTCTGGTGATCTGGTTACGGTGCAAGATGTAGTGGGAGAGGTTGGCAGTGATGCTGTTCGTTTCATGCTGCTTTTTCGTCGTAATGAAGCGCCTATGGATTTTGATTTTGCCAAAGTAAAAGAGCAAACCCGCGAAAATCCGGTATTTTATGTACAATATGCCCACGCTCGCGCTTGCTCGATTGCCCGCAAGACGCTGGAAGAAATGCCCCAACTTGATATCGCAGATGCGAAATTGGCAAAAGCTGACCTGTCTTTGCTTTCCAGCAGCGATGATATTGAATTGTTGCAGACTCTGGCCCAGTGGCCGCGAATGGTCGCTGCTGCAGCTCGCGCTCACGAGCCTCATCGGGTGGCATTTTATCTCTATGATCTGGCGGGAGCGTTCCATGGTTTTTGGGCCAAGGGCGGACAGGATAAATCCTTACGTTTTGTTAACCACGAGCAACCAGAATTGACCCTATCGCGACTCGCTATGGTTAGAGCGATACAACATGTATTGGAGCAGGGATTAGGTCTTTTGGGCGTTAGCGCGCCCCAGCAGCTTTCGTAAAGTTTGTGAGTAATCTTAAAGCAAAAAGAACGTTCTAAATATTATAAGGCTTTGTAAGAAAGACTTTCATAATTCAGGCACAATGCTGTGTTTTTTTACTTAACCGTCAGGCTTGTAAGTCTGTAATGAGTAAAGTTTGGTATATTTATAACAAGGGAATATTGGCGTATGGATACGGCAAAACCGCTAAACCCACCTAAAAATGATGAGGCTGCTGACGATCTGATTGAAGAATTGGCGCGTTTGATGGCTGATGATGCACAAGCTGGCACAGCTGGCGCACCGCCGCCGCCATCTCCGGCTCCGGCGAGCCAATCCGCCCCTAAAGCGCAAAAGCCTGAGGATCAACCGCAAGGTTTCTCAGATTCTGCATCTGGTCAGGCATCTTTTAATGCATCAGCCAACTCCACTGCCACCAAAACAGGTGAGCCATCTTTCGATATGAAAGGGTTCGAGCTTGGTGCGCCCAAGGCCGAAGTGAGCAACCTCACTTCATCCGCGAGCAACCCGCCCGCTACAATCAGTCAATCCGCCAGCAGTTCACCAAATGTGGATAATTCGGTAGCTGACTTTGATTTCGGTTTTGGTGTTGGCCCGGATACTGGCACATCGCAACAGCCGCAACCTGCAAATCCTACCGCAACACCATCCACCCCTGAGCCATCTGTTTCTGCGGTTCAGCCCGGATCAGACCCCATTGCAGACCTGATCAATGCTGCGGTTTCAAAGCATACGCTTCCAGATATTGTACCTGCACCGCAACAGGCCGCACCGCAACAGGCCGCACCGCAACAGGCCGCTCCATCTTCTTCAAATTCTGTGCCGGTTTCTCATTCGCCACTCGGCCGTGGATCACTGGGTTCTGGCACGACAAAACCGGGTGCCCCAAAATTGGGCGTAAGGGATAAGTTTGACTCTCCGCCGGTTTTTGGCCTGTCGGGAAAGCCCTCGACATCTGCCAAAACTGGCATGAAAAACCCTGCTACTGCACCGGATGCGAGCAATGGCACCATGGCTCTGGATGAAATTGAAAGCCTGATAGGCAATTCCGTTCAGGTTGATGCAAGTGTTGATACGCCTGCTGATTTTAATGCTCAACAGGCTGTGGAAAATGGACCGCGCACTGCCCCGATAACTGCTAAAATTCCATCAACGGCCAATATTGCTCCTCAATCTCAGCCTGTCTCGAATAATTCAACTTCAGCAAAGAAAACCAGCGCTGAAGGTGGCATATTGCGGGCTATATCTAATTCTGGTGCTGCCGCAGCCAAACTAAGAACATTTATGCCACCAACTCCGGGTTCGGCAGCAAAGAAGGCTGGTGTCGCCAAAAATTTATCAGATTCAGATGTTGAAACAGATGAAGATTTGCAGTTGGCGGCGGGCCGGGCATCCTTTGATGAGCAGCAATCGCGCGGCATTGCTCGCTATGTTGCTCCAGTATTGGGTGTTTTGTTTGTTGGTGCAGTTGGCTTTGGCCTCTATACGCTGTTTAACCCTGGAACAGGAGAGGGCAGCGCGCCGGTATTGCGAGCTGATGGCACCCCTACACGTCAGGCACCCGATGCTGTAGAAACTGGCACTCAATCGGTGGTTTTGAATGGGATTGATGGCGCAACTCCGGTTGCACAAGGGGAACAACTGGTTTCTCGCGATCAGAGTGCGGGGCTGGACGGCTCGGCAATTCGTCAGGTGGAAACTCTTGATACATCGGAAACAGGATTAGCTAACCGGCGTGTTCGCACGGTTACCGTACGCCCGGATGGCACCATAATTTCCGGTGCTGATGCGGTGGCTGGTGGTGAGATATTAGACGTTGCTCAACCGGTTCTTCCAGATTTACCCGCTAACGCCATTAATACCGAATTATCATCCACTACTGTTGCTGCACTGCCGCAAAATCCTGCCAGTGGATTGAATTTGAACCTTGAAAGCATTGCAACTCCTAATCCTACAGAGGCACCAACTCCAAGACCTCGTCCTGCCAATAGAGATGCTTTGGGGTCGGTAATTACAAATTCTCAGACCGTGGCCCAAACCACTCCCGGAGCAGTTAATCTGGTTAGTTCTGCTCCGGCTGTTACGGCAGCACCTGTAAGCAATGTAGCACCTGCATCCAACTCTTTGTCTCAGCCGGTGCTAAATCCGGGAGCATTTGTGCAACTTGCCTCCCAACGTGATGAAGGCATAGCCAATCAGACTGCAACTACCCTGCAGTCCAGATTTTCTTCTTCTTTGCAAGGGGGAAGCCTGTTGGTGCGCCGTGTGGATCTGGGAACCAGAGGGATTTATTATAGGGTACAATTGCCCACCAATACTCTGGCTCAGGCAAATTCCATTTGTGAATCCATCAAAGGGGCCGGCGGAGACTGTTTTGTTCGCAATTCTTAAAAACAATCCGCAATATTTTCTCTAGGAATTGAGATCAGACGTTTTTGGTAATCTCAAGCCTGATTTGCACCGCTTGTTGGGGAGTTTGACTAACAACTCCTTGACGTGGGGTGGTCCAATGGTGAAATTGCCCCATGGCGGATAAAATTGTAAACTCATCGAATAAAGACTGGGTTGCTAATGCTCCAGAGGGGGCGGAGCAAGCACAGGTTTTATATGTTGATGTAGATGGTTTTGAGGGACCGCTTGATTTGCTGCTGGATATGGCGCGGCGGCAAAAGGTGGATTTGGCCAATATATCGGTTTTAGCTCTAGCCGAACAATATCTTTTGTTCATCGAAAAAGTACGCAAAGAGCGTATCGAAGTCGCTGCCGATTATCTGGTAATGGCCGCTTGGCTGGCATATTTGAAAAGCCGCCTGATGTTGCCAGAAATTATTGACGATGAAGAACCAAGCGGTGAAATGATGGCCGCAATATTACAGTTTCGCCTAAAGAGACTTGAAGCCATGCGAAACGCCGCCGCGCAATTGGTAAATCGGGCTAGGCTGGGGCGAGAAATTTTTGCCCGTGGTGATCCAGAAACGGTGGCGATTGTTAAAGAAACAGCCTTTGACACTTCTTTATTTCAATTGCTCAATGCCTATGCCGGCATGCGGGAACGCAATGAGATTGTAGACTATACGCCAAAAAGACGCGTTGTCTGGTCTCTAAAAGATGCCCGCCTTATTTTAGAACGCATGATTGGCGAGGGATCTGAATGGATGGCGTTGGATAAATATCTGGCCCAATATCTAGCCAGTCCGACCGAGCGTAGTACGGCAATGGCTTCCAGTTTTTCTGCCGGGCTTGAGTTGGTAAGAGAGGGTAGTATGGAAATGCGTCAAACTCTGACATTTGGGCCATTGCTGATGCGCCGCAAACGCCCCGGGAAAAGTTCGGTCGAACAAAATTCAATCGAGGAAAATTCAAAGTGAAAACTGGTGCCACTCAACATATGGAACAACAAACACCTGACAGTGCCGAAATAGATGCCGCTGGAGATGTCCAAGTTGCCACCAGCGAAGCTGAGCAACTGGAAATCAACCGGCGCAATATCCGCGTCATAGAAGCCCTATTGTTTGCCTCGTCCGAGCCAATTTCCATTAAAGAAATTTCGCCATTTCTCTCCCATATGGCCAATACCGAATTGCTGCTTGCCCAATTGGCCAAAAATTATGCGGATCGTGGTGTTAATCTGGTGCAACGTGGCGATAAATGGGCCTTTCGCACCGCCGATGACCTTGGTTTTTTGCTTCGTCGCGAAGAAAGAGAAACCCGCTCCATGTCTCGTGCGGCATTGGAAACCATGTCAATTATTGCCTATCATCAACCGGTTACAAGGGCAGAGATTGAGGAAATTCGCGGCGTTGCCGCCGGGCGCGGAACTCTGGATATGCTAATGGAGGCACAATGGGTGCGCATGCGTGGACGTCGTCGCACTCCCGGACGCCCGGTGACCTATGGCACGACCCCTGAGTTTCTGGATCATTTCTCTCTTTCTTCCCTTGGAGACCTGCCGGGGCTGGAAGAGTTGAAAGGCTCTGGCATGTTATCTTCCCGTCTGCCACCTGAAATGCAAATACCACTTCCATTCGAGGGTGAATTGTCCGATGATGAGGACCCGTTGGAAGAAGATGACCCGGTATTTGCGCGCGATGAATGATAGCCCCCACTTTGGTGGTGAAAAATCTGTGGAACTGCTTACTCAGGAATGGGGCACCAGAGGCACAGCAGGAGTTAGTTTTGCCTCTGCTTTGTGCCTGAAGGGCGTTGATGTTTCCATTGGAGGCCGCGCAATTCTCAACAAAATTGATCTGGAGTTGGTTCCCGGTGAAATCGTATGCCTGCTTGGGGAATCCGGTTCGGGTAAATCCACCGTTTTGCGAGTTGCCGCCGGTATTCAGGAAATTAGCGCCGGTCAGGTTCTGGTTAATGGTAAAATAGTTTCTACGCCCGGAAATTCCGTATCGCCAGCGCAGCGCGGCGTGGGCTTGATGTTTCAGGACTTTGCCCTGTTTCCCCACCTAAGTCTTTTGGACAATGTTTGCTTTGGTTTGAGCGGGATTGATAAAAAACAAGCCATAAAACAAGCGCGAGTTGCTTTGGCCCGGGTTGGGTTGTTGGAGCGCCAAAACGACTTTCCCCACATGCTCTCAGGTGGTCAGCAGCAAAGGTTGGCGTTGGCGCGTACCTTTGCCCCAAGACCGGGGATATTGATGTTGGATGAGCCGTTTTCCAGCCTTGATGCCAGATTGCGCGAGAATGTTCGCTCGCAGACATTAGCTATTTTGCGAGAAACCAGCGCGACGACAATTATTGTTACCCATGATCCGGAAGAGGCAATGGTGGTTGGAGACCGCATTGCCCTGTTGCGGAACGGAAAAGTTGCACAGATTGATACGGCGGCAAAAATATATCGCTCTCCCGTTGATTTGCAGACCGCAAGATTTTTTTCTCCCCTGACTGAAATTGAAAGCGTGGTTAATGCTGGTGTTGCCTCAACCCCGCTCGGGCAGGTGCCAACTCCCAACCATAAGGATGGCGATAAGGTAACTATTGCCATTCGCCCGGTCGGCGCCCTTGATCTGACCAAAGGAAACAAGGGGGTTAGAGCGCGCGTGCTAAGCAAAAGAGAAGCATTGGGGTTTGATATTTTTGAGATTGGGGTGCATAATATAGAAGCCCCGATTAACATCAGGGCGCCATCAGATCACAACCTTGAGCCGGGAAAAGACATTTTTGTTACATTAAAACCCGAACATGTGCTCATTTTTGATCGTGCAGATGCTTGTTTTTGATCGTAAATAACAATATCTATGCAATATAGAGCGTTCCACGCTTTTTGAAAAAGGCGTTTGCGCTGAAAAGATCAAGCGCATACGTCAAAAAATCTGGGTTACTGACTTTTGAAGAAGCATTTAAGGTCGTGATCCGCTACGGAGAAGAAAAATGAATCCAGGACCCTGGGGCATATTAATTATCGTTGTTGCAGTTTTGTTGTTGTTCGGGCGCGGAAAAATCGCCGGAATGATGGGTGAAGTTGCCTCTGGCATCAAATCTTTTCAACGGGGAATGACTGAAGAGCCCAAACCGGTTGAAAAAACTGAAGTCAAAGACACCGAAAAAACTGACGCCTGAGCTAAAAATTACAATCGAATTATTTGTAATTGGCTCGTGCCTGAGTGAGGGCAGTAAATGCTGAGTATTGGCTGGACTGAGATGATGCTCGTCGCCGCGATCGCTTTGATCGTGGTCGGCCCGAAAGACCTGCCTGCCATGTTGCGTCAGATTGGCAAAGTTGTTGGCAGTGTTCGAAAAATGGGCAATGAATTCAAAGCTGAACTAAATAAAGTTACAGCGATTGATGAGATAAAAGACATCAAACAATCCATAGCTGCACCTTTGAATGAAACCCGGCAAAAAATTGAAGATGATTTTAATGCCATTGCGCCGGACGGGTCTGTAGTTCCAAGCGGAAAAATCACCCCGGCCGATCCTAATGCGCAAAGTGTTGTTGACGAAATCAGACAAGGGGCAGGACTTGAACCGATCTCTAAAAAAGAAGAGCCCGGTCCAAGCGCCGCTCGCGCCAGCATGACAGCGTCGGTAACCAAAGCCGTGCAACAAAATCAACAGGCGGCAAATGACATTGAAGAATTTGGCGATGAGGTAACACCTGCACCAGCTGGCAATGGGGTTAAAGCTGCAAAAAAGCCAGCTAAAAAGCCGGCAAGAAAACCAGCAAGAAAAACAACTAAAAAAACCGGCGCAGCCAAACCAAAAACTACGCGTAAAAAGCCAACAGCTGCCAAACCCGCTGCGCCGACAATATCAAAGCCTGCAATTTCAAAGCCTGTTAAAAGCGAAGCCGGATAATGGTAGCTCGTGATCCTACAATTCCACCGAAATCAGATTCGCCTGAATTAGCTGCTTCGGAAGCAAGTGATAAAAAAGCTGAAGAATTGACCGGCACCGAAGCCTCGCTGATCGATCATCTGACAGAATTGCGCACGCGCCTGATATTTTCCATGGTCGCGATTGCCGTTTTGTTTGTGATTAGCTTTATTTTTGCTGACCGGATATTTGATTTTCTATTGCAGCCCTTCAAGGATGCAACCGGCGGAGTTGAGGATGTTCGCTTGATTTATACGGCCCCTCAGGAATTCTTTTTTACCAAGCTTTCGCTTTCGTTATTCAGTGCAATATTTATGGCGTTTCCGGTTTTTGCATCCCAGATTTATGCTTTTGTCGCACCCGGGCTTTATAAGAATGAACGCGGGGCGTTTTTGCCCTATCTGATTGCCACCCCGATATTTTTTGTCATTGGCGCTGCCGTGATGTTTTATGGGGTTATGCCTCTGGCGCTGAGGTTCTTCCTTTCCATGGAGGGTGGGGGAGACGGTTCGGTAACCATTGAAATGTTA
>UOEQ01000580.1_pt1 | contig 13336 bp, 14 predicted proteins | sample 1988631 | NCBI WGS metagenome assembly UOEQ01 (sample SAMEA4712195, study PRJEB27164) | hydrothermal vent metagenome | biome: marine basaltic hydrothermal vent biome; feature: marine hydrothermal vent; material: mineral | place: Pacific Ocean | collected 2011-06-14/2011-07-23 | depth 1719 m
CCAGCGCTTGTTTCAGGAGTTTTATCGTTCACTTTTATCACCAGATTTAATATTGACCCAATTAGTATTGCACCAATTAATATTGTTTGAACTCAATCAGCCCGTTATGAATTGCTTCAGGTTCTTGAGTGGCCAAAAACTCGCTTTGAACCTGCACATATTGCACAAGCAGTTCAAGCGATGGTGTCTGCACACCATCATAGACATTGCGCACAAGACAGGATTGCAGCGCATCATTATCCTTTTCGTCCAGTGCTTTGCTCAAACTTTCGGCCATGCCGTAAAACAGTTCGCCCATTTTTTGAATGCGCTTTGGAACAACCATATCCCCTGCTCCCATTTCGCGCAAAGACCGGTCCATATCCAAAAAAAACAAATCAAACAGGCTTTGAGAAAAGATTTTTGCCTCCGGATCCGTTGACTTAAGTCGGCGAAACACCAGACACATATGTAAACTGATCAAATCAAATCTGCCGTTTACAGAATCTGGAATTCCCCAATCCGCATAAAATAACTTTTGTCGGGATTGCGCCACAATGTCATTATAGACTTTGCGCACGATCCGCGCGTCGGGTTTTTTCTTAAAAATTGACAGGATCATCAATTATCACCTTAAAAACACTGCCTGAATAATACAGCTCGATTGAAAACTCACAGGGGCTGGTTTACATATTAGCTGAACAATGCTCATTTGCCACCAGTTCAGGACACGATAAAAGCGGGATTTAGTTGTAAAATGCCGGCAACGTTCCTAAAACAGATATGCCTATAATAGAGACAAGTTGGAATAGTCAATCAGATGCCAAAAAATACCAGAAATTATCGCCCTATTTTGTTCACATCCGCGATAGCTGCAATTATTGGCCTTAGTGCCTGCGCACCGGGACTTGGCGGATTTACCAGCGTTCGGACTCAGGGATATGAAATATCTGAATCAGCACTGCAACAGGTGCGGGTCGGGCAAAGTCAGGATTTGGTTGTCGCTGTGATGGGTTCTCCCCAGACGCAAGGTAATTTTGGCAATGAATCTGCGTTCTATTATGTGGAAACAAAAATCGAACAAACAAATTTCGGCCTAAAAACCGTATCTGAAAGAACCGTTCTGGCCGTATATTTTGATAGCAATAAACGCGTTAAAGACAAGGCGGTTTATACTCTTCAGGATGGACGTCTGTTTGCTATGGAAACCAGACGCACCGCATCGTTTGGGCAGGATCGTACATTTGTTGAGCAAATTCTGGCTTCGTTCTAAGGGCTGCCTTCACTTAGGATTTCAGAGCTTTTAATCCGCCGCTGGTGGAGTTTTTATTCATATTTACACAAGACAGGTGCTTTTACGCCTCAACGCCGGCAGGCTTGTTTACGCCTCACGCCGGCGGGCTTGTTTACGCCTCACGCCGGCGGGCTTGTTTACGCCTCACGCCGGCGGGCTGGTACAAATTCACGGGGTTTTTGCAAAATATTGCTCACAAAAACTGTTTGAATGCGCCAACTCCCCTCCTACCACTGCTTAACCTCATCCAAAATTCATTGCTCAAACAAAATTCATCCAATTCACCTCTAAAAGAGCCTCTTTCAATCAAAACAAATAAATCGAAGCAGCAAAAATCATAAAAATGATTATTGCGAATAATTAGCATTTGCAAAAATTAAATTTTGGATTATTGATGGGCAGCACTAATCCATCCATGCAACAACCAATTGAAAAATGTTAAAAAGCAACAGCGAAAAGCCGGACAAGAATAAGGACGGCTTTAGATTTACCAATGATACTCCATCTTTAGTCGAATCTTTCCGTTCGGTTCCTGTGCCCCATAAGGCCCGGTTCGGGCGGCGCTTCCTAGCTTTTCTAGGGCCGGGTTTTCTTGTTTCAATCGGCTATATGGATCCGGGGAACTGGGCAACTTCCATCGCCGGTGGTTCCCAGTTTGGCTATACCTTGCTGGCAGCTGTTTTAATGTCATCGCTTATGGCGATTATATTGCAGGCGCTTTGCGCCCGTTTTGCCATTGCGACGGGTCGAGACCTTGCTCAAGCCTGCCGCGATGAATATTCCAAGCCGGTTTCATTTATTTTATGGGTATTGGCTGAACTTGCGGTTATTGCCACTGATCTGGCCGAAGTAATCGGCACCGCTATTGGCCTGCAATTATTGCTTGGCATTCCGCTCATCTGGGGTGTTGCGATAACCGCGCTGGATGTGTTTTTGATATTGTGGTTGCAATCAAAGGGTTTTCGCTATCTTGAAGCGTTTATCGCCGCTCTGATTTTTATTATCGCTGCCAGTTTTGTCGGGCAGCTCATTCTTGCTCAACCATCCATTGCCGGAATTGTTTCAGGATTTTTTCCCTCCCCTGAAATCGTAACAGACCAAAGAATGTTATATCTGGCCCTTGGTATTCTTGGCGCAACAGTGATGCCGCACAATCTTTATTTACATACTGGAATTGTGCAAACCCGCGCCTTCAAACGCGATGAAGAGGGCAAAAAAGACGCCATTAAAATGGCCGCACTTGATTCCACATTAGCTCTGGGCCTCGCCCTTTTGGTCAATGCATCCATTTTAATATTGGCCGCCGCAGCATTTTACGATACCGGACAAGGCGTGGTTGATGATCTGACAGAAGCGCATAGATTGTTAGAGCCGCTACTTGGTGCCGCCATTGCGCCCATATTGTTCGCGGTTGCCTTAATAGCCTCTGGTCTGGCTTCGACTGTAACGGCAACTTTGGCCGGTCAGATTATTATGGAGGGATTTTTACGCCTTAAAATACCCCTATATGCGCGCCGGTTGATTACACGCGGCACGGCGATTGTTCCGGCAGTTTTTATGATTTACGCGTTTGGAGAAAAGGGTGCAACGAGCCTGTTGATTTTAAGCCAGGTTGTACTTTCGTTGCAATTGCCGTTTGCCGTGGTGCCGCTGGTAATGTTCTCCATGGATCGCAAAAAAATGGGCGCATTTCGTGCTTCCTGGTGGATGATCGGGCTGGCCATCCTGATTGCCATGTTGGTGATTGCACTCAATACAAAACTGCTTTTTGATTTTTTTACCGGAGCATTTTAGGCAAAAGCGCTGGGCGGCAAAAATAAAACTATCTGCGCCTCAGTCAAAATTGGCAGGGTATAAAATTATTCCAGACTAATAGTTGAAGCCGTCAGGACCGTTTTCTTTTTCGAGTGATTGTTATGCTGACGAAATCCCCAAATCAGCAAAATGATAACAAATATCGCGACCGGAATTGAAATCATATTGACCGCCCGCCACCCCACAAGTTGCAATACAGCTCCCGAACCAATGGATGAAATTGCCATGGCTCCAAATACGATTTGCTCATTTAGGGCCTGAGCACGCGCTGCTTCACTTTTGCTATAGGCAGTTGAAAGCATGGTTGTTGAGCCGATGAAGCCAAAATTCCAGCCCAGACCCAACAAAACCAAAGCCCCATAAAAATAATATTGCGACGTACCGCTCAACGCCACCAAAGCGCTCATTATTACAAATATCATTCCGATGGCAACCGTCACATGGGTGCCGATGCGATTGATAATAAAACCTGTCGCAAAACTTGGGCCAAACATTGCAACGATGTGCCACTGGATTGAAGTTGTTGCAGCCTGCACATCATGCCCGTAGGCGCTGACCATGGCCAAAGGGGCGGCAACCATGACAAATATCATCAGGGCATACGTGGTCATGGCGCAAATCACCGGAACAAAAATTGAAGGAGACCGGATCAGCATTTTTATGGAACGCCCTTCCCCTTCCGATTTTGAGGCTTTGGCTGTAGGAGCAAGGGAGCTGAACGAGAGCAAAATCATCGTTAAAAATGCCATGCCAGAAATCAATAAAAACGAGCCGGAAAATTGTTGATTCGAAACCAGGTCCTTGGCAAAAAATGCCATATTGGGACCAAGAAAACCGGCAAATACGCCGCCAAGCAGAACAAATGAAATGGCTCTTGGTTTCCATTTATCGTCAACACTGTCGGCGGCGGCAAATCTATATTGCTGGGCAAAAGAGGCAGAAGCCCCAACAAAACCAAGAGCAATGCAAAACATCAAAAACGAGGAAACCGCAATGGCATAGCTGGCAGAAAATCCAGCCAGTGCTGCAATTGCCGCACCGAGCATAAAGCCGGTTTTTCTTTGAAAACGGTGAATTATATAGGTTGCCGGAATTGCATTTAAGGCCAATCCCAAAATCATAATGGTTATTGGCAGCGTTGCCAAAACCGGATCTGGCGCCAAACTGGCACCTGCCAGAGCACCAACCGCCAAAACAATCCCTTGATTGGAACCGTTCAGGGCCTGAGTCATGGACAATAATGTAATATTTTTTATTGTTTTGTTTTTAACATTGGACATTGGCGTGACTACTTATCACATGAAATTGGGTCATTTAATCTTTAGGCAGTTCCTTGGAAATTTTGTCCAGAACAGCGTTTACCATGGCGGGAACTTCACCCTCAAAAAATGCCTGAGCCACATCCAGATATTCGTTAATGACCACTTTTGCCGGGATATCCCTTTTATAAAGCAGCTCAAACGCCCCGGCGCGAAGTATCGCTCTTAGGGTTGAATCAATTTTTGTAAGGTGCCATTCGTCGCTCAACTTCTGATTTAGCAACGGGTCAATTATAAGCTGATTTTTAAGCACGCCGGAAACTATCTGGCGCAAAAAATCCACATCGGCTGGCAAATATTCTTCACCCTCAACCTCTCCCCCGGCCCGGCGTTGATCAAACTGCTCCAAAATGCTCTGAAGCTCAGTGCCGCCAATATCCATCTGATAAAGGGCCTGCACCGCCGCAAGACGAGCCGCACCGCGCTGGTTGGCATGGGGTTTTGTAGAATTTTCTTTGCCAACAGATGGCTTTGATTTATTCGTGTTCATTTTGTTCATTCTAAGTTTATCGATTCATAGCGCGTTCCAAATCCAAATTAATGGCAGACCCTAACGCTGATCATCATCGTCCAGCGCCGCAAGAAAGGACACAAAATCCTCAGCGGCTGAAAAATTCTTGTAAACCGATGCAAACCTTACAAAAGCTACATCGTCCAGCCCTTTTAGCCCATCCATAACATAAGCGCCAATCTGTTCTGAGGCGATTTCAACCTCGCCAAGGCTTTCAAGCTGACGAACAATGCCCGAAATCATCCGCTCAACCCTTTCGCTTTCAACCGAGCGTTTTCTAAGGGCAGTATTGACACTTCGGACCAGCTTTTCGCGCTCAAAAACCACTTTGCGGCCGGACTTTTTTACCACAATCAAATCACGTAACTGCACCCGCTCAAACGTGGTGAAACGGCCACCGCAATCGGCGCAAATTCGGCGGCGACGGATGGAATTTGAATCCTCTGTTGGACGAGAATCCTTAACTTGAGTGTCAAGATTTGAACAATAGGGGCAACGCATCTGTTTTGATCCGCAATAAAATTAACTTGGATAAATAGGAAATCTTTTTGTCATGGCAATAGTTTTTTCCTTTACCATGGCTTCAACTGTTTCGTTGGTTTTGTCAATTTCAACCGCGCGCAAACCATCGAGCACTTCAACAATCATTTCACCAATCTGGGTAAACTCTTTGGTTCCCAAACCTCTGGTGGTTCCGGCCGGGCTGCCTAACCTGATGCCTGAAGTCACAAAAGGTTTTTCCGGGTCAAAAGGAATACCGTTTTTATTACAGGTGATAAAAGCGCGGCCCAAACCGGCCTCAGCGCGTTTTCCCGTGGCGTTTTTTTTGCGCAGGTCAACCAGCATCAGGTGATTATCTGTACCGCCGGAGATCACATCCAGACCATTATCCACTAGTGAAGCACTAAGCGCCTGAGCATTTTTAACAACTTGGGCGGCATAATCCTTAAAATCATCGCTAAGCGCTTCCTTGAAAGCTACTGCCTTGGCAGCAATCACATGCATTAACGGTCCGCCCTGCAATCCGGGAAAAACCGCTGAATTTATTTTCTTAGCGATTGCGGGATCGTTGCACAAGATCATGCCACCGCGAGGACCACGCAGGGTTTTATGGGTGGTTGTGGTTGTTACATGGGCATGGGGAATAGGTGATGGATGAACCCCACCAGCAACAAGCCCGGCAATATGGGCCATATCAACCATCAAAATTGCCCCGATTTCATCGGCAATACGGCGAAAACGGGCAAAATCCCAATAGCGCGAATAGGCTGATCCACCAGCAATAATCAGTTTTGGCCGGTGTTTTTTTGCGGCGGCTTCCACCTCGTCCATATCAATCAGATGATCGTCTTTGCGCACATCATAGGAAACCACATCAAACCACTTGCCTGAAACATTGACGGGGGAGCCATGGGTCAGGTGACCGCCGGACTTCAAATCAAGGCCCATAAAAGTATCGCCGGGCTGCAACAGGGCTAAAAATACCGCCTGATTGGCCTGCGATCCTGAATTTGGCTGCACATTAACAAACTCGGCACCAAACAGTTTTTTGGCCCTGTCGATTGCCAGAGTTTCAACCATATCAACATATTGACAACCGCCATAATAACGACGCCCCGGATAGCCTTCGGCATATTTGTTGGTCAGCAACGTTCCCTGAGCCTGCATTACAGCTGCAGAAACTATGTTTTCCGATGCAATCAGCTCCAACTCATCCTGCTGACGCCCATGCTCCAGACCAACCGCTGAAAAAATATCAGGATCGGCTTCAGCCAAAGAGCGAGTAAAAAATGGTGATGGTGAAGAAGCGGTGTTCTTGCTTGAAACTGGAGTTTTTACGCTCATTTTGATCTCACAATTTAATTGAAATGGCATGCAAATTGATGCGGCACGGAAACAAAAATAACTTCAAAAATCGCTTATCACACAAGATGCGCCAACCCAAGCAAATATCCAAGGAGACATTCAAGCAGATAAATTGCGCGCAAAATTATAAATCCGGCAAAAAACCGTGTGGGTTTTTAATCTTTCAGGATATTTGATCACGCTCCATTTTGCGTATTAGTTTTGCCGTAGCAATGCGCTGCATATCAAGCTGAGAGGCGCTGGCTGGAGCAATAATTACCACTTCTGCTCCGCTATCCGGGTCAATTGCGGCAACCCTGATCTGTTTACCCATCGAAATAAATTCGAAATAGATCTCGCGTTGCTCGTCTTGACGCTGATTGTCTTGTTTTTTCATATTAAATCCAGCACAAAACTCCCATAGAATCGAGGTGATTTTCATTCAGAGCGAGATAATAATCAAGACCCAGCAATTTTACGGGCCTGCTCTGACTAAATCTGACAGACCAACGCCAAAAACGCCGATCATTGATCAGCGTTTAAGGAGCGGGATAAATCCCGATTTTTAATTCAGTGCGTTTTCAGCTTTTTTGAGAAATTAAAGTTTGTACAGGATCTGATCAACCCAAAAGCGTTCCAGCTGCCCAAGGGATTTGTTCAATTGCTCGAATTCACCAGCCCCAAGGCCACCAACTTTTTCGATTGAAGCCATATGACGATCATAAAGCTCGTCAATAACTTCGGCCACCTCTTCACCCTTTGGGGAAAGTTTTATGCGGACCGAGCGACGATCAGCTCTTGAGCGCTCCTGAAAAATATAGCCCATATCAACCAGTTTCTTAAGATTGTAAGAAACGTTGGAGCCAAGATAATAACCTCTGGAGCGCAATTCTCCGGCGGTTAGTTCAGCATCGCCAATATTAAACATCAATATGGCCTGGGTCGGATTAATGTCATCCCAGGACATGCGATCAAATTCATCTTTTATCAGGTCAAGAAGCCGGCGATGAAGCCGCTCCACTCTGGATACGGCTTCAATATATAAAGGTTTAGTGCGAGCCTCTGGCCCGTCCTCTATCACCTGCGCTGTGTTCGATTTGAAATTCATAATATGCCTCACTGTAAAACGCACGAATTTTTCCGTGTCTGTTAGGGGCAATGTAGATAGGGAGAAATAAGATCGGTTTAAGATTCAAACTTAACACTATCTTACTGAGATAGTTTGTGTTTTTGGCTTTCTAAATCCTTACCCTTGGTCATAAATTTGTAACCTGAATAATTGGTAAACTCCTAATTGACCAAAGATAAACCATTTATTTTTTTATAAAGCATAATTGTTGCGAATAATTTCACGGGCTAAAAGCCGGGATTAAAAGCTAGGCAATTTTTAAGACAAAACATTATGCTTCGGTCCTAGTCGTGCCTGCCGCTGTGCCATATCTTGAATAAAATTACCAAGATCATCAAAGACCCCGCCAACTGGATCAATCGAAATGCAAACCCGAAAATTCCAATATCAATAATTGCCACTCCAGAAAGATAAATAGCCAGTTCAATAAGAGTGGTTCCAAATAACATTGGAGTTCCCCAGTTTGATTTTATCCACATGCCAACGGCGGAAAAAATTCTGGCAATTGCAAACACTCCAAGCAGAGTGAAACCTGAAATCGAATAAATCTGCAACGGATCGGCAGAACCAAGGCCAAATCCTGCCAGCCGACCGGCATCATAAATCCCACCCAAAAGCGCCAGAAAGGCAATCGCAGGGGTAAGTTTATTGATCATTATTAATTTAGCTCCAAAGTTCTTCAAACCTCCACTATCCTTTTTGCAGTTTTGTGGCAACAAATTGAATGTTAAAATCTAGGGTCAGGACCTAGTTTGACGAGTAAAAATATAGCCCAATACCAAGCTCATTTTTCTAAACGACTTGAAATTTGGCTCAAATCACCCAATCTTTGCTGCCACGAGTGATATTTCTTAACCGATCACAACAAAGCGGGACAAAAAACACATGGCACGAAACGCAGGCAATGATTTGCCCGATCCGCAATCATATCCAGAGCTGTTCGATGGTTTATTGAAAAGGCGAATGTTCGCCTATGTCATTGATTTGTTGATTTTGGCGTTCATCGTTTCTGCAGTGATGGTTTTAGGGCTTGTTGCCGGGATCGTCACTTTGGGGCTGGCCCTGCCTGCTTTAGTATTTGCAGTACCGGTTTCTATTGTTGGCTATTATGCCCTAACTCTTGGCTCGCAAAAGCGGGCAACCGTTGGCATGAGCATGATGGATATTGTTTTAACTCCGACCAGAGGGCAGCCCCTTGATGGATGGAGAGCATTTGCCCATCCGCTGGTTTTTTGGATTACCTGCTGGGTTTTGGCTCCATTTTCGCTGATGGTGGCGCTATTTACTCCTCGTCGGCAAATGCTGCATGATTTGATTGTGGGCGTGCTGATGGTGCGCCGCTCGCCCATGGATCGCCATTGGTCAAGTGAAGCAATTTAGGGGCAGGACCTAGTCCTTCTTTAGTAGAATTACCTGCTGTTAAATACCAGCGACTTTGAAAACCATCGATAAATCAATGATATATGACAATTTTTGCATGCTTTGATTCGTGCAATTGCAAGTGCAAATCACCATATAAACCTTAATCCGGGCTTGGATGACGAGGCCAATAGGGCCATGATGAAAATATCATGATTGATATTTTTACCGATTCCAACAAACTGGCTATGGGGCTGGTTTTTGCAATTATTGTTCTGACAATGGTATTTTATGCCATGGAGTTGGCTGCCATTGAACTGGTATCCCTTGGGGCGATTGTTGCCCTTATGCTGGTTGGTGCATTTTTGCCGGCAAGTGGAATTGATCCGGGCGAATTGTTGCGTGGATTTTCAAACCCGGCCCTGATTACAATTTTAGCTTTGCTGGTGATTGGTCAGGGCCTTATCCAGACCGAGGCCATGGCCTCGCTGGCTGAATATCTAGGCAATCTTTGGCCTAAACATCCAATTCTGGTGGTGATTGTACTATTGATAATCGCCGGTGCCGCCAGTTCGATTGTCAATAATACCCCGGTGGTTGTGGTTTTTATTCCCGTTTTGGCTTCAATCCTTAACCGCAGAAAAATACCCAGCGCAAAATATATGATGCCCCTGAGCTATATAACCATCCTTGGCGGGATGATGACCCTGCTCGGCTCATCAACCAACCTGTTGGCCGCAGGTGCGGCGCGCGAAGCGGGAGTGGAAATCGGGTTCTTTTCTTTTGCTGTGCCCGGTCTGGCCATGGCACTGGTGGGGGGCATATATGTGTTGTTCATTGCCCCATTGTTTGTGCCAGATAATCAAAAAAACACCCCCTCAAAAAACCCATCGCGTTCGACACAATTCTTGACGGAAATTCGCCTGACGCCGGGACACCCTTTGATTGGTGATAAAACCGTTGCTGGAATGTTTCCCAATCTTACAAGTTTTACCGTGCGTTCGGTTCGTCGGGGTTTAGAAGATTTTTTACCCCCGTTTGAGGATATCGTTTTGCGCACCGGGGACACTCTTATAATTGCTGCGACCCGCAATGCGCTTACAGATGCTTTAAAATCATGGCGAGCTTTTGAACACAAGGGAGATGCAACCCCCGCCATTGCAGAAGGGGAAGGGGCAATTTTACTTTATGAAGCTCTGGTTCCGCCCGGATCGCGAATGGTGAATAATGTGGTTGATCAGGCCGGATTTGCCGCGCTACACGATTGCACGATTCTTGGCATTGAAAGGCGAAGCAGAATGCCGCGCCAGACCCTGAGCCAGATAAGAATTGAGGCGGGAGATGTTTTGCTGATTTCTGGACAGCGCAGCGCAATTTCGCGCCTGCGTGGATTACGCGATCTGTTGGTAATGGAGTGGAGCGGCACCGAAGTGCAACCCCGTGGCATGGCCTTAAAAGCGCAAATGATTTTTGTTGCAACGATAGCTGTTATCGCCAGTGGCTTGGTGCCCATGGTGGTAGCGGCGGTGGCCGGTGCATTTTTGATGATCGGAGGGGGATGTCTAAATGTAAGGCAGGCAGCACGGGCAATTGATCGTAAAATCGTCATGCTGGTGGCATCATCCATTGCCATGGCATTTGCAATGTCGGCAACGGGCGGAGCGGATTTCATCGCCCAGAGCGCCATCAACTCCCTGACCGGAGTATCGCCGGGTATGTTTATGGCTGGATTATTTTTGCTTGTCGCGGTGTTGACAAATTTCATGTCCAACAATGCAACAGCGATTTTGTTCACTCCCATTGCAATTGCGGCGGCGGCAGAAATCGGCATGGACCCGTTGCCGCTTATTGTTTCGGTTATTCTTGGGGCCAACGCTTCTTTTGCCACCCCAATTGGATATCAGACAAACCTGCTGGTAATGGGTGCCGGGCATTATCGGTTCAGGGATTTCATCATGGTGGGTTCGCCACTGGTGATAATTGTCTGGATTGTATTTTCAATTGTCGCTCCATGGTATTATGGAGTGCCATTTTAGAACAAAAATCTAAGGCCAACAATTTGAGGTTGGAGAAACTTAATGAGCTTATCGCCCCCCGAGGCAACCCAATTTTATCTTACGGCCCCCTCGCCCTGCCCCTATCTGGCAGATCGTGAAGAACGTAAAATGTTTACCCATCTTTTGGGACGGCGCTCGCAGGGGCTACACCAATTGCTGGCCGATAACGGGTTCAGACGATCGCAAAACCTGATATACCGACCAAGCTGTGAGAATTGTTGCGCATGCATGTCAGCGCGGGTTTGTGTTGATAAATTTGTTGCCGGCAAACGCCATCGCAGAATTATCAGGGCCAATCAGGATTTGGAGGTGTTGGTAGTTGATCCCCATGCCAGCGATGAGCAATTTGAAATTTTTTCGCGCTATTTGAACGCCCGCCACAATGGTGGAGGTATGACGCAAATGAGTGAAGATGATTATCAGGACATGATAGAGGATACCGCCGTCAGCACCTCTGTGGTTGAATATCGCCTCACTTCCCACGATGAAAACAGTGGTAAACTAGTGGCAGTTTCGCTCAGCGACAATATGGTCGATGGATATTCCATGGTTTACAGTTTTTTTGATCCGGACCTGAAAACTCGCAGTCTTGGCAATTTTATGGTTCTTGATCATATAGCGCGCGCCCGGCAAGCCAGCCTTGACTTTGTTTATCTTGGGTATCTGGTGGAGGGGTCCCCGAAAATGAACTATAAATCGCAATTTGCCCCCTTACAGGTTCAGTCCTTCGATTATGGTTGGGTCGATTATGAGCTAAGTGATCACTCAGCAATAAAGCCTGAGTAATTTTTTTCAGTTAAGCAGTTTTGTGGCGATATGGATTCGTCGCGATAAAATTTCACGGCAAAGTTACTTTACCGGAATAAAGCCTGACCATAATTAGAAGGGCCAAACGGGGACAAAAATTGATCAGAGCAATATTATTTTTATTCAGGCTTGGCCTCGGTCTGGGCGGTGATCGGGGTGTCTATGGCATCTGTTGCAGCTTTCTTTGGATTTGCCAGTCCGCTTTTTGATGCCTTCAATCATTTTCAGATAATTTTATTTATCAGCACCCTTACATTGTTTTTCTCGTCTGCTTTGATTTTTATCAAAAGCCCATTGCGCTCAAAAATTTTAGCGGTGGGAGCAATCGGGTTTTTACTTTCAGCGATCACTGTTGTTCCCGAGCAATTGCGCGGGATTTTATATGAGCCTAACGAGGCAAATTCTCAGCCGATAATCAAACTTATGAGCAACAATATGTTTGGTCTGAATTATGATATGAAACGTATGGCCAATATAATCGACGCACAAAACCCGGACATTATCGCTTTGCAGGAGTATTTCCCGGATCAACAGCAAGCTCTGCACCCAAGGATTGTTGGGAAATATCCCTATTTTTTGCGCTGCGGGGGACGCAAGCGCTCATTCATTGCGCTTTATTCCAAAACCGAATTCAGCGTTGAGAACGGAACCCGTTGCGCCAGCGATCCCAGCAGATTTGACAATCCGGCAGCAAGAATAATCGCTAGCCTAAAAGACGAAAATAACAATGAATATACCATGGTGGTAACTCACCTTAACTGGCCCATTCAAATCAATCCCCTGTTTAATGAGGCGCTTGATTTTGGCGAAAAGATTATTGCCATGTCAGCGCGCAAACAAGGTGAATGGGAAGAGCTGACTAAAGAAATCAATCAAATCGAAGGACCGATTGTGGTCGCAGGTGATTTTAACTCAACCGGCTGGTCGTTTGCCATGAGCAAGTTTACTGATGACACCGGCCTAATTCGACATTCGCAAGGGCTTCTGACCTATCCAAAACTTTTATATCTGGATGGTTGGCGCGAAACTATACCGTTTTTATCCATTGATCATATTTTAGCTAGCGAAGAAGTATTCATGCAAAATATTGTCGCCGGAGAGCAAACGGGGTCTGATCACCTGCCCCTTTATGCCCAGTTCAGTGTTGGCCCGGGTGCTTTTTGAATAAAACTAACCATGCCCTGATTAACCAACTCAGCCCTTGAACTTATTGTTGCGGGG
>UOEQ01000523.1_pt1 | contig 12122 bp, 7 predicted proteins | sample 1988631 | NCBI WGS metagenome assembly UOEQ01 (sample SAMEA4712195, study PRJEB27164) | hydrothermal vent metagenome | biome: marine basaltic hydrothermal vent biome; feature: marine hydrothermal vent; material: mineral | place: Pacific Ocean | collected 2011-06-14/2011-07-23 | depth 1719 m
CATGGATTGTTAAATTTATGCTTGATGCCGGTTTCGTCCATCTTCATGTTCACTCTGCCTACTCATTACTTGAGGGGGCGCTGCCAATTGCCAAAATGTTAAAATTGGTTTTAGCGGATGGTCAGCCAGCCATTGGCATTGCCGATAGTTCAAATCTTTTTGGCGCTTTGGAGTTTTCTCAAAAAGCTGCCGCTGTTGGTGTGCAACCAATTATTTCGTGCGAAGTGCCAATTGATTTTGCTGATGCCGATGAGGGGCGCGAGAAAAACCAGTATTTCAGTAAAAATTCGATTGTTTTGATCGCCTGCACAGAGGAAGGATTTATAAACCTTTCCGAACTGATCAGCAGGGCATATTTGTCCAGCGAAGGCGGTCCGCCTTTTGTGCATTTCCATTGGCTTGATTCCAAAAACACTTCCGGATTGATCTGTCTGACCGGCGGTCCTGAGGGGGCAATCGACCCTTTGTTTGCTCAAGAGCATGTCAAAAAGGCCCATGCACGGCTGGACCTGCTAAAAAAGCTGTTTGGTGAAAACCTCTATATGGAATTGCAACGTCACGGGTTGGCCTCGGAGCAAAAAGTGGAACCGCAGCTTGTCGATTACGCATATGAAAATCAAATTCCACTGGTTGCCACTAACGAGCCTTTTTTTCCGGCTGAAAAAGATCACGATGCCCACGATGCTCTGTTGGCCATTGCTCAAGGTTCGGTAGTTGCCCAAACCAGGCGACGTAAGGTTTCCAATCAGCATTACTTTAAAACTCGCGCGCAAATGCTTGAATTGTTTAAAGATTTACCAGAAGCTATTGAGAACACCTTGCGCATAGCTCAACAGGTTTCTTTTCGACCACTTACCCGTGATCCCATATTGCCCAAATTCGCTGTCGTTGGCCAAAGCAAAGCAGTTGAGGGCGAAATAAGCGAATCGGATCAGTTGCATCAACAGGCCAAAGCCGGGCTGGATGCGCGATTAAAAGCCAGAGGGCTGGCTCCAGGCTATACGCGCAAGGATTATGATGAGCGGTTGGCATTCGAGTTAAAAATCATCACCCAGATGGAATTTCCCGGATATTTCCTGATCGTTGCTGATTTTATTCGCTGGGCCAAAGAGCAAAACATCCCTGTGGGGCCTGGGCGTGGCTCTGGTGCAGGTTCGCTGGTTGCTTATGTTTTAACAATTACTGATCTGGACCCACTTAAATATCAACTGCTGTTTGAAAGGTTTTTGAACCCTGATCGCCTGTCCATGCCCGATTTTGATATCGATTTTTGTCAGGAGCGGCGCGAGGAAGTCATTCAATATGTTCAAAAGAAATATGGCCGCGAACAAGTGGCTCAGATTATTACTTTTGGAACATTACAGGCCAAAGCTGCCCTGCGCGATGTGGGGCGGGTTTTGCAAATGCCCTATTCTCAGGTTGATCGCATCAGCAAGCTTGTGCCCACTAATCCGGCAAATCCACCAACCATTGCTGAGGCTTTAGAGCAAGAGCGCCAGTTAAGAGTGATGCGCGACGAAGACGAAACGGTAGCGCAATTACTTAGCCTTGCTCAAAATATTGAGGGGCTATATCGCCACGCCTCAACCCATGCGGCGGGCATTGTTATTGGTGATCGTCCTTTGCAGGAGCTTGTTCCGCTTTATCGCGATCCACGCTCTGATATGCAAGTTACTCAATATGGGCAAAAATGGGCGGAATCTGCGGGCCTCGTCAAGTTTGATTTTTTGGGTCTTAAAACTCTGACCATCATCGACCACACTATTAAAATGATAAATCGGGGCAATACGGAAAACACGGCAGACAAAGAAGATAAAATTGCCCTTGATGATATTCCCCTCGACGATGAAAATACGTTCACGATGCTTCGCAAGGGCGATACGGTTGGCGTGTTTCAGGTGGAAAGTGCGGGCATGCGACGGGCCTTGATTGATATGCAACCGGACAGGTTTGAGGACCTGATTGCTCTGGTTGCGCTCTTTCGTCCCGGACCAATGGATAATATTCCTACCTATTGCGCGGTAAAACTGGGTGAAGAAGAGGCTCAATATCTGCATCCAAAACTTATCCCCATTCTTGAAGCTACATTTGGCGTCATAACCTATCAGGAACAGGTGCAGCAGATCGGGCGTGATCTGGCCGGATACACCCTTGCAGAAGCGGATATTTTGCGCCGGGCCATGGGTAAAAAAATCCAGTCTGAAATGGATGCCCAACGAGATCGCTTTGTATCTGGCGCTGTAGAGCGCGGCATTGACGAAATAATAGCTAACAAGATTTTTGATGCCTGCGCTAAATTTGCCGAATATGGATTTAACAAATCCCACTCCGCCCCTTATGCGTTTCTTACCTATCAAACCGCATATCTTAAGGCCAATTTTACATCAGAATTTATTGCCGCATCCATGACCCTTGATATGGGCAACACCGATAAACTGGCCGAATTCAAACGCGATGCGGATCAGCTGGATACTGAGGTTTTCCCCCCATGCGTTAATCGCTCCCATGTTGCTTTTGAGGTGCAGGATGGAGGAATTCAATATTCTTTGTGCGCCCTTAAAGGTGTCGGGCGGCAAGTGGCGGAGCACATCGTAGAAGCGCGGGAACAGGGCAAATTTGTTGATCTGGCAGATTTTGCCAATCGCATCGACCCCAGAATAATCAACCGGCGCACGGCTCAAGCGCTGGCCAATGCTGGAGCATTTGATGATCTGGTTCCCCATAGGGAGCAAGCGTTCAACGCTATTGAAACTATCATTGGCACTTCGCAACGCGCCGCCAGCAATCGCGCTGCTGGGATTTCTGATATGTTTGAGGTTGAAAAACCGGAACCGATTATTTTGAACCCGGTTTTTGCCCGCTGGACCAATATAGAAAGGCTGGATCGGGAGCATAGTGCCATCGGGTTTCATCTGTCTGGCCATCCACTAGATGATTTTGCTCTGGTGCTTGAGAGCTATTCTGTGACCAGTTGGCGCAATTTGCAGGAAGCGGCGAAGGACGGGGAAAGCAATTTTGTGGTCGCTGGTACTGTTGTGTTACGAAATGATCGGCGCACAAAAAAAGGCAAGCCTATGGCGATCCTTACACTCTCCGATCCCAGTGGAAGTTTTGAATGCCTGTTATTTTCAGAAACTCTTGCCAAATATGGGGAAATTTTACAGCCCGGAAGCTCAGCGATTCTAAATGTTGAAGCAGAAGCTTTAAGCGAAGGAGTTCGCCTGAGACTGTTGCGGGCGCGTTTACTTGAAAATTTAGCCCAAACAATTTCACGAGAAATGGTGATTTTCGCCAACGACCCAAAAAGTCTGGCACCAACCGCCAAACTTTTAGAAAAAGGTGGTAATGGCGTGGTTTTTGTTGTGGTGAAATCTGCTGATGCGACAAGAGAAAGCAAAATCAAACTGGCTGGAAACTATCATTTGACCCCGGATCTGGTCTCGGGGATTAAATCCATCTCGGGTATCAATGATGTGCAACTGACTTAATGGGGAATACCTTTAGGGTAAGGGCTTGTTACTGCCGTGCCAAATTCTAAATCCATCATTTATCATTCAATGGTTGCGCACTGATTTTTTATGGGTTATTAGCGCCGCGACTAAATTCACACACGGGTGCTGAGGGCCAAATGATTGGCTTTTCTTCCGGTGGCGGCAAAAGCCGTTGCATATATCCCGTGGAGGTATAACCGGTAAAGGAGCATGCTCAATGGCATTGCCAGATTTTTCGATTCGTCAACTACTTGAAGCCGGTGTTCATTTTGGACACCAAAAACACCGCTGGAACCCCAAGATGGAACGCTTCATCTTTGGTACCCGCAACAATATCCACATTATGGATCTAAGCCAGACCGTGCCATTGCTTTATCAGGCATTGCAATTGGTTTCAGACGTTGTTGCTGATGGCGGTCGTGTGCTTTTTGTTGGCACCAAACGCCAGGCTGCCCCGATTGTTGCAGATGCTGCCCAGCGCTCCGCACAATATTATGTAAATTCACGTTGGCTTGGCGGCATGCTGACCAACTGGCAGACAATTTCTAAATCCATCTCCCGTTTGCGTGAACTTGAAGCTCAAGAAGCTGAAGGCGTGCAGGGATTGACCAAAAAAGAATTGTTGCAGCTTTCCCGCGAAAAAGCCCGTCTTGACCGCGATCTTGGTGGCATCAAAGACATGGGTAATGTGCCTTCAGTTCTGTTTGTTATTGATACCAATAAAGAAGCGATCGCCATCACCGAAGCTCGCCGCCTCGGTATTCCTGTTGTTGCGGTAATTGATTCCAATAGTAATCCCGATGATGCAGACCTGCCAATTCCCGGCAATGATGATGCGGCTCGCGCCATCGAACTTTATTGCGATTTGATCGCAAAAGCTGCCCTTGACGGCATTGCCCGCTCTTCCGTTGATCATGGTGCTGATCTTGGCGCAAAAGTCACAGCACCTGTTGAACCAGTAGTTGCACCGCCAGCCGCAAAAGAAGTCGAAGCTCCTAAAGCTGAAACCCCTAAGGTCGAAAAAGCTGAACCTGTTGAGGCAGCCCCTGCTCAGTCAGACGCTTCCGATAAACCAATGTTTACGGCCCCTGCCGGAGATCCGGATGATCTTAAGAAAATCTCAGGTGTTGGGCCGGTGATCGAAAAGAAACTTCATGCGCTTGGAATCACAAAATATTCGCAAGTGGCAGATTTTTCGAAAGATGACATTGAAAAAGTTGATTTGGAACTTAACTTCAAAGGGCGCATTGATCGCGACAACTGGTTGGAGCAGGCGGCACAATTAGCTAAAGGCTGATTTACTCCCAACTCTAAATTCCATTTTGATTGTTAATAAAGTCGGCCCTTTTTTTAAAGGGCCGCAAGCTTAAGGAAACTGGCTATGGCTATTTCTGCATCACAGGTAAAAGAATTGCGTGAGCTCACCGGCGCGGGCATGATGGACTGTAAAAACGCCCTTAATGCTACCGATGGCGACATTGAAGCCGCTATCGATTGGCTGCGCTCTAAAGGTCTTTCAAAGGCCGCAAAAAAATCTGGCCGCGTTGCCGCTGAAGGTTTGGTTGCTGTTGCAACTGAAGATAATAAAGGCGCAGTAGTTGAGATAAATTCAGAAACTGATTTTGTTGCTCTCAACGAGAGTTTTCAAGCACTTGTTGCAAATGCGGCATTAATCGCACTTGCCAGCGATGAAGCCGCTTCAGATATCAATGCTGAAAAGGTAAATTCAATGCCATTTCCCGGCACTGAAATGAACGTTGCTGAAAAAATCACCGCAACTGTTGCAACCATTGGCGAGAACATGGTTTTGCGTCGCGCCGCCGCATTGGAAGTAGAGCAGGGCGTGGTTTCCTACTATACTCACAATGGCGTCGCTGACGGGCTTGGCAAAATGGGCGTGATGGTTGCGTTGCAGTCCGAAGGTGACAAGAAAGTCTTGAATGCAATTGGCAAACAGATTGCCATGCATATTGCGGCGACCAACCCACTTGCTGTATCCTCTGATGATCTTGATCCGTCGGTTGTGGCCCGTGAACGCGCAGTGTTTAGTGAACAGGCCAGCGCATCGGGAAAACCTGCCGCCATTATTGAAAAAATGGTGGAAGGACGAATTCGCAAATTCTATGGCGAAGTTTGTTTGCTGGAGCAGGTATTTGTAATCGATGGCGAAAACAAAATCGCCGACGTGATAACCGCTGCTCAAAAGGATGCAGGGGCCGACATCAAACTCACTGGCTTTGTGCGTATGGCTCTTGGCGAAGGTGTTGAAAAAATTGAGAGTGATTTCGCAGCGGAGGTTGCAGCCGCTGCAGGCACCAAGTAAACAGGTGGCAATAATTAGATTCTGGCCGGGCAAATCCCGGATTGAAGGGAATTATCTTGCCTGACACGTATCCATATAAACGCATACTATTAAAGGTCTCCGGCGAGGTTCTTGCCGGAGATCAGAATTTTGGCATCGAAGCCAAATTTTTAAAAAACCTGGCCGGGCAAATTGTTAAAATCGCCTCAAATGGCGTTCAGGTGGCAATTGTCATTGGAGCCGGAAATATTTTTCGCGGACTAAAAGTTGCAGCCGAAGGGGGAGATCGGGTAACCGGTGATCTTATGGGTATGCTTGGCACAGTGATTAATTCTTTAGCCCTAGGCCAGGAAATTACCGCCCAAGGTATTGAGGCAAAAGTATTTTCTTCTGTCCCCATGCCCAGCGTAGCTGATGTTTTTACCGCCAGAGATGCAAAATATGCCTTGCGAAAAGGACATGTGGTGATTTGTGGCGGGGGAACCGGAAATCCGTTTTTTACCACCGATACCGCCTCAGCGTTAAAGGCTATAGAACTGGATTGCGATGCTTTGCTAAAGGGGACCAAAGTTGACGGTATCTATTCCGCAGACCCCAATAAAGACCCCAATGCCACCAGATTTGAGCATATAAGTCATGCCGAAGTTATCGCTAAAGACCTGAAAATTATGGATACGGCGGCCTTCGCTCTTGCCCGCGACAATAATTTGCCCATACTGGTATATGCATTGGATGCCAAGGGTGGACTGTCCGGGGTTCTGGATGGTCAGGTGCGCTCAACTCGAGTGGGTTAAGGTAGACAAAATTCAGATCAGGCGCTGCTTGACCTTAAATCGTGCACCGGATTTTGACAGCTGAATTAAATTTATGATGGGAATATAATATGGCCGATGAATTTTCTCTTAGCGCATTAACTTCGCGGATGGATAAATCCGTTGATTCTCTCAAGGATGAATTGGCAGGACTAAGAACCGGCCGTGCCAGTGCAACTATGCTGGATCCGGTTATGGTCGATGCCTATGGGTCGCCCATGCCTCTAAATCAAATGGCCTCGGTTACTGTTTCCGATGTCAGAATGATTTCTGTTCAGGTGTGGGATCGCACAATGGCGGCGGCGGTTGATAAAGCAATTCGTGATTCGGGCCTTGGCCTTAATCCCATTACCGAAGGGGCAAATATTCGAGTTCCTCTTCCAGAGTTAAACGAGGAGAGGCGGCGCGAATTAAGCAAAGTTGCCTCCAATTATGCTGAACAGGCCCGGGTTGCTGTTCGCCATATCCGCCGGGATGGTATGGATATTTTAAAAAAGGGCGAAAAAGACGGGGACATGGGCAAGGATGAAATGCACGGATATTCTGAAAAGGTGCAAAAAGCCACCGATGAAGCCATTACCAAAATCGACGATATAACCGCGCAAAAAGAAAAAGAAATTATGCAGGTTTAGGATCTAAGCTAATTTGGTCGCGCTCTCACTCAAACATTTCGTGCGACCAATTGCTCCTAATTCGCAATAAAAATATTGCGAAGCCTTTTACATGGTGAGAGGATTTGTTATTCGCTTGACTAATCAATTCGCTAAAAGGGGCAGTTAAATAAAAACCGCTGGGATTAAAACCGACCACATCAATGATGCTTTGACCATTCCCACACATATTGGTGTGACGATGGATGGCAATGGCCGTTGGGCTTTAGCTCGGGGTAAACAGCGAACCGAGGGGCATCTTGAGGGCATTAAATCCTTAAGAAAACTGGTCGATTGCGCTATCCGTTATAAAATTTCCTATCTTACGGTATTTAGTTTTAGCTCTGAAAATTGGCGCCGGCCAAAATCCGAAGTTGATTTTATTTTCAAGCTGTTAAAGAGATTTGTTGACTCAGATCTTGAGAAATTGATTGAGAACAATGTTAGGGTTCGCATTCTTGGGGACAGGGATGGTCTGGAGTTGGCGTTAAAGACAATCATTGCTCAGGTTGAAGAAAAAACCAAAGCCAATACCGGGCTTAATCTCAATGTGGCATTTAATTATGGGGGACGGCTGGAAATCGCCGCTGCCATGAAAAATATCGGCCAGGATCTGCTGGATGGTAAACTAAAAATCAGCGATATTACCGAGGACCTTGTGTCATCTTCGCTTTTTACAGCCGGAATTCCAGACCCTGACCTTCTAATTCGTACCGGGGGAGAGCAGCGCACCTCAAATTTTCTTGTCTGGCAGGCAGCATATGCTGAGCTGGTATTTATGGATGTGCTTTGGCCCCAGTTTGATGAAAATTCGTTTGTTGAAGCTCTCGAAAAGTTTTCGTCTCGTCAGCGCCGATTTGGCGGAATTGAGACCGTAAAATGAGCAAAAACGAACAAGATTCAGAAAACAATCTGGCTTCAAGCACAGCTTCACAAGCGGAAAAAGCCGAAACCACAGCCAGAGCATGGAGTGATATGGGGCCGCGTTTGATATCGGCTGCGGTTTTACTGGCAGTGACCATTTTCATGGTCTGGGCCGGCGGCATCTGGTTTGCTTTGCTGGTTGCCTTGGCGTTTGGCGGAGTTTTGCGCGAGTGGGAGGCGATGATCGGCGCCCGCCAGAATCGCCCGTTCGGCATGTTTCTTATTGCTCTAATTGCTCTGGTTCCCATTGTTGGTTCGGTGTGGGGAATTGCTTTTGGCCTTATGATGGGCGGGGCAGGGGCAATTATTTCATTGTTTGGCCATGCAAAATTTAGAGTATGGAGAGCCGGAGGTTTCTTGTTCTTTTCCGCTGTTATTTTGGCATTGCTGCTGATTCGCGGAATTGACACATGGAGCTTTGATGCTTCTGATTATGTGGTTTCAGATTTTGCTTCATGGGGTATTGTTGGCTGGGGTTTTGCTGCCTGTTTCTTCCTTGGCGCAACAGTTTGGATGACAGACACAGGCGCATTGTTGGCCGGACGGTACTTTCGCGGTGCCAAGCTTAATCCCGAAATTTCTCCGGCAAAAACCTGGTCTGGCGCCATTGGTGGCCTGACATCTGGAACCTTGAGCGGGCTTTTGGTTTTTGTGATTGTTTCACCCTCTCCCTGGTGGATTGGTATGTTAATAGCTGCCAGTGTTTCAGTTTTTGGGCAAATGGGAGACCTTGTCGAGAGCGCCATAAAGCGCCACTTCAGGGTTAAGGATAGTGGTGATGCTATTCCCGGCCATGGAGGATTGCTCGATCGCATGGACAGCCTTACATTTGGCGCCTTGCTGTTGTTTGCCATTGGGGCCATAAATTCCGGCTCGCAAGTTGTCGCGCGTGGTATTTTTGTCTGGTAATGAATTGCTCCATATGGACGTTTGCTACATGGGTTGTTTCCCAAAACTATTAAAACTGGAAAATTAGAGATGTTTGAATTCGCCTGGTGGTTATTGTCTTATATCGCGCCGTTTCTTTTGGTTCTGACGGTGATAGTTTTTGTTCACGAGATGGGACATTATCTGGTTGCCCGTTGGAACGGGGTTGCCATTCAGACTTTTTCAGTAGGGTTTGGGCGTGAAATATGGGGGTTTACTGACCGGCTTGGGACGCGTTGGCGGCTTTCGCTGATCCCGCTTGGCGGATATGTGCGTTTTGTCGGAGATATGAACGAAGCATCGCTTAACGATCCTGAATTTGTAGCAAAAATCCCACCTCACTTGCGGGGAAATCTGTTTTCACAAAAATCAGTTTGGCAGCGAATTGCTGTTGTGATTGCTGGCCCTCTCGCCAATGTTATTTTTACATTTGTAGTTCTTTATGGGCTGCTGCTTGGCGTTGGGCGTTATTATACGGAGCCGGTAATTCAAGATGTGATTGCTAACTCCATCGCTTCTGAGGCCGGGATTTTACCAGGGGACAAAATTCTTTCGGTCGATGGATATGCGGTGCGCGGGTTCAATGATTTTCAGCGTTTGGTTTCCAGCAGCCCTGAACGTGAAGTTACCATATTGCTGGATCGTTTTGATCACGAAATTGAGGTTTCACTCATACCGGCCGCAGTTCCAGTAACTGATCGATTTGGCAATGAAAACCGGATCGGGCGCATTGGGGTTTCCCGCAGCGTCAGTCCTGAAGATGTAGTAAGATTTTATCCCGGCCCTGTTGAAGCCATGTCTATGGCTGTGGAAGAAATGGTGTTTCTGGTTGATAGAACCTTTGCCTTTCTGGCTGATTTTTTTGTTGGGCGCGGAGATGTTGAACAATTAGGCGGGCCGATTAAAGTTGCGCAAATTTCCGGGGAGGTGGCCACGTTGGGCTTTATCGCCTTGTTGAATCTAACTGCTCTATTGTCCCTGAATATAGGAATTTTCAACCTGTTTCCAATCCCGATGCTCGATGGTGGGCATTTGGTTTATTACCTTATCGAGGCTGTTAAGGGCAAACCTCTAAGTCAGCGGGTTCAGGAAATTGGCTTTCGTCTGGGCATGGTGCTGGTGGGCACACTGATGATTTTTACTGTGGTTAACGACTTATTTTAAAAAACGCTTGTAAATTCCAACTGTTGCAAGAATACCCCTAGCAAAATATTTACTATGAATTTGGCCATAACGGGTTGCTCTTGAGTGAAAAACTAGTAAAACATTTACCTGATGAATGTTATTGGACTTTGCGTCGGCGATTCTTTTTGATCCCGGTGCCGGGACGAAGTCAAACGGCTTGTCGGGATTGAAGTCAAAAGACTGTTGAGGACACCATGATCCAGCGTAATTTGCTCCGTAGTTTTATTTTATCACTGGCACTGGTGCTTTTTGCACCTGTAACCGGTATTGGGTTTGGGGTTTTGGGCGTTGAGGCTGCTCAGGCTCAAACGGTTTCACGCATTTCGATAACCGGCAACTCAAGGGTCGATGATGTTACGCTAAGATCATATCTGACTATTCGTGTTGGTGATGTTGCGACAAATGCAAAAATTCAGGCTTCCATTAATTCTTTGAACTCCACAGGTCTGTTCAGTTCAGTAGGCGTGCGCTATTCCGGCGGCACCCTTTCTGTATCAGTTCGTGAAAATTCGATCGTCGCATCTGTTCTGTTTGAGGGCAATCAGCGCTTCAGCGATGATAAATTGATTGTTCTTGTCAATCTGGCCTCCCGCGGCACCTTTACTCAGGAGCGCTTGCAGGGAGATATTGCAGCTATTCGATCAACATATGACAATGCGGGTTACACCAATGTTTCGGTTACTGCGCGCACCGAAGCGGTTGAAGACGGCCGCATGCGTATTGTGTTTGTGATTGATGAGGGAGATCGCGCAGGGATCGCAGCGATTAACTTTACCGGCAACAATGCATTTAATGCTGGAACTCTTAAGGGCGTTATCAGCACCCGGGAAACCGGTTTGATGAGTTGGTTGTTTAACGATGACGAGCTAAAACAGGAAAAACTGGACTTTGATAAAGAGGCCATTCGCTTCTATTATGTAAACCGTGGTTTTCCTGATGCTCAGGTTTTGTCGGCTGTTGCTGAATTTGATGCCGAGCGCAACGCCTATTTCGTAAGCTTTACAATTTCAGAAGGCGAGCGTTACAGCTTTGGTGAAATTGGTATAGAAACTTCGATACCAGGGCTCGATACAGATGTTCTGAAATCCAGCATCCGCACTTATCAAGGAAATACCTACTCATTCCGTGATTTGCAGCGATCTGTTGAAGATCTTGCCTTTAATGCCACCGGACAGGGATTTGCTTTTGCCGATGTTCGTCCGCGGCTTGATCGGGATGTAGCAAATAAAATATTCAACGTAACTTATCTGGTCGATGAAGGCGCTCGGGTTTATGTGGAGCGCATCAATATCACTGGCAACACCAAGACCCGTGATTTTGTTATTCGTCGTGAGCTTAATTTTGCTGAAGGTGATCCGTTTAACCGTTCAATGGTTACGCGTGGTAAAACAGCAATTGAAAGACTGGATTATTTCGCATCAGTTGGCGTTTCGACCCAGATGGGTAGTGCGGCAGATAAAATTATCCTGAATATCGCAGTCGTAGAAAAATCCACCGGAGATTACGGATTTTCCGCTGGTTACTCTTCAACTGATGGGGTTTTGGGCGAGATATCACTTACAGAAACCAATTTTTTGGGCCGTGGCCAGTATCTGAAAATTTCTGTTGGCGCTACTCCTAATGGCCAGACCTATGAGCTTTCGTTTTCTGAGCCACGCTTTGCGGGACTAAAGGTTTCAGCCGGTTTTGATCTCTACAAAAGTATTACGTCAGAAACATCCGCAAGCTTTTATGGCTCCGACGCCACAGGTGGACAGCTTCGCTTCGGTGTTCCTTTGACTGACGAACTCAGTGCCAGTGTCATGGTGGGAATGGAATCGCGCACTTTTGT
>UOEQ01000504.1_pt1 | contig 11989 bp, 12 predicted proteins | sample 1988631 | NCBI WGS metagenome assembly UOEQ01 (sample SAMEA4712195, study PRJEB27164) | hydrothermal vent metagenome | biome: marine basaltic hydrothermal vent biome; feature: marine hydrothermal vent; material: mineral | place: Pacific Ocean | collected 2011-06-14/2011-07-23 | depth 1719 m
TTGATTGGGTATTTTTATGGAGCCGATATTTGGAATATATGCATTCGATTTTTTTGGCAAAACCGGGTATTTATATGCGCTTGCTGTCTTGGTAATTGTATTTTTCTCTCTAAAAATTCTGGTCGCTTCGCCCTTTGGAGCCATGGCCAGAGGCATTCATGAAAGCGCGCCCAGAATGCGCGCCATCGGTACTCCCGTCTATTGGCGGCTGGTGGGAATTTACACGATTTCAGGATTTATTGCCGGTATCGCCGGTGCCGTTTCGGCCCAGGTGACCGAGCTTGTTTCACTTGAGGCATTTGGATTTGCCCTTTCAGCAGAGGCCATGGTGATGCTGATACTTGGCGGTCTTGGCAGGCTTTATGGAGCGATTATCGGCACCGTGATATTCATGGTGGTTCATCATACCGCAGCCTCGATTGATCCGTTCAACTGGCTGTTTGTCATTGGAACCATGGTGTTGATCGTTGTCTATTTTGTGCCTGAAGGATTTATGGGACTGCCGGTTAAGCTGCGCCGCTGGTTGAGGTGGCAAAAATGAACGTTGGAATGGAAGTCAAAAATCTGCAAATGCATTTCGGCGGCATTGTAGTTGCCGATAATATCAATCTGTCCTTAAAACCGGGAGACCGCAAAGCATTAATCGGACCAAATGGGGCCGGTAAAACAACTTTTGCAAATCTTTTGACAGGAAACCTGACACCAACCGGAGGGTCCATTCATCTGGATGGTCAAAATATTGCTCATCTTAGAGAATCCCAAAGGGTAAAGGCCGGGGTAGCTAAAACCTTTCAAATCACAACCCTTTTTAAGAAAATGAGCGTTAGAGAAAATATTCGCCTGCCAATTCTTGAGCGCACCGGCCTTGGAACAAAAATGTTCAAAAAGGCCGAGACCTATCCTGAAGTGGAGGCAGAAGTCGAACAGATGATGACCCAGTTCAACCTGCAATCCCATGCGGATATTGAGGTTCATGAACTGGCTTATGGCCAGCAAAGGCTCGTTGAACTGGCTCTTACGTTGGCCCTAAAACCAAGAATTCTTATTCTTGATGAGCCATCAGCGGGAGTTGCCGCCAGTGACAGCCATATGATTACCGATGCCATTGAGCGCCTGCCAAAAGAATTATCGGTGCTGATTATCGAGCATGACATGAAGCTGGTTTTTAAGGTCGCCAACAAAATCATCGTTTTGGTCAATGGTGCAATTTTGTGCGAAGGTACACCGGCAGAAATCGGGAAAAATCAGCAAGTGCGGGATTTATATCTTGGAGCGCGCCATGACACCTGATGGAACAAAAATGGCAAATGATCATTCAAAAACCGCCCTTAATTTGCAAAATGTCAATGCGGGATATGGGGATACTCAGGTTCTAAATGATATTTCATTCAGCGTTGCAAAAGGGGAACGGCTGGCTGTAATTGGCCGCAATGGCGTTGGCAAATCTACCCTGCTCAATACCCTGATGGGGCTTACAGATTTGCACTCCGGCAGTATTGAAATGTTCGGAAAGGAAATTCAAAGCCTGCCCTCCCACAAAAGAGCCATTCATGGGCTTGGACTGGTGCCACAAACCAGAGATATATTTCCCTCTTTAAGCGTTGAAGAAAACCTGATGTCCGGGGAAAGACAGGGCCATAAAATCGAAGAGGCCTATGCTTTGTTCCCGCGCTTAAAAGAGCGACGCAAGAACGGAGGCTCCCAACTTTCAGGCGGTGAGCAGCAAATGCTCTCGATTGCCAGAACCCTGATGGGGGGGCCAAAACTGGTCATGCTGGATGAACCGCTTGAGGGGGTAGCGCCAGTAATTTGTGACATGCTGATGGAAGTATTTGAACAATTGGCATCGGACGGCAAGCATACAATCGTTCTGGTGGAACAGCACTCTGAGCTGGCTTTGGAATTTTCCGACAGGATGCTCATTCTTGATAATGGGGCAATTGTATTTCACGGCGATACGTCTGAAGTGCGCGCAAATCCATCAATCCTTGAACGTCATGTGGGGCTTGGCGTAGCCTAAGGGAAAGAAGCCAATTTCCTGATGAAGTTCACGCTCAAAAAAAGCAAAATAACAACCGAAAAGGGAGAACCGCGATGAAAATTATTGAAGGTCACCACGAAATTGAAGTGCCCGATGGAGTGCCCGTATGGGATGTGGACCCTTATGATGTGAATATTTTGCAGGACCCGGGTGACTATTATGCCGAGTTGCGATCCAAGGGACCTTTTGTATTTATTCCAAAATATTCCATTCTGGCCTGCGGCAGACATAAAGAAACCAAGGAAGTTTTTTCTGATTGGGAGCGCTTTGTATCCTCACGCGGTGTTGGCCTTCAGGACTTTGATCTGGAAGAGCCTTGGCGTCCACGAAGCATTATTCTTGAGGTTGACCCACCCGATCACGCCATTACCCGCCGGGTGCTGGCACGAGCACTTTCCCCAAAAGCAACGGCAGCATTAAAAGAAGATTTTCAGATCGCTGCTGATAATCTGATCGATGAATTGCTTGCAAAGGGAAGTTTTGAAGCGGTGGTGGAGTTGGCTGAAGAATTTCCCACCACCGTATTTCCAAAAGCTGTCGGATTGAAAGAAAAAAACAACCGGGCGCTGGTGGATTATGGTGCAATGGTCTTTAACGCCCTTGGGCCAGACAATGAATTGCGCAGAAATGCCATGGCCATGGGGCCAACAACGGTTCCTTGGATTGTTGAGCAATGCAGCCGCAAAAATCTGAAAAACGAAGGTTTTGGTGCCACCATATTCGCCGCTGCCGATGCCGGGGATATAAACGAAGAACAGGCAGAAAAACTGGTGCGGTCACTGCTTTCAGCCGGGGTTGATACCACCGTCACCGGAATTGGCAGCGCCTTATGGTGCCTGGCAAGTTTTCCTGATCAGTTCAAGCGTCTCAAAGATGACCCATCCCTAATGCGCCCGGCCTTTGAAGAGGTTCTTCGCTTTACCTCCCCTGTTCATTCTTTTTGTCGCACCGCCAATGGTGATACGGAAGTGAGTGGAATAAAAATTGCTGAGGGAAGCAAAATCCTTTGTGTTCTTGGTGCAGCAAACGCCGACGAAACCCAGTGGGAAGCCCCTAACAAGTTTGACATTGGACGCCGCCCAACAGGACATTTAGCTATGGGAACCGGTATTCATGGTTGTGTAGGACAAAATCTTGCCAGAGCAGAAGTTGCCGCAGTTTTGACATCCATTCTCAATAAGGTCGATAAAATTGAATTCACCGGCGAAGCCGTATGGCGGCCCAACAATGCAATTCACGCCCTTGACAAACTGCCGCTGACTTTTAAGGCAGCTTAACTGCCTGCAACTGGGAAAATACATCATGGTTAAAATCACACTGGTGGAACCGGACGGAAAGCAAATTTTCGTTGATGCCGAAGAGGGCAGCAGCCTGATGCAGGCAGCCGTTGCAGCAGGTGTTACGGGGATCGTCGCAGAATGCGGCGGCTCCATGATGTGCGCAACCTGCCACGTATATGTGAATGAAGCTGATCTTGAAAAACTCCCTGAAAAAAGCGAGGGAGAAGAGGAAATGTTGGATTCAACGGCATCGATACGTAAGGAAAATTCTCGACTGTCCTGTCAGATTAAAATCAGACCGGAATTGGAAGGGTTTAAAGTCTATCTTCCTGAAAGCCAGTATTGACAAAAGTGATGCCAAAGCAGAATAAGCTTAATCCAGAATAAAAAAAACAAAGTCTGCCAGAATAGTAAAACAAAGCTTGGATAAAAAAGATTGGCTACAGATAAAGTGATTGAAGGCCCGGTAGTAATAATTGGCACCGGGCAGGCAGGTTTTCAAACAGCGGCCAGTCTAAGAATTGAAGGGTTTGAAGGGGACATTTTTATGTTCGGGGACGAACCCGGCCTGCCCTATCAACGCCCCCCGCTTTCCAAGGCGTTTTTCAAGGATGGAAGCGCCGATCGGTTGCTATTTCGTAATCAGGATTTCTTTGAAAAGAACAACATCAATATCAAAGATAATTGCTCCGTTAAAAGCATTGATCGGCACCAAAAACAGGTGTTGCTTGATGATGGCGCTGCAATTTCTTATGAACATTTGGTTCTGGCAACCGGCACACGCAATCGCGAATTGCCCATTGCCGGATCAGACCTGAAAAATGTATTAGTTTTAAGAACCTTAGCAGACGCCAATCATATAAGGAAAACAGCCAAAGCCGATCAGCGGGTGGTAATGATCGGGGGTGGATTTATCGGGTTGGAACTGGCCAGCGTATTGAGGGACTTTGGGTGTGAGGTGGCGGTAATCGAAGCTGAATCAAGACCCATGGCCCGAGCTGTGTCCGAGCAGATTTCCACTTATTTTGTAGATGCCCACACAAAAAGCGGCATAAAAATTCATTGCAGTTCCATGGTATCGCAAATTCTGGGAGACAACGAAGCTGAGGGAGTTAAACTTTCTGACGGGACAGAAATTGGCGCTGATCTGGTGTTCATTTGCGCCGGGGTTGTTCCAAATTCTGAAATTGCATCTGAAGCTGGCCTTAAAACCAACAATGGCATATTGGTCGATGATTTGCTGTTGAGCAATGACCCCTCTATCAGCGCCATTGGCGATTGTGCGTCATTTGTCCACAAAAACAGTGGCGTTCTGGTTCGATTGGAATCAGTGCAAAATGCGGCTGATCAGGCAAAATGCGTGGCCAAACGTCTCACTGGAAACCCGCAGGCCTATAATGCTGTGCCTTGGTTCTGGAGCGATCAGGGGGGTAAAAAGCTCCAGATTGCCGGTTTGACGGGAAATGCTGACCAGCTGATTTGTCACGAAGATGAAGAGAATGGCAAAATAAGCGTATTTGCTTTTGAAAACGCTCAATTTGTCGGGGTGGAGGCCGTAAACATGGCCACAAACTATGTGATTTCCAGAAAAATTCTTGAAACCGGAAAGCCCGTTACCCTGAGCGATTTTGAAGCCAGTGACTTTGACCTAAGGGAAGTTCTGAAAAAAATCGGGTAGGCATCTGCGAATTGATCTATTGATATTATTTTTTCATTTTATATCGAAAATCACAATGATCTGCGCCCTGCATAATGGTCTGGGTACGGGTGAATTTCATGTCAGGGTTGTAACCGATACAAAAGGCCCCATCGCGATTGCAGGATAGCAGGTGACCGATTTTGCCCAACCCCATTTCCTTATACATTTCAGAATATTTGCATCGGGTAATGTTAAATTCCAGCCGATCATCCGATAGATGGCCCATTTCAATTTCCAGCGCCCCGTCCATTTCCCACAGGGGCATCAGCTCGGCAAAATCCTGAAAGTTTGGGTTTTGGCCCTCTTCTTTTCCGCTCAATGCACGCATGGATTTGCCCTGAGCAATCGCTGATTTTTTTACCGCAGCAGCGACAATTTTTTCAGCCTCTTCATATCCATGCCGCTCTTCAACAGTGTCAAATACATCCTTGAGGATGGCAGCTTCTATTCGTCTTAATTCAAGAATTGAACCTGACTTACTCATCTAACGCTTCCCACAATGTTTCCTGCAATGTTTCTGGTAAAATATCTATTTGTCATCAGCCACAAACACCACAAGACTGCCGCAGGCTTGAGACGGATCAATAATTATTTTTTCATCCGCAACGATTGGTGACAGCCCTGCTTTGCTCAACAATTCGCCAACCAGCGACAAATCCTTTACCGCGACCGTAAATCCGGCCAAATGGTCTTCAGAGCGAGCCGGCTCCAGACCGACAAACGAGGATTGAAATTCATCCCGGTTATAAATATGCAAATCAACATCACCACGACTAACGATAACGGGGGATTTTCCTGAACTTTTTGCCTGCCAGAAATAACAAAAATGATTGGCTGCCTTTTGCGGATCATCAGACAGCGCAATTATGTTCTTCAAGGAGGTCGCGCCATTATTGTGGGTGGTGAAATCTTCTCGTAAATAATGTTGGGGGGTTTTGTGCTGGCAAGCGATCCAATAAAACGGAGCCTGAGCGGGGGCTGGCAAAACGATAGAAAATGTTAGATCAAGAACTTCGCCGGAGGGCAGTTTCCACTCGCGGCCCGTATCAATAACCGGTGAAACTTTCATCCCCCCTTCATTTAATGCAGTTTTGGTATTTTGTGCATCATTACTTGCCCCCACCAAAAGCACAGCGCGATCAGGAACTTTCAGAGCCGCAGCCATGGCGGGAGGAGCCAATTGCGCATCATCAAGAGACATCATTTCTACAAAATTGGGAACTTTGCCACCAGCTCCGGAAAAGCAAATAAGCCGATTGCTCATACCTTCCAAGATACCACGGGGAGTAATCGTAAATCCCATTTTTGAATATACGTCCATAGCAAGATCGCTATTTTGAACGCTAAGCATCAGGTGATCAATATCCACAATATCCGAAGTCAAAATCAATATCCTCTCATTCTAAAAAACTGATTAAACCCTGCGCCGGCGATCAAGGGAGCTTTGCGCAAGTGGTCTTATGTTACGAGCCTGTTTTATTTTTAACAAAAGCTCTCGAAACTGCTCGGTTTCTGAATTGCCAATTATTTCCGCAATATCTTTTTCTGCACTGGCCAACGCTTTTAAGCCACATGAAAGAAGCTCCCTGCCCGCTTTGGTAACATTGACAATGCGGTTGCGCTTGTCTTTTGGATCGCTCGACCAGGCAAGAAAGCCATGTTCAACAAATCCCATCACCAGTTTGCTCATTGCCTGTTTAGAAATTCCCGCCTGACGGGCCATATCGGTAACCCGCGAGCCTTCAAGGCGCATAGTGCGCATCACATGGGCATCCGCCGATTTTATCATCGGATAGTTTTCTTCACGCAAATAGCTAAGGGCCTGACTTTCAAAAAAAAAGTGCAAATCATCAATCAGGCGACCAAGATTGGTCTGGCGCAGATATTCCAGCTCACTTTCAGAACTAAAATCCGTTCGGTTTTTTACGCTCATATCAATATATACACCAGATCAGGCAACAGGATTTAAACACCATCAAACAGAACAGTTGAAAGATAACGCTCGGCGAAACTTGGAACAATTACCACAATGGTTTTGCCCTTCATTTCATCACGTTTGGCCATTTGCACTCCGGCAGCAATGGCAGCGCCTGACGAAATTCCGGTGGGAATACCATCAAGACGAGCTACTTTTTTGGCCATTTCCAAGGCTTCTTCATTGCTGATGGGGATGAATTCATCAATGATTGAAAGGTCCAAAACGTCTGGAATAATCCCTGCACCAATCCCCTGAATTACGTGGGGCGCGTGGGTGCCGCCCGAAAGAACTCGAGAAAGCTCCGGCTCAACGGCCACCATTTTCAAGTCGGCCTTGCGCGGTTTAAGGGTCTGGCCGATGCCGGTTATTGTTCCACCGGTTCCAACTCCGGCAAGAATGGCATCAACTTTCCCCTCCGTATCGTTCCAGATTTCTTCAGCTGTGGTTTTGCGGTGAATATCAGGGTTTGACGGATTGGTGAACTGGCTTGGCATCACAGCGCCCGGATGTTCTTCCAACAATTCCTCAGCCCTTGAAATTGCCCCGACCACGCCTTTTTCCTTAGGAGTTAAAACCAGCTCTGCACCTAGATAGGCCAGCATTTTGCAACGCTCGATCGACATGGAATCAGGCATGGTCAAAATCAGGCGATAACCACGAGATGCCGCAACAAAAGCCAGACCAATGCCGGTATTGCCAGAAGTCGGCTCGATCAGAGTATCGCCGGGTTTAATCTTGCCATCGCGCTCAAGATCAAGAATCATGCCAACGCCGATACGGTCTTTTACGCTGGAAATTGGGTTGAAGAATTCCAGCTTCAACAGCAAATCGGCAACCAGACCCTCGTCTTTAGACAAGGAGGGAACGCGCACCAGAGGCGTATTTCCTATAGTCTCGACAATGGAATTATAAATTCTTCCCCGACCGGGTTTATCAAATTTAACTGGTGCTGATGGATTTGATTTGCTCATTTTGCGATCTCCTAAATTTGTCGCCTAGCTTAGTAGTGATGATTTTTTGCGGCAGACAAAACTTAACGAAACTAATTTTTCAATTGCTCATTTTCTTTGGCGTCTTTGTCTGCATCAAGGTGTTTTTTAAGGTCGTCAGGAATTGGCAATTTGGTTGAAAGCTTAATGTTGGCACCGCCGGTATTGCCCAAGGGAACTTTGCCAAGGGCAGAGCCGATCATACCCAAAGGAATTCTGATCAATTGCCCTTTTATTTCATTAAAATCCCCGGTTCTGATGCCGATAAAAAACATCCAGATGTGGGAACGAACATGGGGAAGAACAAAAAACTGCCCTAAAACATGGGCGCGTTCAAAATGGCGAAATGCATCTTTATATTCTGCACGGCCAAAAAATTTCTTGCCCAGTTTCATCTCTTTTTCAAATGCCGCTTTTAGATCCTTGTCCATTATTCCCTCCCTCTTGCACAGCCAACTGCATGTTCTTATTATTTTTAGCCTGATCTGCGCCCAAGATTTAAAAATTGAAGCTTGTCAGCTTGTCAGCCTGTCAGCCTGCATAATAAGGGGGAGAACCCATTTAGTCAATATTGTTGACTAAATGGGTTGGTTTCACACAACAAATCATAAAAGAGAACATTATTTTAGCTAAATGAGGCAGGATAACGTATGCAAATATGAAATGAAATCAGCAAGTTAGCCTATTGATCAGCCGCCTGCCTGCGCTCTTTGGCTAAAGTGCTAAGCCCCATATCATCCAGAATGGCGTAAATGGCTGGCAAAACGGTCAACACCATAATCCCCGAAGTAAACAATCCAAAAACCAGACTGGTAACCAGCGGGATTAAAATTTGTGCCTGAAGGCTGGTTTCGGTAAGGATTGGCAACAACCCGACTATGGTGGTGAGCGAAGTCAGAAATATCGCGCGGAAGCGGGCCCGTGCCGCTTTTGCTGCTGCCACGGCTACGGAAACAGCATTTCCATGCTCGTGTTTTACGAAATCCACCAGCAGGATTGAATTGTTCACCACAACCCCTGCCAGCGCTACAAAACCCAGCATTGAGGGCATGGAAAAATCAAGTCCCATGAACATGTGCCCATAAATCACGCCGGATAATGACAATGGAATGATTAGCATCACCACGATCGGCTCCACATAAGAGCGAAACAAGAAACTGAGCAGCAAAAACACCCCGAACAACCCGATAAGGAACCCCTGGAGCATGGATTGCTGGGTTTTGACTGCCTCGGCCCGCTGCCCCTCCACATTCAAAGACACATCGGGAAATCGTTCCAGCAATCCCGGCATAAAGCGCTCGAGCGTATCGCTGACTATGGCACTGGCATTGGCTATGCGGGTGTCAATTGTGCCCTGCACCGTCACTGTGCGCATGCCGTCTTCGCGATTAATGCGGCTGTAGCCCTGCCCGACTTTGATATTGGCGATTACGCTAAGCGGCACATAGCTGCCATCTGTGCGCGTGATAACAAAATCATCAAATTTTGAAAGTGAGCTACGATCATCTTCTGCCAAAAGCGCTGTCACCTCAAGCAATTGACCCTGCACCTGCATTTCGGAGACCATTGTGCCGAAATAGGCGGCGCGCAATTGGTCGGCAACCATCGCTGCGGTTATGCCCATCGGTGCCGCCGCATCGCTCAATTGGATTTGCATCTCGCGTTTGCCCGGTCGCAAATCATCCAATATGGAGGTCACGCCCTGATAGCTGCTTATCCAGTTTTGCAGCTCAAGCGATGCCGCCTTGAGATTTTCCAGATTGTCACCCTTGAGGCGCATATCAATGGCAATCCCTGCCGGTCCGATGGTGGATTCAGCATATTTCAAGCTGATTATATCCGGCAACTCACCCACGTTCTGACGCCAAAGCGCCATAATATCATCAGGGCGGCTGACCCTGTCGGCAGAAGGCAACAGATCAACGCTGACAGTTGCCACATGCGCTCCGCTTTCAAAGGCATCCCGGTTTTCACCATAAAATACCGAAACATGCTGGATCAACTTCGCACCATCAGGTTGCAATGGTGAAAGTTCCTCATCGGTTTTGCGTAACCCCTCTTCGAGGCGGGCCACAATGCTTTGGGTACGGGCCAATGGTGTGCCCTGGGGCAACAAAACTCTGGCTACAATGGTATCTCCATCAAGTTCTGGAAAAGCCACAAATTTGAGATATCCGCCAGCAAGCATTCCCACCGATGATAGCAGCAGCGCGACGGCAAGACCGGCGGTTACATAGCGAAAACGGATAGCAAAATCGACCAGAGGCCCCACCATATTTTCGCGCACCCAAAAGAGCGCGTTATTGACGTGGGCCGGAATACCCTTTGGCTTGTGACGGTTTTCAAGGGTATGAACCAGATGATGCGGCAGAATCCAAAAAGCCTCGATGAGAGAAATTGTCAGAACAAACAGCATTACAACCGGCACCACCCGCAAAATTGCACCAAGATCTCCCGACAGAAATGCCAATGAGCCGAAAATCATTGCGGTGGTGGCAAATGATGCCAGCACATTGGGAAAAACCTGCGCAGCCCCCTCGCTGGCGGCCTGCATCGGCGTGCGCCCCTTTTCACGAAGACGCACGATATTTTCGGCAATCACGATGGCATCATCCATCAAAAGCCCGATCACGATCAGCAGGCCAAGGGTGGTCATCAAATTAAGCGAATAGCCCACCATCCACATGAGGAATACTCCCCCCATGAACGACACCGGCAACCCCATCGCCACCCAGAAAGAAAAACGAAAGCCAAAAAAGGCCCAGAGCACCAAAAACACCAGCCCCAGCCCCTGCAACCCGTTGATCACCACCAGCTGCAAACGATCACGCACCACCGAGGCCGCATCTGAAGTCAGTTCCAAAACTATGCCCTCGGGCACCTGAGTGCGCTCGTATTCCACAAATGCACTGACCGCATCAATAACCCGCAACGCATCCTCAGCGCGGGTCTTACTAACATCCAATACTGCCGCCAGTTTGCCGTCAAAGGTGATCTGGTCATCCTCAAGGGCAAAGCCTTCAGTGATTTGTGCCACCTCGCCCAATCGCACCTGCCCGCCATTTGGCGCCGAACGAATAATCAAATCAGCCAAGCTTTGGACATTGCGGCGTTCTTCATCCACGCGCACCAACAGGGTTTCGCCCCGGGTTTCAAGAGTGCCCGAGGGCACATCAATGCTGGTGGCCTGTATGGAGCGGGCAACATCGGAAACCGATAGACCAAACTTGCGCAGGGCCTCGACATTTAACCCAACACGCAATTCGCGGGTGGAAAAGCCTTTGACACTGACAATGGGAATACCGCCCCAACGCAACATGCGTGTGCGCACATCTTCGGCATAGTTTTTCAAATCCGTACGCGCAAGAGGTCCGGTAATCGACACAGAAACAACGAAATCCGTTAAACCCAGTGGCTTGACCCGCAAAGTTTCGGCGCGATCAGGAAAGTCGGTGATTGTTTCGACCTGAGATTTCACATCCGCCACAAAAGCCTGAAAATCATCGCCCTCATTCATCCGGGCCACCGCCTTGGCCAGCCCCTCGCGGGCCTCGCAAGATTGTGTATCAAGGGCTGTTACCGCATCCAGAGCATTTTCAATACGCTCACAGATTGCAGTTTCCACATCTTCGGGGCGAGCACCGGGATAGGGCACAGTAATTTCCACTCGGCTGGGATCACTGCGCGGGAATGTCTCGCGCAAAAGTTGTGGGCCAACCAGAATTCCTGAAAGCAATAATAAAATCATCAACAGGTTGGAAAATGTCGGATGGGCAGCAAAAAAACGGATCATTGAGCGTTCCCCAAATCGGCAGACTTTAAGGCCGCAATCTCGAGCATCAGATCATCATCCATATGCAATTCCAGCAACACTCCCTCGATCATCGGGACGGGAGTGCTGACGACGATTTTTGCCCCCTCCTCAATCCCATCGATAATGAGCGCCATATTGTCCCGGAAAAAAGATACCTTCACCGGAACAAGACGCAAACGGTTTTGCTC
>UOEQ01000425.1_pt1 | contig 11859 bp, 8 predicted proteins | sample 1988631 | NCBI WGS metagenome assembly UOEQ01 (sample SAMEA4712195, study PRJEB27164) | hydrothermal vent metagenome | biome: marine basaltic hydrothermal vent biome; feature: marine hydrothermal vent; material: mineral | place: Pacific Ocean | collected 2011-06-14/2011-07-23 | depth 1719 m
GGGATAGTATTATTCATCTTCATGCCACGACATTTATAGTTGGTTCAAAAGACAATCAGGCTTGCGGCTTGACTGATCTTTGTCAGGATATCGGGTTTCGCACGGTATTGAGCTATAAAAATCTGGCAATGGCTGAATATCAAACCAAAAAAACGCCAATTTGTTTTTTTCTGTTTGCTCTTGATTGTGCAGAGCAAAATATTCCCGTTATAGCCAGGGCTTTACGCAGCAGTCGCAACCGTCAGATTAAGTATGCTCCTTTGATCGGATTTGCCGAGGTCGCTAATCCGAAGATGATTAATTTTTGCCTGCATCTGGGATTTGATGATATTTTATTGCCACCGTTTTCGCGTAAAATCATCAATTCCCGACTAAAGAAGCACTTAAACAGAAATATTACTTTTTTTGAAACAAATGAGTATTTTGGCCCGGATCGCAGAACAGATTTTCACGAAAATGCTCTTGCCAAGCCTCACCCAAAGCGCGGAGAAGGCGGCGATCACCGTAAAATTGTGATTCGTCGAAATCTGGAAACCGGTGTAAGTATCTTGCGGGATCGGTTCCATCGTAAATCCAGCGACAAAGTGCAGGAAATGGGCCGCAGTATTGCCATTTAAATTTTTTTGAATTGAAATTAGTGATGTGGCAGGGGCACAATTGAGGCGCATGAGAAAGAAAATATGGCCGAACTGCCAATAATTTCAGACGCCAGGCAATCTGCTACCGCATTAAAAGTGCAGCGGGGCCTTATGCGGTTTTTGCGCCAACAGCATGATTTCAATTGTTTTGCCGAAGTAACGCTGGCCAATTCTCGCCGCTGTGATGTCCTTGGGGTCGGTCCTAAAGGGCAGTTATGGATTATTGAAATCAAATCCTCGCTTGAGGATTTTCGTGTTGATAGTAAATGGCACGAGTATAAGGATTTTTGCGACAGGTTTTATTTTGCCAAGCCCCCGGAACTGGAGGCAGAGATATTTCCCCGTCAAGAAGGGCTAATAGTTGCCGATGGACATGGGGGAGAAATATTGCGCCCGGCAATTGAAGATTTGCTTCCCGCTGCGCGCCGAAAAGCAATGATGACAAAACTTGCCCGACTGGGAGCAAATAGGGTGCACAATCTTATGGACCCAAATTTTGGATAGAGTATTTCGGCTCTAAGGGTAGGAATTAATTTGGCGCGCGTTTGGAGAGAATGCGTTGCAGGGTTCGCCGATGCATATTCAAACGTCTGGCGGTTTCTGAAACATTGCGGTCGCACAATTCAAACACCCGCTGAATATGCTCCCAGCGCACCCGATCGGCAGACATGGGGTTTTCCGGTGGTTCAGGGCGCTTATCACCACTGGCCAGCAAGGCTTTGGTCAGATCATCAGCGTCTGCTGGTTTGGCCAGATAATCAAGGGCGCCCAGTTTTACAGCATTAACCGCCGAGGCAATATTGCCATATCCGGTTAAAACCACAATTTTGGCATCAGGGCGTTTTGCTTGTAAAACCGAAACCACATCCAGACCGTTTCCATCCTCTAACCGCATATCAATAATGGCAAAGGCAGGTGGAACAGCTTTTACTTTTGCTAATCCAGAAACCACACTATCGGCGATTGAAACATCAAAGCCGCGTCTGGTCATAGCGCGCTCAAGACGGGTCAGAAACGGGCGGTCATCATCCACCAGCAATAATGAACGATCCTGCTCACTCATTTGAGAGAGAATAGACATGGTATTAGAATTTTTAGGGTCGGCATTCTTGTTCATGATTTTTTGTTCTTGGTGCATTGATTGTTGACTTTAGCGGTCTGGCGCAAGCTACACCCAAGCAATAGTTGGGGTCAACTTTGCCCGGTTTTTGCGGAATTGTTTTTTGAATAATGGTTTATGGCAATTCATATCCTTGGCCAGAGTTGCATTTTAAGTTTGCAGCGCTGTGCGGGGCCAGCGCAAATGCACCTGAGCATTAGTATGGTTTACGGCCGATGGGTGCTTGTTGGAAAATCCAATTGTGGCACCACTTCTAACCAAAAGAGTTTTGGCGATAAAAACCCCAAGGCCCAATCCGGCAATTTCAGAACTTCTGGCATCGGTCCGTCCGGGTGCTGTGGTCTTTAGATAAGGCTCGCCAAGCCGGGGCAATAGATCGGCAGGATAACCGGGGCCGTCATCAGTTATGGTTACGGTTAGATTTTGCTCATCCCAACTGGCAGCTATAACAACATTGCGGTGGGCAAACTGCACCGCGTTCTCAATAAGATTGCCCAGCCCGTGCAGCAGGCCGGCATGGCGCACTATCATTGGTTGATCTTTTGGATCGCCCTCAAGTTCAATTTTTACTTCTTTATCCAGATGGGCAAACGGGCGAACCAATTCACTAAACAATTCCGATACGGGAACCGCCATAAAGGGGCTGTTTTCTTCACTATCAAGGTTGCGAAGGCGGGTAAGAATTGAGCGGCAGCGAGCAGCCTGTTCAACAATCAAACGTAAGTCTTCAGCCAAAGCACCTTCACAAACGTCTGATTGCATCTCTTTGGCCGCAACAGTAATCGTTGCCAAAGGAGTGCCAAGTTCATGGGCGGCAGCGGCAGCAAGGCCATCAAGAGCTGAAAGGTGCTGCTGGTGAGACAGGGCCAGTTCTGTAGCGCTAAGGGCATCTGAAAGCTGGCGAGATTCATGGGCAACCCGGCTGGCATAAATAGTCACAAAGATAATGCCGCAAACCAGCGCTACCCACACACCGATCACATAAAATGTCGGCAGGTCAAAACTCATCTGCGGGTCCCAGGGCAAATCCCGGTGAGACAGAGCAAGCAGCGATACAATGGTTAAGGCAAGCGCACCAACCATTGCTGTTTCGCGCCGGGGCAGAATTGTTGCCGAAACCGAAACAGGAGCCAAAAGCAATAAAGAAAACGGATTTTGCAACCCTCCCGTCAACCAAAGCAAACCGGCAATCTGCAAATTATCAAATGCCAGCTGGATGGCGGCAAGGGCCGTAGTTGGGCGATGGGACAGTCCGAACTTTAGGGAAAGTGCGAAATTGAGAAATGCTGAGATACCGATAAGCATCAGACATTCCAACAATGGAAGCGGATAATTCAGTACATAGGCTACAAACAGTACCGCAATTGTCTGTCCGGCAAGTGCAAACCAGCGCAAGCGAACCAGGGTGCCCAGCAATAAAGGGCGCCCCTGAGGCGGGGAAGAGTGATTTTTTATTTCACTCGTTGGCGTTTTTTTCATAATTGTACTTGGTATCAACATTAAAAAAAGCTGCTTCAATAAGGGTTTTCTTATATTTTTTGCCGGGTATGGGTGTTCCGGTCGAATATTTCAAGATGAAAATTTAAGGTTTTCTATCTTGCGGGGCAATTGAGCACGCACCATATGAGGGGAGCAAAAGATTGGGAGAAACAAATGAGCACTGCACTAATAAAACCAGCTTGGTCCTTCATTACTATCACACTGATGGTCTTGGGCTTCATTTTCTTTTGGCCCATAGGATTGGCAATGCTGGCCTATATTCTTTGGGGCGAGCATTTTGGCGGCTCCTCTGAGCAAGCTGATCGCTGGATCAACAAGCAAAAGGGCAATTGGAAGCGCAGCCGCAAAAAACGCGATTTCACCCGTTCATACAATAAAAACGACGGGTTTAATACCGGTAACGCGGCCTTTGACAAATATCGTGAAGACCAGCTTCGCCGCCTTGAAGAAGAAAGAGATCGCCTGGATGAGGAAATAAACCAGTTCCAAGATTATATGCAAAATCTGCATATGGCCCGAGATCGGGAAGAGTTTGATCGCTTCATGAATGAACGTTCAAAAAATCAGGGCGACAATTACACGACAATTGATGATGATGATGTGGATTATCGTTCTGATCGCAAGGGTTCAAAGGGAAGAAAAAGCCGCAAAAACTAAATTTTTCACCCCCATCAAAGCAATTCCAAATTAACGGTTATAAACTAGCGATTGCTTGCAAATGAATATTTGACGCCCCGCATTTACGGGGCGTTTTTTTATTGTAAAATCGTCAAAGCAAATCACTTTGTAATCGAGTTGAAATATTTTTAATAAATCAAAATGGCCGCAATATTTACACTTACCAAGCGATCACACTGCTGAACCGGTTCTGTCCGAGCAGGCAATTGAGGTGAGAGTGCAGGTATATGCCAGAGCGCGAAATTTCAGGCTTAGAATTGCCTCAAACGGTGAGCCTGTTTTAAGTGTTCCGGCCAGGGGAAATATCAAGGATGCCAAAGAATTCTTGAACCGGCAAAAAGGCTGGCTCCTCAAAAGATTAGATGAGCGCCCAAAACCTGTTGCGTTTGTTGAGGGCGCAAAATTTCCAATCCGGGCGCAAATTCATCAGATTTTTGGCACCGGCAAATCGCGTGGGCAGGTTGAAATTTTGACCCACGAGCAGGAAATATTGTTCGAGACCCCAAAATTACTGGTGCCCGGCGGTGAAAAACACATGGCCCGAAGATTAAGGGACTGGCTGAAAAAAGAAGCATATGGTGACCTTGAAAAAGCCAGCCAGCACCATGCAAAAACGCTCGGGGTAAATTTTTCATCCATAAATATCAAAGGACAATCCTCGCGTTGGGGATCATGCTCCAGCTCTGGTCGTATCAATTATAACTGGCGCTTGATTATGGCCCCCGAATTTGTGCTCGACTATGTGGCGGCCCATGAAGTGGCCCATCTTTGCGAGATGAACCATTCAAAAGCGTTTTGGGACAAAGTTCTCCAGACGCTGCCTGATATGGAGCGCGGACGGGATTGGCTAAAAGAAAACGGCAATCAGCTCATGGTTTACGGGGCAAAAACAAAATAATTGGCAGCGGATTATTGCATCCGCTGCCATGGGAATGTTGCTTATTGTAATTAATCGCCAAAACCATAGGTATCGACGACAAAATCCAGATCCTTATCACCACGTCCGGAAAGATTGATCAATATTGAACAACCGGGGTGATTTTTTGCCTCGCGAGTGGCAAAGGCAACCACATGGGCACTTTCAAGGGCGGGAATTATGCCCTCTTTTGAGGAAAGCTGATAAAACGCATCCAGCGCCTCCTTATCGGTTGCCGTGGTATAATTTACACGCCCGATTTTATGCAAATGGGCGTGTTCTGGGCCAACTCCGGGATAATCAAGGCCCGATGCTATGGTGTTTACCGGGGCAGGATTGCCATCCGCGTCCTTAAGCACAAGGGTGCGGAACGCGTGAATATCCCCATCCTCACCAAAAGTGATTGTGGCAGCGTGATCCCCTAAATTTTCCGAAGTGCCAAGAGGCTCAACCCCGTGCAGTGAAACATCTTCATCATCAATAAACCCGGAAAACAGGCCCATGGCGTTGGATCCGCCGCCAACACAGGCCGCTACCATATCAGGCAGTTCACCGGTCATATCAATAAATTGTTCACGGGCTTCTGTGCCGACAATTTTTTGAAAATCACGAACCATTTTTGGGAAAGGGTGGGGGCCGACAACCGAGCCGATGCCAAATAATGCCGTATCCGCTTGGCCCATATAGGAGCCAAAAGCGCTATCCACGGCTTCTTTAAGGGTTTTTGCGCCCTCGCCGACTGGCACAACTGTTGCGCCTAAAAGTTTCATGCGCACCACATTGGGGTGTTCTTTTTTCATATCCACTTCGCCCATGTGGATTTCGCATTCCATACCAAAATATGCGGCAGCGGTGGCCAGTGCCACCCCGTGTTGACCTGCACCGGTTTCAGCGATCAATTTGGTTTTGCCCATATGTTTGGCCAGTAATGCTTCAGCCATGCAGTGATTAAGTTTATGGGCACCGGTGTGATTTAGATCTTCGCGCTTGGCATAAATCTGTGCCCCGCCGCTCATTTTAGAAAGATTGCGCAGATAAGAAATCGGGGTTGGCCGACCCTGAAAATGCTTTCGTATATATTTCAGGTCGTTGAGAAATTCACCGGATTTTGAAAGCCTGTCATAGGCATCTTCTATTTCCTTAAAATGGGGAACCAGCGGCGGGGGCAGCATGGCACCCCCATATTCTCCAAAAAAACCTTTACGGTCAGGGGTGTTTTTAAAATATGAACTCATTATTTTCTCCTCGCTTTTTCCCATGGAACAAAATTTGCAGGATTTTTGCAACAGCAATTGCAGTTTTGGCCATTTTTTTGAAGCCATTGCTCAATTACCAAGATATTTTAGGAATAAAAACTCCCTGATGCCAAGTGACCCTGACAAAAGTATAAATTGTAGGTTTGGCGACCCTAAATTTAAACTACCATTAACAAGGCTTTGATATATTCATAGTAATTCTATTTGTTTCAAAACGTTTTATAAGGGCAGAAGCGCTTGAAAAACCTACAAAAAAACCCAAAGAATTGGGCTTCAGATCCGGTTTGTAAAAAATCCGCACCTCAAACCGGCGATATATGGGAAAATGACTTTTTGTTTGAGCAATATCCAGATGCGATATTGATCGTTGATAACAAAGGCAACATTGCCGGGGTAAACAAACACCTGAGCGAAATGTTTGGCTATGAAAAACATGAAATGCTGGGCAATACCATCGAAATGCTGTTGCCAAAAGGCCACCGCAGATCCCACGTAAAAAAACGCAACAACTATATAAATACCGCCGCGTCAGACGCAGGCAGACCCATGGAGACAGGGACAAAATTTCAGGCCCAGCGCAAGGATGGAAGCTGTTTTCCGATTGATATCATGCTTTCTCCATCGGTAGATAAAAGCGTTACAATTACGGTAATTCGTGACATTAGTGAAAAAATTGCCAGACAGGAAAATGAGCGCAAGGCAAAAGAAGCATTAAAGGCGGTTTTTGACGCTGCTCCAGTGGCTATTTTTTCTGTTTCAAGAGACAAGCAAATAATGTCCTGGAGCCGGGCGGCTGAAAGGCTTTTTGGATATCGCGCTGATGAAGTAATCAACAAGGCATATAAGGACTTTCCCTATATTGTCGGTAAATCCGATATCTGCCTGAAGCTGTTTAATGATGCTATGAGCGGTCAAACAGTTAAAGACGTTCATAGAAAACGCCGGCACAGGGACGGCCAATTATTTGATGTCTCCATTGATACAGCCCCGATGTATGACGATGAGGGTAAAATATTTTCAATCACCTATTCCGCTCAGGATATTTCCGAACGAATAAAAGCTGAGGAGAGAGAGCGCAAAACCAATGACACATTAAAGGCAATTGTCGATTCGGCACCGGTGGCGATTTTTGTTCTGGATCGGGAGATGAAGGTACTCTCCTGGAGTCGAGAGGCAGAGCAATTATTCGGCTTTAAGGCTGGCGAAGTATTGGGCAAGCCATATCTGCTTATACCGCCAGATGAGGGAGCGCACAGCAGCGAATGTTCGCACACTTTAAACAGTGTTTTTGAGGGCAAAACCATTCGCGATATTCAGCGCCGTAGAATGAAAAAAGATGGATCGCTGGTTGGGGTTTCCATATCTGCGGCTCCGATTTTCCAGCCAAATGGAGAAATAGAATCAGCGGCCTATTGTGCTCAGGACATTACCGAGCGTTTACGATCTGAAGAAAAATTGCACCATTTGGCTTTTCGTGATCAGTTAACCGATCTGCCAAATCGGGAATGTCTGAAAAAAACTATCAACGAATTATTTGCAGATTCCGACCCGGAAACAGACGAAATTCTGTTTGTTGCCAAATTTCGCATCAAGGGGTTTTTAGAAATAAGCAACACTCTTGGCCAGGACAGTGTGGAAGAGTTGATATGCAAGTTATCCAAACGAATGGTCAAACACGCGCCTGATAATGCGAGGATATATCGCACGGCCAGATATGATTTTGCCTTAGCTATGTGTGGCGTTGGGTGTCCATTGGAAATTATTGATGTCATAAAACCAATCCTTGCCCATATGACCAGAAAATTTGAAATCGATACTCAGCCGGTGCATCTGGAAGTGGATGCAGGATTTGCGATAAGCCCGGGGCATGGCAACGTGGCCGATGAATTTTTAGCAAACGCAAATCTTGCACTAAGTGCTGCAACAATTGATCCCGGGCGGAATGTACGCCTGTTTGATATGACCATGAAATCAAAAATTCAGGCCAAGCGTCAACTGGATATAGATCTGCGTCATGCTTTCAAAGAAAATGAGTTTGAGCTGTTTTATCAGCCGCAAATTCGACTTAGCGACAACAAGTTGGTTGGCGCAGAAGCATTGCTGCGTTGGCGGCGCCCCGGCCAGGTACTTGTGCAACCGGCGGCATTTATCGAGGCTTTGGCCAACAGTCCGATTGCCTATGATATGGGCAACTGGATTATGCGCACCGCAATTGGTCAAACAGTCAAATGGCAAGAACAAGGGTTGGTAGACTTGCGCATCGGGGTAAATCTTTTTGCTGCCCAGTTTGAACATGGCACATTGGCTGAGGATGTGGATAAGGCTCTTAAATTGCACAATTTTGATGCAAATCTCTTGGAGTTGGAAATCACCGAGAATATAGCCATAGGCTTAAAACGATCAATAATCGAACCCTTGCAAATTGTCAGAAACAAAGGCGTTGGCATTGCTTTTGATGATTTTGGAACCGGTTATGCCGCCCTGAGCTATCTGGTTAATTACCCGCTTAGCAGAATAAAAATTGATAAAAGCTTTCTCGAGCATATTCCTGATAGTGAAGAGGAAGCGGCGATTGTAAATGCCATTATATCAATGGCCCATGGCCTTGGTCTTGAAGTAATTGCCGAAGGCGTTGAAACAAAAGCCCATGAGGAATTTCTAACGCAAGAAAAATGTGAAGAGGTTCAGGGATTTTATTATGCTAAACCCCTGCCCGCTGATGAGTTTTATAAATTTGGCATGGATGTAAATGCAAAATATTCTAATTTAATCTGTCATGACATTGCAGGCGCTGCTTAAAAGCTTATTGCAAGGGCCATCTGAGGGATGTTTGCTGGTAGCGCTCTTTTTATCTGTCTCGCGGCTCGTCTCGCTTCGCCAGTGACGCTTAAAAAGCTACTGGCAAAGCTGAGCCTGCGACAGCGCGCCGCATTGGCGGCGGCACTTGTGCCGCTTGGTACTCCATTGGAAAGTTAGAACTTTTAACACGTCACTCGAAGAGTGTTTTCTGGCAGCGCTCTTGGCTAAAAATTAAAATTAATTCCCAAATAATTCATTGATCAGATCAACCAGAGTGCGTGGTCTTTCCTGTTGCCCTGGGGTTCCATTTTGCTGTGGAACATTTTGCGGGGGCAGGCCATCAGGGGAAAATCCATCCAAAAGTTGAGGCATACTATTGCCATTGGGCAAATTGGCTGGCACCAGCCCTTCGTGGGCGCGGGTCATATAGGCCGACCAGATTTCTGCCGGAAATGTTCCACCACCAACCCCCTTCATAGACGAATTGTCATCATTGCCAACCCAGACCCCGGTGGTAAGATTGGCGGAATAACCAATAAAAAGAGCATCCCGGTTTGACTGGGTAGTTCCGGTTTTTCCGGCAATCTGCCAGTTGGCCAGATGGGCACGCTTGCCAGTGCCTACATCTATGGCGTTGGAAAGCATATCATTCATCATTTCAACATTTTGAGGCGCAATTACCTGACCCGGACCGGCGGGAATGTTCTGATAAAGAATTTCGCCCTCTGTGGTCTGGATCGAAGTTATCACATAGGGAATTACGCCAACCCCGCCATTGGAAAAGGGCACATAGGCACCCGTCAGTTCAAGCAGAGATATTCCTGCGGTGCCCAGTGAAATCGAGGGAACCGGCTCAATCTGAGAGGATATGCCAAGGCGATAGGCAGTGTTAATCACCGCTTGGGGAGAGACCGCAATGGCCAGTCGGGCGGCCACCGTATTCAAAGAAAATGTCAATGCGTCGCGAAGAGTTACATCGCCAGCATATTCACCATTATAATTTTTGGGCTGCCAACCCTCATAATCAAGAGGGGCATCTTCAACTATGGTATCGGGGGTAAATCCGGCTTCAAGGGCTGTCAAATAAACCAAGGGCTTAAAAGCTGACCCGGACTGACGGCGGGCAGAAACGGCGCGATTAAACTGGGAATCTGAATAATCAACTCCACCAACAATTGCTTTAACGGCCCCGTCAGTGGTCATGGAAACCAGCGCCCCTTGAGAAAAATTCCTCTCTTCACCATTGATGGAAACAGCTTCGCGCACCGTAAATTCGGCAAATTTTTGCAAGTCCCAATCAATGGTGGTGGTTACAATCACATCCTGGGTTACGTCCCCGATATATGATGTCATTAGGCTTTCCACCCAGTCGGCCACATAGTATTCGGCCCCTGCCACGCGGGTTCTGATACGTTGATTGGGATCAATTGCTGCCGCTTCAGCTTCCTGAGTGGAAATATAGCCCACTTCTGCCATAGCTTTAAGCACAACACGGGCCCGTTGAGCTGCCCCTTCGGGGTTTTTATCTGGAGAAAGGCGGGAAGGGGCTTTAAGCAATCCTGCCAAAATTGCTGCCTCGCCAAGAGAAAGATTGCGGGCGGATTTAGCAAAATATCGCTGGGATGCAGCTTCGATGCCAAATGCACCGGCGCCAAAATAAACCCGGTTCAAATAAAGTTCCATGATCTGGATTTTAGAATAATTCTGCTCCAGCCAAAGGGCCAGCAATGCTTCTTGAACTTTGCGGCCAAGGGTTTGGTCAGGACTTAAAAACAGGTTTTTAGCAACCTGTTGAGTGATGGTGGAGCCACCAGCTGTAACTCTTCCGGCTTGAATATTGCCAAGTGCCGCCCTTAAAATCCCTAAAGGATCAATGCCTATATGATCAAAAAATCGCCGGTCTTCAATCGCCAAAATCGCCGCTGGAACGTATTCAGGCAGTTCGCGGAATAATACGGCCTCTCCGCCCATTTTACCCTGATTGGAAATTAATTGCCCATTGGTGGCAACAATTCGGATATTGGCTGGCCTGTCGGGAACTGCCCAACTATCAGACGCGGGCAGTTGCAACGCGTAATAGGCAACGATAGCCGCAACCCCGATGCCAGCCCATATGCCTAAGACCAAAAGCCAATAGGTCAGTTTGACGATTATGCCAAACAGGGTGACGGGCTTTTTTTTGCGTTTGGAATTGCGTTTTTTTGTATTAGTGCCGCCGCTGAAAAACGACTTTTTTGGCTCGGCTTTGCCACGGCCAGACTTGCTCGCAGGGCGCTTTTTGCCACCGCGTTTTGACGCGCCAGATTTTGACGCGCCACTTTTGGAGCCGCCGATGCGATCATCGCTTGTGAGTTTTATATCCATATTGCCCTGGTGCAGCCATAGCGGCATATTCTGCACAATTTTTTTAGAGCCTGTGCCAAGCTCGTTTACGATATTGATATTAATTGTGGCCGGTTTAAGGGTGGTTAAGACCTTTGGGAACTTAAATCAACATTTGATAGAATAAATCAATCGCAAGGACAATAATCCCATCAATTCTTGAATTTGATAGATGATCTCAAATTTCCTCAGGTCAAGCCGGCAAAATAAAACGGCTAACAAGGGTCCAATTTAAAAATAGCACTATAAAAGGATGGATACTCGGATCAAGTCGAGCATGCTCGTGCTTCAACACAGGGTTGGAACGGTTCCGATTAAACGCGAGGCATTAAGATAATTTTAAAAAATCAAACGTCAAGATTAGCGACATTTAGCGCATTGGTGAGGATAAAGTCGCGGCGCGGCTCCACAAGGTCACCCATAAGTTCAGAGAACATGGTATTGGCCTCATCGCTCTGGTGAATTTCAACCCGAAGCAAAGTGCGCACATTGGGATCAAGCGTGGTTTCCCAAAGCTGATTGGGGTTCATCTCCCCAAGTCCTTTATAACGCTGCAGGGAAATGCCCTTG
>UOEQ01000057.1_pt1 | contig 10668 bp, 8 predicted proteins | sample 1988631 | NCBI WGS metagenome assembly UOEQ01 (sample SAMEA4712195, study PRJEB27164) | hydrothermal vent metagenome | biome: marine basaltic hydrothermal vent biome; feature: marine hydrothermal vent; material: mineral | place: Pacific Ocean | collected 2011-06-14/2011-07-23 | depth 1719 m
AGTTCTCGGGCTGAAATCGAGCGTACAAAAACCAAATTTTCACTGCCAAGGGCAGCAAATTCATCTTCGCTCAGATTTCGTAAAGGGTGCGTTTGACCAGTGATTGTATCTTGATCCGGCGAACTGTCCCTTTGATCTGCATTTGTTGGTTTTTCCTGCATTTTTCCATCATACTCCATTACCGAGCGAAATTTCAATTGTGCGGGAAATTTTTTCAGGCACTTGCCTTTCCACATCAATGCTCAACATGCCTTCATGCAAAACTGCCCCTTTTACAACCATGCCATCGGCAAGCAAGAAAGAGCGTTTGAACTGCCTTGTGGCAATTCCCCGATGCAGAAAAACCCTGCTTTTTTCTTGTCTGTGATCACCTGATACATGGAGCTGTGTATCCTCGGATATGATTTTTAGTTCATCCCGTGAGAATCCGGCAACAGCTATGGTGATCTGATAAATCTCGACATTATCCCGGTCCGCAAGCCGTTCAATATTATATGGGGGATAGCCATCGGCGTTCTTTGAAAGGCGATCTATGCGCTCTTCAAAACTGTCAAACCCGAGCATAAAGGGAGCGGAAAAAAGAGAAAGTCTGGGCATATAACAAGTCCTTGCAGTTCAAGCGACAAAACAGACCATTTCGGCCCACCAGGTGGCACCGAGGCTGCAATCAGGTTAGTACCTAACTGGGCTAGTACCTGACTTAAGTCATATGGGGTTTTGAACAAATATTTCAAGTTAGCGATATTTCACGTTGAAATGGCATTTTTGACATCTTCCATGCGGGGAATTGCACCCTGTGCTGAAGGTTTAAGACAGGCCAGAGACCCGGCAGTCACCCCATGAACAAGAGAGGTTTTAAGGTCATTTCCCTGATCAAGTCCGGCCGCCAGATAGCCACAAAAACTATCCCCAGCACCCACCGTATCGATTGCTCTGATTTTTAATGCTTCCACTTTTATTTTTTTATTTTCAAAAAAAGCAATTGCCCCCTTTTTTCCAAGGGTAAGGATAAGAATTTTATTGTTGTTTTTTGCCCATTCAGCAGCATATTGCTCGATCATTTCTTCGGGTACATTTTTTTCGAACAGGTGCAAAATTTCGGTTTCGTTGGCAATGATAATGTCTGCGAACAATGCCAGTTTTTTCGTTTCAGGGATTGCCGGCGCGATATTCAGAATTGAAGTGGCACCCCTTGATTTCGCCCCTTTTAGCGCCGTTTTTATGGCGGCTGCGGGAATTTCCTGCACCAGCACCAGATGATCAGAACCACTCATGGAGGCGGTGCATTGGCGGGCCATTTCCGCATCTACTTTCCCGTTGGCGCCGGGAATTACCATGATGGTATTTTCGCTTTGAGCGTTGAGCATTATCAGGGCAATTCCGGTGGTTCCCACAAGGTTTTTTACGCCGCTCAGGGCGATATTTTCTTTTTTTAACTCTTGCATTGCCAATGGTGCAAACCTGTCATTACCAATGGCACCAAACATTTTTACGTCGGCTCCGGCGCGGGCTGCTGCCAGTGCCTGATTGGCCCCTTTACCTCCGGGAGCGGTAAAAAAATCCTCCCCAATAACTGTTTCCCCCGCCAAGGGTAAACGCTCTCCGGTTGCAATTAAATCCAGATTTATTGACCCTAAAACATGCAGCATATTTGCTCTCTAACCATTTGCTTTTACAAGGATTCTTTTGACAGTATTCCAATTGCGGGTGGTAATCACCTGATGCTTGAACAGTTTTTCCAACCCATCCATACCGGCACCAAATCTGCCGTTTTCCTGCCGGAATGCTGCACAAAAAAACTCCTGATTTTCTATTTTTACCAGATCAAAATCTCCGGGAATACTGCTCACTGAACTAAGCGCTGATCCGATGTCCTGACTGCTGAAAGTCACATAAAGTTTTGTGTCTTTACTGTCTGGATATTTTGCAAATGGTTGCAGATCTATAAGTGATTGCAAATGTTTAATGCTGCGAATTACTACGCCAACTTCAAAGCCAAATTTTTGTTTTAGTGCGGCCTGCAATTCTTTAGCATCCGGCTCAACACTGGCTGAAAAAATTACATTCCCGCTGGCAATTACCGTTTGCGCATCGCTAAATTTAAGCTCCGTAAAAACCTGACGTAAATCATCCATTTTAATGTTTCGCTTGCCCAGATTTATGCCCCTGAGAAAGGCCACATATTTTTGCTGCAATATTTCCTCCGCCGATCTGAAAACCCAAAATTCAGGTAATATCGAACCTGTTGATAATATCAGCATTGCGGTTAGAAAAAAAGTTTTGCTTTTGACGGCGCAATTGACGGATTGCCCACACTGATAAATAAAGCCCTGATGAACAGTTCAGACCTGCACAAGCGTTTTTATCAACAGATTTTGATTTTAGCGGTAATTACAATTATAGCCGGGGCAGTTTTTTCGTGGCTGGCTGGCGAGCTTGCTCGTTCTCGCGCTCAGGGTGAACTTGAATTTCGCTCCAATCAGGTTTTGGCTTTGCATAAGGAAACAATTTTCGGCCTTTTGGATAAATACCGGTTGATGACGGTGATGGTGGCTAGGCGACCCGACACTGCGCAGATGTTTTTAAAACAATCAGGCTCCAGCGGCGATACTGCCCTAACCAGCCCAAAGACTCAAACTGAAGTTGACCCAACCAATGTTGCTCAAGATTTGCAAAGTTTTTCAGGGCTGCTGGCCGCCATGTCTGGTGCTGACATTGTTTCTTTATCTCTGCCCGATGGCAAAATTATTGCCCAGTCGTCTCTGACTCCGGTGACTGATTTATATTTGAATGAACAATTGCGCATCGCAGCAATTCAGGATCGTTTGGGCCGTGCGACGATTTTCTCACAACTCGGCGCAAATACCTATGCATTTGCCGCCAGTGTTCGAGCGGGGGAAGAAATTGTCGGGCTGGTAAATGTTGAAGTGGGCCTGCAGGAATTGGAAAATGCCTGGGCGCTTTCAAACGATCTGATTTTTGTTACCGACGATGACGGGCGCTATATTGTTGGAAATCAATTGGCTTCGCTTTTGCCTGATGATTATGTGCAATCAAGGAATAACCAGCCGCAAACATTGGATGTTAAATATTCCAACTCCAGCAATACCTATCTGGTACGCGGGGAGAACTATCCCCATATTGGTTGGACCTTGAACGTATTTTTGAGCGATGAGCCGGTACGTCAGGCCCGAACCAATGCGGTAATTATCACCATATTGCTGGTTTTGATCGCCAGCACTTTGGTTTTTATTCTGCTGCAACGGCGACGCGCAATTATGGTCAGGCTGGAAACTGAACAGCAGAGCGCAACTGTGCTTGAAAAAACCGTAGCCGAACGCACGGCTCAGTTGCGCGGAACCAACAAAAAATTACGGATTGAATTTGAAGAGAGGGTAACGGCGGAAGCGGCCCTTAAAAAAGCTCAGAACAGTCTAATACAGTCAGCAAAACTTGCAGCTATTGGCCAAATGTCCACAGCCCTTGCCCATGAATATAATCAGCCTCTGGCGGCAATTCGTTCCTATGCTGACAATGCGCGCGCTTTTTTATCCCGAGATAATCTAAGCGATGCTGATCAAAATCTGGATCGCATCACCAAAATGACAGAAAGAATGGCCCAGCTTTCAAAGACCCTTAAAACCTTTGCCAGAAAACCGCGCACAAAATTGCAAGCTGTTGTGGTGGCCCCATTGCTTGAAGAGGCAGTCTTGCTGGTTAGCCCTACGGCGAAAACCCAAAAAGTTAAAATAACTCTTTCTCCCGTTGATGCATCCATTTCGGTTATGGCCGGTCAGGTTCGCCTTTCTCAGGTGGTGGTGAATTTGCTTTCGAATGCCATTGATGCCGTTGCCGATTGTTCGCAACGCGAAGTATTGATATCGGCGCAGGTCAGGGACAAAAAGGTCTATATCTGTGTTGAAGATAGTGGCCCTGGTGTTCCCCCCGAAGATAGCAGTAAAATATTTGATGCTTTTTTTACCAGCAAGGATGTGGGAGATGGTCTGGGGCTTGGTCTTTCCATTGCGTATAATATCGTGCATGATTTTGGTGGCGAAATTCTTGTGGAGCAAAGCCAGATGGGCGGCGCAGCCTTTACCATTTCCCTACCGGTACAGATAAAATCATGAATATGCTCACCGAAATGAATACTCAAACAGCTGAAATATTATTGGTTGATGATGATGATGATTTGCGCCATGCACTTAGTCAGGGGCTGGAAATTGACGGATTTAACGTCAAGGCATTTGCCAGCGCCCATGAAATATTGCCTCTGATTTCTCCCTCATTTAACGGCATAATTGTCTCTGACATGCGCATGAACGGAATTGATGGCAATGATCTTTTGCAACGGGTTTTAGAAATCGATGCAGCACTGCCACTAATTCTTATCACCGGCCATGGAGATGTCGCCATGGCGGTTTCCTCCATGCGCTCAGGGGCCTATGACTTTATAGAAAAACCATTTGCCACTGCCCATCTTTCGGCGGTGATTTCGCGTGCGCTGGAAAAGCGCCGGCTGGTTTTGGAAAATCGCCAATTGCGTGAAAATTTTGATACGGAGAATTCTTTGGAATCCCGTTTGGTTGGTTATCATCCGCTGATTGTTGATATGCGCGCTAAGGTAATGATGCTTGGTGCGACAGAAATTGATGTCTTACTCACAGGAGAAACCGGAACCGGCAAAGACGTGGTGGCTCGTTCACTGCATGATTTTGGCCCAAGAAAATCAGGACCGTTTGTAGCCATTAATTGCGGCGCGCTGCCTGCCGAAATCATTGAAAGCGAGCTGTTTGGCCATGAGGCGGGAGCTTTTACCGGTGCGCAAAAACTTCGGATTGGCAAAATGGAACATGCCAACGGGGGCACATTGTTTCTGGACGAGATTGAATCAATGCCGCTTCAGTTGCAGGTTAAATTGCTTCGGGTAGTGGAAAATCGCTGTATTGAACGCTTGGGCTCAAATACATCCATACCTCTTGATATCAGGTTGGTTGCTGCCAGTAAAACCGATCTTGGCAAAAATAATCCGGACTTAAACTTTCGTCAGGATTTATATTTTCGTTTGAATGTTGCCTCAATTGCTCTGCCCTCACTGCGCGAGCGGGGAAGTGATATCCTGTTATTGTTTCATCATCTGACAAGGCTGGCCTCAACCAGATTAAGATGTGAGGTTCCAAAAATTACCCGGAGTGTTGAGGTGCGCCTGACGCAATATAAGTGGCCGGGAAATATTCGCGAATTGCGCAATGCCGCCGATCGTTTTGTGCTTGGCCTTGATTTGGGAATTGATGAGGCTGAGGGGCAAAATTCTTACCCAGCGGGAAGTCATGATATTGCTGGTACAGAAACGTCTCTGCCTGAGCAAATGGCCAGCTATGAGCGGGGCGTGATCGCCAATGAAATCGCCCGCAATAACGGGGCGCTTAAACCAACCTACGAAAATTTGAGAATTTCACGAAAATCCCTTTACGAAAAAATGAAACGGTTTGGCCTTGATCAACAAAATTTTCGGTCCGGAACCTGAACCCGGCTCCAAAGTTGGCAATTTTGGGTGGTTTTATACCCATTAAATTTCCCAATGGGTATATTTGTTCCCATCTCTAAATTGTATCTGATGAGCAATGGGTGCGCTAACTGCTTGTTAACCCTGACAAATGGCTGAAATGTTGCCAAACCCCTTATTCTGGCACGGCGTTTGCTATATACTTGGGTAGGCCTGGGGCATTTCGCATCGGGCTAATTGAGCTGCCAGACCGTGTGAGCAAAAATTATTTTGCGAAATATCACAATCGTGTTTGGCAAAGCCTTTTAAGGGAGGGAAACCAAATGAAATTAAATCTTTTGAAAATTGCCGGAATAACCGCGCTTGTTGCCGGCATGGCTGCAACGCCTGTATTCGCCAACGAAAATTGCGATCCCGGTGAGATTGTTATCAAGTTCAGCCACGTTACAGCTGCTGCCGGTCACCCCAAGGGTGAATTTGCCGCCGCATTGGCCGAGCGCATCAATGATGAAATGAACGGGGTTGCCTGTATGCAGGTTTTCCCAAACTCAACGCTTTTTGATGACAACAAGGTTATGGAAGCATTGCTTTTGGGTGATGTTCAAATCGCTGCACCTTCGCTTTCCAAATTTGAAAGCTTTACTCTGAAATACCGGATTTTTGATCTGCCATTCCTGTTTGCAGATATGGATGCGGTAAACACCTTTACTCAGGGTGAAGTTGGTCGCGGCCTATTGAACGCCATTGAAGACAAAGGTTATGTGGGTCTGGGATATGTTTATAATGGTTTGAAGAATTTTTCTGCCACTCGTCCTCTGATCTCTCCAGCAGATGCTGAAGGCCTAAAATTCCGTGTGCAGACTTCTGATGTGGCTGTTGCCATGATTGAAGCCATGGGTGCCTCGGCGCAAAAACTTGCATTCTCTGAAGTTTATGGAGCTTTGCAGACCGGCGTTGTTGATGGACAGGAAAATACCTGGTCAAACATCTACTCCAAGAAATTCTTTGAAGTGCAGGACGGCGTAACTGAAACCAACCATCAGTTGCTGACCTATCTTGCTGTGACTTCAAAAGAGTGGCTGGACAGTCTTGATGATGACGTGCGTGATACATTCCTGACCATTTTTGACGAGGAAGTTATTGCCGCCAATGCCAAGGCAACTGACCTTAACGAAGTTGCCAAGCAGAACATGATTGATGCTGGCGGCGTGGTTGTTACGCTGACCGATGAGCAGCGCCAGGTCTGGGTTGATGTGATGAAGCCTGTTTGGGCACAGTTTGCAGATGATATCGGACAAGACGTCATTGATGCAGCGGTTGCCGCTGGCCAGATGTAATCAATTTGGCTTTCTAAAATAAAGAGTGCGCTGCTTTTTTGGTTGCGCACTCATTTTTAAGCCCTTTAGCGGGCGTCATAAAATTTACCACAATAATTTTCCGGGGGGAAACGGTGTCACAAAGCGCAATAATAGCAGCCTGGGCCTATGCAGGCATGGCAACATTAGTTGTTTCGCTGTTCTTTATCGAAAGAAAATTTCCAGCAGCCATAAGCCGATTTGAAGAAAATGTTCTGGCGATTTTGCTTACAGCCCTGACATTGCTTTCTTTTGTGCAGGTGGTTTTGCGCTACGGATTTAACTCGGGAATTGACGGGGCGTTGGAGCTGAACTCAATCATGTTCGCCTGGCTTATTCTGTTTGGCATGTCCTATGGAATTCGCACCAATATTCATCTTGGCGTCGATGTATTTATTCGCATGTTGCCCAAAAAGGCATTTAAGATTGTGGCGCTGTTTGGCGCAATCGCAACGCTGTTTTATGCGGTGATCCTGATTTCTGCCGATTGGCTGTTTATATTTGGTGCTGATACGCGGGGCGGTGCGGTGACCTATTGGAGCAAGATGTTCCAGATAAATCTGGGGCTGGAGGATGTTAAATTCCCCACCTGGTTTTATGAGCCTTTGGGGCTTGATCAACGGGTCAAGCGCTGGATCGCCTATCTGATTTTACCGATAGGCCTGTCGCTGCTGGCCTTTCGTTCTGCCCAGGCGATCGTTGCCATATCCAACGGCTCGCGTGAACTAATTATTGCAAGCCATGAAGCTGAAGAGCTGGTTGCTGAAAACAAAGATATTTTGAAAGACTAATCCTCATGGTTTCTATGATCTTATTCATAATGGTGCTTACGTTCCTCTTCCTTGGGGTTCCGGTCGCCATTTCGCTTGGCCTGTCATCCATTTTGGTAATCGCGTTCTTTTCCACTGATTCCATGTCCTCGGTTGCTTTGCTTTTATTTTCCTCGTCGCAAAAGTTCACGCTTTTAGCCATTCCGTTTTTTATTCTGGCCTCATCCTTTATGTCCACCGGTGGGGTTGCCCGTCGCATAATTCGCTTTGCCATTGCAGCGGTTGGCCATTTTCGTGGCGGTCTGGCCATGGCCTCGGTTCTGGCCTGTATGATGTTTGCCGCACTTTCGGGCTCATCTCCTGCCACCGTGGTTGCCATTGGCACCATAGCTATCGCTGGCATGCGTGAAGTTGGCTATTCCAAGGAATTTTCCGCAGGGATTATTGCCAATGCTGGAACCCTTGGTATTTTAATCCCCCCCTCCATCGTCATGGTGGTTTATGCGGCAGCGACCGATGTTTCGGTTGGCCGGATGTTTCTGGCCGGTATAATTCCCGGCATAGTTGCCGGTTTGATGCTGATGATTGCCATTTATATTGTAGCGCGGATTAAAAACCTTCCCGCCGAACCCTGGCGCGGTTTTGGTGAAATCATGCAGGGCGGCAAGCAGGCCGGTTGGGGGCTTTTTCTAATTATCATTATTCTTGGCGGCATTTATGGGGGGGTATTTACTCCCACTGAAGCGGCAGCGGTTGCAGCAGTTTATTCGTTTTTCATTGCCCTGTTTGTCTATCGGGATATGGGGCCGATGAAGGATGTGCCATGGGTTAAAGCTGACGCGCCGAGCAAAACCAGAATTGGCTTTTCAGGCACTGTTTATGGGGTTTCCATATTTTTGGTCTGGATGCTGCTTTCATTCTTTATGTTTGCTGAAAGTGAAACCTTTACCGTCAATACGCGACTTTGGATTGGTCTTGGTGCAGGTTTTGCTATCGCGGTTGCCTACATTTTGTGGCGTGATCCCAAAACTTCGGTGGTTGGAGTTCCTGGACATATGGGGGCTTCCCTGCCGGTGTGGGGGCAAAACCTTTCCCTGATGATCAGAAAATTCCCAAGAGCCTGCTTTAATCCGGAAACAAGAAAAGTTCTGGTGGATGCATCGCGCACAACCATCATGTTGATGTTTATTATCGTCAACGCCTTATTGTTTGCTCATGTGTTGACCTCGGAGCGCATCCCTCAGGTTATAACCACTGTTATGCTTGATGCTGGCTTTAACTGGTTTACATTTTTGATTGCGGTCAACATTTTGCTGCTGATCGGTGGTCAGTTTATGGAGCCTTCCGGCCTGCTATTGATTGTTGCGCCGGTTATTTTTCCCATCGCTATGGAGCTGGGTGTCGACCCTATTCATCTTGGCATTATCATGGTGGTAAATATGGAAATTGGCATGATTACACCACCCATCGGGCTCAACCTGTTTGTCACCTCCGGGATAACGGGAATGAGTTTGATTAAAGTGGTTAAAGCGGCAATGCCATTTATGCTGGTCTTGATGCTGTTTTTGGTTATCGTCACTTATTTCCCGGCCATGTCGACTTTTGTTCCCTACTCGCTTATGGGCCCGGAAATAGTTCGCTAACAAAACCAATTGAGTTCAGGGCTGCACAAAAGCCCTGAACTTTTGCTCCTATACGTTTCGCAAAACCTGAGCCGGTCGTGATGATAGAGCGCTCCATGTGGTCGCCGCACCGGTGGCAATAGTCAATAAAACTGCCCCCACAACAACCCCTAAAATAAGCCAACCATCAACGGCAAAATCTATCTCCAATATGGTGACGGTTATCGCCCATGCTGAAACTATGCCAACAACTGAGGCAATGAGGGCAGCAAAGGCCCCGAGCAGGCCATATTCTATAATAAATACCACCAGCACATTGCCCCTTGTGGCTCCAAGCACCTTTTGAATAACTGCATCAGCCTCCCGCTGCTTGCGGCCAGCTGCCATGGTACCTGCGAGCACCAACAGGCCATTGATTACCGCCAGACCACCAACAATATTCACCGCCGAACCCAATTGCCCCAAAATTGAAGCCACCTGATTGAGCGCATCCCCGACAGAAATGAAACTGATATCGGGGAAGGTGCGCGCCAGAATGCGCTCAAGGTCTTTTTCCCGTCCCTCTTGAGCTTTTATGGCCCCAAGGGAATTAAACGGATAGGCTTGAATTTGACCGGGGGAGAATGTGACCATGAAATTGATCCCGTTCTGCCATTGATATTCCCTGAAATTGGCAATTGTCGCTGCAACGGTTTCGCCAAAGACGGTGAACTCGATTATATCGCCTACCTCTACCCCAAGCTGGGATTTTATTGAGGAACGCAGGGAAATCAGGGCCGGTCCGGAATAATCCGCTGGCCACCATTCCCCCTCGATTGCGGTGGTGCCGCGCGGCATATCGCGCTGCCATGTCAAAGGAATTTCTCCGGAAAGCAAAAACGCTGCCTCTTCGGGAACATCCCCTATATCTTCCACATTTACCCCGTCAACGGAACTGACCATCCCCAGCAGCATCGGGTTGGTTTCAAATCGCACCATTATTTCTTCGCTTAGAGCCAGTTCATTAAGGTCTGCAACTTCATCTGGAAAAATATCCAAAGCGACAAATGTTGGCGCTTCTTGTGTGACCGCACCAAGCAGTTGATTGTAAAGGTTATTGTTGAGAAGAGCGATCACCAGCAACATCGCCAAACCCATGCCAATAGAAACAATTACCACCGGAGCGCTGGAGCCGGGATGATAGATATTGCGCAAAGCGTTTCGAAGGGCGGCAGAGGGGGTAGCTGCAAATAGTTTTAGGGCCTTTTGCAAAAGCCAGCCGGAAAATCTTAGCAATAAAAACGAGATAAAAACCCCAAGTGTAAACGCCGATACCAGCAAAATATTCGAGGTGGTAACAACAGCCAGCCAAAAAATTCCGGCCCCCGCAATAATTATCGGCAACAATATCAGCGATTGCCTAAGGATGGAAATTT
>UOEQ01000495.1_pt1 | contig 10305 bp, 6 predicted proteins | sample 1988631 | NCBI WGS metagenome assembly UOEQ01 (sample SAMEA4712195, study PRJEB27164) | hydrothermal vent metagenome | biome: marine basaltic hydrothermal vent biome; feature: marine hydrothermal vent; material: mineral | place: Pacific Ocean | collected 2011-06-14/2011-07-23 | depth 1719 m
GAATTAATGCTGCTTGATAGCGGCGGGCAATATCTGAGCGGCACCACTGACATTACCAGAACTCTTTTTACCGGTTCTACCAACGCCAAACAAAAACAACATTTCACGCTGGTATTAAAAGGCATGATCGCCATTTCAATGCTAAAGTTTCCCAAAGGCACCACCGGCAGCCAGATTGATATAATGGCCCGCCATGCCCTGTGGCAAAACGGTCTAAATTATAGTCACGGCACCGGACACGGGGTTGGCGCATTTCTAAGCGTGCACGAAGGCCCCGCCGGCATTGCTCCGCGTTATAACGTGCCATTGAAAGCGGGGATGATTATCTCCAACGAACCGGGATATTATCTGGAAGGGGAATATGGCATCCGCATTGAAAACCTGGTGCATGTGATCAACAGTGCTGATTTTGAAGGGTTTTTAGCCTTTGAAACCCTAACCCTTGCCCCAATTGATACTCGTCTGCTTGATCTCAGCCTGCTGGACAGCAAAGAAATTAACTGGCTGAATAAATATCATTCACAGGTCAGAGAACAAATTTCGCCCCATCTTGAGCATGATCAAAAAAGCTGGCTACACCGGGCAACCACTGCCATTTAGTCGCAAAGCCCCTTAAACAGTTTTCACCAGGTCCAGCCACTGATCTTCATCCAATACCAAAAGACCAAGTTCTTTGGCTTTTTTTAACTTTGAACCAGCCCCCGGACCGGCAACTAAAATATCAGTATTTTTGGATACCGAACCAACCACTTTAGCCCCTAATCTTTCGGCCATAACTTTTGCCTCTGGCCGGGTCATCTTTTCCAATGCCCCGGTAAAAACCACGGTTTTGCCAGCTACTTCACTATCCAAATCCACATCAGCAACATAAGGTTTTGGCTGCACCTGCTCCAATAATTGATCCACCTGATTTCTGTTTTCTTGATCAGCAAAAAATGCCATCAGCGAAGCCACGGCAATCTCACCAATTCCATCAATAGCCAGCAAGTTTTCTTGTGATTCTGTGTCACCATTTCCTGCGGCAACCACCGCCTCTTCAAAAGCAACAAAAGAAGCAAAATTCTTCGCGAGCAGCTGGGCAGTATTCTCTCCCACATGGCGAATTCCAAGGGCAAATATCAACCGGTCCAGATCTGGCTGCCGCCGCGCTTCGATTGCCTCAAACAGGTTATTTGCCGATTGTTCCCCCCAACCATCTTTTTTGGCCAGCCGGGGTGTAAATGTTTGATCTCTTTCCTTTAAGGTAAAAATATCTGCCCATCGCAAAATTTTACCCTCTTCGAAAAAGGCAGCGATCTGTTTGTCACCCAACCCGTCAATATCCAGCGCCCGCCTTGAAACAAAATGCTTTAATTGCTGAACCGCCTGCTCTTTACAATTCAGCCCACCAGTGCATCGTCGAACAATATCACTTTTGCCGGTTTTTTGATTGTTTTCCCGAACAACCGGCGCACCGCAAACCGGACAACTCTCAGGAAAAGCAAAAGGTTTTGAGCCACTTGGACGTTTTTCCAGAATCACTTTCACGACTTGAGGAATTACGTCTCCTGCCCGTTGCACCACCACAGTGTCGTCAATTCTGATATCTTTTCGGGCAATTTCATCGGCATTGTGCAGGGTTGCATTGCTAACTACAACACCACCAACCGTAACCGGATCTAGCCGCGCCACCGGCGTCAAGGCACCGGTACGCCCCACCTGCACTTCAATATCATTTATTGTGGTCATTGCCTGTTCTGCAGAAAATTTATGGGCAATTGCCCAGCGGGGAGCGCGAGCCACAAATCCCCACCGCTCCCGTAAATCCAAATCATCCAGCTTATAAACCACCCCGTCAATATCATAACCAAGGCTGCTTCGTTGCGCCTCGATATGGCGATAGTGTTCGAGCATTTTTTCCAAATCCTCACTTACTATGGTCAAAGGATTGATTTTAAATCCCCACTCACCCAGCTTTGCAACAGCCTCCATCTGAGTGGATGCAAACGGCTCTGAAACAAATCCCCAAGCATAGGCAAAAAATTTCAAATTTCTGCTGGCAGTGATCGAACTGTTTAACTGGCGCACAGACCCGGCGGCGGTATTTCTGGGATTAACATATGTCTGCCCACCCATCGCTTTTGCGCGCCGGTTAAGCTCGGCAAAATCCGCATGATCCATATAAATTTCGCCGCGCACTTCCAGGGTTTGAGGCCAATTACTACCCTTAAGTTCTTGCGGAATTTCTCTTATGGTTTTTAGATTGGCTGTAATATCTTCGCCAGTGGTGCCATCTCCTCTGGTTGCCCCCTGCACAAATATTCCATTTTCATAACGCAGGGATGCGGATATTCCATCAATTTTAGGTTCCACCGTAAATTTGAGATTTATTCCCTTATCGCGCCCAAAAAACCTATACCCCCTGTCAACAAAATCTGCGATATCCTGATCATTAAATCCATTACCAAGAGAAAGCATAGGCACCCTGTGCCGGACCTTTTCAAAACCCTTGGCAATCGTTGCGCCCACTTTTTTGCTAGGACTGTTGTCCAGAATCAAATCGGGAAATTTTGCTTCGATCGCCTGATTTCTTTGGCGCAACTCATCATATTGCGCATCGCTGATTAGCGGCCGGTCCTTTGCATGATAGGCTTCGTCATGGCGCCCAATTTCTTTGGCCAGATGTTCAAGTTCTGCTTTTGCTTCAGCTTTGCTAAGCTGCGGCAATGATTTTGAAGCCATCATCCGACCTCTAATAACAGCCGCCTTGCAGCTGCCCGCGCCTCATCACTAACTTTTGCTCCCGCCAGCATCCGGGCAATTTCTTCACCCCGTGCTTCATTTTCAAGTTCCCGGACCTGCGTATTTACCATATCGCCACCCGCAATCAGATTTTTCTCGATTAGCATATGCTGGCTGGCTCTCGCTGCCACCTGCGGCGCGTGGGTAACACTTAAAACCTGCACTGACTTAGCCAACCGCTCAAGCCTGCGTCCCATGGCATCGGCCACCGCTCCCCCAACACCGGTATCAATTTCATCAAAAATCAAAACCGGAGCAGATCCCTTGTCGGCGAGAACAACCTTTAGCGCTAGCAAAAACCGCGATAATTCTCCACCCGAAGCCACCTTTAATATTGGGCCGGGCATGGTTCCCGGATTGGTCTGCACATGAAAAGCTATGCGATCAAATCCGTTAGAAGAAATTTTTGTCTCATCAATTTGATGGTCTACAATAAATTTTGCCGCACCAAGTTTTAGGTCAGGTAATTCATTTGCAATCGCTAACTCAATGGCTTTGGCAGCATTGGCTCTTTTTACCGACAGTTTTGTGGCACTGGATTTATAATCATGCAACGCCTGCTGCATTTGCGCCCGTAAAATCTTCAGATCATCATCACCCGACTTTATTGCTGCCAGTTCATTTTGATAAGATTCTAAAACATTTTCCAGACCATCACAGGCTACGTCATGCTTGCGCGCCATGGCCCTTAAGGCAAACAGCCTCTCCTCCACATCATTCAACTCGTTGGGATCAAAATCCAGCTTACGCTTGATATCTTCCAGCGCTTCTCCGGCTTGCTCAAGAGCGATAAGCGAAGCATCAAGCGTTTCCACCAACGGCGTAAACAACCCCTGTTCTCCATCCTCTTTGCGTTGCAGGCGCCGCAACAAATTGGCAAGAACCGCACTGGGGGATGAGCCGCCATTCAATATTTCATCTGCGTCAGAAACTTCACCCGCCGCCTTTTCCAAAGCCATCATCAGGCGGCGTTTTTCTGCCAACTCATTCTCTTCGCCAACCTTGGCGTTTAGCTTTGAGAGTTCCTCCACCGAAAACCGGGCGAATTCCTCATCCCTTTTTGCAGCTTCAACAATCACTTCACAGGCTTCAAGTGCAGCTGTGGTTTCGGTTAGTTTCCCATAATTCTTTATGGTCCGGCCCAAAATGTCCCTATGCCCGCCAAAAACATCAAGCAAATTGCGATGGGATTTATCATCCACCATTGCCCGTTCGTCATGCTGACCATGAATTTCCACCAGCAATTGTCCAATTTTCTTAAGCAAACTGGCAGAAACCGGCTGATCATTAATCAATGCCTTGGTGCGACCATCCAAATATTGCACCCGGCGCAATATCAGCTCATCATCATCATCCAGTTGATTTTGCCGAACCATCTCGCGCGCCTCATGCTCAAAAGCAACAGAGAATACCGCGCTTACCTGCCCGCTTTCACTTCCCTTTCGCACAAGTTTTTGATCGCCACGACCACCAAGTGCCAGCATCAAAGAATCAAGAAGAATGGATTTTCCAGCTCCGGTTTCACCGGTTAAAACGCATAAACCGGCCTGAAAATTAATATCAAGCCGATCAATGAGAACAATATTTCGAACATTAAGTCCGGTCAGCATGGTTTCAACAATATCCCGCAAGCACAGCATTTATTAAATGCGAAGCATTTTTATCGCCGGCAATTCAACGGTTTTATCTCTAACAAGAGCATCACCGCTTTACATTAAGCAATTTATTGGTGCCATAAAAACAAAGCCAGAATTTAACCTAATCGTATCGGTTTTAAAATTCCCTACACCTAAAATCAGTTACGATCCAACTGCAATGTCCCATCAATCTGGGTGCCAGCAACTGCCTCTGGAACCAAACCCTGCTGCTGTAGCAAAGCAAATGAAAGGTCATACCACGAGCTTGAAGGGTAATTCAGTCCCAAAACCGCTGCCGAAGATTGCGCTTCTGCCAACAGACCAATTTTGAGATAGCCTTCTGTCAGGCGATATAGGGCCTCTTCAATGTGGGTTGAAGTTTCATATTTTTCAACAACGGTGCGAAAGCGATTTATTGCTGCTGTAAATTGGCCATTCCCCAGATAATAACGCCCAACCGACATTTCTTTACCCGCAAGCTGATCAAAAGCCACTCGCATATTCTTTTGGCTTTCTTGCAGATACTCAGACCTGGGGAAATTTGTGGTCAAAATGGTGTAGGTCTCAATAGAATCCTGCGCCAACTGCTGGTCGCGCGTTATATCCTTGATCTGGGAAAATAAAGAGGATCCTTTGAGAAATAAAATATAATCAACTTCTGGCGACGAAGGATAAATAGCCAGATAACGATCGGCTGCCAAAACCGCTTCATCATATTTACCAGTGCGAAAATATGCAAAAACAGTCATAAGTTTTGCCCGTTCCGCATATTCAGAATATGGGTGCTGTCGCTCTAGTTTTTCAAGAGTGGTGACAGCGGTGGCAAAATACTGACGATCTATATCCGCCAAAGCACTTTCATAAAGTTCCTGTGGTGGAATTATCGGCTCTTCTTCAATTTTGCCTGAGCCAAAAAGATTAAGCCCCGCACAAGCACTGAGCACCATCGCAATGGTGCCAACAAGCACAAATTGTACAAACGAGCGCACCAGTGTGCCTTGTCTATTAGAACTTGTTTGCTCGATCACGATTTATACAATCCTTTATGCTGGTTCAGAATTTGCTTCATTAGCTATGCAAATCCCAATTCTTGCAACGCACCCTATAATTTATAATGCATCCAATAATATTCAAGCCATTCGTTCAACGCGACTATAGGTCAAATGGTCCAAAACTGTGGCAACAAACCAATCTGAACTCTAAGAAACCTATCCGACAGAACGCAAATATGGCGTAACCTCAAGCTCCTCAGGAAGATCATCCAAAGCATCAAAGGCTACAGGTAGCTTATCCGCAGGAACAATTTCATAGTTTGCTTCATTTGCAAACAGGCTCGTCAACACAAGCGCGTTAAGTGCATGCCCGCCTTTATAGGATCTAAACCGCCCATAAAAAGGTAGCCCGCCCAACGCCAAATCACCGATGGCATCAAGAAGTTTATGACGCACGAATTCATCCTGATAACGCAACTCGCCTGAATTAAGAATCCTGTCATCTTCCAGGGCAATGGAATTTTCCATGGAAGAGCCCAAAGCATATCCCGCTTGTCGCAAAACGTGGGCATCTTTCATGAAACCAAACGTACGCGCCGCACTAACATCCTCCACATAACGACGTGGTGTCCATTCAAAAATCATCCGCTGACGCCCGATGATTTCGTTGTCAAAATCAATCTCAAGATCTAACGAACGCCCATTATATGGCTCAAGGGCAGCAAACGAATCATTATTGCGCACGGTAACTGTTCGCAAAATCTTGATATATTTGCGCATTGCCGGCTGCACCTGCAAACCCAGCTTAAGGATTTCTTCAACAAAGGGCGCAGAACTTCCATCCATTATCGGACATTCTTCGCCATTCAAAGTAATCAGCGCATTATCAACCCCAATACCGCTAAGGGCAGATATAACGTGCTCAATGGTTGCAACACTAACTGATTCTCCAAGATCAATCGTTGTACACAGTGTAGTACGCGACACGCGGGGAAACTTCACCTCGACCGGACCAACAATCCGCCCGTCATCCATAATTCTAGCTATTTGAAACCCACTATTTGCAGCAGCAGGTTCAATTCTAAGGGTTACCGGACTGGCTGAATGAACACCAATCCCATCAAAGCGCACAGCCCCACTTAAAGTACACTGCCGAGCAGAAAGTTTATGCATAACCGTACCTCAGTCCCAATCACCCCAAAAACCTTTGTAAACAAAAAAAAACTGGCACGAAACCCCGTGTCAGTCATTCTTTTGCATTTTTTAAGATTTTTTTACCTGTGTTTGCGCAATTTTACCCGTGTTTGCGCAAAAACGAGGGAATTTCAATCTGATCAGAAGACGAAGCATCTTTATTTGCTCGTCCGGTAGCGTCCAAATCTCCGCTCGCGCCCATATTTGTGCGGGCCGGTCGTTGCCTTGAAGACGGTGCCTCTATAGCCATTTGAGCATCCATATCTTCTGTCTGGCGCGGCTTATCCATATTTGTATCTTTTGCCGACAAGGTAAGTCCCACATTCGAGGCAAGACGTTTCAATAATGCTCTGGGTGCATTCATTGGTTTTGATTGAGGCATATCCTGACGCGCATCAGCGATTATTTTTTGAGCAACAGCAGGCATTTCATCTGTGCGTGGAATACGCCCTCGGCCCTCTGGTCGTTGGGGATTTTGCGGCACATAGGCGCTTGGAACTGGCGCATCACCGCTTATCTGAGTTTCATCCATACTTTTAGTCATAGGATTTTGTGGTACATATGGCTCAACCATTACATCGCCATTATCGCCCTCAACATCAGAACCCAAGGCTCTCTCAAGTACGGCATCGGCCATATCAGCTTCCAGCTGCTCCCCGACTTCTTGATTCGTTACCATAGGCGCTTGACCCGTCTGGCTGCGATCAATCATTATAGGTGCACGATCAGAATTGGGCTGAACCGGATCCATTGCCTGCACCATGGCGGCCTCAATTCCGGTCGCAACCACAGAAACCCGCACAGAACCTTCCATACTGTCATCAAAAGTTGCACCAAAAACAATATTGGCTTCAGCGCCCACTTCTTCACGAACTCTACTGGCCGCTTCATCAATTTCATAAAGAGTGATATCGCGCCCACTGGTAATAGAGACCAAAAGACCGCGCGCGCCTTGAATGGAAACATCATCAAGCAACGGGTTTGAAATGGCAGCTTCTGCTGCAACCCTGGCTCGGTCTTCCCCGGTTGCCTCGCCGGTACCCATCATAGCCTTGCCCATCCCCCGCATTACAGAGCGAACATCAGCAAAATCAAGGTTGATCATTCCTTCCTTGATCATCAGATCGGTAATACAGGCAACACCAGAATAAAGCACCTCGTCAGCCATGCCGAACGCATCGGCAAACGTGGTTTTTTCATTGGCAACTCTAAACAGGTTTTGATTCGGAATAACCAGCAGTGTATCCACATAGCGATGCAATTCATCAATTCCATCTTCAGCCAAATTCATCCGACGTTGGCCTTCAAATTGAAATGGCTTTGTTACCACTCCAACCGTCAATATGCCTTGCTCGCGCGCTGCCCGGGCCACAACAGGAGCAGCACCGGTTCCGGTTCCTCCACCCATGCCAGCCGTAATAAATGCCATGTGAGAACCACTTAAGTGATCATTGATTTCATCAATGCTTTCTTCAGCAGCAGCACGACCAACGTCAGGGTGTGATCCCGCTCCCAAACCCTCAGTAACAGCAACACCGAGCTGAATCACCCGGTTTGCCTTTGAAAGTACCAGCGCCTGAGCGTCGGTATTGGCCACAACGAATTCAACGCCATCAAGGCCAGATTCTATCATGTTGTTAACGGCGTTGCCACCAGCTCCACCAACACCAAATACGGTGATGCGCGGCTTAAGTTCTTGAATGTCAGGAATTGTTAAATTGATGCTCATTTCAGGCCTCACTTGGGGTTTGAAGCCAAATTACCCTCTAAATCGTTAATCGCTCCCTAACATATAGCGCATTCTCATCAATTTTTATGCAAATTGCAAAAACTGTGGCTCAAAAACACCAAATGTTAAGCATAAACATTGGTATAGAACCCAGACTTTGTTCAAAACACACAATGTTAAAAAGGTAAAAAACTTGGGATCAGGGTCTTAATCTATGCCCGAAGTCCGCTGACCAGCCAATTGGAAACTCTGGAAAAATAGCCGTTTTTGCCGATAAGCCTATTATCATGACCCGGCTCGGCGAACTCCTGATGGCAAATCTGTGGATAGACCAACATCCCAACAACTGTGGAAAAGGTTTGGTCCCCTGCCCTGTTCGGGAAGGCCGCCAACACCTAAGGGACGCCCGATGCGAACATTGCGCGCCAAAATCCTGCGAGCCAATTCGGGCAATCCTGTTAATTCACTGGCCCCACCGGTCATTACAATTCTTCTTCCGCATACATCCATCATGCCTGTTGCCTGCAAGCGCTCAGCAATTGCCGTTAAAATTTCTTCAACTCGGGGTCTTATTATGCGTGTCAGTGTTGAGCGGGTAATCTGGTTAGAAATTCCATCAAGGCCGACTTCTTCAACCTGAATCAAATCCCGTTCGTCGCTTTGACCCGGCAAAACCGATCCATAATAGGTTTTTAACCGCTCAGCGGTTTCCACACTCACCGATAATTGACGCGCAATATCAATGGTCAGATGATGCCCGCCAATGGCAATGGCATCACTATATACCAGTCGGTCATCATTAAATATTGCAACCGTGGTGGTGGCACCACCAAAATCAACCACTCCAACCCCAAGTTTTGCCTCATCATCAACAAGGGTAGCCAGACCACTGGCATAGGGAGTGGCAATCAAGGCTTCAATCTGCAAATGGCAACGGTTTAAAACCAGCTCTATATTACGCATGGCCAAAGTTTCTGCCGAGATCACCGCAATATCAACACCAAACTGATCTCCAACCATTCCCAGCGGATCACTAATTCCCTTTTGCCCATCAAGACAATATCCAATTGGTAGAGCATGAACAACTGAACGCTCATTGCGCACTGTGCGCTCGTTTACTGCCGCTAGAACTCTGGAAATATCGCCGCGCTCAACTTCGGTGCCATCAAGGGAAACTGAAGCGCTAAAAGTTTCTGATCCCAAACGACCAGCACTTACATTTACGATTACAGATTCTACCGTTAATCCCGCCATGCGCTCAGCAGCACCAACCACACTGCGAATAGCCTGTTCGGCCTTGGCAAGATCACTGATTACTCCGCTTTTAATACCCGCCGAAGGGCCATAGCCAAATCCAACAACATCAACCACATGACTACGATCTTTTAAAGCTTTGCCTTCAGCACGAGGTATCAACCGCGCAACAACGCAACAAATTTTTGTCGAGCCGATATCCAGCACGGCAACAAGGCTGGATTTTCCGGGTTGAACCGGGCGAAGTCGGGCGGTAAATGAATCAGTAATCATAAAAACTTCTCTAAACTTTTGTTATTCAACACTATATTTGCGAAGCCTTGGGTCTATGACTCTTAAGTCGAAGACCTTAATGTGAAGGTTCTTCGCGTTTGTTAACTCTTAAAGCCGCAATTGTGGCCACTCTCATATCAATAATAGATATATCTCTATCCAACAGTTGCGAATTATTTTGTGCTTCTTGCAACTGAAACAAGGCGCGCCCCACTTCGGTTTCAGGCAATTGTATCCTGAGGCCAGAACTATAAATCATATCCCAGCGCCTGTCCGCGATACGGCTTAAGGCTAAAAGCCCCTCTTTAAGGATCGGATAATTTTCAAGGGCAATAATCATATTAAATGCATCATCGGCCGCACCATCGCCAATCACCAGCGGCAGGTTTTCATCCGCTGAGGTAGCGCTAGCAATTTGTATTCCCTTGCCATCGATAACAAATGT
>UOEQ01000417.1_pt1 | contig 10179 bp, 10 predicted proteins | sample 1988631 | NCBI WGS metagenome assembly UOEQ01 (sample SAMEA4712195, study PRJEB27164) | hydrothermal vent metagenome | biome: marine basaltic hydrothermal vent biome; feature: marine hydrothermal vent; material: mineral | place: Pacific Ocean | collected 2011-06-14/2011-07-23 | depth 1719 m
GAACCTGAGCAATAATTCCCGCAAACATATCCGGTTGCATATTGGCGATGGCCCCCATCAACATGCCCCCGGCCGAGCCGCCATGGGCGACAATTTTGTCTTTGGCGGCAATTTTTTGTTTCCCCAGATGTTGGGCAACCGCAATAAAATCGTCAAAAGTATTGGTTTTTAAGTCGCGACGGCCATTCTCATACCATTGATAGCCCTTTTCCATTCCTCCACGCACATGGGCAATCGCATATATAAATCCACGATCAACCAGCGACAGATTGGTAATTGAAAAACCCGCCGGAATAGAAACCCCATAGGACCCATAGCCATAAAGCAAACACGGGGCAGAGCCATCAAGAGCAGTGTCCTTGTGATGCAACAGCGTAATGGGAACTTGTTGATCACCTGACGGGGCAAAAATTCTTGAAGTCACATAATCCTCACTATTGTGTCCGCTTGGAATTTCCTGTTGTTTTCTTAAAACTCTCTCCCCGGTGGCAATATCATAATCATAAGTTTGCGATGGGGTGGTTGGCGAAGAATAGTTTAGACGTATGCTTGTGGTATCAAATTCATAGCCGGGCCAGACCCCAAGCGCATAGGCCTCTTCTTCAAAGGCAATTGCTTTTTCTTCCCCATTCAACAGGTTGCGAATAATTATCCGGGGTAATCCTTCAAAGCGCTCCAGCCTGATCAGGTGATTTTTTATCACAAAACAATTCACAATCAGCGTGCCAGAATTATGGGCAATTTCATCTCTCCAGTTTGCCTGTTCTGGATTTTTTGCATCAACCCGAACGATTTTGAAATCCTTGGCATTGTCGCAATTGGTGAGAATGAACAATTCTCCATTGCGTTCATCAACACTATATTCATGCCCCGTTTGGCGCGGAGAAACTATGCTCATTTCACCATCATTCATGGTGTCGATCAGGTGAATTTCGCTGGTTTGATGATCATGGGAAGAAATCAGTATAAATCTTGAGGACAGGGTTTTGGCCATACCAACAAAAAATCCGGCATCGCTTTCCTCATAAATGATTTTATCATCGGATTGCTTGTCGCCAATCCTGTGCTCCATTATTCGATAAGGGCGGTGGTTTTGATCAAGTGCGGTATAATAAATGCTCTTGCTGTCATTGGCCCAAACGATGGCCCCTGAAGTTTTTTCTATCTCGTCGTTAATATCTTGTCCGCTTTCAATGTCGCGAATTTTTAGGGTGTAATATTCAGAACCGGCCCTGTCGCATGACCATGCAAGAAACCTATGCTCCGGGTCATGGAACGCCCCCCCGAAACCAAAATATCCGTCTGCGGCTTCTTTGTTGCAGTCCAACAAAATTGCCTCATCCCCTCCAACTCTGGCCGTCCGCACCATTAAAGGATATTGCTTGCCTGTCTCCATTTTGGAATAATATGCGAACGGGCCATCAGGGGTGGGAACTCCAGTTTCATCTTCCTTCATTCGTGCGCGAATTTCATCATATATTTCTTTTTGCAGTTCGGTATTGTTATTGTCGAATGCATCCTTGAAATATTGATTTTCCGCCTCCAGATATTCCCGAATTTCCCCGTTTAACAAATCCGGGTCCACCATGACTTTTTGCCAGTTTTCATCCCGCAACCAATGATAGGGATCATTGCGCTTTATGCCGTGAATATCTGTTTTGTGATCTTTTTTAGCAGCAACCGGTGGCTTGGTTGCTTTTTGCTTTGACTTGGTTTGCGCTGTTTGGGATTGAACGGTCATTTAGATATTTCTCGTTTGATATTTTGGGTTGTTTTGCTGATGCTAAAATCGAGGCGCTGATTATTTTTTATCTGCAGCAACAAAATTCAAGGCAGCACCATTCATGCAATAGCGCAGGCCGGTTGGCTGGGGTCCATCATCAAAAACATGGCCCAGATGTGCATCGCAATTGGTGCAAACAATCTCGGTTCTTTTCCTGAAAAATGAACTATCCGGTTTTTCTGTTACGGAATTTTTTGCGACCGGTTCGAAAAAACTTGGCCATCCGGTGCCGGAATCAAATTTAGCTTCAGCGTCAAAAAGAGGCTGCCCACAGCAAACACAATGAAATTCCCCATCGCGTTTTTCATCATTTAGAGGGCTTGAGCCTGCTCTTTCGGTGCCGCTTTTTCTGGTTACACGGAATTGCTCAGGGGTTAATTCTTGCTGCCATTCTTCTTTTGATTTAATTATTTTCGACATTTTGGCTCCTGTTTCCGTTTCCATTTAGGTATTTATGATGCCTGTTGCGAACTTTTTTGTCACATTTTACAAAAATTGAAGTGTATCCATGGTTTCCCTTGCTTGCTCTGATGTTGATAAGCGTTAAGTTAATTAAGAATGATTCGTAACAGGGTGGATGTGGGCAACGCATTTGGGATGCGGCGCGTTTAAAATGTTGAAGTTTTGCTTATCTGATTTTTAAACATCAAGAAAACAGGGCCGATACAAATAATCTGGCGGAAATCTGTTGCACTGTTTTTTGGTATTGATTTTATTTTAAGAGGTCAAATTGGTTTCCGATCTGGATCTAGGCATAACCCTTATTGCAATTGCGCCATTTCTTGCCGCAGCTCTTGCCCCTTTTATTCACCGTTTTACAAAGAGCCATTCCGGCTGGGTTCTGGCAATAATTCCCGCCAGTATTTTTGTCTATTTGCTTGGTTTTGTCGAGCAGATCGCCAGCGGCGAGGTGGTGAATGCCGGGTTTGACTGGGTTCCCTCCTATGGCCTTAGATTGTCGTTTTATCTGGATGGATTAAGCGTTACATTTGCCCTGCTGATTTCTGGTATTGGCACCTTTATAGTTCTTTATTCCGGGGCTTATCTTAAGGGGCATATTCATCAGGGGCGTTTCCTTGCTTTCATGTTGATGTTTATGGGCTCGATGCTTGGGCTTGTATTGTCCAATAATCTGGTTTCATTGTTTGTTTTTTGGGAACTCACCGCAATAACCTCCTTCCTGCTTATTGGGTTTGATCACGTGCGCGAGGCCTCAAGGCGCGCTGCCATTCAAGCCTTGGTAATTACTGGTCTTGGCGGTCTGGCCCTGTTGGCAGCCATTGTTTTGCTGCGCCAGTTTACAGGCGAGTGGGATATGACCTCGATGTTTGGCTGGAGCGAAGCCATTAAAGAAGGAGACATGTACCTGCCAATTCTGTTGCTGGTTATCTTTGCCGCCTTTACAAAATCGGCTCAATTTCCCTTTCATTTCTGGCTTCCCAACGCCATGGAAGCGCCAACTCCGGTATCTGCCTATCTTCACTCGGCGACCATGGTCAAAGCCGGTGTTTATCTATTGGCCAGATTTAACCCGGTTTTGGGCGATACTTTTGAATGGGGCCTGATTTTGCAGGTTTTTGGCGGATTTACCCTGCTTTGGGGCGCTGCAATGGCCATGAAGCAAACTGACCTTAAGCAAATGTTGGCCCAGACGACAGTCGCCTCACTGGTACGTTTGGTCTTGCTGATTGGCATTGGCACTGATGTGGCCATAACCGCTGCTGTTTTATACCTGTTGAGCCACGCCTTTTATAAAGGCGCTTTGTTTATGGTTGCTGGTTCTGTTGATCATTCAACCGGCACCAGAGACATAAGAGAACTTGGTGGGCTGTGGCGTGCCATGCCGCTAACCTTTGCTGCTGCCGCCATCGGAGTTGCCGGAATGGCGGGAGTCCCGGCCACCGTTGCTTTTATGGCCAAAGAAGAAATGTATGCCATTCTTGAATTGAGTAGCATCTCTGACCTGTTCACCAACTGGACCACAACCCTTGCCATCGCTGTGATGATATTGGGCAATGCTATGATGATGGCAGTTGGCTTGTCGATGTTATTCAAGGCATTTTTTGGTGAAATGAAAACCACCCCGCTCAAACCCCATGAGGGATCTTTATCCATATGGATAGGAGCGCTTGTTCTTGGTGGATTTTCCCTTTGGGCAGGAACCCAGCTCTATTATTTCACCAACACAATTCTAATTCCCGTAGCCTCATCCATTGCCGGATATGGGGTGGAGGCAAGTCTATACATTAAGTTTTCGATGCTCACCACATTGCCATTTGCCCTGTCTACGCTCACATGGATTTTGGGTGTGGTGATTTTTCTGGCTATTCCCGATATCAGGGCAATTATGCGTTCGTTTGCCAAAAACCTTGGATGGTCGTTCGATAAAATATTCGATTGGTTGATCTTTGGCCTGATAAAATTGTCAGCCCGAGTGACCGATTTCCTGCATCATGGCCGTCTGGAAATTTACCTGTATGTGGTGTTCGTAGGATTTGCCCTGGCGCTGATATTGCCGTTCTTTGGTAGTTTTTCCCTGCCTTCCATGCCCCCAATTCAAACCATATCATTTTATGAGGGGGGGATATTTGTCATGGCCCTGATTGGTCTGGGGGCTGTTGTGATGGCAAAAACCCGCCTTGTGGCCATTGTTTCCCTTGGGATACAAGGGTTTGCCGTGGCATTGATATTTATGCTTTTTGGTGCGCCGGATCTGGGGTTTACCCAGTTGATGGTCGAAACCCTGTCGGTGGTTATTCTGGCTCTGGTTATGACAAGGTTGCATTTGGATCAGCGTGACTTCCGTGAGCCACTGGAAATTCTCCGTGATGGCGGGTTGGCAGTAATTGTTGGTGTGGGCGTGACTTTTGCCATGTTCGCTGTATTGCAGACAACACTTGATACCAGACTTTCTGACTTCTTCACCCTGACCAGCGTTCCGCTTGCCCATGGCAGCAATATCGTAAACGTGATTTTGGTCGATTATCGCGGACTTGATACTCTGGGCGAAATATCTGTGGTCTTGGCGGCGGGCATTGCCATCATCGCCCTGATAAGAATTCGTGCTGGCGGACCGCAAACCGGCTCGGGACTTTTGAAGAAAATAACGGGAGGACGTCGCAAGAAAACCGCTGCGGCGAGTAAGGCTTCGAAAGCTGCGAAAACTTCAAAATCCACAAGAGCTGCAAGCCCTCGCAAAGGCGCATCTGCAAAAGGCAAAGCCTCTGTTGCACCAACCCCTGCTGCACAAGGGAGTAAACCCGTATGAAAACGGTAATTTTTAAAACCATTGCACCTGCCCTGACAGCGATAATGATTGTATTTTCCATATTCGTTCTTTTGCGCGGCCACAATGAACCCGGAGGCGGCTTTATTGGTGGTTTGATAGCGGCCTCGGCTATTGCCATTTACGGTATTGCGGTTGGTGTTGAAAATGTGCGCAAGGCTCTAAAGGTTGATCCCATTTCCATGGCTGGATTTGGAGTTTTCATTGCCTCCTTCGCAGGATTGCTTTCCCTTGGCCAATCGCTTCCATTTTTAACCGGATTGTGGGGATACATTCCTTTTGGCGAAACTAAAATCACTGTTTCAACGCCGATGCTTTTTGATATCGGAGTGTATTTTGCGGTGGTTGGAACGATCGGTGCTGTGGCGCTGGCATTGGAAGAAGAGGATGATGCTAAATGATTGAATTTTATATGGCACCTCTGATCGGAGTGTTTTTTACCGTTGCAGTCTATCTGATCCTTTCAAGGGCGGTAATCCAGATGTTGCTGGGGATTACAATATTGGGCAATGGAGTGAATTTGCTGATATTTACACTGGGCAGAATCACCCGTGAAGTTCCCCCCATTGTGCCCCAAGGACTTAAACAACCGCTTCAGGACATCGCCAATCCACTTCCTCAGGCCCTAATTCTCACCGCGATTGTTATCGGATTTGCCCTGTTTACGTTTTTATTGATTCTTGGCTATCGCGCTTATCAGGAACTGGATGCTGACAATACCAACAATATGCGGCTGGCCGAACCAATCGGTAAAACCAAACCCCCACTAAGCTACTAGGTTGATTTTTTATGGCGTCTCATAGCGTTGCTCAAGCTGAAATAGAACTTCCCCCCGCTATGCTGGAACTACCAACCAGTGTGGCAGATTGGAGTATTGTTTTTCCGGTGGTTATTGCGCTTATGGCCGGGGCGCTGCTTGCCATGGTTCGCCATTCGCGCGGTTCTCAGGTTGGGTTTTCAATTTTAGCTGTTGTCGCCATTATTGCTATTGAAATTGATTTGTTTTTCCGTGTGCTGGAAACCGGCCCGGTAGCGATGACTATGGGAAACTGGTTGCCCCCGTTTGGCATTAGTTTTGTTGCTGATGTGATGAGCGTTGGATTTGCCTTGGCAGCTGCTGTGGTTACCCTTGTGGTGTTGGTATATTTTCAGGCCGAGATTGTTCCCAGGGAATCCCGTCACGGGTTTTATCCACTGGTGATGCTTTTGCTGGCCGGTGTTACCGGAGCGTTTATGACCGGTGATCTTTTTAATCTTTATGTGTGGTTTGAGGTGATGCTCATTTCATCATTTGGATTGCTGATTATTGGCGGTAAAAAAATTCAACTTGATGGCGCTATAAAATATGGGTTTTTGAACTTTCTGGCCACGACATTTTTCCTTGTCGGTCTTGGTTATCTTTATGGGCTTATCGGCACTTTGAATATGGCCGATATTGCGCTGATTGCTCCTGCAGCTGAACCTGCTGCAATGACAGCGATCGCTGCAATATTCTTTCTTGCCTTCGCCATGAAGGCAGCCGCTTTCCCGGTAAACGCGTGGTTGCCAGCCTCCTACCATACCCCCGATGCTGCCGTATCGGCTCTGTTTGCTGGGCTTTTGACCAAGGTTGGAGCCTATGTACTGCTACGAATTCTTATCGCTTTGCTGCCCGAGCAACGCGAAGTATTTGACCCACTCATTACCGCAATTGCAATTCTTACGTTGATAAGCGCCCCCCTTGGGGCAATTGCCCAGACCAATTTACGCCGGGCTTTAGGGTTTTTTGTGATTGGTGGGATTGGTGCAATCCTTGCTGGCATCGCCGCGCCCTCAATTCTTGGAGTGGCGGGAGCAACATTTTATGTATTCCATGCCATGTTGACCATGTCGGCATTTTATTTGGTTGCAGGTCTTGTTGAACGAGTTACCCAGGCGACCGATACCCGCCAGATGGGCGGGGTATATGCCTCCAATTCTTTGATTTCTATTATGTTTTTAATACTGGTTTTTGCTGCCGCTGGACTCCCCCCATTCCTTGGGTTTTGGCCAAAATTATTGCTTACCGAGGCGGCGCTTCAGGATGCAGACTGGTGGCTGGCCGCGGCAATTCTTATAAACTCCATTCTTACAACAATTGCGGGAACTCGCCTTTGGGCTCACATTTTTTGGCGAAGCGGTCGAGAGGGCAAGAAATCAGAGTTAAGCAATGATCGATTGCGCGAACTTAAACCCCCTGAAAAAACTTTTGCCCTTGGAGCAAGCGCTGCTCTTGTTCTGGTTATCATTGTGCTTGGCCTGAGGCCAAACCTGATATTTGACAGCAGCACAGCCGCAGCTTCTGGCCTGTTGCAGACTAAAAATTATATAGAAGCTGTCGGGATTGAATTTCCGACACAGGCCAATCCAACGACAGGAGTGCCCCAATGAGTAGAGTAGCACTGGCAATTGTTTTGGCGGTAATTTGGGCGGCAATTACGGGAAGTTTCTCAGCTCCAAATCTTCTTCTGGGGGGCAGCGTCGCCATATTGGCCCTTTTAGTAATTCGAAAAGAGTTTGCGCCGCCCGTGTATCTTCGAAAAATCAGGCGGGCTGCCTCGCTTGCGGTTTTGTTTTTACATGAATTGGCGCTTAGTGCCTATCGGGTGTCGGTGCTTATTCTTTCTCCAAATATGAAATCAAAACTAAAGCCGGGAATTATTGCCTTCCCCCTAAGTGTGACCAGCGATGTGGAAATAACTTTATTGGCCAACCTGATTACACTGACCCCTGGCACCTTGAGCATTGATGTGTCTGAAGATCGCAAATTTCTTTATGTGCATGCTTTGTCAGTTCCTGATAAAAAAGCGCTAGTCAAAGAAATAGCAGGTGGCTTTGAAGCAAAAATTATTGAGGTATTTAAATGAGCGGTTTTCAGTTTTTACAACTTAGTGCCACCATTGCCCTTGGTCTTTTAACCCTTGCTTTTGCGCTCACCATAATCCGCATTGTACGTGGCCCAAGCCTGCCCGATCGGGTTTTGGGTCTTGAAATGCTGGTATCAACGGGAATAGCCTATACTGCTGTTCTTGCCATCAAAACCAGCTTTTTTCTTTATCTCGATGTGGCGATTTCGCTTGGACTTGTCGGCTTTTTGGCAACTGTTGCATTTGCCCGCTATGTGCTTCAACGCGGTTTACGGCGCAAGGAACACGAAAATGCCAATCAGACGACTTCTGCCGGGGAGTTAAAACAATGATCGTAGAAATTGCTTACTACTTTGGCGGGATATTGTTGCTGATTGGAGCTTTGTTCAGTGTTGTCGCTGCCATTGGCATATTGCGCCTTCCAGATCTTTATACCCGCATGCACGCCGCTTCAAAAACTGGCACCATGGGTGCGGGATTGAGCTTTGTTGCAATTGCAGTGGTTGCTTTTGATGGTCCGGTGATACTTCGGGCATTAGTCGGTTTTATATTCCTGATATTGACAGCACCGGTCGGCGCCCACCTGTTGGCAAGGGCCGCATGTCTTGCGGGTTACAAACCTACAGACCTGACCGAAATAAACGAATACGAAGAAAAAATGAAATAACTTTATTTGTCTGGCTGTTAATAAAAAATCCACCATCTGATTTCATTTTTTTCAGTTTGCTGTGTTGATTTGCATGGGGGGAGACGATAGAAAATTGTTACTGGCCAAAGCAACTAAATGCAGGGCCAGACGTTCCAAGGAAAAATATATGAATGAGCAGAACAACATCCCGACCAGTGTTGATATCGAATTGGTTGAACTAACTTCAGAAATCGTTAGCGCTTATGTAAGTCACAATGCACTCAGCCCTACCGATGTTGCAAAATTCATCACTGAAGTTCATGCAACTTTAATGACATTAAAATCCAACGAGACGACAAAGCCCGATGTGGAATTAAAACCTGCTGTGTCGATCAAGAAGTCAATTGGTTCAGATTATATTATTTGCCTGGAAGATGGTAAGAAATTTAAGTCTCTCAAGCGTCATATCCGTACCCACTTTGACCTTTCTCCAGAGGAATATCGAGAGAAATGGGGCCTACCCTCCAATTATCCAATGGTTGCCCCAAATTATTCACAGGTTCGTTCACGTTTAGCTAAAGCTAATGGACTAGGCAAAAAATCTGACTAACCCATTGTAACTGCGCATTTAAATTTAGCGGCTGCTAGAATTTAGTGGCCGTTTTTAAATTTATTAATCAAATTTATCCCCGTGACCAATTTTCAACATAGGAATATGATCCTATTTAGTTGAAAGGTTGCTCCATGAACAAGATAAATTTAGTCGACTCTAACCTCTTAGATTTTGATCAGCCTGCCTATCCACCCTCGCGTGCCGCCATTGCTATGGCTGACGCGGACCGTATCGGGGATGCAAGAGCTTCAGTTCTTGTTAGAATAGTTGCACGCTCTTTTGATGTAACTCCCTGTGAGATGTTTCATCATTCTCGCAGCCGTGCGCCCATCGCGGCCACTCGGCAATTAGCCATGTATATGATGCATGTGGTGTTGGGCCGTAACCTGACTGAGGTGGGAAAATTCTTCGGGCGAGATAGAACTACTGTTTCCCATGCCTGCATTCGTATAGAGGATATGCGCGATGATTTGGAATTTGATGAGCGCATCAATCAGCTTGAGCATGCTTTTGAGCAGGCCACCTTCAAGACTGGTTCTAAAAATTCTCAAATCGATGAAAGCATTTTTCAATGATTGATAAGCGCAGGTTAAAATTTGTTCGCTCGATTTTGGGTGGTAATGTTGCATTTAAAACTTGTGGTGAGCTTTATCGTTTGCAAATAAAAGGCGGCAAGGATGCTCGTAGCGGTTGCTCTCTTTCTATAAGCGAAGTTGAAAAGCTGGTGTCCAGCGGAATACTTGTTCTTAAAGATGACAAATGCTTTGCCTCTGATGCCGCTGCGGCCTGGTTAAAGCGCGAGCTCAGTGATGGGGCTGGTTTTGGTGAACAGCATCGCCAGATTGAAAGATCCAAGGAAGGTCTTTGCCTAAACCTTCGTGAGAGTGCGCTGCGGATACTTGCGACAAAAACCAGGGGTAAACCGGCATTTCTATTGCCTCATCATTTAGAGGCTGCCAATCGAATTCATATGCTGTTGATGCG
>UOEQ01000108.1_pt1 | contig 10099 bp, 8 predicted proteins | sample 1988631 | NCBI WGS metagenome assembly UOEQ01 (sample SAMEA4712195, study PRJEB27164) | hydrothermal vent metagenome | biome: marine basaltic hydrothermal vent biome; feature: marine hydrothermal vent; material: mineral | place: Pacific Ocean | collected 2011-06-14/2011-07-23 | depth 1719 m
AGACGGTAAAGCTTCTTGCAAATGCGCCGCGCGTCAAAACTTACGCAATCAGACAGTTCTTATCCATGGCCGTGTTTTTAAGTTATGGTCTTGGCATGATCCGCTCGGACGTAGGCCTGCTGGATGCACCGGGGCTTGGAACGGCTGAGGGCCTGGCAGGAATGAGCGAAGGCGACGTTTTGGCGGTTTTCAGTTGCTCTCCCTATACAAAACAGGTGATACAAGTGTGCGAGGCTGCACATGGAGCAGGCATTAAGACGGTAGTCATCACTGACCGCGCCAGTTCACCTCTTGTGGAATTTGCCAGCCACACAATCCTTGTTCCTCACCAAACCAGTTTTCTATCTAACAGCCTGACGGCTTTTGCCTTTTGTGTTGAGAGCCTTATAAACGGGACTGCCACCTTTTTGGGGGATGCTGCTGAAACGGCTCTTCAGCGTCGTGACAAAATGATCCACACGCTGGATATCGAGACGTCTTGAAACCTTTCAGGTTAAGACGCAAGGGCTAGCTGGGGGTGGCGGGCACAGCTTTTATCCTTTAGCAGAATACAATTTGCCGCCTCCACCAAATATAGGTTAAGCTCTGCTCAGAGTTGGCAAATCTGCCAGCTCCGGGGCATTGTAACCCCTCACAACGCGGTTGGCATCAACCGTAATGATGCCTCCTCAACCTTTGTGGTCCGAGAGGCAATGGCGCATGTCCAGGGCCCACTCCTTCGGGATGATGGCCTAAAGGTCATTGCGATCGTCGTTGTGCGGTTTACAAACTCCCCGGCTGCCAGAGGAAAACTCTGGTGGCCGATTTTGTTATTGGGGATGGAAGGATATTGGAAGACTATAAATTCTTTGCAGATTTACTAAGCACGTTCCGCTCGCTGAACGACTGGATCAAGGCGCTGATCATTGTCGGCTTTTATGCATCAATCACGGCCTGTATTCTCGGGATCATCCGGCGAAAGCCCAAGCAATCAGATACGCGCACCGAGACACCGGTAGCTGCGCCCTTGGTCGAATCAAACGATATAGTGACAATTGAAACTTTCGTTCAGGAGGCGCGGATGCCGCCACATCGCCCCGAGTTTCGCGGCAAGTAGCGGCAATTTTCAGGTCAAATACTGCAATCAGGTGGTTTTTGTCATTTTCTCACTGATGTTACTTCATTACTTTCATGGGTTCTTTGTGTAGGAGGCAGCTCAATATGGCCACAGAAAACCCGCACCAGTGCACAGCACACGGCAAAGGTTGCCTCAGACCGGCTGGCGTATGCTGTTGGGTCCTCAGGGTCGCTACCCTGGACTATGATCGCTTTGGTCCTTTCGATACGGCGTTGAGCAAATCGTCGACACTGCCCAAACCGTATATCCCGCAAATTCCAAACCGTTTCCAAACCGGGTGGTCCAAGGGCGCGCTAGGGTTTCTAGGGGTAACATTAGCGCCAAATGCCTGATTTAGCTAGTGTTTATAGTAGGCAGAAGGGATTGAAAGGGATAGTATGTTCCGACTTCTAATCCGTAGGTCGCGCGTTCGAATCGTGCCGGGGTCGCCAGTTTTTCAAGCCTCTATCGAGAATCAGTGATTCTGTTCAGCGTCAAAATCAGGTAGCGTTGATTTTCAATCGTGGGGTACTTCAGTCACACCGTCCTTTGGCATCAGAACAACTCTGGTGCCGATGGGAACCCTGTCATAAAGGTCGATAATTTGATCGTTGATGAGACGGGAGCAACCATTTGACACCGCTCCTCCGATTGTGCGCGGGTTATTTGTGCCGTGAAGGCGCAAAAGTGAATCCCGATTATTACTCGTATAAAGATAAAGCGCCCGCGCACCTAAAGGATTGTCCAACCCTCCAGGCATGCCATCCTTAAAGGGCAGGTACAATTCCGGCTCTCGTTTGATCATGTCCTGGGTTGGTGTCCAGCGGGGCCATTCTTTTTTTGCGGCAACATGAAATTCACCTGAGTGATAAAGGTTATCCCTGCCAACCCCTGTTGAATAACGCAGCGCTCTATTATCTGGCATCGTCCAATAAAGAAAAAACAGGTTCGGGTCCACGTAAATTTCCCACGGTTTAATTTCTTCCTTAACTTCAACTATACGCGGCAAAAGACTTTGAGGAAGGTCATAATTTGGAATGGCGGCGTCTTTTTCCGCAGTAGTTTGCGAGGCGAATGACATAGTTGTGGAGCTCAACCCCAATGCCCCAGCAGCTAAACTGGTTTGTACAAAGTGACGCCGTTTCAACATGGAAATATCCCTTTTTATTAAAAGTCGACATTATATAGGTTACTACTTTTCCCGTGCTAATGTTTTGCCGAGGAAATTGCCAGTAAAAATTTATTTATTTGTGTTTTTTCACAAGTCTTTCACAAGTCTGTCACAAGCTTCAGTGCACTATGTCTCAATAAATTTACATAGAGCATTTCCGGTTTTGATTGGATCAAAACCTATACTCTAAGTCTTTGTTTTATCGCGCTTTCGAACCGGATAATCGACATCACTTATCCTGAAAACGCTCTGTTTCAAAACAAAAAACCCCGCCAGTTTCCCGACGGGGTATTTTTTTCAATCCGTATTCATTGTCAGCCATAAACTATGCTTGGCAGCCACAATATCAATTGCGGGAATACCATCAGCAGGATTAGACCAGTCAGCTGAATTGCCAAAAACGGCAAGGCTGACTTGAAAATGTCCGACATCGGGATCGACTTGGGCGCCACTCCTCTCAAATAGAATAGTGCATAACCAAAGGGCGGCGAAAGGAAGCTCATCTGCATATTAACCAGATATAGCACCCCGAACCACAATGGATCAAACCCCAAGTCCTTAATAATCGGCACAAAAATCGGCACAGCAAGTAACAAAATACCAACCCAATCAAGGAACATACCCAAGACGATGAGAATAATCATCATCAGGATTAAAATGCCCCAGCGATCCAGACCGGTTGCAGCAAGTGCGCCGGTTACAAATTGCTGTCCGCCTTCCAGCACATAAAGCCCAACAAAGATGGTGGCACCGAACATAATCCAGATGACCATGGAGGAAGCCTTTAGGGTGGTTATGCAGGCTTCGCGCACGGTGCGCCAATCCAGTTGACCATGTAAAGCTGCCACGATAAACGAGCCAAAAGTTCCGATACCGGCAGCTTCCACCGGCGTTGCAGCCCCGGAAAACAATGCGGCAAATACCACGATAATCAATGTAATCGGCGCAGTCATTTTTCCCATCAACTGGAATTTTTCACGCACCGAAATACGTTCTTCGATGGGAATTGGCGGTCCGAGCTTTGGATTGATATAGGAGCGCACGGTTACGTATAGAATATACATGCTTGAAAGCATCAGGCCCGGAATAACGGCCCCGATAAACAGCTCCCCCACCGACTGATCAGCCACCACCGCATAAATAATTGCCAGAATTGAGGGCGGGATAAGAATGCCCAATGTTCCACCGGCCATAATCGAGCCCATGGCAATCTTGGTGTCATATTTACGCGCCAGCATGGCAGGCAAGGCGATGATTCCCATGGTGACAACCGCAGCGCCAACCACCCCGACCATAGCGGCCAGAATTGTTGAAGCGATGATGGTTGCGGAAGCAAGACCGCCCTTTAGACCACCAAGCAGTTTATATATTACCGAGAACATATCATTTATTATCCCCGCTCGCTCAAGCATGGCCGCCATAAATATAAATAGCGGAATTGCAGAGAGCTGATAGTCGGTCATCAGGGGGAAAATGCGCGATGGAACGATATTTAACGTATCCATATCGCCAAGGATGAACAGGAAGACAATAGCCAACCCGCCCGTTACGAAGGCTAAGGGTAAACCCGCCATGAGCAGCACCAAAAGGGAGCCAAACATCATGAGGGTCAACCAGCCTATTTCAATTTCAAGACCCATTTCAAGCCTCCTGCTTTGGCGCAATTATCAGCGCTATATCTTTGGAAACCTGGGATAATCCCTGCAAAAACAACAGAACTCCGCCAAGTACAATCACCAGTTTCACCGGCCAGTACTGAATTCCCCATTCGGTGAAACTCACCTCACCCTGCCCAACGGAATCCATGGCAAATATCCACCCGGTCCAAATTAAAGTACCGGCAAAAATGAAGAAAAATACCGAGGTCAACAGGTCGGTTATGGCTTTGCCGCGAGGAGAGAAGTTGGCGTAAAATATATCAACTCTCACATGGCTTTCTGAAAGCAAGGCATAGGAGCCAGCAATCAGATATTGCATGCCAAACATCAGGAACATGCCCTCATGGGCCCAGTTTGTCGGCGAGTTAAATACATAGCGCACGATGACCTCGTAATAATATACGAACACCGCAATCACAGACCAAAGCGCAACGAACTCACCCGTAAACAATGAAATCCTGTCAATTACTCCGGCCCAGCCTTTGCCGACAAATTGCGCGTCGTCAGGTAGAATTTCACGCTCGACCTTACCATCCGGATTGGCCTCGAGTATTTTCCTGGCTCTTTTTAGCATTGATGGCATCAATATGAGGTCAAGCAACATAAAGGCCAAGATGGCAATCAAGGCCCCAAAAGCCACGTTCGACCAGAACTCACGATTTTTAGTCGCCTGCTCAACTATGGGGGCCAAACCAATTTTTTCGATGGCCATCTCAGCCAGCTTGGTTTCAGCGCCTTCAATACGATCAGTCTGGCGATCAATGGTTCTTTGCAAGCGGTCACGTCTTGACTGATCTTCTTGAGCAGTGCCGATTTCGACCAGTTTACTTGTGGCCTCTTCCATCTCAAGTGTTGCTTTATCCAGCGTGCGATTGGTGCGCTCGGTACTGGAAGCAATGGCGATAATTGAGCCATTTGCATTCGAGAATTCCACCCTTGCTTCACGCTCCATGGATGAAGCAAAAAGAATTATGGCAAACAGGGGCCAGTAGAGCAGTCCCCATCTGCTTTTTAAATACAGGCGATGAAAACCAAAAAACCCGCCAACTACCCAAATAAAATAGGCTATCCCTAAAGAGCGAGAACCGGGTTCGGGCTGTTTCTGCCTAGATAAATACATGGCGATAAGGGGGAAAACTACAATTCCCGCCCAATATAACCAGTGTGGTAGAACGAAACCTATGCTTGGCATCGCCACCCTCCCTTCGTGGCCGGACTGTCCGGCATTAAGAAATAAAGTTTTGGAAAAATAAAATTTTGCACCGCCCGGCTAAACAATCCGGGCGGCTTGTTGGTTGAAATTAAACGGTAATTTCCATACCTTCGATCATCTCAGGGGTCACATAACCAAGTGTACCTGACATCATATAATCGAGCTGGATTTTGAAGATACGAGCAGCATCGGCGTCTTTGTTTGCCCATGCGTACCAACGCTTAACGGCGATTTCTGTGATAATTTCCACATCATCGGCGCTCAAACGGGTAACTTCGGTTCCAGCTGCTTCAAAGGCTTTCCATGCTTCCTGATCGGCCGCCTGAATTTTGGCGTGGTGGTGATCGGAATAGGAATGAACTTCAGTTTCAACGAAGGTTTTCATTTCGTCAGGAAGTGCATTCCATGATTTCATGCCCACGGTAATGTCCATGAGATCCACAGGCTGATAAACCGACATGAAGCCCGGAGGGCCCATGGAGATGTAATCAGTTACCTGATCAAAACCAAGCGCAAGATTGATTGCCGGGCCCACATAATCGGCCACGTCAATTGTACCTTTTTCCAGAGCCGGAAAAATTTCCGAACCGGGAAGCAATGTGGTTCTGGCACCAAGCTCCTGAAATACTTCTGCAACCATGCCACCGGGAAGGCGCATTTTACGGCCACGGAAATCATCGACAGAGCGAATTGGAACCTTGGAGTGAATAATGTTGGCACCATGCTGGACGGGACCTACATAATACATTCCCTCTTTTGCGAACAATTCACGAGCAATTTCAAGTCCACCCAGACCATAATAAAACGTATCCCATTCATGGGGGTTACGCAGGCCCATTGGGTAGGAGCTTAAAAACACCGATGCCGGGATCCGGCCAGCCCAATAAAGGGTGAACGGGTTCATGGCATCAAGCACGCCATTTTTAACCGCATCAAACAGCTGGAAATCTCCAACCACGTCCTTGGCACCAAAAGGAATGAACTTCATTTGGCCGTTGGAGCGTTCTTCAATGGAATTACACCAGTCTTTAAAGATATCAAGACCAATGCCACCGGGCCAGGAAGTCTGCAACTTCCATGTGATGGTATCACCGGCAGCGGTAGCAATTGAGGGGGCGGCAAGAGTGCCCGCCGCCGCTGCGCCACCGATGGCAGATTTGCGCAAAAAATCGCGCCTGTTGGTAGTTTTAGTCATGGTTATTCCTCCGATTTGATTTGTGTCAGCGCATATTTCTGCGCTAACAAGAGGGATCATTGCAAAGCTCGTAAAAGTAATTTGCAATGATCTCCGATGGCCGTAATTGGCCAATTTGACTGTAATTACAGTCTATGCTTCGCGTGGTTTTGGGGTGCAACCCGGGATCACGCGAAGTATTTTAATGCGTTTTTAAACGCGCATGAGTGTTCGTCCTTTTGAAATTTTGTGTCTGATATTTTTGATTTCATTTGGCATTGGTCCTCCGGTTGCGAAGTCGAGCATTTGGATGGTGTGCAGTGTCGGAACACTAGTGCCGGTGACACTTGTGCCGGAGCCGATTTGCATCATGCAGCCGATATTTCCGGTTACGATTACGTCTGGATTGGTGGCTAGCAGATGATCGGTTTTACGTTTTTTCAGCTGCTCTGAAAGGGTGGGCTGCATCAGGTTATAGGTGCCAGCCGAGCCGCAACAAAGATGGGCCTCTTTTGGTTCCACCACCTCAAAGCCCACCTGTTCAAGCAGGGTCTTGGGCAAGGTTTTAATCTGCTGACCATGCTGAAGAGAACAGGCCGAATGATAGGCGACCCTTAATCCTAAAGTCCGTTTTTTATCATCAGATGAGTTTACAAGATCCAGCTCGCCCAACACCTCGGAGATGTCTTTGGTAATGGCCCCAACTCTTTTTGCCTCGTTTTCAAGGGGATGGTTTTTGAACATATGGCCATAATCTTTAACTGTGGTGCCACAGCCCGAAGCATTAATAACGATGGCATCAAGGCCATCATTATCCATTTCGTTAATCCAGGCATTGATATTCTTGGCGGCAGTATTTCGGCTTTGCTCGCCCTTACCCATATGATGGGTTAATGCGCCGCAGCAGCCCGATCCCTTGGCCACCACCACATCACAACCATGACGGGTCAAGATACGAATGGTGGCATCATTGATTTCGGTATTTAGAACTTTTTGGGCGCAGCCGGTCATCAGGGCAACCCGCTTTATAGTCTTGCCTCTGGCTTTAAAAGTCTGCGCCCGGTCATTCTTAGATACGGGGGGAAGTTTTTCAGGTGCAAAATCAACCATAGCCTTGAGCTTTTTGGGCAAAAGGAACGAAAACGGCTTGGCCAGCCATGCTCCATAGATGGAAAGGCGAAAGCGCTCAGGATAGGGTAAAACCGTGGCCAGCAACCAGCGGATGGCCTTATCATCCCAACGGCGGGAATATTTCTCCTCCACATATTCGCGAGCATAATCAATCAGATGCATATAATGCACCCCCGAAGGACAGGTGCTCATACAAGCCAGACAGCTCAGGCAGCGATCAATATGGGTGACGGTTTTATCATCGGGAATACGGTTGTTTTCCAGCATATCCTTAATCAGATAAATCCGTCCGCGTGGACTATCCAGCTCATCGCCCAATATCTGATAGGTGGGACAGGTGGCAGTGCAAAATCCACAATGCACACAGGCCCGCAAAATCTGATTGGAGCGTTCAATGGAACTGTTTTTCAGCTGCTCTGGGGAGAAATGGGTTTGCATATTTATTTCCCCCTCTCAGCTGCTGCGATCATCTTGTAGGGGTTCAATATGCCCTTCGGGTCGAACTTTTGGCGAATACATTCAGAGATGGCGACAATGCGATCATGCTCTGGATGAAAGGGGGATATCTGTTCTCGAATCTTGGCCGGGGCACGAACCAGCATCACATGACCGCCAAAATCTTTGACAATGGAGCGGATGACAGAGATGTTCTCAGGGGCATTAACAGATGTCCAGATAAGACCGCCGCCCCAATCAAACAGCATTTTGTTGATCATTCTGACGCCCGTTTTTTCATTGATGGCGGTGCTGACTGCACTGCTGATTGCAGGCGCATCGCCGGGCTTGATGTGGAGTTTTAAGACCAGATCGTCAGTGCCCTGAAAGATTTTAACATCTCGGATTTCCCTCCAGAGATCATTGTGCTGCTTGCCCTTAACAATCTGCATTTCTGATTTGGAGCCATTAATGCTTTTGGCGCAAAGCTCTTTTAAGCGATCCAGACGATAAGCAACCTGAGTGTCAAAACCCTCAACCCGCAACAGGGTCCTTGACATATCATCTTCACCCTCAGGCAAAAACGCCGCCCCCGTAACTTCAAACGGCGAGCCAAGGGCGCTTGATAAGACCTTAATACCTGTCTCTAAATCCAGCCCTAAAATAGCCAGAGTGGCCTGCCGTTCATTGGCGGGCAATACCTTAAACGAGACTTCGCTCATCACCCCAAGAGTGCCATAGGAGCCAGCCATAAGTTTAACCAGATCAAGCCCGGTGACGTTCTTCATCACCCGCCCGCCATTCTTGATGATTGCTCCATCCCCATTGATAAAGCGCACCCCGATAAGACTGTCGCGACAGGCTCCACCAATAATACGGCGCGGCCCGGAGATGTTGCCCCCGACAATGCCGCCAATAGTTGGTCCGCCAATAGTTGGAGTACCCTTGCTGCCAAACAGCGGGCGATGATCCATAGGCTCAAAAGCCAGACGCTGATTTTCTCCGGCCAAAATCTTTTCAATCTCGGCAATCGGCGTGCCAGCCCTGGCAACAATGGTCAAAGCACCGGGTTCATAAAGGCTAATGCCAGAATGTTTGGCTAAAGAAAGAGTTTTTTCTGCCTCAACCGGACGACCAAGGCCCTCGCGGGTGCCGCCCCCGATAATACGCAACGGAGAATTTTTCGCCCCCGCCTCACTAACAATATCGGCAATCTCGGCTTCACTGCTGGGATAAAGGGAAGCGCTCATTTAGCTTCCCCCGAATTACCCAACCGTTCCCGGCGCTCTTGAGAAACTTCCAGTGGATAGACTTTGGCCGGATTAAGAAGCCAGAAGGGATCAAAACAATCCTTCACCTGCATTTGCATTTCCATATCAGCCAGCGAAAACTGCTCACCCATCAGATCGCGTTTTTCTATGCCAACCCCGTGCTCGCCGGTCAAACAGCCGCCAACCTCAACACAAAGCCTTAAAATATCCGCACCAAACCTTTCGGCAATATCAAGATCGCCTTCCTTGTTGGCATCATAAAGAATTAGCGGATGCATATTGCCATCACCCGCATGAAAAACATTGGCCACATCAAGTCCGTATTGCTTTGAGAGTTCGCCAATACGAGCCAGAACATGGGCCAGCTGAGAAACCGGAACCGTGCCATCAAGACAGATATAATCATTGATCTGACCCATGGCTCCAAATGCCGACTTGCGACCCTTCCAGATCAGCGCCGATTCTTCATCCGAGGCGCTCTGGCGCAACTCAGCCGGATTAAGCTTTTGGGCAATTGTTGTGATTTTTTGCAATTGCTCATCAATCTCATCCGCTGAGCCTTCAACCTCAACAATCAGCAAGGCCTCAACATCAGGATAGCCAGCCCCGGAAAACTTATCGGTCTCCTGGATGCAAAGCCTATCCATATATTCTATGGCCACCGGCAAAATCCCGGCCTTGATAATATCGGCAACACAGGTGCCGGCAATTGCAGGGCTATCAAAACCAATCAACATCGGGCGCGCACCCTCCGGCTTGGGCAAAATGCGCAAAACAGCCTCGGTAACAATGCCAAGTTGACCCTCAGAGCCACAGATCAGGCCAAGCAGATCATAGCCCGAACTATCCATATGAGCGCCGCCAAGCTTGATGATCTCCCCATCCGCCAAAACCAGCGTAACCCCAAGCAGATTATTGGTGGTAACTCCATATTTAAGGCAATGGGCGCC
>UOEQ01000437.1_pt1 | contig 10061 bp, 8 predicted proteins | sample 1988631 | NCBI WGS metagenome assembly UOEQ01 (sample SAMEA4712195, study PRJEB27164) | hydrothermal vent metagenome | biome: marine basaltic hydrothermal vent biome; feature: marine hydrothermal vent; material: mineral | place: Pacific Ocean | collected 2011-06-14/2011-07-23 | depth 1719 m
CATCTGCCAAAACTACTGTCGTGCATTTGATATCATCAAATTCAACCAGATCGCCGGCCATGTCAAAATTCATGAGATCGCCACCATAATTACCATATAGGCGTAAAACTCCGGCCCCCTGATCGGCCACTCGTATGGTATCGGCAATTTGCTCGGCAGATGGGGAGGCAAACACATCGCCAATGGCACAGGCATCCAAAAGTCCGGTGCCGACATAGCCGGTAAAGACGGGCAAATGGCCTGATCCGCCACCACTTACCACACCAACTTTTCCTGGCTGGCCTGGTGTTGAGCGCGCAACAACTTTGCCGCTGTCCCCATATAAGCGATAATATTCAGGGTGAGCGGCAATTAAGCCTTGAAGCATTTCATCAACATAATCATCGGGATTATTAAGAATTTTTTTCATAACATGCTCCGTTTTCTAGTTGTTGGATTTTGTTTGGGGGCTCTTCCCAAGGTTCAGTTTGAAGCCTTTTTGCGTATTGACGATCATTACAAAAATTAACAGCATGCCCCAAATTAATTCTCGTGAAAAATTTGAAACCTGCAACATATTCAAGCCGCTTGAAAGAAACTGCATAGACAAGACAGCAAGAACAACTCCGATAATACGGCCATATCCGCCATAAGGATTTATGCCACCAAGCACTGCTATAAGAACCGCAAGCAGTAAATAGCTTGAACCATAATCTGCCTTGGCTGAATTGGCTCGGCTCATGATTACCATGCCGGCCACAGCTGAATATACCCCTGAAACCATGTAGACTTTCATCAGCAGACGATTAACATCCAGAGCTGCAAATTGCGCTGCCAAGGGGTTGGTTCCATACATCTGGATTTTTAGACCAAAACTTGTGCGAGCAAGCAAAAATGATAATCCAAGTGCTAAAACAGCAAACAGAATGACGGGAACCGGCACCCCAAACACAGTCTCATTGCCCAGCCATGCAACGCCGGAAGGCAGGCCCAGCACGGCACTGCCACCGGTCAAGGCTACAGCTAATCCGGTGAATACAAGGCCGGAGCCCAGTGTTGCCAGAATGGGAGGCAGGCCAAAAATGGCAATAATTATCCCATTAAACAATCCGGCGGCCATGCCTACGCTAATGGAAACTGCAATGGCTATACCAATCCACATGGCCATTTCTATGCCGGCAATATCCGGGCCTGCAAATTGCGTTAGAATTGTTGCGCCAATTACTGCCGACAGGTTTGAAATTCCCACCACCGAAAGATCAATGCCACCGGTTAACATGGTTATGGTCATGGCAAGTGCCAAAATGGCAAATTCGGGGAATTGAAATGCCATTGAGGTCATGTTTTGTGGGGACAAAAACCTCTCTGGTGAAAGGGCGGCCATGGTAATAAATACTACCACGGCAATGACGGCAAGGCGCGCTTCGGGGCTGGCCAATAAACTGCTTTTGGGGGGGAGATTGCTCATTTGTTATACCTCATGATGCGCGAGCTGCGGCACGTTTTGCCTGCCAGGCGGGTAATCCGGTTCCCACAAGAATTAAAACACCGATTGCCACCGATTGCCACGTTGATGGAATGCCAATAACAATCAGGCTGTTGCGAACAATTACGATAAGGGCCACGCCCAATAAGGTCCCCGTCAGGGTGCCATATCCACCAATTAAACGTGCACCGCCCAGCACAACAGCTGCAATAACCGAAAGCTCCAGACCTACCAGATCAAAGGGATTGGCCACGCGAGACATCGAGGCATAGATGATGCCTGCCAGACCTGCGAGTGTGCCAACATAGACATAAACAAAAAACTGTGTTGCCCGAACATTTATCCCAATACGCCGCGCGCTTTCAATTGATCCGCCAATGGCAAATATCGAGCGCCCAAGCGTGGTGCGATAAAGGATAAACCAAGTTATAATCACAACAATAACCAGGGCGGCAAAGGCCCATGGCAGGGAATAGAATGAGCCATCAGCGTTGGTATTGCGAAACATCATCAGGCGCGAAAAACCGCGCATATCTGGGGGTAGATTGGATATGAGTTTGCTGCCGACAAAGGTGAGTAAAAACCCGCGATAAATTGATAAAGTTCCCAATGTTACAATTAATGTAGGCAGGCCAAACCAGGCGATAAACACTCCATTTATTGCGCCAAGGGCGGCGCCAATCAGCATAGATATGCCAAAAGCCCAATACCAGGAAAGTTCCGGGACAAATGTCACGAGAAAAAGCGTAGTTGTGTACATTGCGAACACTGCAACGGCGGTAAAGCTGACATCAATGCCCCCGGAAATAAGCACTACCATGACGCCGACGGCAAATATGCCAAGCACAATTCCTCCGCGCAATAGATCAGTCAAAGTAGGCATGGATAAAAATCGGGGATCGGAAATTGACGCTATTATGATAAAGGCAATAATGACAATGGCAACTAGGGTTTCGTTGCGTATCCAAAAACTTTTGGAAAAAAGCTTTTTCATGACGCCATTCTCCGCGCAAGTTCATCTTCAGTTATATTGTTGCCTGAAACTTCTTCGGTAATAATGCCAGATTTCATCACCAGGATACGCTGGCAGGTGGCAAGCAGTTCGGGCAGGTCATCAGAGATGACTATGATGCCAATCCCCGATAATGCAAGCTCATGGATAATGTCATGAATTTCTGATTTTGAGCCAACGTCGACACCTACGCTCGGGCCGTTCAAAATCAGCACTTTTGGTGCCCGCGAAAGCCAGCGTGAAAGCACCACACGTTGTTGATTTCCGCCGGAAAGTGAAGTTACCGGAGAGGTAATATCAGGTGTTTTTACTTTTAAGCGTTTTAGCCAATCTCCAGATTCGCTCAATAGGCTTTTCATATTAAGTAGCCCGGCGTTTTGGTGATTATCAAGTCGGCCAATTGAAACATTACGAACAATGGATTGAGTTAGAAACAGCCCTTCAGTTAACCGGTCTTCGGGGACATAACCAATTCCTGCGGCAGCAGTAGCCAGTGGATTACCCAGCGCAATAGATTTGTTGCCAAGCTTGATCGTTCCCTTCTCAGGAGCCACAAGACCAAATAACGCTTTTGCAAGTGGGGTTCGTCCGCTGCCCAAAAGACCTGAAACACCCAATACTTCGCCCTCATGCAGGTCAAAACTTATATTTTTGAATGCTTCCTCTTTATGCAAATTTTTTACACTCAGTAAGACAGGGGCTGAAGGGTTTATTGGTTTTGGCGAGGCCTGTGCCACATCGCGACCCGTCATGTTGCGGGTAAGCGAGGCGGCATCAAATGTATTTGCTGCCCCCTCAGCAACCTTTTTACCATTGCGTAGAATCACCACTTTTTCAGACACTTCAAGGACTTCTGCAAGTTTATGACTGACAAAAATCACCGCAACACCATCTTTTTTCAGGCGCCTGATGATATCAAGAAGTATGCTTACCTCGCGTTCGGTAAGTGCGGTTGTTGGTTCGTCCATAATGATCAGGCGCGCATTTGAAGCGAGCGCACGACAAATGGCAACAAGCTGTTTGTGGGCGACGGGCAATGTTTCTACAATTGCCTCCAGATCAATATCGACACCAACACGGGTTAGTGTTTTGCGGGCAATTTCATATACGTGTTTTTTGTTGAACAGGCGGCGATTTTCCCCAAGCTGGGTGCTGAAGGCAATATTTTCTGCAACACTAAGGTTGGGAAACAATGAGAAGTCCTGAAAAATAACCATGACCCCGGCCGCAGCTGACAAGCGTGGCGATAGCGTGTCGTAAATTTTTCCGGCAATGGTAATGCGTCCACCACTAGCTTGCTCAACGCCGGCCAATATCTTTATCAAGGTGGATTTGCCACTGCCGTTTTCGCCTACAAGGCAAACAGCTTCCCCCGGGGATACAGTAAAATCAACATTATCCAGTGCAACAACACCGTCATAGTTTTTGGTCACGCCTTCCATTATTACCAAGGCGTTTTCAGGAACAAAATCCATGGAAAATCTTTTGTTTATTTATATCAATTTTTGAATGTTCGGGCGACACAAATTAACGCGCCGCCCGAAACTAATCCTGTTCAGCCATACCTAGAAAGGATAGTCAGCCATGTTTTCTTTAGTAACTTCAACGAAGGCCTGACCATAGATCACTTTGTCTACAAGTCTAATAGAATTGTAACCGGTAATATCCAGATCCATGCCGTCAGTAACTTCTTCACCGTTCATTACCATTACAGCCACTTTATTCATGGCATAACCAGCAAGTGAAGGGTCCCAGAACGAAATCATATCAACCGCTCCGGTTTCCAGATACTGCCCGGCAATGGAGGGAAGCGAGGTGCCAGCAACGCAGGTGCTGTCTTCTAAGCCACGTTCTTCAATGGCAAGGCCAATGCCTGCCACGTCAGTCGATGCGCTACCTTGGAATCCCTTGATGTTTGGGTAGGCACGCAAAACTTCCTGAGCTTTTTCATAAGCTTGTTGCTGATCGTCAAATGTTTCGTTTTTACTGCCAACCAAAGTCATGTTGGGAAAGTTTGCTTCCTGATATGCAATCGCACCATCAACCCACTGATTATGGGTCTGGGATGTCAAAGAGCCAACAAACACTGCGTATTCACCTTCACCACCCAAGCAAGCCGCAAGGTTTTTCATCAGGTTGGCACCAAAGTCTTCGTTCTGGAAGGCTTCAATGTCATAGCTGACATTTTGAAGGGATGCCGCTTCATGGCTGACAACTGTAATGCCCGCATCTCTTGCCCGCTTTAGAACAGGCTCAAGTGCTTCTGGCGACATGGGAACAACTGCGATCGCGCTAACACCCTGAGCAATCATATCTTCAATAAGTGCAACTTGTTGCTGTGGATCAGCTTGGGCGGGGCCTACTTGAAAGGCATTTATACCCGTGTCTTCGGCGAATTGTTTTACGCCCTCTTCCATGCGGTTAAACCATTGGATACCGGAAATTTTTACAACAGTAGCAATGGATGTTTCTTGCGCGGTGGCAGGCAGTGCAATGCTTAATGCAGTGCTTGCAGCCAAAACACCGGCTAGAATTTTAATACTTGATTTCATATTTTTTCTCCCATGAATGCCCGCACAATGCGGGAACGATATAACCTTTAAAATTGCCCGATCCTCCAATCAGGCGCCTTTATTCGCAAGCCTGGTGTTTTTATCACTGACTTTTTTTGTTGTTACTCTCCTTGGGAACATACTTTTTGTTCCGGAAATTAACAATTGTCATCCTATGTTAAATAAAGTAGAAGTCAATCTGCAAAAATTCTAAAATGTTAAGTTTCATGGGTTTGTCGGAGGTAAGAATCTTGGAAGGTTTTGGAGTTCATACCAGTATGTGGACCATGTCGTGGGATAAAAAAGGTGCCGAGTACGCTGTTTCTCAAGCTGTGCGATATCAAATGGACTTCCTTGAAATTGCCTTGTTGAGCCCACTTGATGTTGATGCGCAACATTCGCGAAGATTGCTTGAAAAAAACCATATGCGGGCAATTTGTTCCCTGGGACTGCCTGAAGGTGCTTGGCTGTCAAACAACCCGCAAGCCGGTGTTGAATACCTTAAAATCGCGCTGGAAAAAACAGCGGAAATGGGATGTGAGGCCCTCAGCGGTGTTATCTATGGCGGCATAGGGGAGCGCACGGGCTTTCCCCCGACTGAAAAAGAGCTGGACAATGTTGTGCGCGCCCTTGGCGAAGCTGCTTCCTATGCCAAATCCTTAGGTTTGCTGTTGGGTATCGAGCCGGTTAACCGGTACGAAAGTCATTTGATAAACACAGGTCGACAGTCTGTTGAAATGATTGAAAAAGTGGGCGCGAGCAACATGTTTGTGCATCTGGATACCTATCATATGAATATTGAAGAAAAAGGGGTGGCCCAGGGCATTTTGGACGCGCGGGAGCACATTAAATATATCCATTTATCAGAGTCCGATCGCGGTACCCCGGGCGCTGGCACTTGTGATTGGGACGAGATTTTTGCGGTTCTTGCTGCCATTAATTTCAAAGGCGGTCTGGCGATGGAAAGTTTTGTGAATATGCCCCCTGAAATTGCTTATGGCCTATCAATCTGGCGCCCGGTTGCCAAAAGCGCAGATGAAGTCATGGAAAACGGACTGCCATTTTTGCGCAATAAGGCGCGCCAGTATCAATTGTTGTGAATGGCCACGGGCAGTGGCGATTTTTAGGTAATCCCAACTGATTATATTTGGCTAACTGAGAGTTTTTGCGACTTTGGTTTTTATTTATAAGGCACTATTATGAATTCAACAGCATTGGATGCTTCCTTACCCTCGGGTGCCAACAGTCGGCATGTGGACCTGTATAAAACCATGCGCCGGATCAGAACTTTTGAAGAGCGGGTAGGGGAATTATTTGTGCGTGGTCAATCGGCTGGCTCGATGTTGCATCTCTCCATTGGGGAGGAGAGCGCTGCGGCTGGTTTTTGCGCTGCCATGGAACCAATGGATAAATTTACAACCCATCATCGCGGGCACGGGATATTCATGGCCCGAGGTGCTGACCCCAAAAAGATGATGGCGGAAATCGGTGGCAAGGAGGCCGGATATTGTCGTGGCAAAGGTGGCTCGATGCATATTGCCGATATGGGGCTTGGCCATCTTGGTGCCAATGCTATTGTCGGGGGGGGGATTCCGGCAATTGTTGGTGCTGGTTTAGCTGCGCGCCACCATAAAACCGGTGCAATAGCTGTGGCATTTTTTGGCGATGGCGCAACCGGGCAGGGCGTTTTATATGAGGCCATGAACATGGCGGCTCTTTGGAAGTTGCCGGTGGTTTTTTGTTGTATCAATAATCAATATGGCATGGGCACCCGCATTGATCAGGCCACCGCCAATCCGGCATTGCATGAGCGCGCAATAGCTTTTGGGTTGAATGCCGAAACGGTAGACGGGCTTGATGTTGAAATAGTAGCGCAAGCCGCACAGCGACTTTGTGATGGTGCGCGGTCTGGCAATCCTGGCTTTTTGGCAATTGATTGCTATCGTTTTTATGGCCATGCCCGCAAGGATAAATCACCATATCGCGATCCTGTTGAAGAGGAGAATGGCCGCAAAAAAGACCCGGTTCTTTTTGCACGCAACCAGATAATCAAACTTGGACTTTCCAGCGAGATTGAACTGGATGATCTGGATGCCGAAATTGAAAAAGAGATGGATGCAACAATTGACTTTACGATTTCTCAGGCCGAACCGCCGCTAAAGTCTTTATTTCGTGATGTTTATGATCCTTCAGAACCGGAACCTGAGGCAGTTCGCACGCGCATTAATCGTATTCTGGCAAATGATTGAAGAAGATATCATGATTGAAATGACCTACCGCGACGCTTTGCGCCAGGCCCTTGTTGACCAAATGAACCAAAATTCAAACGTCATCATACTGGGTGAAGAAGTGGGAAGATATGGCGGTGCCTATGGCGTAACCAAAGACCTTATGAAGCAGTTCGGGGAGGAACGGGTTATTGATACCCCGATCTCGGAAGCCGGCATTGTGGGGGCAGCAGTTGGTGCTGCGATGAGCGGACTGCGCCCTGTTGTGGAATTGATGTATGTTGATTTCATTGGCATGACTATGGATCAATTGGCAAACCAAGCTGCCAAAATTCGTTATATGTTTGGAGGTCAGATTGGTGTTCCCATGGTATTGCGTACCCAAGGGGGCACTGGCCGCTCAGCAGGGGCCCAGCATAGTCAGAGCCTTGAAGCATTTATCATGCATACACCCGGATTGCGTCTGGCAATGCCAGCAACTGTGAGTGATGCCTATCATCTATTGCGCCAAGCTATGGAACAGCCCGACCCGGTGATTTTTATCGAACACAAGGGGCTTTATACGCTCAAACAAGAGGTTGATCTCAATGAAGCGCCATTACCATGGGGTAAAGCTGCGGTATTATGCCAGGGGGACGACCTTGTGATTGTTACCTATTCACGTCAGGTCCATTATGCGCTGGAAGCTGCAAAAAAATTGTCCGACAATGGCATTGAAGCAACCGTAATAGACCTTCGGACATTAAATCCTTTGGATTTTGAGACCATACGTCCCCATGTTGAGCGCGCCGGGCGCGCAATGGTGGTAACTGAAAGCGTTTTGACATGTGGTGTTGGTGCAGAACTGGCCGCCCGAATTTCTGAGGAATGTTTTGATTTTTTACATGAACCGGTTGTGCGTGTTGCAGGTGAAGACATACCTATTTCTGTATCGCCGATACTTGAAAATGGATCGGTACCCAACCCGCAATTGATTGAAGAAACCGCAATGAAGATGTTTTCATGAAACAACTAACATTAAAAATGCCCCGTCTCGGGGAAACCATGGAACAGGGAACAATAGTTGACTGGCTGGTTGAGGCTGGTGAAAGTTTCAAGCGTGGCGACCCTATTTTAGAGTTGGAAACCGATAAGACAATTGTTGAATTTTCAGCTCTTGGAAATGGTCAGATTTTGAAAAAGTTGGTTCAACCGGCAGATATTGTTGATGTTGGTGCCCCAATTGCTGAACTTAATGTGGATGATACAGGTGAATGGGATATTTTTGATGAAAAACCCGACACCAGTTTAGAGAATGACGCGCCTGTTGCGCTTAGTAATCTGCCTGAAATTACCACAAAAACTGCACCGCTAAAGTCAACTGATGGCTCACAAATTCGGGCAACGCCAGCAGCGCGTCGCTTGGCGCGGCAAATGGGAGTTGCACTGAAAACCCTTACTGGATCCGGGCGTCTCGGGCGCATTGAAGTGGATGATGTAACCGCTCAAAAACCGCAACAGGAGCGCGCTAACGGGCCACAAACATATTTACTAATTCACGGATTTGCCGGAGCTTCATCAACATGGACCCAGTTGGAGGCGATTTTAAAACGCGCTGGTCATAAAGTTTATGCACCGGATTTACCGGGGCATGGTACAAATACCACTCGGGCCGATGACCCTGAGGATCTGGTTAGTGGCATGCTTGAATTAGCTGCAACTCTTCCCAAACCGTTTCATATTGTGGGCCATTCGCTTGGTGCATGGGTTGCAACTCGTATTGCAGCTGCTTTTGGCTCCGATATTGCCAGCCTGAGACTTGTTGCCCCCATTGGTGCCGGAGATGAGATTTCTACGGACTTTATCAATGGAATAGCTAGAGTTGAAAATGTAGATGATCTTATGCCTTTGCTTGGCATGCTAAGCCCGAAATCTGATACACTTTCAAAGGAATTGCTGAACCGGATGGCAAAAGAATTGTCAAATGGACGTCTGATTGAATTAGCCGGAAAACTGACAAATTCCAACGGACAGGCAATCGACATTTTGCAGCCTTTGGCAAAGGTTTATGATGATGTTTTGATTTCTGCGATTGTGGGAAAAGATGATCTTATTATTCCGCCAACCCATGCGTTTAATCTGCCGGCACGAGTTGGTGTTCATTTTTTACCAGCGGGGCATATGCCACATTGGGATGCTCCAAATCAGGTTGCCAAATTGCTAACAGGCCAATTCGATGGGGCTTAAAAATACCGGTATCTAAAGCTGGCATTAGTACCAAATGATTGTTGGGTTCTGGTTGATAAATAAAATAAAAGGGGAGGTTTTATGGCATATTATTTAACAGCAGATGGTGGGACAGAAAGCCTGCGGACGCGAATTTTTGATTTGAATGGGGAGTGTCTGGCCTCCCACGCCCAGCCCTATAAAACAAATTTTTTGCCCGGAGCCCGGGCCGAACAAAACCCGCAGGATTGGTGGGATGCGCTGGTAACAGCCAGCCGGGCAACAATTGCCAAAGCAAATATTGATGCCGGCGAAATCGAAGCCATGGCATATGCCACCACCTGTTGTACTGTTGTTGCGCTGGACAAAAACGGGAAGGCTTTGCGTCCTGCTCTTTTGTGGATGGATGTTCGCGCAGATGCAGAGGCTGACGCGGTTCTGGCAACCGGAGACGAGCGTTTGGCTCTTAACGGGGCAGGTTCCGGCCCGGTCTCTGCGGAATGGATGATACCAAAAGCACTTTGGCTGAAAAGAAACGAGCCTGAGATTTTTGATGCGGCTCATACTATTTGTGAGTATCAGGATTATTTGACCATGCG
>UOEQ01000023.1_pt1 | contig 9411 bp, 6 predicted proteins | sample 1988631 | NCBI WGS metagenome assembly UOEQ01 (sample SAMEA4712195, study PRJEB27164) | hydrothermal vent metagenome | biome: marine basaltic hydrothermal vent biome; feature: marine hydrothermal vent; material: mineral | place: Pacific Ocean | collected 2011-06-14/2011-07-23 | depth 1719 m
AGGCCCCTGAATTTTTGGCAGTGTCACCGGTCCCATGGGATGTTCCGCATGGGGATAGGGATGATGATGGTCATGAACATCGCCATGTTGCACACCTTCGTGTTGCGCATGGTCATGCTTGTGATCATGGCTATGATCGTGAGAATGTGAATGACTATGCAAAGGGGTGAATTCCAAGCCGTGGGTTTTGCAAAAATCCTCGTCCCGGCACGAAGCGTCACAATCTCCATTACATGGACAATTTTCCAGGCCGCCGCCTATTCCCTCCACATGATGGTGGTGACTTTCCTGAACTGCTCCAACCTCATCTTCAAAACCAAGCACCTGCTCACGAAATTTGCACATGGAGCAATTCATCAGGTTTTGACCTGCTTCAATTTCATGCAAACGCTCAATAAACGTCTCAATCACCAGATCGTGGTCATTAAGATATGGCGCTTTAAGGAATTCAATGTTTGGGAATTTTTTCGCCGCTTCATCGACAGCGTCATAAATTCGGTTAACCAGCACACCGGTAAACAGGAAATAGGGGAAAACTATAATTCGCTTAAAACCAAGTTTGACCGCCTGATCAAGCGCTGGCGCAACCAGCGGAAAAGTCACCCCGGAATAGGCGGTTTGCGCCCAACCAAATCCCATACCCTCCCAAAGCATGCGCGTAACCTTGGCAACGTTGGAATTTGCGTCCGGGTCTGACGCTCCACGCCCCACAACCATCAATAACGTATCGTGGCGCGATAGATTTTTGCTCGAACTTTCTTCGCCCTGCTCAATACGTTCAGAGGCAGCGCGAATTAGTTTTAGATCAACCCCCAAATCGCGCCCGTAGATGATTTCAAAATCATCATGCATGGCGGCATAGGTGTTCAAAACAGAGGGAATATCGTTTTTGGCGTGTCCGGCAGCAAACAACATGCCCGGAATCGCCAACACTTTTTTTATACCAGCGGCACGCAGCCTATCCAGACCAAAATGGATAACCGGATCGGCAAATTCCAGATAGCCATATTCAACCGGAACTCCGGGCAAAGCCAGTTTTAAACGCTCAGAAAGAGCGGCAAATTCAGCAACGGCCAATTTGTTGCGCGAGCCATGGCCGCACAACATAATTCCGGTATTAGCCGGTAAAATCAAATTATCAGCCACGGGCACGACGGCGTAAAAAAATCATAAACGCCAAAGCGGCAAAACCGGGAATTAGGCCAAACATTGCCAGCTCGGCAAAAGAATGAGTATGTCCTGCAACCAAAGAAATATGGCCGGGATGGGCAAATACTGTGGTGGAGAAAAGCGCAAAAAACGCAATAAGAAAGATTTTCATTTCTACCTCTTGTTCAAAAATAACAATGGCAGGTTCCACTTCAGGCTTTTAACCTGAACCGTCGGGCAGCTTCGGACTTGGCCCCCTATTTGGGTCGACCGCACCAAAATTGTCTTTCAGTTCCTTAATAGAGGGATAAACCCAAAATAGAACGCTGCGAAGCAATAGGACTAACAGTCATTTTATCGCAAGGTCAATCGGATTTATGAGGCGCGTTAATCAAATATCCTTTGGCCACAGCATCGGATATCATCAGCTCAACAATTTTGTGCAATTGCGGGGAGGTTTTACCAATAATTTCTGAGCGCTTTTGCACCTGTTCGGCATGAATTTTATGCTCAATCCACATATGGCCTTCGGTGAAATAATTATGCAAAAATGGTTGAAACCGATCAATAGAGCGAGCGAACATTGCCTCGTTGGTTTTTATTGCCTCAAATTCTTCCCAAAGCTCGCGAAACTCATCAGCCATAGTTGAGGGCAAGATACCGAACAGTCGGTCCGCCGCTTTTTCTTCAGCCTTTTGCTGTTCAATATCACTTGTTCCTGAAAATGCAGGATTATCACCAGCGTCAATCTCCACAATATCATGGATCAGCAGCATTTTTATCACCCGCATCATATCCGTACCGTTGGGGGCATATTCAGCCAACACCACAGCCATCAGCGCCAATTGCCATGAATGTTCCGCATCATTTTCTTTGCGGGAACGATCAAGCAGCGGGGTCTGGCGCCAAATTTGCTTTAGTTTATCAATTTCCAGAATAAACCCGATCTGGCGAGCCAGATTTTGTGATTGCTCAAAGCCCTTAAACAGCTCCATTACCTTTTCAGGCCGGGCATTTAGCTCGTTGTTAGCGGGGCTTGAGCCATTTTCCGTCTGGGGTTTTTTCACGTGGATTCAATCTTGTTTTGATGAAAAAGGCCTTGTGAATGTATATTGATTCTTGAAAATTTTTTAAAATTAAAACTCGATGCCAGCCTGAGCTTTTACACCGCCACGAAACGGATGTTTAATCTGGGTCATTTCGGTAACAAGATCTGCAATTTCAATCAATTCGTCTTTGGCATTGCGCCCGGTGATAATCACATGGGTGTCTTTGGGTTTGTTCTTTAGGACCTCAACCACTTCATTGATATCAAGATAATCATAACGCAGGCAGATGTTTAACTCATCGAGCAAAATCATTTTGTAGTCCTGATCGGCAATCATTGTTTTGGCCATCTCCCATGCAGCTTTTGCCGCTGCAATGTCGCGAGCCCGGTCTTGCGTATCCCAAGTAAATCCCTCACCCATGGCTTTAATGGTTACCTGATCGGGAAATTTTTCTAAAACGTCGCGTTCCCCGGTGCCCCATTTGCCTTTGACAAATTGAACAATTCCAATGTTGAACCCGTGTCCAATGGCACGAAATACCATGCCGAACGCGGCGGTGGATTTGCCTTTTCCTTTGCCCGTGTGGACGATTAACAGCCCACGTTCGTCAGTTTTTGTGGCCAGAATTTTATCGCGGGCCGCTTTCTTTTTGGCCATTTTTTGGGCGTGATAAATATTGCGCTCTTCTTCGCTCATCAAGTCGATTTTTTTGGGCGGGCGTTTTTTTGGGGGATTTTCCATTAGTTTTCTCCGTTCAGCACAGCATAGGCGAAATTGGATTTTGGTGTCCACAGGCCACGATCAATGGCTTCATTAAATTTGGCCAGCAATTCATCATAGCCATATTGATTGTTGTTTTTGATGAAATCTTGCACCTTTTCATCCAGCACAAATGCATCAAAGGCGAGATCAAAATGGTGAGTTTTTACCGCTCCGGTGGTGGCGGCGAAAGCAAACATATAATCCAGCGTGGCGATGATCTCAAAAGCGCCCTTATAATCGTGGCGCATTACCCCTGTCATCCATTTGGGGTTTAACACCCGTGAGCGCATTACCCTTGAAATCTCATCATCCAATGTGCGCGCCTTTGGGCTTTCAGGGCGCGAATGATCATTATGATAGGCGGCGGGTTTTTGCCCACTTAAATGTTGGGCGGCAACAATCAGACCACCTTCAAACTGATAATAATCATCACTATCGAGCAAATCATGCTCGCGATTATCCTGATTGTGCACCACCGCATCAATGTCACCAAGACGAGCGGCAAACCTTTCATATTCGGGCAGGCCCTTGGCATTAAGACCATAGGCATATTGCCCCCAATGCAAGAATGCATCTGCCAGATCGGATTTATTTTTCCAGCTGGAATTGTCCATCAACCCTTGCAGCCCGGCACCGTAGGAACCCGGCTTTGAGCCGAATATGCGATGTCCAGCCGCCAGCGCCGCATCAATTTCGCTTTTGCCGTTCTCTATCAGGGTCAATGTTTCGCGGCGCATGCTGGTTGCAATCGGATTTTGATCATCTGGCTCATCCAGCGATCCGACGGCCCTTATGGCCCGATCAAAAAGAGTGATTAACTGAGGGAAGGCATCACGGAAAAATCCGGATATACGCAAGGTGACATCAATTCGCGGCCGAGCGAGTTTTGCCAGTGGAATAATTTCAAACCCATTGATGCGAAGGGAGCCGGGATCCCATTTTGGTTTTGCGCCAATAAAAGCCAGAGCCTGAGCAATATCATCGCCGCCAGTGCGCATATTTGCCGTGCCCCAAACGCTAAGGGCGATACTTTGCAAATGGGTTCCACTTTCCTGAAAATGCAAAAGCGCCACATTCTCAGCCGACTTTTGCCCCAGCTCCCACGCGGTTGGGGTTGGAAGAGCGCGATTATCCAGCGAATAAAAGTTGCGCCCGGTGGGCAGCACATCAAGGCGACCGCGCGAGGGAGCTCCAGAGGGACCGGGGGCAATAAATTCGCCATTTAAGCCAGATAGAAGAGCAGAAATTTCAGCCGGGCCACAGGCGGCAATTTTTGGACGAATTGAAGAATTCACCTGATCCAAAATCATTTTCGTGTTGGTAAAATCTTTTGGCAGTGGCACCCCGCTGACAAATTTTGCTGCCAGCAGCTCCAGCCTTTCCAGCGTATCGCCAGTGCTGCGCCAAAAATCATCGCTTATGGCGTTCAAAATGTCTGGCCGTGGGCCATTCCACCCATCCCCAAGTTTGGCCTCAAGTGGGTCAAAACCAAGTTTTAGATCATCGGCAAGAGAGCGAATAAGCGAGCCATCTTCTGGCGCTTCCCCACGGGGAATTCGGGCCAGCGCAACCAGCAGATCGCGTTCTTGTTCGCCCTTGGGCGAAAAGCCAAAAATATGCAGACCATCGCGGATTTGAGCTTCTTTCAGCTCACAAAGAAAATTGTCGATCTCACCAAGGGCCGCATCTTCATCAGTTGGCAGATCAATATCTTTGTCCAGCGCTGCATCGCGGGTAAAGTCCAAAATACGTTTTTTTAACCCTTGCAAACGGCGTTGATCCATGCCGGAAGCCGCATAATATTCATCAAGCATAGCCTCCAAATCTTTTAGGGGGCCATAGGTTTCAGCTCTGGTCAGGGGAGGAACCAGATGGTCGATAATAGTTGCTCCGGTGCGCCGTTTGGCCTGAGTTCCCTCACCCGGATCATTGACGATAAAGGGATAAAAATGCGGCAATTCACTCCAAAGCGCCTGCGGGTAATCACTTTCATCAAGCACTGTTGCCTTGCCGGGCAGCCATTCCAGATTGCCATGTTTGCCATTATGAATAAGTGCATGGGCGCCAAAAATATGTTTCACCCAAAGATAAGCGGCAAGATAGGCATGGGGCGGCACCAGATCGGGGTCATGATAGGAGGCGCTTTCATCAAGATCATACCCGCGAGAGGGCTGAAGCAGCACGGCGGTATTGGCAAACATAATCACCGGCAGGTGAAATCCATCACTGCGGAAAAACGGATCTTTATCCGGCTTTCCCCAGCGCGAATTTACTTCCATGCGGGTTTTTTTGGGCAGTTTTTCAAAAAGCTGGTTATAGGATTTCAGGGATAAAATCGCCGGACTTTTTCCCCGGCCCGGATTAGCATTTGTCGGGCCGGACTGTAGCAGCTCAATCAGATTGTTTGAGGTTTTTGGGATGTTTTTAAGATCATACCCGCGCCCTTCAAGAGCGTGCAGAATTGCCAATGTAGAGGCAGGAGCATCGTAGCCAACCCCATTGGCAATGCGACCATCGCGAATGGGATAATTGGCCAGAACAATGGCAACACGGCGATTTTTTGACGTCGTGTCTTGTAGTTTTATAAAGTTTTTTGCCAGAGCTACTATCCGGCAAATTCCTTTTCCATCCGGAGCATAGGAGCTTAAAAAACACTGGGTATTTTCATGCCATAGGGCCTGTTGTTTATGGCCCACAATCAAGCCGCCAATGCGCCCGTCAAGTTCTGGCAATACAATCTGCATGGCCAGATCTTTGGCAGAAAGACCCTGAATATCATCGAGCCAGGCCTGTTTTGGGCGGCTGTTTTGCACCAGTTGAAAAATTGGCGCACTTATATTGGCAAAAGGATTTTGTTTTGGTTCAATACCATCAAGGCCAAGGGCAAAACCCGTCATATTGAGGATAATTTTTGGCGGGAGTTGCTCAAAAGCATTGCGCACAAAACGAATGCACGCCCCCTCTTTAAGCGAAGAAATCACCAAAGGAACCGGAAGTAAATCCTGCTTGAGCAATTCAGCAATCAAATGCTCGATGGTTGCGGTACCCGCCCCCTCAAGAGCGGCGCGATAAAACAATATGGGCACATATTTTTTTGATTTTTTTTGATTTTTTTTGGTTTCAATTATTTTGCACGCATCGCTGTGAATATTGCTCAGTTGCTCAAAATCAACCATTCCGTGATCGGGCCAAAAAATCCCAAAGCGGGGGAATGGTTTTGGGGGAATTTCTTCCAGCGATTTTGAATCCGCCAAAAGCCTGAAGGCGCTTAAAGCCCCATACATATTTTGTGGCCCACCGGCAATAAAAAGCGCGTGCAGTGCATGCCAGTCTTTTTCGCCTATGTTTGAGCGGGCCAGCAGCTCAGGATCCGGATTGGCATCCCCCGGCAGCAAAACAATTTTGCTGCCTTTCGATTTGGCCAGAGCGCACAATTCATCAACGCCATATTGCCAATAGGATATGCCACCCAGCAGGCGAACGACAATGATTTTGGCAGATTTTACAGTGTTATCAAGCCACAGGTCCACCGACATATTGTGGGAAAGCTGCAAAAAATTGGCCAGCCGGAGCTGCTTTTCCCCCGCTCTATCAGCTGAGGCTGCCAAGGCACAAAGCTCACTATCGGCAGCGGAAGCAAAGATAATTTCTCCGGGAGATTGCCCCAGATCAATTGCTTCACCCTCCTGCTGCAAAATGCCCGATTGTGCGGCCAAAAGGTGCATTAGTTGTTTCCGTTTGCTGCCAGCGCCCCGGTAATGGTTTTTTGATCCAGCGGCGCCTGCCCGATAACAACCAGAGCGGTTTCAAACTTCTCTTCGCTCTCCCACTCCCGATCAAACCAGGTGTTTATTCGAGGACCGACCGCCTGCACCACCAGCCGTGCCGAAGCGCCAGAAATTGCCGCAAAGCCCTTAAGACGCAAAATATCATGCTCGACTATCACCTTTTCAATATCTGCCAGCAAAGCAGCTTTTGAAACGGAAGGGGTCATCGCAATGGAAAAACTTTCAAAATCATCATGCTCATGCAGATCCCCATCATGCTCAAGTTCATGATGGCTCTGGCGACCATTAAGATCATCTTGTGATCCCATATTCATACCAAGCAAAACCGCCACATCCACCTGCGAATTTTTGGCTCGAATGATTTTTGTGCCCTTTCGCATATGCCGCTCTATTTGCTTCTCAACCTGCTCAACATCGTTTTTGGAGATTAAATCAATCTTGTTGATCACCACCATATCGGCGCAAACCAGCTGATCTTCAAACAATTCCCCAAGAGGTGTTTCATGATCAAGCATCTCATCGCTTTTACGCTGATCATCAACCCGGCTTTCATCCGAAGCAAAACGCCCCTCGCTTAAGGCCGCGGCATCGACCAGTGCCACAATGCCATCAATGGTGACTTCGGCCTTGATCTGGGGCCAGTTAAAAGCCCGCACCAATGGCTGGGGCAAAGCCAGGCCAGAGGTTTCAATTATAATATGATCAGGGCGAGGATTGCGGGCCAGCAAAACCTGCATGGTGGGAATAAATTCATCGGCCACGGTGCAACAGATGCAGCCATTGGCTAATTCGATTATATCATCATCGCTACAAGCCTCATCGCCGCAACCGCTCAGCAAATCACCATCCACCCCCACATCGCCAAATTCGTTGACGATCAGGGCAATGCGCCTGCCTTTATTATTTGAAAGTACATGGCGAACCAGAGTGGTTTTCCCGGCTCCTAAAAAGCCGGTAACGATAGTCACTGGAATTTTATTAGCCATTTAAGCGCCCTCTTCTTTGTTCAGTTTTTGATTGAACCAGCCAAAGGCGAAACCAAGGGTGAGCCAGAAGGCAAACAAAGAAAACATGGCGTTAGCCACATAAATCAACACCAGCGCCGCCGGGACACTTGCAGGTTCAGCCGGTGGCACCGGAGCGCCCATGATGTGGGGGACAAGAATAAGACCAAGACCGATAAGCAAACCAGCCGGATTGGGGTTTTTGTAAAGCACATAAATTGCCAAAGATGAAATAAGTACCGTGCCAATCCACCAGATCTGGCGCGGGCCAATTTCGGCTGCCACCATACCTGGAAGTTCAGGCGGCAGACCAATTGAGGGCATAAGGGCAACAGAGACAAAACCTGCCAATCCCCACATAAGGCCGTTTTGACGATTTATGGGAATGTTGGCAAAAATCGAAACGGCCCCTAATACAAGCGCATATCCAAGCCCTGTCAGAACGCTTGCCAGCACTGTTAAACCAGCACGTTCAAAATCAAAACCTGTCTCTGGTGCTTCAGCTGCAACTAAATCCTCACCACTAATGTTTTCACCTTCAAGCGGGTGCAGATGCGGCCCGGCCGGAACCGGATCATTAGCGTGTTCAAGGGCATGAACATCATTGATTTCATAAAGCTCAGCCTGAATAATCAGCGGCACAACCCGCCATTGCTGAATTGCAGATAATACAAGGCCTGCTGCGAGTCCGGCAAGGACCGCAGCGAAGAAAACCCGCTGGAAAAGTTGCATTTTTAAAATTCCTTAGCTCAAAGATCAGTGACAGGGAAAACCCATGGCGTGGCGGGTATCGTGGGCACCATTATGCACAGCGATATTCTGTGCAAAGCCGGTTCCAACAATCAGCGACAGCCCGATAAACAGGGCCAAAGAGCCAGCGATCATTCTTTGAGAAAGGGAAAGAGATTGTATTTGAGTTGTACTAGTCATTTGTCAGCACCCTCCGTGTGACGTGAATTTTTAGAGCTTGCGCCCGGTTAAATGAAGGCAGGTCTCCTGGCTCACAATGGCAGGGAGAGAAAAATCTCAACCCTTGTTTTTTCTCACCTTCCCGGTGCAAAAGCACCAGTGGCTTAGTTTTAAGAAAAAACCCATCGTTTACAGTTGCGGGGGCAGCCACGGTTTTGGTCCCTGATGGGTACGCCGTTCCGTGTTCCCTATTATGCCCTTTGCCGGTTTTGGCTCGAAGCACCTTCGGCATAAGGATGACACGGGCCACAACAAAAAACAATATGGAAATTTTGGAACAAAAATGTTGCGGCATTATAAGTTTGTCGACCAGTGGATAAAATAAGACAAAAACTGTCTAAATTTTATCGACACAATTGAATTTTGGGTTCAATATGTTGCGATGGATAAAATCAGTATCGGCGCTGACCTGCCAAAGGAAATATGCGCCAAATATCAAAACAACCCATATGCACTTATTGAAATTCTGCACGATGTGCAGGAGGAATTGGGCTTTGTACCAGAAAAACTGGTGCCAGAAATTGCTGACCTGTTAAATGTCACCAGAGCGCATATTAATGGCGTGATCAGTTTTTACGAAGATTTCAAAACCGCCCCAATTGCCAATACCCATCTTAAAATCTGCCGTGGGGAAGCATGCCAATCGATGGGTGCTGAGGATCTTATTAAGCAGGCAAATCAGTTGGCCGC
>UOEQ01000428.1_pt1 | contig 9361 bp, 8 predicted proteins | sample 1988631 | NCBI WGS metagenome assembly UOEQ01 (sample SAMEA4712195, study PRJEB27164) | hydrothermal vent metagenome | biome: marine basaltic hydrothermal vent biome; feature: marine hydrothermal vent; material: mineral | place: Pacific Ocean | collected 2011-06-14/2011-07-23 | depth 1719 m
GATGGTTGCCCGCATGCCGGAGCGTGCGGAATTGGCAATGGCGTGGATCACTTTTTCAAACTCCAAGCTGTTTAGCCCCGGCATTTGATAGTGTAATATTTTCCTTGGAATGGAAGGATGCACTATGGGACAGGTTTTACACGGCAGCGCCACGACAGCGCACGCCATCAGAGCAGCAATACAGCTTTTCGAATGCTTCGGCCACGGCGTTAAGCCAGTGACCTGCGCCCCAAGCTCCTCCAAAATGATGTAGAGTCCGGTCAATAAAAAACGGACACATGAAGGCGAGATTTACGGATGAGCAGACTATTAAGCTGCTGAAGGAACACGAGGCTGGCAGGGGGTATCCTGCACCACATCCCGACCGACAATCATAATCCGCGTGTCGGGGGTTCAAGTTCCTCTCTCGCTACCACACATTTTGTGTGATTCTTTATTGCCAGCCCTGTATTTTATTGACTTTGTGTGATTTTTAACGCGATTTAAGCAAAATATTGAGGGTTATGGTCAGTTTTACGAAAAGTTTATTGGCCAATTCAAATGTTTTTATCTATTGCCTTAATTATATTTTTCATTCTGGCCTTGCCGCTCACAACAAAAACGGATTTTGAAATGTTAAACCGTCGCAATTTTATAACAACCAGTCTGGTTGCTGGTTCCCTTGGTCTTATTTCGTCAAATCAGGCTATGGCATCACGAGCTGATAATGGCAAGGATGCTTTGATACCCGATTATGATCTGCCTCCGGCCCACAGACCCCGCATTGTTAGCATAAATGACGGTTTTGCTCCTTGGGAAGTTCATGTGGATCCAAATAAATATTTTATGTATTGGACAATGCCCGATAACCGGGCCATTCGCTATGTCACCGGTGTTGGCAGGGATGATTTGTACCATCCGGGAGAGTTTCGTATTGGTGTAAAGAAAGAATGGCCGCGCTGGACCCCGTCTCCGGCTATGCTGCAACGCGAGCCTGAATTGTATAACAAATTTAGAAATGGCATGCCGGGTGGCCTTGATAATCCACTGGGTGCTCGCGCCATGTATCTCTATACAAAATCAGGTCGTGATTCACTTTTGCGCCTGCACGGTACCAATAACCCCAGGACAATTGGCGGTGCGGTTTCCAATGGCTGCGCCCGGCTGGTCAATACGCAGATCGTTGAACTTTTTGAAAAAGTTAAGGTCGGTACCAGAGTTGTGCTTAATCCAAAAATTGGCGGTCCTGCTCCCCATTCTCCTATTTGATCTGATAGCGAGTAACTCTAGGTTACGGCGGCAATTATTGAAATTCATAAGAATTCGAATTGCTTGAATGCAAACTCGGCAATTGCTGTGTATTGCCAGCTGGTCTGTTGATTTAATTGGTAGATTCGTAATTTCCTAAAGCGAAATCAGGCCAAAAGAGAGGGCCTTGGCCAGAGCATGTTCTCTGGTGCTGACCTCAAGTTTTTGGCGGGCTTTACGGAAATGAAATTCTATCGTAACCGGTTTTAACCCCATTTTGTGGGCGATTTGCTGAGTGCGCAAACCGGTTGCCAGCCATTGCAGACATTCTATTTCGCGGGCGCTAAGATTTGTCTTTGGCGCTGAACGGGGCGATTTGGCAAGCGCCTGATGGGCACAAAAAGCGGCAAGATGCAGCAGGTTACCATACTCTTTTATGGTTGCATCACTTGCTTTTTTGCCCTCAGAACTCATTAAGTTCCAGCCGCCAAATCCGTTGGTAGAAATTGTCCTGAAACAACTGGAAAACCCGGCCGTAAAGCCAGTTTCTCCGGCTTCTTGCACAAGTTTTTTTTGTGACTTGCTTAAGTGAGGATACAGATCAAGATTATCCGCGCCAGTAAGGATTGGGGTGGGGGAAGTGCTGGTGCAGCAAATTTTCGCAAAAGGGTCTACTTCATGATAATTTGAATCCACATAATGTTGGTGCCAGCTTTGAGGCAAAGTACTTCGCAGGGTGAAATTTTCACCGTCAGCATCAAGGTAGACCAGACCATCAATCCCGAACTGGTTGAAAAACCCCGTGGTCGAGTGCCAGACGCTATCAGCGCAAGGGGATGCTGTCAGGTCAGCTGTGAAATCTGCAACAGAATAGTTTCGCATAAATGTCCCCTCCCATTTTCTTAAGTTTAACACGGTGACTATGGATTTCCATAGCTATTCTGCACGACTTGCGGAGGTTATGTCTTGCACCAATTTGAACAAATTTCATTTGGTACAAATTTTATCGTGAAACAGATTTCGTTGAGGACATTATGAAAAAGCAGATTTTGAGTGCGTTGGTAGCGCTGGGTCTTACAACATTGCCGGCAGCAGCTCAGCAAGAATCTGATGTAATGGTGGTTTTTGATGCTTCCGGATCGATGTGGGGGCAAATTGATGGTCGCACCAAGATTGAAATTGCCCGTGATGCGTTTAGCGATCTTGCTTATGAATGGGCCGCCTCTGGGGTGAATGTCGGGTTGATAGCGTATGGCCATCGTCGCAAGGGAGATTGCGGTGATATTGAATTGATCGCTGAACCTGCACCCGGAAGCACCGCAAGGCTGGGTGACTTGTTACAAACGCTGACCCCGCGCGGAAAAACACCACTTTCTGATGCGGTGCGACTGGCGGCGCAAACGCTTAAATTTACCGAAAACGCGGCAACGGTTGTTTTGATCTCAGACGGGCGTGAAACCTGTGGTGTTAAGGTATGCGAGGCCGCAACGGAACTGGAGAGGCTGGGCGTGAATTTTACTGCTAATGTAATTGGATTTGGCGTTAATGATGCAGAGGCGCGCGAGCAATTGCAATGTTTGGCGCAAAATACCGGCGGGCAATATTTTGATGCCAAAAATGCCGGGGCGCTGGCAGATGCGCTGGGGCAGATAACAGCTCTGGATACGAGCGTGGCGCAGGTGCAAGAAACAACAATGCCCATGGTGGCGTTAAACGTGGGAATTATTGAGGCAGATGGCACAGCGCGACCAGTGCAGGTTTCGTTTGTGGCCACAAATTTAGATACTGGCGAAGTGATAGTTCTTGGTGATTTGCGCGATGCAAAAGAGGTTGTTTCGGGACTTAGCGGAGAGCTTCGTGAAGGGCGTTGGAATATCGAGGCAATAAGCGCAGAGGGCTCTGGTTCAATCGAAGTAACCCTTAGTGGCAATAGAGTAGAAGTCGACGTGCCATTTGCAGCATTTCCGCTTGATTTTACGCTTGCGGACAATGGGCCATATCTGTTGGGGATTGAGCAAACTATGTTGCTGGTGCCAACGGCCAACATTCAACAAAACATACAGTTAAGAGTGGCGATGTTTCCAGCTGGAACTCGCGACTATGGTCAGCGCATGGATTTTTCTTATCGCTTTGGCTCTCAAGCAGGGCAATTGTTGGAGCATCGCTTTGATTCACCGCCTGCCGCCGGCGACTATGATATTGTGGTTATGAAGGGCAATGATTTAGACGATCAAGCCAATGTGTTTTTCCGTCAAACCATAACTTATGCCAGTAATATTGAGCCCTCATGGCTTGGCGCGAGACAAGGGGAACCTGGCGCGCTTCTGGCTGTGCAAATCAGTGGTGTCACCAATGCTTTTGCTACTCTGGTATTACAAAAGGACGGCAATAAAGTCTGGAACAGCTGGTTTCAAAAACTAATTAGCGATGACGGTATTTTCATGCCTTTACCGAGTGAAGAAGGCGAGTATTCCCTTATTTATCAATATCAAAATGCTGCTGGTGACAGGGTGGAGGCCGATTTTGGCACCATAAATGTTGGCGCGGTGGTGCTTGAAGATGACGCTGATGCCGTGGCGCCGCCTGAGTTAATTGAAGAACCAGTCGAGGCGGCTGCTTTGGACATTGCCTACACCTGCGATCAGGGGCTTTGTCAGCAGGAGGCACCGGAATTTGATTTGAGCTGGGCATTGCCGGGCGGGTGGAGTGCCGAGCGGCCTTTTTATTATACAACTGCAGGCGGAGTTGAGGCCGATTTGCCAACCATGAATTTTTATGGACCAAACGGTGTGACTGGGGAGTTCAGCGTGACGTTGAACCCGCGCCAATGGTTGCAGAGCAACGGGCCATGTTTTTATGTGGCGATCGGGGAGCTTTGTCTCATGGGAACCTTTGACGGTGCGGACAGTTCAGCCTTTAACACTTTGCGAACCAGCCTGCGTGAAGTGGTGCTTTCAGATGAAACACTGAGCCTCGATGATATTACAAAATACTTTAGAGATGCCCAGGGAGGGGCAAACTGATGATAAAACGCTCCATAATTTTACCTGTGATAACTCTGTCCCTGCTTTATTCTACAGTTACGATCGCTGAGGTATATTTGATTACACCGCTGCAAGATGGCGGGATTAAAGCGATACATATTCAGATTACTCCGGAGGAATGGGCAAAGGCGCAAGGGCTGCAATTGAGCGAAGCTGTTGGGTTGTATGGCCCTGCGACCGCTGTGATATTGGAGCAGGGCAAGCCGCCACGCCTTAGCTATGATTCTTTGAAAAATATTGACCGCCGTTATGGGGGCGATGGAGATGTAATTCCTGATAATCAGCCTACCAGTATTCCTGATAGGCAGCCTACCGCTCTTATTGATCCAAGCGGTGAGAGGGAAGGGAGCGAGAAAGATGAAATTTCTCTGGATGATATTCCTGAACAGGTGCCAATGGAGCTGTTTGAAAATGATAGCCCAAATTCAATTGCCTTAAGAGATGGATTGTGGCGCTCTGAGATGGAATTTCAATTTAACGATGGCTGCCCGCCGCAAATAGCGCCGCTGGTGAGAAATATGGTGGGCAACGGAGCCAGTACGCAGGCCACTTTTTCTAACCCTTATCATCCGAGGGATTTTTCTGATCAGCTTGAGAATATCGAGTGGAAGCGTGCCAGCCCCAATGGTTATGTCTCAGCGCCGTTCAGCCCTGTTGGCGGTGCACAAATGCCGCCGGGGATGTCGTTTTCTATCCTTTATGCAATGGAGGCAGTTTCAGCAGAAAAAGTAAATGTGTGGGTGCAGGTTCAACTGACCCTGCCTGAATTTATGGCCGCCATGGTTGGGGGCAGCACAAACTGTATTGCTGAGGCCAACGGGAATTATTCTTATAGCGGGGGGTAGGTTTTTGCCCTAGGTATTTTTGAGCGGGATGGCATAGTGGATGACGGACTTGTCTGAATTTGGAACAAATTCAGTGCCATAAATCTCTAAATCAGGTCCATAACTGTGACGCCTGTTCGAGCGCATCAACCAGCTTGAATAAATATAGTTCACGGTGTTGTCGATGTTTATAACATCGCCTTTATGGATGAATTTGGCGTAGGCTGATTTGGGAATTTCCATGCTGACCATACCCTGAGGCAGGGTGGGTATTTTTGTTACCTCACGCATGGCAAAATATTCAAGCAGGTCTGTTTTATCATCAACCTGCTTTATCACCCCATAGGCTGTGTCTTTAATCCCGTGTTCAATCTCATTCATTCTTGGCAAAAATTCATCCCAGAGCATGGGCAGTTTATTGGCGATATTATTCTTCTCAGAATCAACACTGAAGAATTGCGTTTTTAAGCCAACCAGCAATATTTTTTCCTGAACCAGTATTTCAGGATCCAAAGAAACATTTTGATTGATGTGTTTTAGATATTCTTTGTTGAATTCGATTTTGTTGAAAAACAGGTTCTTGTCTGCGATTTTTCTCGCAGCATTGGGGGGCATATCAAAAGCCTTTTGAAAGGCGCGGGAAAAACTTTCCTGAGATTCAAAACCGGCTGAAACCGCAATTTCAATAATTCTTTGATCGGTGGTCAGCAATTTATCAAAGGCATTGGCCAACCGTCTTGATCGGATATAGGTTTTTAGGGTTTCGTTTGTTAATGCCTTGAATATGCGCTGAAAATGCCAACGACTAATGCCAGCCTCGCGCGCGATGAGTTGTGGCGAAAGGTCAAAATTCAGATTGGCTTCGATAAAATCAATGCCTTTTTGAATTTGGGAAAGGTAATTCATGATCTTTTTCTTTCGCCACTTTCAATCAGATAAAATCAGAGTTGGCCAGATATGTAACAATTTCCTGCTGGGCAGATGCAACAATTTTATCCGCCTTATCCATATATTGGTTTAAGCCATAGGCGTTGATCGAGTGCGTTTCAATTCCCATGAAACCAAAACAGGTTTGAGCAAGAGGGGTGGCAAAATTCATGCTTTTTGTGGGTTCCTGGCTATAATCGCCCCCTGTTGTCATGAGCACTAGCGCTTTTGTGTCCTGACACAGGCCCTCATATCCACCTTCGGGTTTTATTTTAAATGTTTTGCCGTTTTGAATTACTGCGTCAAACCATGCCTTAACCACCGCTGGAATACTGAAATTATACATGGGATAGGCTAAAACAATTCTATCAAAATCTTGCAACTGATCCACCAGCTGGTCAAAATCTTGCAAAATTTTACTCTCGTCTGCATCGAGTTCCAGCCCCATGAAATTGCGTTTCAGCAAGGCGTTTAGATTATCGCCCAACAATAGAGGTGCGGGGTCATCAACAAGATCAAGATGAGTAATGTCGGCTTTGTCTCTTGTGGCATCAATAAATGTTTGCACCAGTTTTTTGGTGTTTGATTCATGACGAGGTGTGCAGCTGATCAGCAATATTTTGCTCATGTTGTTTTCCATTTAGCTTTTGTAAAAAAAACACCATAGAAAATTCTTCAACTGAACTTTTGATATTTTGTGCGCGAATTTGATGTTAGATTTTCTTCCGTTAAATCGAGTGGAATAAAATCATCATGTATTTGACGTGCGGCTTTGTGGGGCTTACCGTGCCTTGTTGAAAATTTTTAAAGCCCTGATTCATAGGACTTGTTTCTTTGGAGATGGACAAAAATAGAATGGGGAGAATTTCATGTTAAAAAAAATGACTCTGGCGATTGCCGCTGCCGCGATATGGAGCGGGGGAGCTTTCGCTCAAACCGAAGTGCCGTTTGCTTTGGACTGGAAATTTGAAGGACCGAGCGCTGCCTATTTTGCTGCCGTGGATAATGGATATTTTGCCGATGAGGGACTTTCAGTTGATATTTCTGCCGGTCAAGGTTCGCTTGATGCCATTCCAAAAGTTGCCACGGGTGCCTTTCCCATTGGTTTTGCCGATATAAATTCGCTGATTACATTTTTGGATAAAAATCCCGGCGCGCCGGTGACTGCGGTGATGATGGTTTATGACAAGCCACCGTTTGCCGTTATCGGGCGGGCTTCGCTCGGAGTAAGCAGCCCCAAAGACCTTGAGGGTAAAATTCTTGGTGCTCCACCACCCGATGGTGCATGGGCGCAATTCCCAGCTTTTGCCAGCGCTGCTGGCGTTGATGTTTCCAAAATCACAGTTGAACCGGTAGGCTTCCCCACAAGAGAGCCAATGCTGGCCGAAGGTAAGGTTGATGCCATTACCGGTTTCTCCTTTTCCAGCTATCTCAACCTGGTACGTTTGGGCATTGACGAGGACGACATAAAAGTTCTGCTGATGGCTGATTATGGATTAGAGCTTTATGGCAATGCCATTATCGTTAACACGGATTATGCGGCACAAAACCCAGAAATCATCACCGGCTTTATTCGGGCGGTTGCTAATGGCTGGAATGCTGTGATTGCTGATCCGGCAGCGGGTGCTGCCATGGTGCAAAAGCGCAATCCGGCAGCGGATGTGGCATTGGAGCAGCGTCGTTTGCAACTGGCAATTGATGCAAATGTTGTCACCGATTACACCAAAGCCAATGGCATGGGCGGCATTGATACTGATCGTATGGCGCGGGCTTTAGAGCAATTGGCGCAAAATGTTCAGTTTGAAAACCCGGTTGATCCCAGCCTTTATTTTGATAGTTCCTTCCTGCCTGATGATGGCAGTTTGATGTTGAAATAGGCCGGTTTAACAGGTCTTAAAATTTGGGGGAGGGCGGTTTATCTGCCCTTCCTTTTGTACTAGTGATTACCGGCAGTTCGGGGGGACTGATGACAATAGAAAATCAGATAGAAATAAATAACGTAACCCACGCCTATCAGACTGATGATGGTCCGTTGCCGGTTCTGAAAAACCTCAATATTTCGGTGCCGATAAACTCATTCGTTGCAGTTGTTGGCCCGTCGGGATGCGGAAAATCCACCCTTACGCGATTGATTGCCGGTCTGATGATACCCGATGAGGGAGAAGTGCGCCTGCATGGAGAGGTGATTACTTCGCCTAAATCCAGTGTAGGAATGGCTTTTCAAAATCCGGTTCTATTGGAATGGCGCTCCATATTAAAAAATGTGTTGCTGCCTTTGGAAATTGTAGCCGACAACCTGCCACAGAACCAAAAAATCGACAGGGCTATGTCTTTGCTCTCCCTGGTCGGTCTTGAGGGGTTTGAAGACAAGAGACCTTCTGAATTATCGGGGGGGATGCGTCAGCGCGCTTCGCTTTGTCGAGCGTTGGTGCATAGGCCTGAAGTGCTAATTCTTGATGAGCCGTTCGGCGCGCTGGATGCTTTTACCCGCGAAGATCTCTGGCAGATTATGCATGAATTGCGCAAGGAAGAGGCATTTACAACTTTGATGATTACCCATGATTTGCGAGAATCAGTCTTTCTTGCTGATCAGGTGGTGGTTATGTCGGGACGACCGGCAAATAGCCAGTTTGTTTTGGATGTAACTTTGGGAAATGAGCGCACGCTGGAGGATCTTTACACGGAAAAATCGGTGAAAATGTTGGCCAAACTTCGCCATGAAATTCAGATTGCCCAGGGCCGAAGTGCGAAGTCAGAGGAGAATGCATAATGGAAACGGTACGAAAAATTGCAATTCCTCTTTTTGCCATCATTATTTTCTTTATATTCTGGGAATGGCTGGTTTGGGTCAATCAATGGCCAAACTATAAAATGGCATCGCCATCTGATCTATGGCCGGCATTTTGGAAGTTTAAGGGGCTTTTTCTCTCCTATGGCTGGGATACATTATGGCGCACGGTTGCCGGATTGTTGATTGCAATAATTGTGGGCACTGGATTTGGAATGATCATGGGTCTTTCCAAACTTATGCGCGAAGCGCTTTATCCGCTGCTGGTTGGTTTTAACGCCATTCCCAAAGCCACTCTGGTGCCGGTGATTGCGCTGATGTTTGTGGGCGCTGATGATATGAACACCGTGATGATGGCGTTTTTAATCTCGTTTTTCCCCATTGCTGTTTCTGTTTCTATTGGGCTTTCAACTCTTGAGCCGGAGTATCGCGACATTCTTAAATCTCTTGGGGCCAGTCGTTTTACGATTTTTATCAAGATTGCCCTGCCCAAAACTCTACCTGAGTTTTTTGGAGCCTTAAAGGTGGCAGTAACGCTGGCATTTATTGGA
>UOEQ01000382.1_pt1 | contig 9275 bp, 8 predicted proteins | sample 1988631 | NCBI WGS metagenome assembly UOEQ01 (sample SAMEA4712195, study PRJEB27164) | hydrothermal vent metagenome | biome: marine basaltic hydrothermal vent biome; feature: marine hydrothermal vent; material: mineral | place: Pacific Ocean | collected 2011-06-14/2011-07-23 | depth 1719 m
TGCCCGTAATCATCTCCTTGATCTTTTCCGCAGCAGAGACAACGTGCTTAGAACCCGTTCCAACCTCAGATGCACTCTGTTCAACCAATTGCTTAACCTCCGAAGAAGCCTCCGCTGCTGATTGCGCAAGACGGCGAACTTCAACGGCAACCACCGCAAAGCCCTTGCCGGCCTCTCCCGCACGGGCCGCTTCCACCGAAGCATTAAGTGCAAGCAAGTTGGTCTGAAAGGCAATATCATCAATCATGCCAATAACATTGGAAATCTTGGCTGAAGACGTTGTGATCCGTTCCATAGCCTGGGTAGCAAGATCAACCGTTTCCCCGGTCATCTCAGCAGTTTTGGCCAAAGTTTTAGAGTTTACATTGGCTTCATCAGCTTTGTCGGCACTTTGCATCACGGTATTTGATAATTGCTCGACTGTGGCCGAAGTTTCTTCAACCGTTGCCGCCTGTTTGGTGGTGCGCTCACTAAGATCATTGGCCCCGGAAAGAATTTCCCCAGTGGCGGATTTCAACGCACCCGAAGTACCGTGAAGTTGGCCAACAATATTACTCAGCTGGTCAATGGTCTTATTGAACGCTAATCTAACTTCTTCGAATTCGCCTGACCACTGGCTATCAATCCGGCAATCTAAATTTCCATCAGCCAGATTTTTCAAACCATTGCTCAAGGCTTCTGTAGCCGCTTTGCGCTCAGAAATATTTGTTGCATATTTCACAACTTTCACCGGATTGCCTTCCGGGTCAAAAATTGGATTATAGCTTGCCAGAATCCAAACCATGGCATTATTTTTACCAAAGCGTTGATATTCACCGGCTTCATATTCGCCACTACCCAGTTTTTTCCAAAAATCCTTATATTCCGGACTGTTCACATAGGCAGGATCACAAAACATCGAATGATGACGGCCAACTATCTCATCCAGCGAATATCCGGTTGTAGCCAGAAAATTTTCATTGGCATCTTTAATATTACCTTCAAGATCAAATTCAATAACTGCCTGAGATTTGCCTATGGCTGAAATTTTTCCACCATTATCCGCAGCAACTATCAATTGCTGTTGTGTATCTTTTTCAAACTGTTGAATTTTCAGGCCGTTCTGGCGGAATATTTCCACAGCCTGGGCCATATCACCCAATTCATCAGCACGGTTTTTTGAGGGAACCTCCTGCTCATAATCACCACTAGCCATCTGGTGCATATAGTCAGACATTTCATTCAAAGGACGACCAAGCCTGAATGCGGTAAACCAGACAAGGAATGCCACCAGTGCCGCAACAAGTCCGATCATCACCAATGACGAAATCAGCATAAACCTCTCGACGTTTAAAACCGCCGAATGAATTTGCGCTGACTTGTCGACCACAGCCTGGTCTAAAATATTGCGCAAAGTAGCTAGCCCGGAAAACGCAGCGCTGTCGTCAATCTTGACCATGTTGTCGATCATCATCGGCATGAGACCTTGATCGGCCACGGTTTCAATAATAGCCAACCCATCCTCATATTCGCCAATTACCGCTTCAATATCGTTTAATGCCTGCTCTTCTTGTGCATTGGTACCAGAAACACGATAAGCCTCAATCGCAGACCTCGCTGCCAGAATACTGGCTTCAACACTCTGCTGAGTTGCAGGGTCCTGTCGCAAAACATAAATCTTGAACTGATGCACCATGCCGCCATACCCCAGCGCGCTGGTAAGTTTTTGCAGATCTGAGCTTCTCTCGGCCGGACCGTCGGCAAACTCATCCCAGCTGGCGCTAAGCTCCTCAACTCCTATATAATTTCGATAGGAAGATGCGGCTAGAATACCGCCGAATATTACAAGACAAACTGAAACAATTATCCCAATAGTCGAAATTTTTAACTTAAGCATTGCGAACCCCCAAATAAATGTCAGAATTTTGCTTCCGCAACGATCCCGAATCCAAATTCAATAAGTACATATACCAGTCAACTGGTTAACTGTGCGTCAATTAGTCACGCTTTTTAAAAAATTGACAAAACTCCAGTAAAAAATCTGTATTTGCACTCAAAACAACCCACAAAATCAGGCTGCTTTGATATTTTTTCCAATTGGTTTCTCAAGACCTTCCGCCAGTTTGAACACATCAACAATGCGATCCAGCTCATCCACCTGATTATCGGTCTGCTCGATCGCCGCATTGGTTTCTTCAACCAGAGCCGCATTGTGCTGGGTCATTTCATCCATCTGACGAACTGCAACATTAACCTCATCAATCGAGGATGCCTGCTCACGAGATGAAACCGCAATGCCCGACATCAATTCCGAGCTCTGCTGAATACCGGTAATCATATCCTTGATCTTTTCAGCTGCAGAAATCACATGTTTAGAACCGGTATCAACCTCAGAAGCACTTTGCTCAACCAATTGCTTGACTTCGCTTGAAGCCTCAGCTGCCGATTGCGCCAAACGGCGAACTTCAATGGCCACCACCGCAAATCCCTTACCAGCCTCTCCGGCGCGGGCCGCTTCAACAGAAGCATTCAGTGCCAGCAGATTGGTCTGAAAAGCAATGTCATCAATCATGCCAATGACATTGGATATCTTGGCCGAAGACGTTGTGATCCGCTCCATAGCCTCGGTGGCCAGAACAACGGTCTGTCCTGTTTCTTCGGCCGTATGGGCAAGAGCCTTGGAATTTGTCGAGGCCTCATCAGCCTGATCAGCACTTTGCATAACGGTATTTGAAAGCTGCTCAACAGTGGCTGAAGTTTCTTCAACCGTTGCCGCCTGCTTGGTGGTGCGTTCGCTAAGATCGTTAGCTCCGGCCAAAATTTCACCCGTGGCAGATTTAAGGGCCCCCGAAGTATCGCGCAATTGGCCAATAACGTCGGCCAATTTATCAGCAACTGCATTGGTATCATTTTTCAGTTTATCAAAAGAGCCATCATAAACCCCTTCAACCCGCTTAGTGAGATCTGTTCTGGCTAAAGCTGCCAAAACATCGCCAACTTCCTCAACACCATTTTCCACCGATTCAAGCAATGCCTTGGTTTCCGCAACACTCTCTTGAACCTTGTCATCAATGGACGACATGACATCAATTGCTTCATTAATTCCTTCGGCGCTGGTCTTATAAAGCCCCTTAAGACCACGCAGGCGAATTTTACGATAATAACGCCCATCGGAAGAGGCCCGCATGGCCAGCACCGCCTCACGAACAAAGGCGTCTGTGGTATCAGATAAGCGATTAACTGAATCAACCATTCTTTGCGCCTCACCGCCGGCATTCACTATCATTACTCGTTTATGAAAATCACCATTTGATACGGCAGTGCAAACATCAGATATCTCAATAAACATCGCGCGAATATTTGATATGGTTTTATACAATATATAACCAAGACCCAGTTCTAAAACACCTAGAAGAGTGAATAGCCAAGCCGGCAAACCCAATGAATGGGCAAGCATAAGCAACGCGGACACTGCCAGCATTGCACCTGCTAAAATTGTAGCCCTAAATAGTGAGTACGAATTCATCATAATCGACCCCTTTCTGCTCCAGAACTTTGTTTAGTAACGCAGTTGAGGCTGCCAGGCCTTCCTTACGGTTTCCATGACGCTGCTCTTCTTCCAGCAACGCTGCATACAATGGCTTAATAGCGCTCAAGGCCTCATCAAAAGGCTTGCGTCGGTTTGAATGATATCCGGTAATATTGCCATTCTCATCTCGTGAGGGTGTCACATGGGCAAAAACCCAATAATGATTGTCGTTTTTGGATTTATTGACCACATAGGCAAATATTTCATGCCCCTCAGAAATTCGTTCCCATAACAGCTTAAAAACGCTTCGGGGCATTGCTCGACTTCTAAAAATCGAATGGGGAACACCAACAAGCTCACTTTGCTCATATTCGGCAATTTCCGCACAAGTTCTATTGCAATAGGTAATCCAACCTTTTTTGTCCGTTTTGGAGACAATAAGGTCGTCCTCCTCCATTAATATTTCTTTGCCCTCTGGCTCCATGGTACACATCCCCAAAAATTAAGTAAAATCACATAGTTGAGGAGCAATAAAAGCAGTTAATACTAAATATAAAATTAACTACATATTTACGGTTCTGATATTCATGAGTATCAAACTCAAAGCGGCAAACCGGAACGCACTTTTACCGTGCGTATGCTCATGTTGGAATGAACCTGCGCAACACCGGGCAGCCGGGCAATCAATCGCCGGTGCAATCGTTCAAAATCTTTTTGATCCCGGCAAACCACCCGCAAGATATAATCTGATTGCCCTGCCATCAAATGACATTCCAACACCTCAGGAATATCAAGCACCGCTGCCTCAAACGCCGAAAAAGAATTTTCACTTTGCGAACTCAAACTAACCGCAATAAAAAACTGCATGGAAAAATCCAGCTTTTCCGCGTTCAGAACCGCTCGATAAGCCAGCACATACCCCCTTTTTTCAAGAGCCTTGAGGCGACGGTGACAGGCCGAGGCCGATAACCCCACCTTTTCCCCCAATTGCTGAACACTTTGCTGACAATCCCTTTGAATTTCCAGTAACAGCTTTCGATCTGCACCATTCAATTGCAACATTTTTGCGCCCTTCCTTAGCTTTCTCGAATTTTACCCCATTAAACTCATACAAACACTAAAGATTGCAAGAATTTTTCTCGTAACATGCATTATTATTGTCAAAACATACCTGAGGAGGCTCATATGCTAATTGGTGTTCCAACTGAAATTAAAAACCACGAATATCGTGTGGGCCTTACCCCGGAAAGCGTCAGCGAACTGATCAATCATGGTCACAAAGTTATCGTTCAAAGCGGTGCCGGAAACGGAATTGGCGCAACTGACGAACATTACACTCAAATAGGGGCAACTATTGCTGCCAATGCCGAGCAAGTTTTTGCCCAAGCTGATATGATCGTTAAGGTCAAAGAACCATTGGCAAATGAGCGCAAAATGCTGCGCCCCGGTCAAATTTTGTTCACCTATTTGCACCTTGCTCCTGATGTGCCCCAGACCAATGACCTGTTGGCCTCCGGTGCCACCTGCATTGCCTACGAAACCGTCACCGATAATTTTGGCGGCCTACCCCTGTTAAAACCCATGAGTCAGGTCGCTGGACGCATGTCCATTCAAGCCGGAGCCGGGGCGTTGGAAAAAGCCCATGGGGGTCGCGGCGTTTTGCTTGGCGGTGTTCCCGGAGTTGAACCGGGCAAAGTGCTGGTGCTTGGCGGTGGCGTAGTTGGTTTTAACGCAGCTCAGATGGCATCTGGTCTGCAGGCTGATGTAACAATTTTAGACAAAAGCCCCAATGTGCTTGAAAAATTGGACAATCACTTTGGCGCCAGTGCCAAATCCCTTTTTTCCAATCATGCAACCCTTGCCAGTCATTTGGCGCAGGCCGATCTGGTGATTGGTGCGGTTTTGATCCCCGGTGCAGCAGCGCCAAAACTTGTCAGCCGTGAAATGCTCAAAACCATGAAACCCGGCGCAGTACTCGTTGATGTGGCAATTGATCAGGGTGGCTGTTTTGAAACCTCCCACGCCACAACCCATGCTGACCCCACCTATATTGTTGATGACATTGTGCATTATTGCGTCGCCAATATGCCCGGCGCGGTGGCCAGAACATCAACCTACGCCTTGAACAATTCCACATTGCCCCACGTTATAAACCTTGCCAATAAGGGATGGAAACAGGCCCTGCTTGACGATACCCATCTAGCCAACGGGCTTAATGTCACCGATGGGCAATTGACCTGTGAGCCAGTGGCAAAAGCGCAAAATCTCGACTTCATCAGCATCGAGGAGGCACTAAAACTGCCGATTAAAAATGCTGCCTGACAAAAAAAGCCGTAATTGCGAGTGGAGTAAATTTTGCACCTCCCCGGCCAACGAGCCGGGGTCTGGTTATGCAAAATCCCCGGATCAAGTCCGGGGCGGTCCGAGCCGTGAGACAGAAAACCAAATCAATATTTCATTAGCCGGTTGCGCCTGACACCTTTGAGGCGTTAAGAAGCGCTTGAAATTTATTTGAGGTTAAATGACCGGCGCATCATGGCAAATCAAGACAATCAAAAAGAAGCTGTTACCCCTGAAGAGTTTTTCAAAAAGCGTTTCATTTCACTAATGGCGGACTTGGGAAAAAACGCCAGCAAGGATATGGAAACCATCTGGCTTATTGGTTCCCTGGCCGGCAGCATTCTTAGCGACGCAAAATCACCCTCATGGGCAAAATTTAAGTCCTCCCTTTCGGGTGAAGGATATGACCGGCTACTGACCGCCCTTAAAGCTCAGGGCAATCAGCTTTCTGAAAACGGCAATCACAAATCCGCCTACGCGGTAGAAACCATAGCCATTTCAATAATCGCACCCACCATGTCCAAAGACCCACATATTGCAACGGGTAATGGACTATTGGACAAAATGATCAGTGATGCTGTTGATCTATATCACAAAAATCCAGTTCAAAAACCAAACTGATACAACCGAACAAATGACCATCTGACAAATCGACCGGTAAGGATTAACAAATGCTCTCAGGTTTAGCCTCACTGATATTCATTCCCCTATTGGCAATATCTATGGTGCATATGGCCTGGGCTTTTGGTGCCACCTATCCGGTCAAAGATGAAAAAATGCTGGCCCGCACCGTTGCCGGGTTCAAAAATATTGAAAAAATGCCGCCCCGTATGGCCTCGTTTGCGGTTTCTTTATTAAGTTTTGCCGCCGGAATTTGGGCTCTTGCCCTGACTGATCCAAGCACTTCCCTGTTGTTGACCATCGGGGGAATATTATTGGCGCTGGTTTTTCTGGGCCGCGGAATAATTGGTTATACCAAGCGTTGGCGTGAACTGACCCCGGAGGAGCCGTTTGCCTCCCTTGATAAAAAAATCTACTCACCGCTTTTTATTTTCATCGGTACCGGATTTTTAACCCTGTCGGCCCTGCGTATTTTTTGATAATCACAAACAATGAGCAAACGCCAAAAAATCATAATAGACACAGACCCGGGCCAGGATGATGCCGTGGCCATTCTTTTGGCTTTAGCCAGCCCTGATGAGTTGGATATTTTGGGAATTGTTGCGGTTGCCGGAAATGTAGGCCTGAGGCAAAACGCCAAAAACGCCCTTAAAATCGTTGAACTTTCCGGCCTAAGCGAGGTTAAAATCTATGCCGGTTGTGATCGGCCTATCAGGCGCACCCCGGTAACAGCAGAGCATGTGCATGGCAAGACGGGGCTGGATGGCCCTGATCTTAATGAACCAAAAATCTCGCTTGAAAAACTCCACGGCGTTGATTTCATAGTACAAACTTTATTGGCTGCCACTGAAAAAGAAATCACCATTTGCGCCCTTGGCCCCCTGACCAACATTGCCATGGCCTTGATCCGCGAACCCCAAATTTCCAAAAAAATCAAAGAGATTGTTTTGATGGGCGGTGGGCATTTTGAGGGCGGCAATATTACCCCGGCCGCAGAATTTAACTTCTATGTGGACCCTGAGGCAGCGGACATTATTATGCGCTCAAACATAGCAATAACCATGGTCCCGCTGGATGTTACCCATCAGGCACTTGCAACAATTGCGCGCCTTGAAGCAATTAAAAACCTTGGCAATAAAACCGGCGCGGCAATCTTTGAGATGCTGACATTTTCAGAGCGTTTTGACCTGAAAAAATATCAATGGAACGGTGCGCCCCTGCACGATCCGTGCGTAATTGCCTATTTGCTGGAACCAGAGATTTTTGAGGGTCGCTTAATCAATGTTGAAATTGAAGTGGCCAGTGAGCTGACCCGCGGCATGAGCGTTGCCGATTATTGGGGCGTAACCGATAAAACTCCCAACGTGAATTATTTGCGCCAAATCAACGCCGACCGATATTTCTCGATTCTTACCGAGCGCTTGGTAAAACTGGCTTAGGGCTGCCCCCAATACCGCTGGCTGATATTTGCCTTTTTCCGTGCATATCTAGGATCCTGACCCTATAACTTTACAAACTCCACCTGTTGCTTGAATAGTGTGTCACTGTTCCTGAGGCAAAGGCCGGCAGCAGGGCAATATTCTTTAAAATATATCGGAAAATTCTATGCAGGTTATATCCAAAAAAGAAGTCATAGAGCGCCTTCCATATAAAGAGTTGATAGAAGCATTGCGCCATATGTTCGCTTCTGGCGCAGTTGCGCCCCTGCGGCATCACCACACAATGACCACAGAAAGCGGGCCCGATTCAACGCTGTTATTGATGCCCTCATGGTCTTCGTCATCTGGGTTTGGGGGGGTTAAACTGGTCAATGTCAATCCAAAAAACCGAGAAATTGGCTTGCCGAGCATTAGTGCATCATACCTGCTTTTCGATCAAAAAACCGGGCAGCACCTATGCCTGATGGATGCAAGTGAAATGACTGCCAGACGCACCGCCGCCGCCTCGGCGCTGGCCGCAAGCTATCTGGCCCGACCTGATAGCACCAAACTTCTGGTTGTAGGTGCGGGGAAAGTGGGTGCACAAATTCCCCACGCTTTTAGCGAGAAGTTTCAATTTGATGAGATTTCAATCTGGAATCGAAACAAGAAAAACCAGACAGAATTGGTTGATGGTCTTTCAGCCAATGGAATAAATGCAATCGGGGTGAATTCTTTAGAAGAGGCGGTAAAAGCCGCGGATATTATCTCCTGCGCGACATTAACTAACGAGCCAATTATCAAGGGGGAATGGCTTCGGCCCGGGCAACATATCGATCTGATTGGCTCGTTTACACCCAGTATGCGCGAAGTTGATGATGAGACCCTCAGGCGCAGTAAAATTTTTGTTGATACGCAGGCAGCGCTCATTGAATCTGGAGAACTAAAAATTCCTTTGCAAAGCGGTGTGATTAAGGAAGATGACATTTGTGCTTCCCTTTACGATCTTTGTGCGGCCGAAAAGAATTGGCGTACCAAATCAGACATTACATTATTTAAATCGGTGGGACATGCTATCGAGGATCTGGCCGCTGCGATGCTGATTTACCAGGGCGCATAATGTTGTTAGAGGGACTATGAGAGTTTTAATTATTGGCGGCGGCGTGATAGGCATTACAACCGCTTACTTCCTCGCAAAAGCAGGGGTGTCCGTAACTTTATTAGAGCAAAATAGCGCCGGCGGAATGGAAGCATCTGCAGGCAATGCCGGCCTTGTCTGCCCCAGTGATTCATTTGCATGGGCCTCACCATCTGCCCTTAAAATGGCCCTCAAATCTCTAATTTACCCGGACACAGGAATAAAATTTCGCCCGGGATTTGATCCGCAT
>UOEQ01000078.1_pt1 | contig 9234 bp, 4 predicted proteins | sample 1988631 | NCBI WGS metagenome assembly UOEQ01 (sample SAMEA4712195, study PRJEB27164) | hydrothermal vent metagenome | biome: marine basaltic hydrothermal vent biome; feature: marine hydrothermal vent; material: mineral | place: Pacific Ocean | collected 2011-06-14/2011-07-23 | depth 1719 m
TATGTGGGCCTTATATATGGGAGCCACATCAATGATGTAATCGGCAGCACCGGGGGCAAATGTTAGAATTCCCTGCGCCCATGCAACGAATTTAAGCATTTCCTTGCCATCCAGATGCTGGATAGAGATGAAAATTGTGCTCAACCCTAAAGCAAACTGCAACCATAGGATCAAAATAATTGCGTTGTCAGCAAAGTTTGAGGTGGCACGAACTCGTGGGTCAAAAAACCGCCGATGAACAAGCATTGTTGCTCCGATTATTCCGAAAAATCCTGCAGTGCCACCGGCAATTACAGCAGTTGTCTGTTTGGCGCTTGATGAGAGGCCAATGACTTCCCAGACCCAAAGCGGAGTTAATAACCCCACAAAATGGCCTGCGAATATGGCCAACATTCCCCCGTGGAACAGTACCGAGCCAACCATTAATTGTTTGCGGCGCAGCAATTGTGATGAGCCTGTTTTCCAGGTGTAGGGATCGCGGTCATACCTGATGATGGACCCGACAACTAAAATCACCAGAGCAATATAGGGGTATATGCCAAAGAAAAAGCTGTTTAAGAACTCGGCCATTTTAATGTTCTCCGTTGATTTGAGTTGGCTGGGCAGTGGTGCCGGAAGCACTATTTTCCGGAGGAGGGCGATTGTGCGCTCTTATCTGGGTACGAAGACGATCAGGCCCGCAAACATCTTCTCCCTTACCGGCACCAAAGGTAACGGCTTCGTCCTCCCAGATTTTATCAAGGGCATCCAGATCGTTGGGATCAGCCTCTTTTTCGGCCAAAATCTGCTCGACCAGCGCCATATCGGGCTTGGCCTCAACCATATCTTCAATGGCCAAAAATGCGTTGGCGTAGATGCTTTTGCGTTTTTGCAGCCTTTGGCGAATAGCCACCATTATGTGCAGGGTTTGCCCCAGCAGATTATTCACCTCTTCGCCTGACTGGGTGGATAGATATTCCAGAAATACGGGTATGAAATCGGGCAGCTCTTTGGCCTCAATATCAAAACCCTGTTTTTCATACATCACCGCCAGATCAACCATGGCCTGACCCCGGTCCCGGCTTTCCCCGTGCACATGTTCAAACAGGTGCAAAGAGTTGGTGCGGGTGCGATCAAACAATAATACATAGCGCTCCTGAGCGTCATAAACATCATGGGAGCAAATATCGCTTATCAGTGCGCCCGCAAAAGATTTAGTCTGCTCCGAAACAGTTTCATCGCCCTTTAGTGCTTCAAGAAGCTCTGCCTCCCCCTCAATTAATTCGTTTGAGGGGTAAGACAGAATTGCCGATAGAATTTTAAGTGTTACGGACATGGCTCTCAGCTCCTGATGAAATCGGTTGGTGTCTGGGGGGTGCTGGCTTTTTTCGCCCCGAACAGATCGGCTTCCGAGCTTCCACCCGAGCAGCCATTGCCAAATGTAAATCCACACGAACCACGAAGATCATAGGCATCTTCTCCAAGTTCACGATGACTTGTGGGGATTACAAACCGGTCTTCATAATTGGCAATCGCCATGGTGTGATACATTTCTTCGATCATCAAAGGGGTCATGCCAACCCGCTCCGCCACCGCTTCATTGATCACGCCATCAACGGTTTTTGAGCGCATGTAAGAGCGCATGGCCAGCATGCGTTCAAGCCCGTTTATTACCGGCTCATCCTTGCCTGCGGTCAAAAGATTGGACAGGTAACGAACCGGAATTCGCATGGATTTTACGTCCGGCAATTCGCCGTCCCAACCAATTTTTCCAGCTTCAGCAGCCGATTGTAGAGGTGAAAGCGGTGGCACATACCAAACCATTGGCAGGGTGCGATATTCCGGGTGCAAAGGAAAAGCAACTTTCCAATCCATGGCCATTTTATATACCGGGGATTTTTGAGCAGATTTAATCCAGTCTTCAGGAATACCCTGTTTTTTAGCTTCTGCAATTATTTCAGGATCGTTGGGATCAAGAAATAACGAAAGCTGCTCTTCATAAAGATCCTGCTCGTTTTCAGTTGACGCAGCCTCTTCAATCCGGTCCGCATCATAGAGCAGAACCCCAAGATAACGGATGCGACCAACGCAGGTTTCTGAACATACGGTTGGCTCACCCGCTTCAATGCGCGGAAAGCAGAATGTGCATTTTTCAGATTTGCCCGAAGACCAGTTGTAATAGATTTTTTTATAGGGGCAGCCTGAGACACACATGCGCCAGCCGCGACATTTTTCCTGATCCACAAGCACGATGCCATCATCTTCACGCTTATAGATGGCTCCCGATGGGCAGGCAGCAACACAGGTGGGATTAAGGCAATGCTCGCAAAGGCGGGGCAGGTACATCATGAAAGTATTTTCATACTCGCCATACATTTCCTTTTCCACACCCTCAAAATTATAGTCCTTTGATCGCGAGGAAAATTCTCCACCTAAGATTTCTTCCCAATTGGGGCCCCATTCGATTTTTTCCATACGCTCGCCGGTAATTTTAGAGCGTGGGCGGGCAGTTGGAAAAGCCTCAACTTCGCCAGCTTTTTGCAAATGCCCATAATCAAAATCAAACGGTTCGTAATAATCGTCAATTTCCGGTAGATCGGGGTTGGCAAAAATCTTGGAAAGAATCCGCCATTTTGCGCCCATTTTGGGTTGAATTTTGCCATTGGCATTGCGGATCCAGCCGCCATTCCATTTTTTCTGGTTTTCCCATTCCTTGGGAAATCCAACGCCGGGTTTTGTTTCCACATTGTTGAACCAGGCATATTCAACGCCTTCGCGATTGGTCCATACATTTTTGCAGGTGACAGAGCAGGTGTGACAACCGATACACTTGTCCAGATTTAATACCATGCCGATTTGAGCGCGGATTTTCATGATACCACCTCTTTCTTTTGTGCTAGCGGTTTTTCGAGCCAGTCAATATTTTCCATTTTGCGCACCACCACGAATTCATCGCGGTTGGAGCCCACAGTTCCGTAATAGTTGAACCCGTAGGATAGCTGGGCATAGCCGCCAATCATGTGGGTGGGTTTGGTTATGGCGCGGGTAACCGAATTGTGGATGCCCCCGCGATTGCCGGTGGTTTCAGACCCCGGTGTGTTCACGATTTTTTCCTGAGCGTGATACATGAACAAGGTGCCATCCTTTATCCTTTGGGATACCACAGCCCGTGCAGTAAGAGCACCGTTGGAATTATAGGCCTCGACCCAGTCATTATCGACAATACCGGCTTTTGCCGCATCATTTTCCGATAGCCAGACCACCGGTCCGCCCCTGTTGAGGGTAAGCATCAATAAATTATCCGAATAGGTGGAATGGATGCCCCATTTTTGGTGCGGAGTGATGAAGTTCAAGACAATCTGCTTGTTGCCATTATCCTTGGCTTCTATCTCCGGTGTGATGGATTTGGTATCAATTGGAGGACGATAAACACAAAACGCCTCACCAAATGCCCGCATCCACAAATGATCCTGATAGAGCTGTTGCCGTCCGGTCAGCGTGCGCCACGGTATCAATTCGTGCACATTGGTGTAGCAGGCATTATAACACACATGTTCGCTTTCAAGGCCCGACCATGTGGGGGAGGAGATGATCTTGCGCGGTTGCGCCACAATATCACGGAAGCGGATTTTCTCTTCTTCCTTGGGCAGCGCTAAATGGGTGTGATCAATACCGGTTGCCTTGGAAAGTGCTTTCCAGGCTTTTACCGCTACTTCCCCATTGGTTTCAGGAGCGAGCATTAACACCACCTCGGTGGCATCAATATCGCTCTCGATTTTTGGTCGGCCTTTAGAGACACCCTCTTCGGTCACGCGGCCTGAGAGATTGCCCAGCGCCTCAACTTCGTGCTCGGTGTTCCAGCCAATACCCTTGCCCCCATTACCCAATTTTTCCAGCAGGGGACCAAGGGCGGTGAATTGTTTATAAAGATTGGGATAATCGCGCTCAACCACCACCACATTGGGCATGGTTTTGCCGGGGATAGGATCGATTTCCCCTTCCTTCCAGTCTTTAACATCAAAGGGCTGGGCCATCTCGCCCGGTGTATCGTGAAGGATAGGCACCAGAACCGTATCCTGCTCAACCCCAAGAACTTCCGGAGCCACTTCTGAGAATTTTTTGGCCAGACCCTTAAAGATTTCCCAGTCGGAACGGGCCTCCCATGCCGGATCGGCAGCAGAGGAAAGGGGATGGATAAACGGATGCATATCCGAAGTGTTCAGATCATTCTTTTCATACCATGTGGCGGTCGGTAAAACGATGTCTGAATATACGCAGGTGGTGGACATTCTAAAGTCCAGAGTGACCAGCAGATCAAGCTTGCCCTCAGGCGCTTCATCATGCCATTTCACTTCTTTGGAGCGTTGTCTACCCTCTTCACCCAAGTCTTTGCCCATAACTCCGTGAGTTGTTCCCAACAGATGTTTGAGGAAATATTCATGCCCCTTGCCTGACGAGCCGAGCAGGTTTGAGCGCCAGACAAACAGATTGCGCGGCCAGTTGGCCTCATCATCCGGATCCTCACAGCTCATTTTCAGTTTGCCGGACTTAAGCTGATCAGCCACATAATCCTTGGGGTCTTTTTTCGCTTTTTTCGCCGCCGCCGCAATCTCAAGCGGGTTGGTTTTTAGCTGGGGAGCCGATGGCAGCCAGCCCATGCGCTCCGCCCGCACATTGTAATCAATCAATGTGGCGTCCCAGTCTCCATCCGGTGCGGTTGGGGAAAGGATTTCAGAAACATTGAGGGTCTCATAGCGCCATTGATCGGTATGGGCATAAAAAGCCGAGGTTGAATTCATATGCCGGGGAGGGCGCGCCCAATCCAAGCCGAATGCCAAAGGCTGCCAGCCGGTTTGCGGACGCAATTTTTCCTGACCCACATAATGGCTCCAGCCGCCACCCGACTGACCAACACATCCACACATTATCAACAGGTTCATAATCCCGCGATAATTCATATCCATGTGATACCAGTGGTTAAGGCCAGCCCCCAGAATAACCATGGAACGGCCATTGGTTTTTTCAGCATTGGTGGCAAATTCACGGGCTACGGTGATGATGCTGTCTGCCGGGACGCCGGTGATTTTTTCAGCCCATGCCGGAGTATAGGGAACATTCTCATCAAAGGAGTTGGCGACATTTTCTCCGCCCAATCCCCGGTCCAACCCATAATTGGCGGCGAAAAGATCAAACACAGTGGCAACCATTGTATCGCCGTCTGAAAGCTTGATCTGCTTGGCAGGAACCGAGCGCACCAAAATGCTTTCATGCTCGGTGCCCTCAAAATGATCATGCTCACGATTGCCAAAATATGGAAATGCCACTTCAGCAACCGCATCATGGTCCTCGTCAGCAATGAAAGAGAGTTTTAGCTTAACATCTTTGCCCTTGCCCTCTTTTTCCTCCAGATTCCATTGACCATCTTCTCCCCATCTAAAGCCGATGGAGCCTTGCGGGGTGACGATTTTGTCTGAATCACCATCAAAGGCGACGGTTTTCCATTCCGGGTTATTCTTTTCGTTGAGATCGCGGGCAAAATCCGAAGCTCTTAACAGGCGCTCAGGAATATAATGACCGTCCTTCTTAACCAGACGAACCAGCATTGGCATATCGGTATATTTGCGGCAATAATCCTCAAAATATGGTGTCTGACGGTCCAGATGATATTCGCGCAATATCACGTGTCCCATGGCCATGGCCAGCGCCGCATCGGTGCCAGCTTTTGGGTTTAGCCACATGTCAGAGAATTTTGCAGCTTCGGAATAATCCGGCGAAACCACAACGGATTTTGCACCCTTATAGCGCGCTTCCGTATAAAAGTGTGCATCCGGAGTTCTGGTCTGGGGCACGTTTGACCCCCAAAGCATCAAGAAGCCCGCATTATACCAATCCGCACTTTCCGGCACATCGGTCTGCTCTCCCCATGTCATGGGAGACGATGGGGGAAGGTCGCAATACCAGTCATAAAAACTCATGCAGACCCCGCCCATCAGCGAGAGATAACGCGACCCGGCAGCATATGAGACCATGGACATGGCGGGGATTGGCGAAAATCCAAATACCCGGTCCGGTCCATAGGTTTTGGCCGTGTAGGCGTTGGCGGAAGCGGTGATTTCGTTGACTTCGTCCCATGAGGCACGAACAAAGCCCCCATGGCCGCGAATTTTAACGTAACTATCGCGCTTTTCTTTGTTTTCAACAATCGAAGCCCATGCAGCAACCGGAGCAAGGGTCATGCGTGCCGCACGCCACAATTTTAGCAACCGTGAGCGAACAAGCGGATGTTTTACCCGATTGGCTGAATACATATACCAGGAATATGAAGCCCCCCGTGCGCAGCCCCGAGGCTCATGGTTGGGAAGATCGGGTCTGGTGCGCGGATAATCGGTCTGCTGGGTTTCCCAAGTGACAATGCCACCCTTCACATAGATTTTCCACGAGCACGAACCGGTGCAGTTGACCCCATGGGTCGAGCGCACAATTTTGTCATGCTGCCAGCGATTGCGATAGCTGTTTTCCCATTCCCGGCTTTCATTTGTTGTCACGCCGTGACCTTTGGAAAATGTGCCCACATTTTTGCGGGCCAGAAAATTCAGTCGATCCAGAAGATGGCTCATTTTGGGTCCTTAGGTTTTGTTGAGCCGGTGGGGTCATACCCACCGGTAAATGGTTGATTATTTTTCGCTTACGGGTTTTTCACATAGGCGTTGGGGCGCAGGTAAAACCACCAGTTTATGATGATGCAGATGGTGTAAAACACTGCAAATCCGTACAAGGCATATTGTGGAGTTCCAAGGCCCATCTGCTCGCCAAATACCTGGGGAATGATGAATGCTCCATAGGCGGCGATTGCCGAAGTCCAGCCCAGAACCGGCCCGGTTTGCTCTTTATTGAAAACCATGGCGATGGTTCTAAAGGTCGAGCCGTTGCCAATGCCGGTGGCAGCAAACAAGATCAGGAACAAGCCCATAAATGGCCAGAAATATTGTTCCGGGGTTTCAGAAGCATAGGCCTGTTGGATGTAGTAGGCGACGCCAAGGGCAGAGGCCACCATGATTATGGAGATAATCTGGGTGACTTTTGCGCCCCCCATTTTATCGGCCAAAATTCCCCCGATGGGGCGAATAAGTGCGCCAATAAATGGTCCCATCCATGCAAACATCAATGCAGACGGCCCGTTGGGATTGGCTATGTCATGGGTTAAAACCCCGTCCACCATTACATGCTGAAAACCAAACACCACTTTGATGGTTAAGGGTAGGGCGGCTGAAAAGCCGATAAATGAGCCAAAGGTCATTATGTAGATGATAGTCATGGCCCATGTATGCTTGTTGCCAAAGATCTTATACTGGCGGGTCAGATTTCTTCCCACTTGACCGGGGATCATTTTCAGACCCAGCACAGTAAGGGCGATAACAATTGGCAGTACCAGCCATTTGGAAACCAACCACCCGGAGGCTCCAACACTTGCCGGCAGCATTAGCCATAGTCCAAAAATGGCGGCACCAAATCCGATCAGCAACATAAAGGTAATGATGGAAAATGCGCCAATTGGGTTTGGGATATTTGGAGAAACCTGCTCATCGCGAATATTGTTCAGCCCCCACCAGCCGATGATGGCCAAGGGTATCAACAGCAACAGCCAGACAAAACCGGCATTTTGAATATAGGTTTCGGTTCCGGCCGGAATTTTTCCGATTAATGTGCCAGAGGTGGTTTGCAGGGTGCGCGATGCCCCCCCGAATAGCCCGAATGTCATCACCAGAGGAATTAATACCTGCATGGTGGTAACACCAAAATTGCCCAGCCCCGCATTCATGCCCAGCGCATATCCGAGGATTTTTTTTGGGTAAAAAAAGCTGATATTGGACATGGACGAGGCAAAATTCCCCCCGCCGATCCCTGATAAGAGTGCCAGCAACTGGAACTGCCACAGGGGAGTATCAGGGTTTTGCAGGGCCAGACCCGTTCCGATAGCGGGGATCATCAACAGGGCGGTGGTGAATACAATTGTATTTCTTCCCCCCGCGATACGAATGAAAAATGTTGAAGGGATGCGCAACGTTGCCCCGGTCAACCCGGCAATGGCGGTAAGGGTAAACAGGTCCGCCTTTTCAATGGCAAATCCCAGATTGATCATCTGCACCGTGATGATGCCCCAATAAAGCCACACGGCAAACCCGGCCAGCAGGGAAGGAATAGAAATCCAAAGATTGCGGGTGGCGATTTTTTTGCCTTTGCTTTTCCAGAACTCTTCATCGTCCGGAGTCCAGTTTCTAAGATCTTTTCCCAATGTACTTCTCCGTCATTTTTGGCCATATCAACACGACCGGATTTTTTTGCGTTGACCAGTCGGGATTTTTCTCGGCCGGGTCTTTATTCAATTAATGTTTCTATTTAGAAGGCACTGGTTCAGCCTTGTCAGAGCGCTGATGGGGCACATCTGAAAGGTGAGTATTGTCCTTGAGTTCGGGGTGAAGTTTGCGGTCCATTTTGCGAATAGCCACGTGCATCCAGATGGTGGAAACCGCAACAATGATAAACATCAGCATGAACACCACAGACCACACTTTGGTCACATCAAGCAGGATACCAAAGGAAATGGGCAGGATAAATCCGCCAAGTCCCCCTATCATTCCAACCAGTCCACCTACGGCCCCCACATTATTGGGGAAATAAACCGGGATGTGTTTATAGACCGCAGCTTTTCCAAGGCTCATTACAAAGCCAAGAATTACCGATAAGGATACAAAGCCCCAAAGTGGCATGCCGAAGCTGAAACTGATCAGGTTGGGTGTGCCATCGCTGTTTGGAATGCCGGTTACTGTATAGCTGGTTTCCGGGTAGCTCATAACGAACAACACAACTAGCGAGACGATAAAGGTCAGGTACATGACAAAGCGTGCGCCCCAGATATCAGACATCCAGCCCCCAAGTGCACGAAATACTGAGCCGGGAAGCGAATACATGCCAGCAAACACCCCGGCCATCGCCAGTGTCACACCGTAGGCACCCACATAATAACGCGGCAGGAATGAAGCAAAGGCGACAAACGCGCCAAAGACAAAGAAATAATAGGTGGCAAAGCGCCAGACCTGAATGTCCTTTAGGGGTTCAAGTTGTTTTAATGCTGAAACAGGTTTTGTTCCGGTTTTTTTCTGCTTAACCCTAACCGGGTCTTCCTTGGCAAATATAAAGAATATAACCGCCATTATTGCCAGAACTACAGCATATATGCGCGCGGTATCCTGCCAG
>UOEQ01000467.1_pt1 | contig 9123 bp, 9 predicted proteins | sample 1988631 | NCBI WGS metagenome assembly UOEQ01 (sample SAMEA4712195, study PRJEB27164) | hydrothermal vent metagenome | biome: marine basaltic hydrothermal vent biome; feature: marine hydrothermal vent; material: mineral | place: Pacific Ocean | collected 2011-06-14/2011-07-23 | depth 1719 m
ATTGTTATATTTGCCGGGTTGATGTTTATCACCGCAATCGCATTTTTGCTGCGCAATATTTTAGCATTGTTAGAGCCTGATGATGAAATCCCCAGCCATTATTCGTTTGAAAAATATGCAACCACCGATATGGGCGTAGCTGCTGCTGCACGCGATGCTTGCCGTCAGTCCCTGTCTTTGGGACGGCCGGTAAAGAGGCCTGTTGCTCAACCTAAAAGTGCGCCTGAAATCGTAGAAGATTCGCCCGGTCACGGAGTTTAACTGATATGTTATTTGGATTAACCGGCGTAGAAATTTCGCTAATTATCGTAATGATCAGCCTGTTTACCGGCATTCTTTCGGGATATCCCGTTGCTTTGGCCTTATCGGGTTCTGCACTTTTCAGCTTTGTAGTAATCGCGGTGCTTAATGCCAACGGTTTGCTATATACGATGGTTGAATTTAACGGGGTGATGGAACGGGTTCCGGTGTTTGAGGGGGGGTGGCAAAAAGCTATCCTGTCGACCCTTTCGGTCTGGTCGCAGGGGGTCTTTGCGCGGGCATTCGGCGGCAATGTGGAAACATTGCTGGCGGTTCCATTGTTTGTGTTGATGGGAATTGCGCTGGAGCGCTCAAATATTGCCGAAGACCTTTTAACAACAATGGCTAAATTGTTTGGCACATTGCCCGGCGGTCTGGCCATCGCTGTGGTTGTGGTTGGAACACTGCTGGCGGCCTCCACAGGTATTGTTGGTGCAACCGTTGTCACCATGGGCCTGATTGCATTGCCCACCATGCTCAAGCATGGATATTCAAAATCGCTCTCGACTGGTATTATTGCCACTTCGGGAACGCTGGGCCAGATAATTCCCCCTTCAATCGTTATCGTTCTACTTGGTTCGATCGTTGGAGACATGTATGCGCTTGGGCAGGAAACGAGGGCGGCAGGTCTTGGCATAACTGTTCTTGAGATGCTTGGAGAACCTGCGGTTTTATCGACGGGCACCTTGTTTAAAGCGGCGTTTATTCCCGGATTGTTTTTGGCTTCACTTTATGCCCTTTATGCATTTGGTTATGCGCTGGTTTTTCCAAAACAAGCCCCACCGGTGAAACTTGGCGAGCCTGACCCATATAATCTTCCACAATATTACAACAATAATTCATGGTTGATGGTTGGAGCGATGCTTGGACCTGTGGTGGCATTGTCCACTTTGTGGATTGTTTTAGCCTCGTATGGCCTAGTTGGTTCCAGCGTTGTCGATGAAGTGGTAACATATGCGCCGTTTTCCAACGGAGTGATGGCTGTGTTGGTGCTGGCCGGGTTTTTAATTACCCTGTCTTATGCTTTGCGACCCGGATATAGCCGCTTCCCTACAATTATGGGACTTGGGGGCATGGCGATTATTTTTGTGCTCGACGGTCTTGTTGTTGGTGGTGAAGCAACCGGCGGAATGCGCGCTGTATTCTATTTTATTCCCGGTGCCATGATTGTTTATTCTCTGCGCTGGGCAATTCCACGGTTGATGGAAGTTGAACCGGTGCGGGTGATTTCACCGCCGGTTATTTTGATTATTGCTGTGCTTGGCTCAATCCTTGGCGGGGTAACCAACCCAACCGCTGCAGCTGCGCTTGGTGCTGCCGGGGCGGTTATGCTGGCGGCTAATCGACGTTTAAAAGACGCAAAATTATCGAACAAATATGTGACATGGGCCGGCATTGCTGTGGTCGCGATGATTTTTTTGCGAGCCAATTTTGATCTTCGCATGGCCATTGATGACATTACGTTTTCTAACGGGGTGGCGATTTTTCTAACCATAGTTGCTTTCCATGTGGCTATTTTCGGTCTACTTTTTTCCTGCTGGGTATTGGTCCGAGAACGAATAATGTCGCCGATCGTCAATGAAACCACCAAGGTTACATCGATGGTTTTTGTTATATTGATCGGGTCTTTGTTTTTGTCGCTTGTTTTGCGCTCGTTCGGTGGGGAAGAATATATTCAGGAATATCTGCATTCATTTGAAGATCCGCGAACTCTGCTTATCGTTGTGATGATCGTTTTGTTTTTCCTTGGATTTGTGCTCGATTTTATCGAAATTATTTTCATTGTTATTCCGATTGTCGGGCCGGTAATTTATGCGGCTGATCCCGCATTGATGCCGCCGGTGTGGATTACCATACTTATTGCGGTGAATTTACAGACTTCGTTTATTACGCCACCCTTTGGGTTCGCGCTGTTTTATCTCAAAGGCGTCGCGCCAAAGGAAGTCAGTACGCTGGATATTTATAAAGGTATTATACCGTTTGTATTTATTCAGGTTATTGGTCTGGCTCTGTTGTGGAATTTCCCGGTAATCACTACCTTCCTGCCCGATTTATTGCCGTCAAATTAGCGGTCTAGGACGAGCAGATTGCAGAATATTATATAAAACCCCGGAGACGCTTCTCCGGGGTTTTTGTTTTGCGGGGGTTTTTGCATTTTAATGGTGGTATAGAATTTGCTGCACGGGTGATAATCAAAAAGGGCAAAATCAGATGGCAAAAGCAGTTTTAATCACAGGTTCAACAAGTGGCATAGGGCTGGTGATTGCCAAGCGATTTTTGGAAAGTGGGTATAATGTTGGCTTGAACAGTTTTGAACCTGAAGCCGAAATTAAGGCAGCCTTAAATGAAGTAAAAGAGACGGGGATCAGTCAGACCGGTTCCGGGACCGAGTCCGGCCAGACCGAGTCCGGTCAGGTGAAATATTTCCAAGCAGATCTGGCTTATAATAATGGCGTGGAACTGGTTGAAAACTTTGTAAAATCCTTCGGGCGTATTGATGTTTTAATCAATAATGCGGGAGTGCAAAAAGTCGCTCCGATTGACGAGTTTGAAACATCTGACTGGGAAAAGGTGCGTGCTGTTGGATTAGATGCAGCCTATCAAACCATCAAATCTGCCGTGCCGGTGATGAAATCCCAGCAATGGGGCCGGATAATTAATATTGCTTCTGTGCATGGGCTGGTGGCTTCGCCATTTAAATCCGCCTATGTGGCAGCCAAGCATGGCTTGCTGGGCCTGACCAAAACCGTGGCTCTGGAGGTTGCGCAATCCGGTGTTACGGTAAACGCCATTTGCCCGGGATATGTTTTAACGCCATTGGTTGAGAAACAGATTGAAGATCAGGCTAAAGTGCACGGGATTTCGCGCGATGAGGTGGTTAAAACTATTATGCTGGCTCCGCAACCCACCGGTAAATTTGTTACTCCAGCGGAGGTGGCGGAGCTGGCGCTATATCTGACTTCAGATATGGCGCGCTCCATTACCGGCACATCGATTGCAGTGGATGGGGGCTGGACGGCCAGATAGGGCAAAGATAGCGAGCAGATGTGATTGTGCTTGCCGGGTGCGCTGATGATTAAATTAATTGCGTATGGCAAAAAGTTCATTGATGTCAGGGGAATAGTTTTGTAACCATTTAGTCAGACCGTCTCGAATAAGTCGTTTCGAATTGCCCCTGATGTCTGACATGGTCTGAAAATTTACCGGAGTTTTTTAAAAATGGAATCCCTTTTATCGATTGAAAACTGGTTCACTCTTTTGATGTTGGTCCTGTTGCAGGCCGTATTGGGGTTTGACAATCTTTTATATATTTCTCTTGAATCAAAAAAAGTTGAACCGGATCGTCAGGCCTATGTGCGCAGGGTGGGGCTGATCGGCGCCATCGTATTGCGCATAATTTTGCTATTTGTGATTTTGCAGGCAATTTCCCTGTTTAAGGAACCGTTCTTTTCAATCAATGTTCCCGGTATAATTGAAGGCGAGGTAAACCTGCATGCATTCATTGTTTTGCTGGGGGGGATATTTATCCTCTACACAGCAATTCAGGAAATTTTTCACATGATTTCCATTTCCGAACATCCTGAAGGAAACCCCAAAAATCGACGCAGTGTAACCATGGCAATATTTTGGATTGTGGTTATGAATCTGGTGTTTTCCTTTGATTCAATTCTTTCGGCAATTGCGCTCACGGATGTATTCTGGGTGATGGCGACGGCGATTGTCGTTACCGGTGCGGCGATGATTTTCCTGGCTGATCATGTGGCGGATTTTCTTGACCGCAACCGCATGTATGAAGTGCTGGGGCTGTTCATTTTATTGCTGGTGGGCATATTGCTGGTATCTGATGGGGGCGCTCTGGCGGGGTTAAAACTATTCGGAAACGATGTTTTGCCGATGGCCAAGTCAACATTCTACTTTGTTTTGTTTGTCATGGTGGCCGTTGATCTGGTGCAGGGGCGTTATCAGAAAAAGCTGATGCGTCAAAGAGCCAGAATCGAAAAAATGGTTGTTGAACAGGCGGCAATAAAAGCCTCTGAAGAAAGCGCAGGTGCGGATGATAAACCCGACATTGTTGCCGAGACAAAGGGAGCGCAGGTTTAAGTAAGGCCTCCTGTCCACCTTCTGCAAAAAATTAATTTTGGCGCAGCATCTGTCCCAGTTTCTTTTGCAAGAAGAGGCGGGTGGTATCCTCGTCGCTGAGATCTATGGCCCTGATATAGGTAATTTCTGCCGCATCAATTTTACCCAATCGGTGCAGCAGGTCAGCTTTAGCAGCAAAAAACGGCTGGTAATTTTGCAGCTTTTCTTCCAGCGCGTTCATTTGACCCAGCGCGATGTCAGGGCTTTGAAAATAGGAATTTGCCACAATTCTGTTTAGGGCGATAACCGGGTTGGGCAAAAACCTATACAGCTCATCATAAAGCCCGACGATTTCTTTCCAGTCAGTGGATTTATGGGATTTGGCCTGAGCGTGGATAGCGCTTATGGCGGCCTGAATCTGATAGGGGCCGGGTGTTTTTCTGTTTAAGGCCGTATGCAGAAAATCTAATCCTGAGGCAATTTTATTGCTGTCCCAAATATTTCGATCCTGATCCTTTAGGGCAATCATTTCTTCAGCGTTGTCAAAGCGGGCCAGACGGCGAGAATCATGCAGCAGCATCAACGCCAAAAGCCCTTCAATCTCTGGATTGCCCGGCATTAATTTTAGCAGGATTTTGTTCAACCTTATGGCTTCGTCGCTTAGGTTTATTCGCAATTGCGCCGGGCCATGGGTGGAAAAATATCCGGCGTTAAATATCAGATATAATACTTCTAACACGGTATGAAGGCGTTCGGGAATTTGCTCCCCCTCTGGAATTGAATAGGGAATGTTTGCCTGCTTTATCTTTTTTTTGGCCCTGACCAGGCGCTGGGCCATGGTGTTCTCAGCGTCCAAAAAGGCGCGGGCAATTTCTGCGGTGCTTAATCCTCCCAAGGTTCTAAGGGTAAGGGCTGTTCTGGATTTTGCATCGATTGCCGGGTGGCAACAGGTAAAAATTAAGCGCAACCTTTCGTCTTTTATTGCTGGAGCTTTATCTAAGGCGGCCTCAGTTGCGTCCAGTTTTATCAGTTCGGACAGATCATGGCTCATGGAAATTTGTGAGGCAATCTGATCGCTTTTGGAATTGAAGTTGGTGGCGCGTCGTATGCGATCAATGGCTTTGCGTCTCGCAGTCTGTAAAAGCCAGGCAGTAGGGGAGCGGGGCAGGCCGTTGCGCTGCCAGTGAATGAGCGCACTTTCGATTGCATCCTGCAGGGCATCTTCTGCCAGCTGAAAATCTTTGATCTGGCCAATAAGAGCGGCCAGCAATTTGCCCCACTGCTCGCGCACCAGTTTTTCAACCGCTTTGGCGGTTTGGTGCGCGAGGTCTTGTTGCGTGTTAGAAAATTGTGACAAGTAATTACCCAAGTTTTGAGAGGTCCATAATCGGGCGAATTTCAATGGTGCCGGTTTTGGCTGCCGGGATCAGGGAAGCATATTTGATTGCCTGATCAATATTGTCACATTCAAAAACATAAAAGCCGCCCAATTGCTCTTTGGTTTCGGCAAACGGGCCGTCCATGGTTTCTGTTTTGCCATTGCGTACTTTAATGGAAGTGGCGGCATTGGTTGGTTGCAAGGCTTCACCCGCAACAAAAACCTTATCCTTTTCAAAAATTTCGCCGGCGGCTTGATAAGCTGCCATCATTTCGGTGAATTCTGGAGTTCCGGGGTTGGGGCCTGAGCCTTCATTGTCATATAAAAGTGCTAGATATTTCATGTTGGGTATTCCTTTGTTTGGATTTAAATGCCTTTAATTTCAGGCTTGCATAATTATGACGAACGGCAAAAGGGGTTTTTTACATAGGTGAGGAGTTTTTTATCGGTTTGAAGCATCATTGATCAAAGGCTATGGTTCCACAGGCATCGGTTGAAATTGCTTCAAATCTGTTTAAGCTGAGTATTATTCAAGAAGAGGCACATTTAATTATAACAAATATGGGAATTTCCTGATGAGTGACAGATATCTAAAATATGTGGATGGGGTAAAAAAATATGCGTCAGATGCCAGCGATGAAGCGGTAAGAAAAATTGTTGCCTATTGCGGCATTGCGTTGCAAAGCAAAGACGCTTCTCTAGTTTCCTGCTCGGATCCGGATGAACTGGCGCGGGTTCGCAAGGGCTGGTGCACCAAAAAACTTGGTCTTTCGGCTGAAGATGCAGACGCGGCGATTGCCAAAACCTGTGAGCAGATGAAAGGCGACCGTCAGAAAAGTCGGGTTGCATTTTATTATCTGGTGGCTCAAAATTCAGGTACGCTTGACAAGGTAGCTTGATTAATTCCATTAGTTGACAATCAAGCCACGGGTGCCTTTATCGGGCGTCCGTGGTTTTTATTTGCAATTATTGATGTATAAAATCCGCCAATGCAATTTCAGGCGAGTAAAAAAAATGCAAAATATTGAACATATAAAAACAGCGGCGGCCAAAGTCCGGGTTATTCCCGTCATGGTTCTTGATGACATATCATGTGCTCAGCCCTTGGCCGAAGCGCTTGTTGCAGGTGGATTGAATGTACTCGAAGTAACCCTGCGCACCGCCAATGCGCTTGAGATCATCAAGGAAATGGTAAAGGTTAAAGGGGCGATTGTTGGCTCCGGCACCGTGCTAAATCTAAATCAAATGCGCCAGAGTGAAGACATGGGCTGTCAGTTTATGGTTTCCCCCGGCGCGCCGATAAAACTTTTGGAACAAGCGCAGGAAGTTTCAATTCCCCTATTGCCGGGGGTCGGATCGGCAACCGAAGCTATGGTGGCGGCTGAAATGGGCTATTCGTTCTTAAAGCTGTTTCCAGCCGAGGCAATTGGTGGCTATGATTTGATAAAATCGTTGGCTTCACCATTTGCTGATTTGAGCTTTTGCCCCACCGGTGGAATAAATGTAAAAACTGCGCAAAAATATTTGAGCCTGTCCAATGTGACCTGCGTTGGCGGCTCATGGGTTACGCCTAGTACTTTGGTTGAGAATAAGGATTTCAAAGCAATTGAAAATTTGGCAAAAGCTGCAAATTCTCTTAACTCTTAGTTTTGTTGCGCTTGCGTTTGGAGTTGTTCCAGCGCTGGCCTGCGCCAGAACAGAGCAGTTAAATATTTTTGTTGCCGCCAGTCTTGTTGATGTCATGGGGGAGATTGGTGATGAATTTGGCGCTCAAATCAATTGCGTGGATATCAGAATAATTCCGGGCGCTTCTTCTGTTCTATCCCGTCAAATAAATAGTGGCGCTCCAGCGGATATTTTTATCTCGGCGGATCGGTTTAATGGGGATCTGGTGGGGGATGAATTTGATATTCTTCCTGCGGCAATGTTTGGCAACAGGCTGGTTATTATCGCTTCTGAAAATTTTAATGGTAATTTTGAAATTGAGCAATTGGCCGATTTTCTTGATACGGGAAATTCTGGTGCAGGTAGATTGGCTATTGGCGATCCGGCCCATGTTCCGGCGGGAATTTATGCAAAAGAGGCTTTGCAGGCGGCGGGTGTTTGGGAACTGGTGAAAGATCGTTTGGCCCCTGCTGGTGATGTCAGGGCGGCGGTGGCGTTCGTTGTGAATGGAGCGGCTCCGTTTGGCATTGTTTATTTGTCTGATGCCGGGTTTGAGGGCATCAAGATTGTCAGCGAAATCAATGATGTTCTGCATGAGCCGATTAAATATTGGGGGCTGTTGCTGAATGATGAAAACAACTCAGCGGCTGCGTTTTTTAATTTCATTGGCAGCAAATTTGCTCAAAATGTGTTTATTGAAGCCGGGTTTACTCCTATAATCAGCGACTGATATTAATCAGGACTGATACTTTTAGAATTTCAACTTTCAATTTCAATGGTGGGCAATGACAGATTTTGGTGAAATTGCGCTTTTATCCCTTAAAGTTGCCGGGGTTGGCGTTGCGTTTGCTTTGCCAATAGCGTTTTTTTTGGCCTATATCCTGGCGCGGTGGCGTTTTGCCGGGCGTACATTGCTTAGCGCGCTAGTGATGATGCCATTGGTTATGCCGCCGGTGGTTACCGGTCTGGTTTTGTTGGAACTGTTTGGACCACGCGGATATATCGGTGGGTTTTTAAGTAATTTTGGCATTGAATTTGGGTTCAGGTGGACCGGAGCAGCGCTGGCTGCGGGGCTGGTGGCCTTGCCTTTGATCGTTAGGCCCATGCGGTTGGCTCTGGAGGCGGTGGACCCCAAATTGCACGAGGCGATGGCAGTTGCCGGGCTTGGGCCTTGGCGCAGATTATGGGTGATTGATCTGCCATTGGCGCTACCGGGGATCATAGCGGGACTGGTATTGGGTTTTGCTAAAGGGTTGGGGGAATTTGGCGCCACCATTACTTTTGTGGCTTCAATTCCGGGGGAAACAAGAACTCTTTCATTAGCCATATATTCGGCGCTGCAAAGTCCCAATACCGAACAGTTGGTTTTTGCTCTTAGCGCGATTTCTATTGGTATTTCTTTGGTGGCAGTATTCGCTTCAGAAATAATGGTGGAGAAAATAGGCAAAAAACTCGGGCATAGGCGGATAGGTTTTGCTTGAGGTAAAAATAAAATCAAAGCGGGGCGATTTTGCAATTGAGGCGGATTTTGACGCTTTAAACGGAGTAACCGCGCTTATTGGCCCCTCAGGGGCGGGAAAATCTTCGTTCTTGCGGCTGATTGCCGGGTTGGATCGGCCAACATCGGGAGTTTTGAAATTCGGGCAAACTGTTTGGTTTGATAAAAAAAACAAAATCAATATCCCGACCCATAAACGCCG
>UOEQ01000272.1_pt1 | contig 9070 bp, 4 predicted proteins | sample 1988631 | NCBI WGS metagenome assembly UOEQ01 (sample SAMEA4712195, study PRJEB27164) | hydrothermal vent metagenome | biome: marine basaltic hydrothermal vent biome; feature: marine hydrothermal vent; material: mineral | place: Pacific Ocean | collected 2011-06-14/2011-07-23 | depth 1719 m
GTGATGTTGGGGTTCTTCTCAAGGATGGAGGCAATAAGATCCTGACGCATATCCAGAGCAGAATCCATTTCATTGTTCACCAGACGCTGGGCAACCGTGTCCATATTCTGACCAATGGTGCCGCCAAGATTGGCAATAACAACCCGTTTGACATCGGGAACTTCGCTCAGGCCAGCTTCAATTGCCCACCAGCTTTCACGCAAGTTATAGATTTTTTGGTTTTGGTTCCACGCCACAAGGTCATAAGGACCGGTATGGGGCAGATCAACACCACCTGCATATTCATTTACGTTGTCAATTCCATCAAATCCGTGGGCAGGCACAATTGGCATACCCGTATCAAATTTAAGGGTCAGCACGTCAAACTTAAACCGAGGTGCGGGAACCTTAAAGTTCACGTCGACGGTGAGATCATCAACGGCAATTACTGAATCAACAAAAGTGTTGAACGTCTTGTTAAAGCGTAGCAAATCATTGTTCATCTGGCCTTCCATGGTAAATACCACGTCTTTGGAAGTAACCTGAACACCATCGCTCCATTTGGCCATGGGGTTTAGTTTGATGCGCAGCGAAGTATAGTCATCGCTGGTATATTCAATACTCTCAGCCAGCCATGGAATATCTTTATCGGTAAAAATGCCATAAAACATCAGACCTTCCCACATCAAAGAATTACCCTCTGAACTGGAATATCCCGGCACTGCCCACGGATTGGTTACGCCGACCGGTGAAGAAACACTCCAGCCCAGTACCAGCGTATTTTCGCGACCCACATCCTCTAGGGGTGTATCAGGTGTAATCTCAACCGCTGCCGTTGATTGAGCAAAAGCGGCAGAAGGAGTAAATGAAATTGCAACGCCGATAATAGCGGCAGCTACAATTTTAAAGTTAAAGTTAGCCATATAAAGGTCCTCCCTTTTAGGTTTAGTTTTTAAGATTGAAAGACCCGCAAGTGAGATTTAGCTACAATATGTGATCGGCTCACAATATTGGATTTTTTGCATTTTCTCAATCAAAGGCCATTTACGGTCTTGGTAAATTTGGTCTTGGTAATTGTAGTTTTTGCAATGATGGTTTTGACACCAAACACCGCCTTTATAATTTTGGGATCACCACTGTTCTTCATATCAGTTGATGAGTGCGCTCCCCATATGCCTCCCTATTTACGCAATTGCCTTCCCGAGGGAAAATTTTTAAGCAATCAAGAGAAGGGAAATGAAGCATGTCCCACAACTCTTATTTGCCTTATTTTTATATTGTTATGTGATTAAGCTATATATGCTGCACCACCACTCAGTCAACCGGTAGTATCAAAATTGAAATTTTGGGGTTTTTTGATAAATTAATTCAAGCAGAACAAAAAAATACACTGAATTTTCAATGGTTAAGGCTGCATACCGAAGAACTTATTACTATCAGTAATCGCATATTTCTTGCAAACCAATCAGACCAAACAAAAAAAATTGAACACTATTTTACATTTTTCAGATGATTAAAAACGGAAAACCGGCTGATTGTCACGAACCTGTTGGCTAGGTTTCGTTGGTTTTTATCACCTTCAAAACTGATGAAAACACCAACAATTAAGAGCGTTCAAAAAATTTCTTTCGCTAAAATCCGCGATAAGTTAAACTTTAAAGATGAAAAACTGCATCAGAACAGCTCTCATATACAAAGACACCCCCTTAAAACTTCACATTGGCAACGGCTCAAACTTCAACTATTCCATTTCAGGATGGCACAAAAAAAACCTGTTGATGCCGGGCTTGATGATTTTTTTGACCATAATCTTCTCTTCCCTTTTTCTCACGCCAGCAAATGCCAACCCAACCGGGGAATTGCGCATTCTAACTTCTATGCCGCGAACTTTTTTTGAGCCATTTGCTCAGGCGTTTGAAGATTTATACCCTGAAGTTTCGGTGGTTGTTCTGAACAAAAATACCAATGCGGCGGTGGCTGAAATCGTTCGCGGCAATCCACGCTCATTCGATGTGTTTTGGGCCTCGTCTTCTGAAGCGTTTGCAGTGTTAAATTCTCAAGGGGCTTTTTTGGAATATGGGGACGAGCTGAAAACCCGACTGCCGGGGCAAAGCAACCTGGCGGCATTTTTTCCGTTTGCCCTGTCCTCAATCGGCTGGACACAAAACCAGGCATCGTCCCTGCCCCGCCCTTATCAATGGGAGGACTTGCTAAACCCCATATATGCGGAAAAAATTGGCATGGCGGCCCCTTCGCGCTCCGGCTCCACCCACATGTTTGTCGAGCGGTTTTTGCAGGTTCGAGGCTGGGAAGAGGGCTGGGCGTATCTTTTGGAATTATCGGGCAACCTTTCCACCATCACCTCGCGAAGTTTTGGAGTGATCGACGGGGTTATCAAGCAAAGGTTTGATATTGGCATCACCCTTGATTTTTTAGCGCAATCGCGGCGGGAAAACGGGCTTTTATTCAGCTATGGCCGCCCCTTAATGGTAATGCCGGCCCAGATTGGCTTGTTAAACGGGGGAAATTCCAGCGAAACCGCAGCCAGATTTGTTGAAATGGTACTTTCAAATCAAGGGCAGAACCTGTTGCTGATACCTCAGATATCAAGGGTACCGATTATTGAAGAATTGCGGGATGCTTCCCCTGAAATATCAGGCAAAATAAACAATGCCCTGCAACTAAGCTGGCAGCCCTATAATGCGCTGTTGGCCCGAGACAGGTATTGGTCGGTCAATGCGATATTTGATGAATTTATAACTTTTCAATTGCCAAAAAGAAAATCCCTATGGCAACGGGTGCGCGAACTCGAGGCAAAAAACGGCGCTGAATATGCCTTGCAGATTGCAGAGATAAAAAGGCTCTTGGTGCAAATGCCAATCAACGAAGCGGCCGCTCAAGACCCGATGTTAAACGATGATCTGACCAGAATAACCGCCCTTGCCGCACCAACAGACTTTCAGCGCGTAATACTTACAGAATGGACAAAGCAGGCCAGTGAGCTTTTAGAGCAGGCCGATGAAATATTGTCACTTTTAGAAAATGGCAGTAATAACGGCCAATGATTGCACAATTTTTTAACGAGCGGTTGCCATCGGTATGGACGCGATTATTTGTCGCCGTTTTTGCCATCGTTGCCATAGTCTGGGTAGTTTTGGGGGTGGCGATTGTTTTTTTCAATCAGGTCAGCCGTGATTATGCGGAATTGGCCAATGTGCATATTCCACGAATTGCACTGGCTAGTGAGCTGGCTGAAAATTCGGCCCGGCTGGCGCGGATCACCACCGCAATTGTGGGACAGCAGGGAAGCGGTGGCGAAGAAAAAATAAAAGCCGATCTTGAAGAGGTGATTATTGCCATTACCCAACAGATTGAAAGAACCGGCCTTGTTGCCCCTCAAAACAGCGAGGGAGAAGTACGTTTTGGCGGTCCAACCCAGGAAGGGTTTGGGGAACTATTGCGCAATGTGCTTGGCGGGCTTGAAAAGCGCCAAGAACTCACCAGCCGAATTGCCAATGAAATGGGGGGACTGAGATGGCTCAACGTGGATATTCAGGATGAAGTTGATCCATTGCTCAATGATTTTGCCTTTAACCTGACGGTTGCCACCGATGCCATGGCCCGCAGCGCCGACCCGGATTTTCGCGCTCAACTTGGGGAAAGGTTAGGGCTTGAGAGGGCCGCTCGCGATGCCATCAGACAGGTGGGCGGAGAAGCTGCAAATCTGCTGACATTAATGCTACAAAGCTCCGTCGCCGCTGACATGGGGCAATTGAACCAGTTCAAAAATCTGGCAGATGATAATTTAACCCGCCTGAACCTGACCAGTGAAAACCTGCCCGAGGGGGCAGAGTTTTTGACGTTAAAACAATCTGTGCTGGCCCTGACGGAACTGGCGCAAGACCCGCAAAATGTATTCCAGTTGCGTACACAATGGTTGCAAACCCAGACAGGCCTTCTGGAAATGCTAAATCTGGTGCAGGAAAATCTGGAGGGGTTGCAAAGCACACTGGCGGGCATCGGGGCTGAACAAAGAGCGACTGTTCTGGCGGTCACCGGGGCTTCTGCGGGGCGGGCAAATCTGGCGGTGTGGTGGCTGGTTGGCCTTACCTTTTTGGCTGGTATCGTTGGCGCTATTGCACTGTTTGGTTATGTAAGACGCGGAATAGTGCTGCCCCTTGGCGATATGTCCTCTGCCATGCTGGCGATTGCCGATGGAAAACAAGTCACCTCCCTGCCCCAGATCGGTGAGGATGAAATCGGGCAGATGTCGCGGGCCGTCGGAGTTTTTCAAAAATCAGCTCAAGCAAGAGATAGTGCCTTAAAACAACTAAATACCGAAGTTGGCGAGCGGCGACGCGCCGTGGAAGATTTAAAACGAACTCAGGCAGAACTGGTGCAGGCGGGAAAGCTGGCAGCCCTTGGCCAGCTTTCTTCGGGCATCAGCCATGAGTTAAACCAGCCCTTGGCGGCAATGAAGCACAGAATTCACCTATTGCGGACCGGTGTGGCGGAAAAATCGGACGAAAAAGTACAAAGGCAAATCGAGCGCATGGACGGTCTGGTGGCGCGGATGGAGGCGACGATTACCCATCTGAAGCGATTTGCCAGACGGTCAGAATATAAATCTGAAAATATCAAACTCGGCTCGATTATTGATCAAAGCGTATTATTGCTCAAGGGACGAATTGACGGTCCTGGAATAGATTTCAAAGTAGATAAAAATATCTGTGATGTTTTGGTGCAGGGAGACCAGATTTTGATTGAGCAGGTAGTGGTAAATCTATTTTCAAACTCGCTGGATGCCATTGCGCAAACCAAAAATGGCGGCAGCATTCATCTTAGTGGAAAAGAAAGCGGCAAGGACTTTACGCTGATAGTGGCCGACAACGGAATTGGTCTTGGCGATATGAAACCGGAAACCGCGTTTGAGCCGTTTGTAACATCAAAGGAAGTTGGTGACGGGCTGGGCCTTGGATTGTCAATTTCCTACAATATCGTAAAAGGTATGGGGGGCGACCTTGCTTTGGAAGTAAACCATCCCAAAGGAACAAAGGCACTTCTCTCATTACCAGTTGGAGAAAATAATGACTGAACAAGCCATGGTTTATGTGGTCGATGATGACAAAGACCTGCGCGAGGCTATTCTGGATACTCTTGAGGACGAAAAAATCGCCGCCCGGGGATTTGCTGCCGCCTCTGAAGCGATTAAAGTTTTGGACCCTGAATGGGGCGGCATCATTGTCTCCGACATTAGAATGCCGGGACTGTCAGGAATAGAGTTTCTTAAAGTTGTCAAAAAATCCGCCCCTGAGGTCCCCTTTATTCTGATTACCGGACATGGAGATGTGGCAACCGCCATCAGCGCCATGAAAGCTGGAGCCTATGATTTTTTGGAGAAACCGGCCAGACCACAATATCTTGTGGAAGTGGTGCGCCGGGCACTCAACATGCGCCGGTTGCAATTAGAAAACTCAAAATTACGCCAGATGATAGCCAGCGGAGGCAGCTTAAATTCCCGAATAATCGGGCGTTCAACTTCCATTAAAAACTGTCGCCGAGATATTTTAGCCATCGCCCCCTTAAACGTCGATGTGCTTATTCAGGGAGAGACCGGCACCGGCAAATGCCTTGCAGCCCGCTGTATTCATGACCTCTCACCGCGCGCCGATCAGGAATTCACCCGCATTAACTGCGTGTCAGTCACTGCAAAAAACATCGAAAAAATATTAGCGGGCGGCGATGATAAATCACCCAAAACAAATGGGGGGACCCTGTTTTTTGATGAGTTGAACTCTCTTGATGAAACAGCGCAGGTCAAAATGATGCGCTATCTTGAAGATGGAAAAAACGATAAAAACAAGCCTCGCATTATTGCGGGAATTGAAAGCGAGCCTAAAGACCTGATAGAAAACGGCAAGCTAAGGGCTGACCTTTATTACCTGATCAATGTTGCAAATATTTCTCTGCCAAACCTGAAAAACCGGGGCAAAGATATTTTCACCCTGCTGGATTATTTCATTTCAGAGGCAGCCTCGCGCCATAATCTAAAAATTCCCGATGTTAAAATTGAATATCTATCCATGCTGAAAAAATATTCATGGCCGGGCAATGTTCGTGAATTGCGCAATGTGGCTGAAAAGCTGGTCATCGGGCTTGAGGTAGTTCTTGGTGAGCAAAGCTCAAGTGAAAACCTGCTCAGCAATGGCTATGACGCAGCACTACAAAAATTTGAATTTAATCTGCTCCGGGAAGCATTGTTGCAAGCGGGGGGACGCAAAGGGGAAGCTGCTAACCTGCTTGGAATTCCACGAAAACGCTTTTATCTACGCTTGAAACATCATGGATTGAACCAGTAATAATATAAAGTGGGTCATAAACGACCCGATTCACCGGTCAACCCTGACACATTTCGAACGGGGAATACTCAATTGTTTCAAAGTGTTGACTAGCTACACTCGCTAGTTACATTCCGCCCGTCAGAGCAAGTTATGTTGAAGTCTGGCACCAAAGGGAGGAATTCTATGAAAAACTATCTGCGTGGCTCTATTGCCGCAATCGCACTGATGGCTTCTTCAGCCGCAGTGTATTCTCAGGAAACTATTGTCGTTGTGACTTCGTTTCCCAATTCTATGACCGGACCAATCGAGGCTGCATTTGAAGCTGCCAATCCGGCCTATGATCTGGAAATATTGAACAAAAAAACATCTGCCGGAGTGAAGTATATTCAGGAACTGGCCGGTGCAAATACCGCCGACATTTTTTGGGCTTCGGCACCCGATGCATTTGAAGTTCTTAAGGGCGACGATTTGCTGGCTGAAGCAAATGTAAAGTCAGAAGGTATTCCAGATATTATTGGCTCATTCCCCATGAATGATCCGGATGGAAAATATCTTGGTTTTGCTGCTGCCGGCTATGGCATCATGTGGAACGAGCGCTATCTGGCCGCCAATGGTCTTGAGCCAGCTCGCGAATGGGCTGACCTGAAAGACCCATCTTATTTCGGGCATGTGGGCATGTCTGCCCCTTCACGCTCCGGCACAACTCACCTGACCGTTGAAACGGTTTTGCAGGGCGAAGGCTGGGATGCTGGCTGGGCCGAATGGAAATGGATTGCCGGCAATTTCTCAACCGTCACCGAGCGCAGTTTTGGCGTTCCTGATGGGGTTAACACCGGCAATTTTGGCCTTGGTATCGTAATTGACTTTTTTGGATTTTCTTCAAAAGCATCCGGCTTCCCGGTTGATTTTGCCTATCCATCAGTAACAGCACTGGTTCCGGCCAATATTGCCCTAGTTCAGGATGCACCAAATCCTGATGGCGCAATTGCCTTTATTGAATATCTTTTGACCCCTGAGGGCCAGGAAGTATTGCTCGATCCGGCCATTATGCGTTTGCCGATCAATCCTGCAACCTATGCAAATGCCCCTGAAGGCTTCCCCAATCCGTTTGAGGACAGCTCGATTGGTGCTGCGGTCAATTTTGATGTGGCCAAATCCGGCGCCCGCTATAATCTGGTCAACTCGATGTTTGACGTGATGATCACCTATCGTTTGAACGATCTTCGCGATGCGGTGCGAGCTGTGCAACTGGCTGAAATCAAGCATGCTGATGGCTCAAATGCTGAGGCGATGGCTTTGATTGCTGAAGCTCGGGCTTTGATCGAAGAAAATCCGATTGATGAAGCAAAAAGTCTTGATCCGGCATTTGCTGCGATCTTTACCAAACGGCGCAAGGCTGAAACTGACGAAATTGAAGAACGTCAGGCTGAAGTTGAGCAGCGCTGGGATACGATGGTTGTTGAAAACTATCGTAAAGCTCAGGAGCTGGCCGAACAGGCAGCGGCGCTTTAATCGCAACTGCGAAGTAGTGCCAAATTTGGGGGCGGCTTGTCTGCCCCCAATATTTAAAAATTTCTTGCATCAGATTGTTCATTAAGCAGTTATTCACCGAGCAAATCGTTCGATAAGAGTGTCTGTTGGAGAATGTCTGTTCGCTGAAAAATTTGATGGTCACCCCCTTAATCTTTGGACAGGTTCAATGAAAAACACGCCCTCTCAACCGGCGAAAAGCAAATCGCTTGCCGACAGGTTGCCATCATTTTTATTCCCCAGATTTAGCGGAATGGCGCTGGTTGCCATTATGATCGCTGTATTATTGACGGGTCTGTTGATTGTTCCGGTATTGCAGGTTGTTTATGTGGCCTTTCTTGACCCAAATTCCGGGGCGCTAACCCTTAATAATTTTAGGGATTTCTTCGGCTCATCCCTGTTCAGGGAGAGTTTTTGGAACTCTTTTTACGTCTCTGCGATGTCGGTGATTTTTGCCACGATGATTGCCCTGCCCCTGGCCTATATCACCACACGGTTTAATTTTAGCGGTTCTGTTATCATTCAAAGCCTTGGGTTTATTCCCCTGATTATGCCCCCGTTTGTCGGGGCGGTTGCCATGCAGTTGATATTTGGACGCAATGGCACGGTGAACCTGTTGCTCAGAGATAATTTTGGCATCACATTGCCATTCATGGATGGGTTGAACGGGGTTATTCTGGTGCAAAGCATCCACTATTTTCCTTTTATTCTAATCAATCTATCCACCGCCTTGCGCAATATTGATCGCTCTATGGAAGAGGCAGCGCAAAATCTTGGCTCCAGCGGTATGCGCTTATTCCGCCGTATTGTTTTTCCCCTCGCGGCTCCCGGATATATTGCCGGTGCGGTTTTGGTTTTTATCAAGGTATTTGACGATCTTGGCACCCCCCTGCTGCTCAACGTCAACAATATGCTGGCCCCGCAAGCGTTTTTACGCATTACCTCAATCGGCATCAGCGACCCAATGGGTTATGTGATTTCGTTCATTCTGGTGGCGTTTTCAATTTTCTCCCTTTGGGTATCGTTTTTATTCATGCGCGGAAAAGACTATTCAACCGTGCAAAAAGGCGGCGGTGGATTGGCCAAACGCGACCTGTCCACAGGTGAAAAATGGCTGGCCTATGGCGCAGTTACGCTGATCCTGATATTTGTGCTTTCTCCCCATATCGGGCTGCTATTGTTGGCTTTTGGCACCATTTGGTCATTTGCCCCCCTGCCCG
>UOEQ01000567.1_pt1 | contig 9066 bp, 7 predicted proteins | sample 1988631 | NCBI WGS metagenome assembly UOEQ01 (sample SAMEA4712195, study PRJEB27164) | hydrothermal vent metagenome | biome: marine basaltic hydrothermal vent biome; feature: marine hydrothermal vent; material: mineral | place: Pacific Ocean | collected 2011-06-14/2011-07-23 | depth 1719 m
CCAGAATGTGCTTGCCATCATTATCACGCACATGGGCATGAAGCCCCATTGCCCCGGCCTTAAAACAGGTTTCGGCACTGGCAACAATTTCATCAATACTCAGGGGCAATGACGGATGATCGCGCTTTAATTTTCTGGCCCCATTAGGAGCAACAAAAATCTGTGGTTGATGCTGCTTGGAATTCATATTCTTGCTGCTTGTTTCATAACCACTTTTTACGAAAAACCAATTTGTGACAAAGAAACATCAACGGCTTCTCCCAACCGTTCCACCAGCATATCAACTTCGTTTGGAGTGATAATATAGGGGGGGGCCAACAACACATGGTCGCCGGTTTTACCATCAATAGTGCCGCCAAACGGATAACACATCAGCCCCAAATCCATGGCGTTTTTTTTGATTTTTTTATTTAAACCAAGGGATGGATCAAAAGCGGATTTGTTTTTTTTGTCCACCACCAATTCCAGCCCATAAAACAGGCCCCGCCCCCTGATATTGCCCACAAAGGGATTGCTCTCAAACCGGAAATTAAGGGTTCTTTCCAACAAATCACCCATCTGAATCACATTGCTCAACAGGTCATTATCATCAATTTCTTTTAACACCGCCAGCGCAGTTGCCGCCGCTACCGGATGGCCCATATAGGTATGCCCGTGCTGAAAAAATCCTGAACCTGAAGCAATGCCATCATATATTTCACCAGAGCATAACATGGCGCCAATGGGTTGAATTCCGGCCCCCAATCCCTTGGCCATGCAAATAATATCCGGTTTTACTTCATCAAATTCGCTGGCAAAAAATGTTCCGGTACGTCCGGCCCCACACATTACTTCGTCCAAAATCAGCAACACACCATATTGCTCGCAAATTTGGCGGATGCGGGCAAAATACCCTTTGACAGCACCAACCGCGCCCATGGTGGCACCAACCACCGGTTCGGCAATAAAAGCGGCAACTGTTTGCGCACCCAGCTCCAAAATTTTGGCTTCCAGTTGATTGGCCATACGCTGACCATAATCAAATTCGCTCTCACCCGGTTCTGCCCAGCGCCAATAATGACAGGGGTCAATCTGGTGCATGGCATTGGCCAGCAATGGCTCAAATTGCGCCCTTCGCCATTTGTTTCCACCCGCCGCCAAAGCACCCAAGGTATTGCCATGATATGATTGCCAGCGCGAAATAATCTGCGAGCGTTTTGTCTGTCCAATTTCAACGAAATATTGCCGAGACAGCTTTATAGCTGCCTCCACTGCCTCAGAACCACCCGATACCAGATAGACTTTTTTGATGCCATCAGGGGCTTTTTCCACCAAACGAGTTGCCAATTGCTCGGCCGGTTCAGACGTGAAAAAACCCGTATGGGCAAATGCAATATTATCCAGCTGTGCTTTTGCAGCTTCAAGTACCGCCCTGTTGGAATGTCCCAGAGCAGAAATTGCAGCACCGCCGCAACCGTCTAGATAACGCTTTCCATCTCGATCAATCAGCCAAACGCCATCTCCGCCAGCAATAATTGGCAAAGACCCTTTGGTGTGCCGACCAAAAACCTGGCCCGACATTTGCGGCTTCCTTCTAAATATTCTTCAACTCAAAGATCCGAGGGATAAAAACCCCTCAGGTCAACAACATCGGCTACAGCCTCATAAGTCAAGACTTTTGAGTCTGACCTGTAGAGCAAAACCTACGAACGAATTACATAAACCGATTGTTTGGCATGGCGCACAACCCGTGCGGCATTGGGACCCAAAAGATAATCTTTCAAATCCGGTCTATGGGCTTCCATGATGATAAGCGAGCAATCTAAGCGATCAGCAGTTTTTAGGATTTCATCATAAATCGAACCCATAACCACATGGCGTTTTATAGAATCCGGGTCTTTTGCATCGTCTGCAATCTGCCCCTTCAATTCTTTGCGCGCCAACTCATAGTTTTTTTCCTCAAAACCTTCAGGAAAATACGAGCCCACAATCGGCATAGAAAAGGTGGGTATTACAGTAACCGCGTGCAACACCGCCCCATCATTCTTGGCCAGATTCTCGGCAGTTTCAATTGCGTGTTTATTTGAACCCGAGCTTTCGCCCAGGTCCAAAGCAAGCATATAATTAAGCGTCAATGGCTTTCCCCCAAAATGCCGGCACCGTCTGACGACGCCGTTGGAACAGGACTACAACGAATAGTAACAATAATGCCGGTATATAAAACCATTGTTTTGGCATTCTTTGGGCAGGTGACATAACAGCCTCAACAACAACCGGATCACTTCCATAAAAATCAAAGCCTCCCAGACGGTCAAAGAACTCTGTGCCAGGGAATGGCTCGTCCATTGCCACCACATCACCATCAATCATAAGGCTTAGGCCTGCGGCACCCAGGCGGGCAGCGCCATCCCCTTCACCAGAGATCGGTAGTACAATTGTAGTTGAACTGGGCAGCCCGGTATCAAAGTCAGGCCCGGTGATAACCATGCGTAATTCTGACCCTTCAGGCGCAGCACCAACACTTTGTTCAACCTGAACCGGATTTGTTTCATTGAACGGTGGTTGTACATAGTCCAGAAAAAATCCGGGGCGGAAGAACATAAACGCGACCAATACTAAAAGAGCAGACTCCCACAACCGTGACTTGGTTAAGAAATACCCTTGCGTGCCGGCTGCAAATAGCAGCATGGCAAAGGTCGCGACAATGAACACGATTACCCCCTCCCAGAGACTGACATCAATCAACAACAGGTCGGTATTAAAGATAAACAGGAATGGCAGTGCCACGGTGCGAAGACTGTAGAAGAAGGCCACGAACCCGGTTTTTATCGGATCACCCCCCGATACCGCCGCCGCGGCAAACGAGGCCAGCCCCACCGGGGGCGTAACGTCCGCCATTATCCCGAAGTAAAATACAAACATATGCACAGCGATTAGCGGCACAATCAAACCATTGGCTGCTCCAAGCTCCACAACCACCGCCGCCATCAGCGATGAAACCACGATATAGTTAGCAGTTGTCGGCAATCCCATACCCAAAATAAGGCTCAAAATTCCAACAAATACCAGCATCAAAATCAGATTGCCACCAGAGATGAATTCCACAAGCTCGGCCATCACCTGACCAACACCGGTTAAAGTTACCGTACCAACGATAATACCGGCGGTTGCTGTCGCAATGCCAATACCAATCATATTGCGCGAACCGGCAATCATCCCGTCCACCAGATCAAAGAAACCTGACTTCACTTCTGCAGCAAAATTGCCTGAACCGCGAAACATAGCCTTCAGTGGCTTTTGCGTCAGCAAAATAAACACCAAAAGCAAGGCCGCCCAAAAAGCAGATAATCCAGGCGATTTACGTTCAATCATCAAGAACCAGACCAAAACCACAATCGGCAAAATATATTGCAGGCCGGTGAATTTCACATCATCATAAACCGGAAGTTCTACGATTTCGGAATTGGGATCATCCATTTCAAGGTCGGGTTGCTTGGCAGAAACCTTTATCAATCCCACATATACCAACAGAACCAGAGCCGTAATAACAACGGGAGACGATGCGCCAAACGTGCCTGGTATCCAGCCAAGTATGAAATAAATCCCATAACTTAAAGCACCAAAAATCGCAAAACCAAGGAAGGTGGAAATTAATTTTTGCACTAGGGTTTTAGCAGCAGTTACCGGCTTTGGCAGCGCGGTCATTCCCTGCTTCAAAGCTTCCAGATGCACAATATAAAGCAGTGCAATATAGGAAATCGTTGCCGGCAAAAACGCCGCCTTGATAACTTCCACATAAGGAATGCCCACATATTCAACCATCAAAAATGCCGCAGCACCCATCACCGGTGGCATTAGCTGACCATTGACCGATGAGGCAACTTCAACCGAACCGGCCTGTTCGGGGGTGAATCCGACCCTTTTCATCAAAGGAATTGTAAACGTACCGGTGGTTACCACATTGGCAATTGATGAGCCTGAAATCAAACCCGTCATTGCAGATCCGACAACCGCAGCCTTGGCCGGACCGCCCCTAAGGTGGCCAAGCAAAGAGAACGCTATTTTAATGAAATAGTTCCCCGCCCCGGCCTTGTCGAGCAGCGAGCCAAACAATACAAACAAAAACACAAAACTGGCCGAAACCCCAAGCGCTATACCAAACACACCCTCGGTAGTGAGCCACATATGACCCATGGTTTTAGCAAAGCTGGCCCCTTTCCAGCGAATAACATCAGGAATAAATTCCTGCGATCCGAAAAACACATAGACCATGAATACCAGCGCTACGATTGCCAGCGCCGGGCCAAGTGCCCGCCTGGTGGCTTCAAGCAGGATTACCATCCCGACTCCGGCAAGAACCAGCTGATAGGTTTCAGGTCTTCCCTCAGCTCCGGTAACCGCCAGCGTTCCATAGGCATAAAATGCATACCCGGCACAAACCGCGCCAACCAGACCCAATATCCAATCATAGATGGGAATGCGCATTCGCGAAGAACTTTTGAAAGCCGGATAGACCATAAAGGCCAAAAACACCGCAATCGCCAAGTGGAAAGAGCGGGTTTGAGTATCGTTTAAAACCGGAATAATCTGAGATACCCAAGGGGTAAATGGCAATGGGGAAGCAATCCACAACTGAAAGGTTGCCCAGAACAGTGCAACACCGGCAATGAGCTTGCCCACCGGTCCTACCGGATTTCTGGCCCCGGAATCTGATGAGGCAACCAAGTCCTCCAGTTCCGCATCACTCAGTTTTACATTCTTAGTACCGCTATCCTCAGCCATCTTTTGCGCCCCTCCCAAAGCAATAGTTTAAACCTAAAATATAGTCCCGCCCTTAAGCACTCCCGGATTGCCTCCGGATATTATTAATTTTTAAATTTATTTTAACATCAAAAAATGCGACGGCACCTTTAAAGGCGCCATCGCATCAAATTGTTCAACTATCGACTAGTCAAGACCGTTTTCTGCATAATATTTTGCAGCACCGGGATGGATTGGAGCGGAAAGACCGTCCTTGGCCATCTGAGCCGGATCAAGATTTGCAAAAGCTGGGTGCAGACCACGGAATGCATCGATATTATCAAATACCGCGCTAACAACCGCATAAACAACTTCATCAGAAACAGTTGCTGAAGTTACAAATGTTGCACCAACACCAAAGGTCTGAACGTCATCAGGATTACCCCGATACATTCCACCAGGAATGGTGGCAACGCGATAATAATCATTATCGGCGATCAGTTTTTCAATTTCAGGTCCGGTAACAGATACCAGAACGGATTCACAAGAAGTTGTTGCTTCTGAAATCGAACCGGATGGGTGACCAACAGTGTAAACCATCGCATCAATCTTGTTATCACAAAGTGCCTGAGACTGCTCAGATGCTTTCAGCTCTGAAGCCAGAGCGAAATCATCATTGGTCCAGCCAAGAGCGTTCATCACAACTTCCATTGTGCCGCGCTGGCCAGAACCTGGATTACCGATATTTACGCGTTTGCCCTGTAGATCGGCAAAAGTTGTAATTCCGGCATCAGCCCGTGCAACAACGGTAAATGGCTCAGGATGAACCGAGAAAACCGCTCTTAGGTCTTCAAATGCGCCCTGCTCTTCAAAGCGTGAAGTGCCATTATAGGCGTGGTACTGCCAATCGGACTGGGCAACACCAAAATCAAGCTCGCCTGCGCGAATTGTATTGATGTTGTAAATTGAACCACCAGTTGATTCCACAGCGCAACGAATTCCTGTTTCGGCGCGGTTTTTATTCACCAGACGGCAAATCGCACCACCTGTTGGATAATAAACCCCGGTAACACCACCGGTGCCAATGGAAATAAACTGTTGCTCTTGAGCAGATGCCACTCCGGCAAATCCACCTATTGAAAGCGCCACAAGTGCGCCAATTGCTATTTTTTTCATGGAAATCCTCCCTTATTCGCCAAAATCTGGCTGGCAAGAACAAATCACAAGGAATTTACCGGGTCAACAGCAATGCTCAAAATTTAGGCACGTTTGCCAATAAATTCGGCTTTTTTTCGCCACAAACTCCTGCACACAAAAACTGCTGCCAACGGATTATGCTCTGTTGCGCTCTCGCACCCATATATAAAGGCCACTACCCAGCACGATAGGTGCACCCACCCAAATCCATACATCGGGCAGCTGGCCAAATATCAGCCAACTCGACAAAGTCATGGGAATGATCACCCCATATACGAACGGTGCCAGAGTTGAAGCTCCCGCATATCTATGGGCTTCAGTTAGTAGCCAATGGCCAACAGCCCCAAACATTCCCATGCCAAACAGGGCGACCCAACTCCAGGACGAGGTCGGAAAAACCCACGGTTGAGTGGCAAATGGCCCAATAGCAAATGGCATCACAAATATGGTGGCGGCCAGCGCCACATAAAATTGCTGGGTGTAAAGTGAATCCACACCAGCCAACTTACGGCTCAATATATTATAAAATGCCAGCGCTACCGTGGCCCCCAGCGACAATAAAGTGGCCCATTGAAAAGTGGCTGAGCCGGGGCGAATGATAATCAGAACCCCGATAAATCCTACCCCAATCGCTGCCCAGCGCCGCCATCCCACTTTTTCTCCCAAAAGCGGCACGGAAAACGCACAAAGAATAATTGGCAACATAAAAAATATTGCTGATGTAACGCTTAGGGAGAGATATTGCACAGCAGCAAAATTCATCCCTGTCGAAGTCAGCAACATTAAGGCACGTAGGACTTCCAATCCCGGACGTTTTGTTCGAACAAGATTTTTGCCCAAAAGCGGCAGCAAAAACCCGACAATCAGCGCCAGATGCACGCCATAGCGCATAAAAACCGCCTGCCCGACACTAAAACCGTCATTAAGGATCCATTTGGCAGAACTGTCGATACCGGTAAAAGCCACAAGAGCGCCAAGAAACATGGATATTCCAAGCAGGCGCCTGTCCTCCCTTGGGCGAATTTCATTCAGATTAAGACGCAGCCGTGCCAGAAAACCCATTTTGTTTGCCGTATGCTTTGGGCAGTTTTTGGGACCGGGCACCATGCACGGTCATTTTAAGAGCCATTTGTCAGGAGCGCCCGCTAACAACAAATCGAATTAAAAAAAATTGATTTGAACAGCGGGCATAAAAAACCCGGCGATTTCTCACCGGGTCTTTAGTCTATTCGTGTTCTTATTGTTCCGCAAGAAAACTTCGAACAAGAATTCTTCACATAAGAAATCTTCGCACAAGAATTTCAAACAAATTTAATCTGCAATAACCTAGTCGGTTAAAGGGGTCTGATCTGACATCACCCGATTGCGACGCAATTTCCATGTTTTGAAAAATGCGGCAATTTGCAATACCAGAATTGTCGAGACCAATATGGCAAACGGTATCTGCAAAATATTCGGTTCCGGTGTGTTTTTATGATAATCCAGAAAATGGAAATACAGGAAATAAGCCGTATGAATGACAATCAGCATCCACAGCACATAGGCGCTTTGCTGCAAAAATTTCCACACCGAAGCCCCTAGAAGCTTTTGACTCCAGTTAGACGAAGAAAGCGCCAGAACAAGACCATAAACCAGAGCAATAATTCCAATCACATTGGCCATTCCAAAGCCTTGCTGCACCATCACATAAACGCCAGCCGGATGAAATTCGAAGCCAAACAGACGCCAGAAATCCCAGTTTACCCAACCGATCAGAATGATCATCGTATGAATAGCGCCAAGTATAACCCCATAAATTCCAAGCTCACGCCTAAAAGGTATCAATTTGCGAAACATTGGGAAAAGCCGCGACAGGGGACCAATAGCCATGGAAAAAGCTACCAGCACCATGCTCATATCGCCAATTGCCCGGTTCCAGCGATGCATTTCAGACCATTGCGCCCGCAATTCTAAAAATGCATATGTACCCGCAACTGCCAGTATTATTGCCAAAAGGTGTCGAGTTTTCCATCCGAAGCCCACTAAGTTTTTGAATCGGTTAGTTTTTTCCATTTTTTTCAGTTTTCCAATGTTAAATTACAAAAGCGCTCTTTGGGCATGCCGAAAAAAGGCATTCCCTGTTTAGTGCAAAAAAAGTGTCCGGTGGAACAATATTGAAAGAAAAATACAGTTCCGAGCTCTAGAGTTCTTAATCCAAGATCCTAAAATCGCAAGATCCTAAAATCAAAGGTCGCAAACCCTACTCCTGTGTTAGCATTCCCCAAACGGTCAAACTTTACTCGCCCTGATTGCTATCAAATTAAGGTGAAATTGTTACAATTAAGCACCGAAAACCCCATATGCGATCACAATCTGGTGAATTAAGGCAAATTCCAAGAATACAATCAAGAATACAGCAAGCTTAAAAAGCACCAAGTCATGAAAACAATCGGCATAAAAAATATAATTCGCTGGGTTGCACTGATTGCATTATTGGTGACGCTAAACTTGGGCATTGGTGTGCTGCTTACCAGATATGTCGCCCCTCTTTCAGGGCAGGAATCGATGCTTTTTGGCCTTGTGGTATTTTCCCTCTTATTATTTTACGTCATATTACTGGCGATACCTTTTGTTCCCGGAGTTGAAATTGGTCTTTCGCTGATGATTGTGCACGGCGCGGCGGCAGCTCCCTTTGTGCACGGAGCAACGGTGCTCGGACTATTGTTGGCCTATGGGGTGGGCCTTGCATTTTCTGATCGTTTTTCCTGCAAGTTTTTATCCACCATGGGGCTTGTTAAGGCTTGTGCCTATGTGGAGGGATTAAAAGGCATGGACCGCGAGCAGCGAATAACAACCCTGCAATCCTCCATGCCCCCATGGGCGGGAAAATGGATACTCAATCATCGTTATCTTATGCTGGCCTTAGCACTCAATGTGCCGGGAAATGCATTTATTGGCGGCGGTGGCGGCATTTCACTGGTTGCTGGTTTAAGCAGACTTTATTCACCCTCAGCACTGATTATTACCATAATTCTTGCCACGGCCCCGGTACCGGTAATGTTTTATATTTTTGGTAGCTCAATTATTAATTGATCGCTTAGCTTTAGGACCCGTTTACCAATCCGGTTTACCCAAAACATATGTTTTACCGTTACAGCTTTTATCTAGTGT
>UOEQ01000005.1_pt1 | contig 8989 bp, 9 predicted proteins | sample 1988631 | NCBI WGS metagenome assembly UOEQ01 (sample SAMEA4712195, study PRJEB27164) | hydrothermal vent metagenome | biome: marine basaltic hydrothermal vent biome; feature: marine hydrothermal vent; material: mineral | place: Pacific Ocean | collected 2011-06-14/2011-07-23 | depth 1719 m
ATCACAAAAACAACCATTGTGTCAACGCCGGAGTGATTTTCCACCATTCACCGGAGTAAAAGTACACCACTTGAACGTTGCGACGGGTTGCCCATAGTTCCGCACTGCGGAGTGGCCCCACACTGCAGACGCAGCAGTGCGGGCCTGTGGCCAAGCCGGACTGTTGGCCTATTCGGGGTTATTCTGTTTGTGCTGGCGACTATGCTTCAGTCGATAGCTTTCACCGTTCATCTCCAGAATATGAACATAATGGGTTAGTCTGTCGAGAAGTGCGCCGGTCAGGCGTTCTGAGCCAAAGGTTTGTGTCCATTCATCGAATGGCAGGTTTGATGTAACGATGGTTGAGCCGCGCTCATAGCGCTTGGAGAATACTTCAAACAGAAGTTCTGCACCGGTTGGCGATAACGGCACGTGTACGCACCTCAGGTAAAAATCAGTTTATTCTCTTTTTCTTTTCCGTAGTTCCAATTTATCTTAGCTTTAGAGCTTTCGAAAAACCAGCAGCAGTTCAAGGTTTCCCATGGCCTTTAGTTAATAGAAGTTTCGCATTTGACTTTTCTATTTGATTGAGAAAATCTTCGTTGGGCGAACTGTCAGTAACTATCCGGTCTAGCTGTGAGAACGATGCCGTTTGAATATTTGCAGCTTTGCCAAATTTGCTGCTATCGGCCAAGATTACACTTAAGCGCGAATGCTTAATCAGCGCCCTTCTGATATGTGCTTCGTCCTCTTCAAAATCCATGCACCCATATTCAAGATCAATCGCAGCGCAGCCCATAAAGACAATATTGAAACAAAATTTCTGGATATAGGAAATTGTATCTGACCCGACAAGATCCTGTTCAACGGGTCGCAATCGACCCGGAGTCAGAAATATTGTGACCCCGTGATGTTCCTTGGCAGCGAGCGCAACTTTTACTGAATTAGTATAAAGTTTGATATTGGAAAAACCGGACAGCTTGCGGGCAAGGCACAGTGTTGTGGTACCCGTATCGAGAAACACGGTGGTTTGATCAACAATCATTTTGCTTGCCACTCGGGCTATGGCATCTTTCTTGTTGGCATTTTCTAAACTCCGCTGTTCAATCGGTTTGTCATTGACCGCCGCAGTAGCAACTGCCGCCCCATGAACCCGAAGTAGCTTACCACTATGTTCAAGGCTTTTCAGATCACGCCGAATGGTCTCGCTGGAAACCTGCAACCCTTTTGAAAGGTCACTGATAGAAACACGATGATGCTGTGCAAGCTGTGACAGAATATATTCAATTCTGTGCAAATTTAGCATAGTGACATCCTTTTAGTCTGTTACGACATGGACCCCGTTGCCGAAAACAAGCCTGGGATCAAAGGCACCTATCACATTTTTGGAACACTTTGCGAACTTAAATTATATCGTTTTTGACTTCTCGGATCAAAGAAATGCACAGACTTTAAAGGAAACTTCACACCAATTTTTTCGTTAAGTGAATATTCAATTAAACCAGCCCGACGTAAGGTGAGTTCGGTTGAACCGGTTGAACAATATATTAATGTTTCGGCCCCCAGCGACTCGGTTGTCAGAACTTGTAGTGGTATCGCGCCGGTTTCGGTTTTATCGCATAGTTCGATATCTTCTGGCCGAATGCCAAAAATTACCGGCCCTTCAGGAATTTTATTGTCCACATTTTCTGCAACGACATGACCTTCATCAGTAATTGCTTTCCGATCCGCGCCAATGCTGGCTTCAACAAAAGTCATTGGTGGCGATCCGATAAATCCGGCCACAAAAACCGTCGCAGGCTTCTGGTAGACCTCCATCGGCGTGCCTACCTGATCTACATAACCATCATTCAGAACGATCATTTTATCCCCCATGGTCATGGCCTCAACCTGATCGTGGGTAACAAAAATACTGGTGGCAGAAAGCTCGCGGTGAAGCCGCTTGATCTCCAGCCGCATCTGTATGCGCAACTTAGCATCAAGGTTGGATAACGGTTCATCAAACAAAAACACTTTTGGGTTGCGAACAATCGCCCGGCCCATGGCAACGCGTTGCCTCTGTCCGCCTGAAAGTGTAGAGGGTTTGCGGTCTAACAACCCGTCAAGCTGAAGAATCTGCGCCGCTTTTTCAATACGCAATTGTACCTCTTGCTTGGAAAGCCGGCGCAAACGCAACCCAAATGCCATATTTTGCAACACAGACATGTGAGGATAAAGCGCATAGTTTTGAAAAACCATAGCGATGTCGCGATTCATTGGTTCGATTTTGTTGACAATCGCGCCATCAATCAAGACCTCCCCTGATGTGATTGGCTCAAGTCCAGCGACCATCCGCAACAGGGTTGATTTACCGCACCCTGAAGGCCCGACGATAACCACAAAATCACCATCGTCGATTTTAACATCAACTCCGTGAATGACTTCCATTCCGCCATAATCTTTTCGAACGTCGCGAAGTATTACCTCAGCCATTTTAATTCCTTATCTCAGTCATTTTAATTCCTTATCGCAGTCATTTTTCAGCATCTACCAATCCTTTGACTAGCCAGCGTTGTAATAGAATAACTACCGCTGCTGGCGGCAACATTGCCAATAGAGCGGTGGACATAGTGACATTCCATCGCGGATCGGCACCGTCTGTTGAAATCGTTGAAACAACCCCTACGACAATGGTTTTCATATCTTCATCTGTCGTCATCAATAACGGCCATAGATACTGGTTCCACCCAAAGATAAACAGAACTACAGCAAGAGCTGCGGTTGTTGTTGCTGACATCGGCAACAATATGCGAAAGAAAAATGTAATTGGCCCGGCTCCATCGATCTTGGCTGCCTCGCATAGCTCTTCAGGTACGATCAGAAAGAATTGCCTATATAGGAACGTTGCCGTCGCCGAAGCGATTAATGGCAGGGTAAGGCCCCAGTAAGAATTCAACATGCTCCAGCGCAGATTAAATTCAAGACCGAAAATTGACGCAATTTGCTTTACTGGCGTAAAAACATTTGCAACGACTTCATAAGTTGGCACTATCCTTACCTCAACCGGCAGCATCAAGGTGGTGAAGACAAGCCAAAAGAAAACCATGCGAAAACGCATATTGAAATAAACAAGCGCATAAGCTGAAATCGTACTTATCGTGATTTTACCAACGGTGATGCCAACCGCCATTACAAGTGAGTTAAAAGCCTGCCGACCCAGACCCTCGGTCTCCCATGCGCGCGCAAGATTGTTGAACAATTCTCCACCAGGAATAAACCGAACGGCTCGCAATTCCTCGCCATCGGGCATCGACGCAACAATTATTGCGTATATAACCGGCAAGATGATCGTCAGGGTGCCAATTGTCAGGACTATATAAGCAAGGCGGTCAAACCAACCGCGAGACTCTATCATTGTATTTCCTTACGCATAATTGACCTTCTTTTCTATGTAACGAAACTGAAAGATGGTTAGAGAGATCACAAGGATCATCAACAGCACCGACTGTGCAGAAGACGATCCCAAATCCTGACCAATAAATCCGTCGCGGTATACTTTGTAGACCAGAATGGTTGTGGAATTTCCGGGTCCGCCTTGGGTTACCGCGTGAATAATTCCGAAAGTTTCAAAAAACGCATAAACAATATTCATGATTGCAAGAAAAAATAATGTCGGTGAAAGCAATGGAATTACAATTTTTCGGATACGCATAATCGGACCCGCGCCGTCGATCGCTGATGCTTCGATCAAGCTCTTGGGTATCGCTTGCAAACCAGCCAGGAAGAATATGAAATTGAAACTAAAAATTTTCCACGCAGAAGCCACAACAACCAGTATCATCGCGTGGGTGCCGTTCAAAAACGGATCCCATGGGATGTCTATTGATTTCATAAACAGTGCGAAAGCCCCGAAAATAGGGTGAAATATCAACACCCAAAGTATGCCGGCCACCGCCGGTGCCACAGCATAGGGCCAAATTAACAGTGTCTTGAACGAGCTCGAACCACGAATAATTCGATCGGCAAATATCGCCATGATGAAGGAAGCCCCCAAAGACAGCGTTACAGTGGTGATTGTGAAAACCATCGTCAGACGCACCGAAGACCAGTATTCTGGATCAGCGAACAAAACGCGAAAATTTTCTAAGCCGACAAATATCGATATTGTACCAAACGGGTCGGTCAATGTCAGACTTTGATATACTGCCTGTCCTGCAGGCCAGAAAAACATGAAGATCAGAATCAGCATTTGCGGCATAATCAGCACAAATGGCAAAATCGGATTGTTAAACGTAACGCGCTTTTTCAAGGTTGTTCCTCCACAAAATTAGATGAATGGTCTTGCAAAAGGGAGTGCAGCCGGTCAGGAAAGATATGGCCTTAGATGCCCCGGCAAAGCAAGTTATGCCGGGGCAAATTAATGATTGGTATTGTGCCAGATTATTGACCAATAGTTCTTACAAACCGAGCAACAATATCGGTGCTACGTTGCGCCGCATCGTCCATAGCTTCCTGAACTTCTTTTTCACCTGCCCAAACTCTTTCAAGTTCTTCGTTTAGCGTGGTGTAAACTTGACTGGCCATTCCAAAACGAAACCCCCTGTTTAGAAGGCCTGGTTCTCCGCCTCGATTAAGTTGCAGCAGTCCAATTTCCTGGGTAGGATTTTCCTCGTAATACCCTTCCGCCTTGAGCTGCTCATATGCGTCAAGCGAAATCGGTACATAGTGAGTTTGTTTGTGCCAGTTGATTTGTTGCGGAGTTTGCATCAGAAAGTTCAAAAACTTAGCTGCACCGGCATTTTCTTCGTCGCTAAGACCACTCATTACAAAGATCGTTCCACCACCAATCAGGCTGTTTTTCGGATCATCATTGTCCGCCTCGATCGGCAGGAAAGTGCTGGAGAACTCAAAGTCTGCCCCGCTTTCTATGCCAAGATAAGCTGCCGACGAAAGGAAGGACATCGCGCATTCGCCGCTGATAAAGACGTTTGAGGAACTGGTGCGCCCGGCATAAGTGTAAATGCCTTCATCCAGCCAATCTTTTAGGCGTTGAATATGAGCAATGTACTGAGGCTGCTCATTGAAGGTAAATTCAGTGTCCCAGCCGTCCATGCCGTTGTTGTTGGTTGCCACTTCAATATTTTGAATCATGGCATAGGAATCAAGGTTAACCCAATTCGGCCATTCCGACGACAACGCGCAATCATACCCTATGCTTTTCAGTTTTCTTGCGGCATCACCCACTTCATCCCATGTTTGAGGGACTGTCGTAACACCTGCCTGTTCAAAAGCATCAACATTATACCAAAGGATTGGTGTTGAACTGTTAAAGGGCAGTGACGCTACGCCATCTTCGTTGCTGAGCATTGCCAATGCTGGCACAATAAACCTGCTCCAGTCCACATCGTATCCATTGTCAGCCAAAAGCTTTTGAACCGGATAAATTGCGTCAGATGTCATAAGGGTTGGCGCATCTCGGGCAAGGCTCAAAACGAGTCCTGGCTGCTCTCCAGCCCGATAAGCAGCAACGGTAGCGTTCATAGTCGCACCATAACCACCTTTATTGACAGACCTGATAAGAAATTCCGGATTTTCAAGATTAAACTGGTCTACAAGTTCTTGCACAACCGCGCCAATACCTTCCGGACCAAACGGATGCCACCATTCTATTTCGGTTACTGATGCAGCCTGCGCTGACCCAAAGGTCATCCCGACTGCCAAAGCCGCAAGTGAGCAGCTCCTTAGATTATTTAAAATAGTCATTTCTTTTCCTCCTGTTGATTTAAATTAGTATTGGGTAATTGGTCACTTAACATATTGTATTCCCTCTCTATTTGTATCCGCATGGATACTTTCATCTCGGGTTACGTGAAACGACGCCTGCAGTTCCAATGCTCGGCAAAAAGCAAGAACCTGGATGTCGGCATGGCGCCGGCCCACTATCTGCATTCCGATCGGTAAACGCTCAGATGAAAGTCCCACCGGTATTGAGGCCGCTGGATTGCCGCTGAGATTGAACGGATATGTGAACGGGGTCCAAGCCGTCCAAGGCAGAATTTCTGACTTGCCAATCATGCCACCAGGCACCTCTAGTTCGGCATCAAAGGGCAGAATCGGTACTGTTGGTAACAGCAAAAAATCGTATTTATCAAAGAATTGATTTATCTGTGTTGAAAATCTGGAGCGCATGCTGATCGCAGTTAGATAATCAGCCAATGAGTAGTGCCCTGCGGCGCTAACCAGTTTTTTAAACCCGCTGCCCAATTGATCTATCAATTGTGGCGTCTGATTGCAAAAACTTACACCACGCCCTGCAACCCACAGGGTCTCAAATGCTCGGATCGGATCTTGCCAGTCCAAATCGACGGTATCGATCTGTACATTTAAGCCTTCTTTAATTCTGGTGATACCATCTGAAACAGCCTTTGCTACCTCGCTATTCACTTCAGTGCCAAATAATGTCGGCGCGTAGCCGACTTTGATGTTTTGGCAATCAATTTCTCCAATCAAATAGTCCATACCATCGTCTGGCAATGACAAAGGATCGCGCGCATCCGACCCCTTCAATATGTTAAAAAGAATAGTGCTATCTTCCGCTGTATTGGTCAGCGGCCCGGCATGGGACAACATTTCTGTGGCGCTTTGGGGATAAACCGGAATGCGCCCAAGGCTGCCTTTCATTGAAAAAATTCCGCAAAATGACGCCGGAATCCGAACTGAGCCGCCGCCATCCGAACCAAGAGAAAACGGCACCATTTTGGCGGCAACCGCCGCGGCAGACCCACTACTGGAACCGCCACTCGTAAGGCGGAGATTCCAAGGGTTTCGTGTGTCGCCATACAGTTCCGATGTTGAAGCTCCAGACCAGCCCAGTTCCGTTGTGGTGGTCTTTCCAATCATGATCGCACCGGCTTTTTCAATACGCTCAACAATTACAGAATCTACCGTTGGTACAAAATCTTTGAAAGCTGCCGAGCCCCGCTTGCTCGGAACACCTTTTGTTAGAAAAAGGTCTTTTACCGCGACTGGTATTCCGTGAAGAGGGCCGCGCCACGAATCTTTTTTTGCCTCTTGATCACAAGCTCTGGCCGCCTCAAGCGCCCCCTCAAAATCTGTAAAAGAGAAAGCATTTACTGACGGATTATTGGCTTTTATGGATATTATAGAATCGTTCACAAGCCGCTCAGATGAGAGAGATTTGCTGGAAATTAATCGCATTATTGTCGATAAACTCTTTGTCATTCAAGTTATTTCCGTGACGTCCTGAGGTCAATATTTGCTTAGAGTTAGATTATTATCCAAAACACGTCAACAATTTAATTGGGTTTTGTGGGTTTTGTGGTATTTTTAATGTTCAGCGTCATTTCTATATTGACTTTGGGTGGCAACTCGTCTCTTTGAGATAAGAAATGAACCATGCACGCCAATTGGAGACATCGATGAAAAACAATCCGTTCGATCACCCCGGTGAGTTTTACCGAGGAAATATACATACCCATTCAACAGGTTCAGATGGTGATTTGGACCCAGCTACAGTCTGTAAAAAATATCAGAATGCCGGTTATGACTTCGTATGCATAAGCGATCATTTCTTGAATAAATTCGGATATCCAATTACGGACACAACGGACATCCGCACCAACAATTTCACCACCCTGATCGGCGCTGAATTGCATCAGGGTAAATTGTCAAATGGCGAAACCTGGCATGTTCTTGCCGTAGGCCTGCCAGTTGATTTCGCACAACCTGATGCTGGGGAAACCTGCCAACAAATTACGGACCGCGCGGCGGCGGCAGGCGCATTTATTGGCATTGTGCATCCATCATGGTATTCCTTGACGGTTGAAGATGCGCGCCAGGTTAGGGCAGCCCATGCTATCGAAATTTACAATCATGGTGCCGAAATTGTCATCGGCCGCGGACGGGACACAGCATTTCTCGATTTAATGCTGGGCGACGGGCGACGGCTTAATGGGTTCGCGACGGACGATGCGCACCATGTTTCCCATGATGCTTTTGGTGGCTGGATACATGTTCTTGCTGAAGCGTTGGAACCAGAGGCAATTCTTAAATCGCTAAAAGCGGGTAGATATTATTCCAGCCAAGGACCTGAAATCCGAAATATACAATTTGATGGTGACGAGGTGATCATAAATTGCTCACCAGTTGATTTCATTGTGCTGCACGGGCGTGGCCACCGCACGGTTCAAGTTCGGGGATCAGGGCTTATTGACGCGCGATTTCCGATCAAAAATTTTGAGGATGACTTTTTTCGTGTTACTATCAGAGACAAATTTGGCCAGCACGCATGGTCAAATCCGATCTGGCTTGATTAAGCCATCGCTTATGCTTCCAAAATAGTGGACCTGTAACGTTTCCGTATTGCTCCAGGCTCTGGTAACTACCTCATCAAAAGCCATGGGGCTTTACCAACGTAACGCCAAGTATTTTCGACGTGGAATAAAAAAAACTGTTTATTTATTCAAAGATTGCCAGCTCAGCTTGCCTGTGTGTTTTTCATGACTGACTGTGAATAGGTCTGCAAAATTGACCCACTTGGGTGGGAAATTGTCGTTTAAAATTGCCCCACCTGTTTTGATACTATCCGTGCATTTTAGTGCGGAGAATGAACAGGTGATACTAATGGAAAGTGCAGTAAAGATTCGTCGTCTGGTTTTACGGAATGGCCATTCGATCCGGTCGGGTAGTCGAAGCACCGGTTTGTCCCGCAAGACGATCAGGAAGCATGTAAATGATGCCTCACCACCAAGTTATCATCGCAACGCCCTGCCAGCATTGCACAAGCTTGCAGGTTTTGAAGGTTGGCTGGAGGCGTGCTACGAGCAGGACCTGACGCGACCGAGCCGGGAACACCGTTCGGCTTTGAAGCTCTATGGACTTGTCTCGGTTTGATTTCGGGTCCTTGAATGGAATAATAGCCATCAAGGAGAATGAACATGGCACACAGACACAGCGATGAATTTAAAGAAGAAGCGGTGCGTATTGCACTGACCAGCGGTTTAACGCGACG
>UOEQ01000235.1_pt1 | contig 8983 bp, 8 predicted proteins | sample 1988631 | NCBI WGS metagenome assembly UOEQ01 (sample SAMEA4712195, study PRJEB27164) | hydrothermal vent metagenome | biome: marine basaltic hydrothermal vent biome; feature: marine hydrothermal vent; material: mineral | place: Pacific Ocean | collected 2011-06-14/2011-07-23 | depth 1719 m
ATGAAGCGGTGAATGGGTTCTGCTCCCAGATCAAATGCCTCGGCAAATTCAATGGTCCCCTCCATCAAGGGTAATACCCCTCGCTCATAGCTTTGCTGAAAGGTTGGTGCCATGACAAAAGCAGTTAAGAAAAGGGCCAGAGAAACCATCACCGAATTTGGGGGAGCTGTTTGCAGCCCCAAAGCGGTGCGCAGCAAAGAGAGAATAATCACAATTCTGGTAAAACTGGTGACCATCACCAGAATTGAAGGGGCCAACGCTAAAACCGTAATCAGCCCGACTAGCTGAATTGCCCGCTCAGTAAGCGTTCCCTCATCGCCAAAATCTATGGATACTCCCTGCGCCAGAACGTCATTGGGCAAAAATACCAAAGAGGTGGCAACGGCCAGAACCAGTACAAATCCCCATATGCGAAGGGAAGAACTAGCTGTTCTTTTCGCTGGATTTCGGGCCCTTTGCGGATCCGCTATCTCTGGCTTCTTTGCTGGAATTGGCTCCGTCATCGCCAGAAATTGTCCCCTCTTCGATGGATTCCATGGCCTTGGCATCAATCTGTTGAACTTCGTTCTTAGCTGAGTCGGGGGAGATGGCTTTAGTATTATCTTCCTCGTGTGAGGTAACTTCCTCAGTTATTTGAGGGTCTTTTGCTTCTTTAGGTAGCTTTTTTGATGTTTCATCGGGTTTTGCTTCGTTTCCATGAGCTTCATCATGAGCTTCATCATGGGCTGAATTAATTCCCTCAATCTCTTTTGTTTTGATGGCTTTATCTGTTTCTGTGGTTTTTGAGTTTTCCTTGAGGCTTATTACATCCGCTTTGTCAGCACTATCCCCAACGGGCTCTATTGCAACTGCTTTGCTTTCAAGGGGGCTGTTTTTGATCGGACTATTCTCAACGGGACTGTCTTCGACAAGACTGTCTTCGACAGGACTATCTTCAACAGGGTTGTTTTTTATCTCAGTGGTATTTTTCTCTTCTTTTTCAGGTGGTGCAATGTCGCTATTGCCGGGAGTCATCTCGCTGACAGGTTTTAGTATGCCACTGGTTCTTAACGGGGTGACGGTATTATTTGAAAAGAAAGGGGCGGTTTTTGAAGTTTGAGCATCAGAGGGAGCGGTTTTTATGGCCGCTGAAATGATGGTTTGTGCATTGACGCTTGCAGACGCTGCGGCAACTGGAGCAACCGGCGCAGTATTTTTTTGTGGTTGAGGCGATTGTGTGGAGGCAAGTATTGGAGCTGATTCGGCATCCTTGTGTTCTGCAGATTTGGGTTCTTGGAATTTGAGTGCTTGGAATTTGGGTGCTTGAGGTTTGTCTTCGTCGTTTCTGCGCAATAACCTGGAAAGACCAAGTCGATCCGCCACATGTTTTTGAGCTGGAGTGTTTTGTGGTTTTGCGCTGGTATTGCTGCTTTGCTCACCACTATTACTGTTTTGCTTGCTTGCAGCCATTGCTGCCACACCGCTTGCTGCCAATCCTGCTGCTGCTGCAACGCCTCCTGCGACAATGGCAGGTGCTTTTGCATCCAGTGATGGTGTTTTGCGCTCGCTTTGGGCAGCGGGTGCTTTTGTCTCGAAATTAGCTTTGATTTCAGCGCCACTTGCACCAGCGGGAATTGAGCCTTCGATCAACAGCTCACCGGTATTTGACACCATAATCAGGTGCTCCACATTATCCCGGCGGATCAAAATAACGTTGCGCTTATTGTCGATGGCAAGACTATCAACCATGGCCAGACGTCTTTTGCGCCCGCCGGCAATTGTCACCGAGGCCTTGAAAATCAGCTTTAGAATCCAGACGCCAAAAAATATCAGCGCAATAACTATAATAAGCGCTAACAGAATGGTCCATATGTTGGTTTCGCCACCAAACAGGCCGGTTAAAAATCCCATTTTTGTTACTCCACAAAAAAATGCGCCACAAAATATTTCATCTCTAAATCAAACATGTCTGGCGCGATGCCGCATTCGCTACAGCTCAATATACATATTATTTAAATGGGTGAAGCAGTTATTTTTAAGGCGGCGAAATTGGGTGTTTTTTATGTGTAAATTTTGATGCAGATGCGAAAAACGGTCAAAATCGGATGAATTTTTCAAATAAAACCACGAATAGTGCAAAAATTGCCTAGCGATAGCCAATAATTAACTACTCGTTAACCATGAGGTGGGCAGAATTTGCCGGTATGAGCAAAGGTTGAGTCTTTTATTATGGCAGTTAACAAAATACCATTATTTGCGGCGCTTCGCGCTAAAATGGAGTGGAATGAGGCACGCCAAAAACTGTTGGCGGAAAATGTCGCCAATGCGGAAACGCCCGGTTATCGCGGACGCGATCTCAAGGAATTTAATTTTGGCGAGATGGTTTCCAAAAGCCGGGTCAACTCGATTTCAGCGGTTACCACCCAGCCGGGACATATCGCCATCGGGCGCACGGATGGCTCCAGATTTAGTGCGCAATCCATGAACAGCTTTGAAGTCACGCCAGAGGGCAACGGAGTGACGCTGGAAGATGAAATGATGAAAGTGGCCGCCAACCAGATGGATTATCAGGCGGCAACTTCTTTATATACTCGCTCAGTCAAGCTTATCCGCACAGCGCTTGGGCGCTAGGGTCCAGACCCAAATTAGATTTTGTTTCAATACGAATTCGAAGGAATTTACTTAATGGGCGATTTTATTTCTTCGCTAAAGATTTCAGCCTCCGGTCTTGAGGCGCAATCAGCACGTATGCGGGTGATTGCAGAAAATCTGGCCAATGCGGATTCGGCAGCAAAATCCCCTGATGCAGACCCATACAGGCGCCGAATTCCCACATTTGCAGCTGTTTTTGATCGGGAATTGGATGCGTTTAACGTCAAGGTCGGTAAAATGGCTCTGGATCAGTCAGAATTTAGAACCAAATATGAACCGGGGCATCCGGCAGCTAATGATCAGGGGTTCGTCAAATATCCAAATGTGGACAGTTTGATTGAACTTGCCGATATGCGCGAGGCGCAGCGAACCTATGAGGCAAACCTGAACGTAATTCGCTCTTCACGGGCCATGTATGGGCAAACCCTTGATATTTTACGCGGCTGATTGTCATTTGTAATGGCTGAATTGTCGGTCGAATATAGATTTTTTGCGAGTTAAGTTTTTTGAAGGATAGACAAAAATGAGCATTCCCATTTCAGCCGCGGCCTCTGCATATGGCAATGCAGCTCAATTAATTCAGGATAGCACCAAGGCCGGAGCATCGCAGGTGACACAGCCGGGAGCCGGTGGTGACTTTGCATCCATACTTTCCCAGACCGTGCAGGGGGTTGTTGATTCAGGAAACCGTTCGGATCAGGTGGCCATGAATATGCTTGAGGGCAATGCCAGCGTTGTTGATATGGTTACAGCAGTTGCTGAAACCGAATTGGCGGTGGAAACCATGGTTACGGTTCGCGATAAGGTGATTTCTGCCTATCAGGAAATTATGCGTATGCCCATTTAGGCTTGTTTTTCGAAATGCTTTTGATCTTCAAGTAGCTATTGGTTTTGTCGCCGACTCGGTTCATCTTTACGAGGCAAATGTTTGAGTTTGAGGTGATATGAACGACGCAATCGTGCTTGATATTGCCCGTGAGGGGCTTTGGGTTCTGATTCTGATTTCAGCCCCGATGATGATCGTCGGGCTGGCGGTTGGTCTGGTGATTGCCCTGTTTCAGGCTCTGACGCAAATTCAAGAGCTTACCTTGGTTTTTGTTCCAAAAATTGTGGCAATATTTTTAACAATGATGGTGGTGCTGCCGTTTATGGGGGCAACGCTTGGCGTTTATATGCAGCGGGTGGTGGAACTGATTGTGGCGAGCGGTTGAATGGCAATTTTTATTCACACTAGCCTGCAAAATAATTTATTCAAAAATTTGTTTGATAGCAAAAAGCGCTCGGTTCGATGAACGTATCGCTGGACCTTTTGCCCCAGATGGCTTTTCTTTTATTGCTGGTATTTGGACGAGTGGGCACGATGTTGATGCTGGCTCCGGCGCTTGGCGAACAGACAATTCCGGCCAATTTGCGCCTTGGGTTTGCGTTGATATTTTCCCTCGTAGTTTTCCCTCTGGTTTCAGAGCGCATGCCGCCAATGCCATCTTCAATTCCTGCCATGGGCATAATGCTGATTCGCGAAATTCTGGTGGGACTGGTGCTGGGAGGCATTGCACGCATGATCGTTATGGCTACGCAAACCGCAGGGGCGATTATTGCTTTTCAATCCGGTTTGAGTGCCGCCACGGCTAACGATCCATCACAGCCCGGAGTGCAGGGGGCGATGATTGGCAACTTTTTGACATTGGTTGCTATCACTTTGGTTTTTGTAACTGATCTGCATTATCTGGTTCTGGCTGCAATTCTTGACAGTTATACATATTTTCCGCCCACCGGCTCGATTATGCTTGAGGACGCGATGATTGCGGCGCTGGCGGCGTTTTCTGGAGCATTTATTGTTGGGGTGCAGATGTCAGCGCCGTTCTTGGTGTTTGGTTTGGTATTTAACCTTGGGCTTGGCCTGATGGCGCGGTTGATGATGCAATTGCAGGTCTATTTTATCGCTATGCCTGCCAATGTGGGGATTGGCTTTTTGTTGTTGATGGTTTTGCTAAGCTCCATGATGATCTGGTATCTTTCTCACTTTGAAAGATTTTTTATCATGTTTGCGAGTTAGGGGCGCAAAATGGCTGATGAACCGGACAAGTCAGAAAAAACGGAAGATGCCACGCAACACAAACTTGACGAGGCCCATAAAAAGGGTGACGTAGCTAAAAGTCAGGAAGTTACCACCTGGTTTATGATGTTGGGTTCGGCCCTGATGTTCTCGCTGATTGCTCCGATTACCAGCGCCAACCTTATGAATCAGATGAAAACGGTGATTGCCAATGCCGATCAATTTGAATTGGCCGGGTCCGGGATTCAAACGCTCTTTCGTTCATTGTCCCAAACGATTTTATGGACTGCAATGGTGCCTTTGGCATTTTTGGTCGTGTTTGCCATTGCGGCAAATCTTGTTCAGCATAAACTCGTATGGTCGCTGGATCCGATAAAGCCCAAATTGTCAAAAATATCCCCTCTTAAGGGTATGGAACGGTTGTTTTCCATGGAGGCGATGGTCAATTTTATCAAAGGGCTGATAAAAATCACCTTGGTGGGAGTGGTAGTTTTTGTTGTGATGTGGTCACAGCGTGATCGCCTTGAAACCATGATGAGCGCTGATTTATGGCTGGTTTTGAGTAATTTTCAGGCGCTGGGAATTCAGATTTTTATTGCCACCCTTGCCATTGTTACCGTGGTGGCAATCGCAGATTTTATGTATCAAAAACATAAATATTTTGAAAAACAAAAAATGACCATCAAAGAAGTGCGTGACGAACATAAAAGCATGGAGGGCGATCCAAAAATCAAGCAACGTATCAGACAGATCAGGTCTGAAAAATCCAGAAAACGGATGATGGCGGCGGTGCCTGATGCAACTGTGGTTGTCACCAACCCGACCCATTTTGCCGTGGCGCTTAAATATGAAAAGGATATGGCAGCGCCGATTTGTATTGCCAAGGGAGCGGATGCGGTAGCTTTGCGCATTCGTACTATGGCCAAGGATAATGAAGTGCCAATTGTTGAAAATCCGCCACTGGCACGAGCTTTGTACGCAAGTGTTGAAATTGATCAAATTGTACCTGAAGAACATTTCAGGGCGGTGGCACAGGTTATTGGATATGTTATGCAGCTCAAACAAAAGGCATCTTGGCGCAGTTAAGGGCAGGGGTGGTTCCTGTTTTTTTAGAAATGCTTATAAAGATTCATTACGAGCTTACAAATGGGGATAAAAGCACAAAAAAGCCGATAAACTGCGGTTTTATTGCTTCGGACTCTACCCAAGAGGCCAAGGGTTTTGCTACCTGTTAATGACAGCTGATTCGTTTGGGGAACACACTGGCCATTGCCAGCTGGAGCGTTCCCGGAAAAAGTGGGGGTTGGTTTCCTAGCCCGCCGGTGTGAGGCAAAAAATCAGTAACGAAGTTACTGTTTCGGGAGCGCGACAAAACAAAGACAATGGAGCTTAGGTTTTGCTAAAATAAAACCTAAGCTCTAAAAATCGGGTTGATAAATATATGTATGATGAAAATTATCCCGAGCCGCTAAGCGCACAATCGTCTCGCGGCAGTTTATGGCGGGTCATTTTATTGATCGTGTTCTTTGTTGCGGTTGCAGGATATTTCGCATTTTTTGGCAATCAAATCCGTTCAGAATGGCTATTGTTGTTTTTGGGGGGATTGGCGGTTGCCGGTGTATTTTGTTTGTTTGCACTTGCCTCTGGTCTGTTTGTAATTGGCAGTGGTGCTGAGGGGCGCACGGTTTCTCGTTCATGGCTGGACAGCTCTCCTGACGGGGTGGTTATTGCCAATAAAAAGGGCGAAATCTCCTATGCTAATCGCAAATATCTGCAAATGTCTGAGAAAATCAGCGCTGGTGCACCGGTCGGAGTAATTCGATTGTTTGCCAACCAGCCAGAAGCCGCAGAATCCATGCACAGATTAGCGCTGGCAGCCCGAGAAGGACGCCATGCCATTGAGGATATTCGCCTTACGAGAAATTTTGATGGCACCCGGGTTAAGGAAAGCAAACCCATATGGAACCGCATTTCTGTGCGATTGTTACCGCCACTGCAAAACAAAGGTGAAAGCCTTTTAGCGTGGACAATCAGCGATATTTCGGTGGATCGGGACCGGCAGGAAAACGCATTTTTAGAGTTACAGCGGGCAATCGATTATCTGGATCACGCTCCGGCCGGTTTCTTCTCGGCCAATAAAGAGGGCAGTGTGCAATATATAAATGCCACTCTGGCCGATTGGTTGGGCATTGATCTTGCTGAATTTGAACCCGGAGATTTGCGTCTTGATCATCTGGTGCGCGGGGATGGGGCCAATCTGTTGATGGGGGGACGGTCTGACGGAGAAATCAAAACCCAGATTATTGATATTGATCTGGTTCATCGCAATGGCACCAGTTTTCCTGTTCGTTTGTTGCACAGGGCGGCCCGCTTGGCAGAAGGGGAACTTGGCGAAACCAGAACTCTGGTACTTGATCGGGCGGGCGGGGCTGAAACCAAGGATGATTTAAGGGCTGCCGAGGTTAAATTCTCCAGATTTTTCAACGATACCCCGTTTGCCATCGCGACCCTTGATGCCAAGGGAAAGATTGTCAGCACCAATGCTCCTTTTGCGCGGATTTTTAATATCAGCACCACAGAAAAAGCCGTTGAAGGGGCTGAGTTTTCTGAATTGATCGACAAAAAACACATGGAGGCATTTCAGGATGCTCTGGTGCAGGTCAATCAAAACCTCTCGCAAATTGAACCGGTTGACGCAAACCTTGCTGACGATGAGGAGCGATCTGTAAGGCTTTATCTATCTGCCTCTGAAAAAACGGCAGATCTGGATGAGCAGGTAATCATCTATGCGCTGGATATGACTGATTATACAAAGCTACAGGCGCAATTTGTGCAGGCGCAAAAAATGCAGGCCATTGGTCAATTGGCGGGTGGTGTTGCCCATGATTTCAACAATGTGCTTACCGCCATTATCGGGTTTGCGGACCTGTTGTTCTTAAGACACAAGCCTACTGATCCCTCATTTGCAGATATTATGCAGATCAAGCAAAGTGCTAATCGGGCGGCGGGTCTGGTAAAACAGCTTTTGGCCTATTCACGTCAGCAGACTTTGCGTCCGCAAATTTTGGAAGTTACGACCCAGATTGATGATTACAATATATTTCTGAAGCATCTGATGGGGGAAAAAGTCTCTCTTAGTGTTAATCATGGTCGCGATGTCTGGCCGATAAAGGCCGATGCGGTGCAATTAGAGCAGGTGGTATTAAACCTGGCGATTAATGCGCGCGATGCCATGCCCGATGGTGGTGAAATTCAGCTTAAGACCAGAAATGTCACCGAACGGGAAGCGGCAACATTTTCATATAAGGGCATGCCGGCGGCTGAATATGTTTTGATTGAGGTCGAGGATCAGGGGACCGGAATTCCCGAAGAAGTGCTTGAAAAAATGTATGAGCCATACTTCTCCACTAAAGAACAAGGAAAAGGAACAGGGCTTGGACTCTCCATGGTTTATGGAATTATCAAACAGACCGGCGGCTTTATTTATGCGGATACGCAGATGGGGAAGGGGACAAATTTCCTTATCTTCTTCCCAAGATATGTGGCCAGCAAAGAGGAAATGGAAAAAATTTCTCGCCCTGCGCCAGAAAAGAAAACAAAAGACCTGACCGGAAACGAGAGAATTTTAATTGTTGAAGATGACGAAATAGTCAGGGCAATTTCTGTGCGCACCCTTCGAACCACCGGCTATGAGGTGTTTGAGGCCGATGGGGGCGATGAGGCCTTGGAGGTGCTTGATGAGATCGATAATAAGATTGATCTGATGATTTCAGATGTAATGATGCCTGGAATGGATGGCCCAAGCCTGTTGGTGGAAGTGCGCAAGCGCTTGCCTGACCTTAAGGTGATTTTTGTTTCAGGATTTGCCAGAATGGAAATGCGTGATGGTCTGGCCGATGATCGCTCGGTTGAATTTTTGCCAAAGCCCTATAATTTTGATCAGATAAATTCCAAGGTTAAGGAAGTTTTGTCGGGAGCTTCGCAAAGTGAGGGCAGCGACAGTTAGGGTTATTTGCCCCTGGTCGCCACCCTCATTATAGTGGTGTTGTTTATCCTATATCTGCTATTTTGCCTCACGCCAGGCGATGTAAAGCGATGCACCAACAATTAGAGCAGCACCGGGCCAGAACCAGAATGTTGGCACCTGCGAGAGCAATATCCAGCCAAGCAATACATTGATCGGCAGTTTTAGATCGTCAAACGGTTGCAGGTAGGCGGCATCTGCCAACTTATAAGCACTCCACAAAAGATATTGCGATGCGGCGGTAATTAATGCCAAAAGCAATATCCACCACA
>UOEQ01000518.1_pt1 | contig 8910 bp, 10 predicted proteins | sample 1988631 | NCBI WGS metagenome assembly UOEQ01 (sample SAMEA4712195, study PRJEB27164) | hydrothermal vent metagenome | biome: marine basaltic hydrothermal vent biome; feature: marine hydrothermal vent; material: mineral | place: Pacific Ocean | collected 2011-06-14/2011-07-23 | depth 1719 m
GCTCTTCCGATCTACTTCAAATATCAAGCAGCAAGCGAATTATCGTTTCAATAATTTTACATTCTTGCAGCAAAGTTGAAGAAAAAAAATCTGCAGCAAAGCTGGGAGAAGAAAAAAACGGCGTCCGCAATTGCGCTCAATTGATCATTTCGGTCGAGACCTCATATGGAGTTGAACCTCGAATGTAACGGTCGGCCAGCAGTTTTGTCAATAATACAGATTTATTGGTAGAAGTTTTTATCGTCCTTGGGTCAGGACCCCAACAATTTGCGCAGTGCTGGTTTGCTTGCCATCCATATGCCAATTCGTTGTTTTAGGGTTGGTCTGAAATCGCGCAATTTGGAAAACGCCACATAATCTGCGCTATAAACCAGTTCGCCGCGTTGATTTATTGCCTTCATATTGTTGAACAACAAACCCCAACCCGGCAAAGATTTGCTTGGGCGTTTATCAGTTACGCTCAATTCAAAACTTATGGTGTCGCCCGGTTTTACGGGGGTAACAAAGCTCATTTTATTAATGCCGGGGGAGGGACCGGACAGGCCGGGCAACTCGCCAGCTGCCTTCAGGCGTGCTTCTTCTGCAAACAGGCTGTCGACAAGTTTTCTCTGTCCTACCAGGGCTGTGTGCCAACCTGAGGCGATTATGCCGCCAAAATGGGAGTGTTTGGCAAGTTCCGGGTCGGTGTGGAAATATTGATTGTCATATTGCAAATTGTATTCGACGATTTCTTCAACATTAAATGTGTGATCGCCAAGTTCTAATTTATCTCCGGGATTAATATCTTCATACCAGCGGGTCATTTTTGGGACCCCTTACCTGTTATTTCAGGATTGCGTACATCAACCAGATTTTCCAGACTCATAGTCATTACAGTTTGGGATTTCTGGTTTGTTATATCAAAACTTAAGGTGACAATTCCCCATTGCGGTCTGGATTTTGTACGGCGCAGATTTGCAATTGTCACGGTGCCGCCAATGGTATCATTGGCCATCACCGGGCGTTTCCATTTAAGGTTGGTAAACCCCAACCCGCCGGCGGAGGCCAGTTTTTTTGGGAAATTTTCCAACAATTTTTTAAGGGCGATAGCGCCGGTTTGCCAGCCTGATGCTGCTAACCCACCAAGCAAAGATGCATTTGCGGCATCTTCGTCAATATGGAAGGGAAACGGATCAAATTCGGTGGCAAATGTGATGATCATCTCTTTGGTGAGCTTGGTTGCTCCAAGGTCAATTGTCTGCCCGATTTCAAGATCTTCAAAATGTGTATAGTCTTTAGTAATCGGGTTACTCATTGCAAGCATTGCTCCAAAATCTAAAGGACCCCAACCGATTAAATCGTAGTGACCATCACAAAAACAAGATGGGAGTTTTAATATGCCGTAATAGGGAGCAAGTTGACGTATGCGTCAAGTGTTAAATTTAAACAACATGACATCGCCGTCTACTACCACATATTCTTTGCCCTCATCGCGGGCTTTGCCTGCCTCTTTGGCGCCAAGTTCGCCATTAAAGGCTACGAAATCATCATAGGCGATGGTTTGGGCGCGAATGAAACCGCGTTGAAAATCGGTGTGAATAACTCCGGCAGCGCCGGGGGCTTTGGTGCCTTTGTTAATGGTCCAGGCTCTGGTTTCTTTAGGTCCGGCGGTAAAATAGGTTTGCAGACCCAATAGCTCATATCCCTGTTGAATAAGTTTGTTCAGACCAGCTGTTTCCAAACCTAGAGTTTGAAGATATTCCGCTTGTTCTTCGTCATCGAGCTGGGCAAGTTCGGCCTCGATTTCGGCACAGATTATCACCATAACCGCCTCGTTGTCGGCGGCATATTTGGCAATTCTTTTGGTCATTTCATTGCCGGAAGCTGCTGAGTGTTCATCCACATTGCAGACATAAAGAACCGGCTTTGAGGTTAGAAGCTGCAATTCTTTAAAAGATTTTTCTTCGTCAGGGGTGCGCTCAACCTTGCGGGCAGGCAAACCCTCTTCGAGCACTTTTGTTGTGCGCTCGATAAGGTCCATGGTCATTTTGGCCTCTTTGTCGCCGCCGCGCAGTTTCTTCTCCAGCCCACCGACACGTTTTTCAAGGCTTTCAAGATCGGCCAGCATCAATTCGGTTTCTACGGTTTCTGCATCGGCAACCGGGTCAATTTTTGCATTAACGTGGATGATATCGGGATCTTCAAAACAGCGTAAAACATAGGCAATGGCGTCTGTTTCGCGGATATTTGCCAAAAACTGGTTGCCCAGACCTTCGCCCTTTGAAGCGCCTTTTACCAAGCCTGCAATATCAACAAAATTTAAGCGTGCTGGAAGAACCTCCTTGGATTGGGCAATATTTGCGATGATTTCCAAGCGTTCATCGGGCACCGAAACCTCACCAATATTTGGCTCGATGGTGCAAAATGGAAAGTTTGCAGCCTGGGCGGCGGCGGTTCTGGTCAGTGCGTTAAACAGGGTTGATTTACCCACATTTGGCAGGCCGACAATTGCACACTTAAATCCCATGATTTATTCCTTGTTGAATAGTTTTTTTAATAGTCCGGCCAATTGAGAAGAGGGTTCGGCGGTCTGATTATTGTTAGAGTTTTTTTCAGTAGTTGAACTTTTACCAGTTGATGCCGGGTCAGTTTTTGTGTTGGTTTTTGCGCCTGCTTTTTTCTTGCGGGGCACTTTGCCTTCACTCACGTCATCATCGGCTTTTTGCACAGCTAGCGCTAATTTGTTCATAAAGGCTGGTTGCTCTTTCTTCACAAGCAGGTGGGCATTCTTGGCAATCGCTGCAAGTACCGGATCGAGCCAAAGATGATCAACCTTGTGAAAATTGGACAGAACGTGGGAATTGACCAGTTGTTTTTGTCCGGGGTGGCCAATGCCCACCCGCACCCGCTGATAATCAACTCCGATTTGTGGATCAATGGAGCGCAAACCATTGTGGCCATTATTGCCACCGCCGGATTTTACACGTATTTTGCCCGGATTAAGATCCAGCTCGTCATATATTACGGTGACATCTTCGGGCTGGATTTTATAAAATTTGAGGGCTGCATAAACGGCTTCCCCGGAATTGTTCATAAATGTCTGAGGCTTGAGCAGCATCACCCGTTGAGAGCCTATCTTGCCGTCAGAAAACAAGCCCTTGAACTTTGAGCGAAACGGGGGAAAATTATATTCAGTTGCAATAGCATCAATAGCCATAGCACCCACATTGTGGCGGTGGGCGGCATATTGCTCGCCGGGATTGCCCAGACCAACAATCAGGTGCATGCGCTTTCTCCGGTAAAGATTAAGAGGGCTACATTTAATGTTGCCGCCCTCTTAAAAATTTGTTTTGAAAAATCAGTCTTTGGAGGCTTCTTCGTCGCCGCCTTCACCTTCAGTGGCTTCTTCATCACCTTCTTCGCCTTCTGCAGCTTCATCATCATCCGAAGATTCAGAACGCAGAGCAGATGGTGCTGCAATGGTTGCAATGGTGAAATCACGATCGGTAATGGTTGGAACCGCCCCTTCAGGCAGTGTAACCATTGAGATGTTCAAGCTATCACCAACATCTGTACCTGTCAGATCAATTTCAAACCCATCGGGAATTGCACTGGCTAAACAGTTGATTTCCACCGTATGACGAACAATGTTTAGAACAGCGCCGCGCTTAAGACCGGGGCTTTCTTCTTCATTGATAAAACGTACGGGCACTTCGATGGTCAGGGAAGTCTTGGCACCAACGCGCAAAAAATCCACATGCATAACAAAATCACGCACCGGATCCAGCTGATAATCCCTAGGGATCACATGGTGCTTCTTGCCATCTAGCTCCACATTTATTGTGGTTGATAAAAAGCCACCAGCATGAATTGCCATGGTGACTTCTTTAGTTGGGATTGAAATAGGCAGGGGTTCTTTTTTGTCGCCATAGATGACGGCAGGAATTTGGTTGTTACGACGCAATTCGCGAGCGGCCCCCTTGCCCACCCGGTCACGTGCGTTTGCTTTAAGCTCTGTGCTCATTTGATTGTTCCAAATCGGTTGGTGTGAAAAATATCATTTATTGATTTTTCCACGCACCTGTCCTCCAGGGGTGACAGATGCTTCATAAGTGCCGGGATATAGGCCAAAGAGCGGGCCGGGGCAAGTGTTGATTTGCAGGCCTAAATTGAATTTTAAAAAAAGAATTCTTATGTTTAATCAAGAAAAAGGGGAAAAGAGAATGAGCGAGAGTTCAAATGAAGCAAAAAAGCCGTGGGGACTAGGCTTGGTCTGGATCGCAGGCTGGTTATTCAGTATTGGTTTTCTGGGACTTGGCACAAGAGAGGGGTTTTTCGGATTGGCCATTTGGCCCTATCAATTGGGTGCTGCCATGTCGGGTTTTTGATACCTGATCCAAGGTGTTTTAGGTCAATCAAATAGGCTGGATACCGATTGCTCGGCGGCGGTGCGAGCAATGGCCTCGCCAATATGGTCTGAAATTGACATTATCCGGATGTTTTTAGCATTTTTTACTTCGTCAGTTTCAGCGATGGAATCGGTGATTACCAACTCTTTTAGTTTAGAGGCGGCAATTCGCGCCGGTGCGCCAGAGGAAAGTACGCCATGGGTGATATAGGCGGAAACTTCGCTTGCACCAGCCCCTAACAGTGCTTCGGCGGCGTTGACCAGAGTGCCGCCACTATCCACCATATCGTCGATCATGATGCATGATTGCCCTTTTACATCACCGATTATGTTCATCACTTCGGCTACGCCAGCTTTGGGACGGCGTTTATCAACAATTGCCAGGGCGGCTCCAAGTCTGGAGGCAACATTTCGTGCGCGCACAACACCGCCAGCATCCGGTGAAACAACCGTCAGGTTTTTAGTGTCGTAGCGCTTCTTAATATCCTTTACCGCTACCGGAGCGGCAAAAAGATTATCCACCGGAATATCAAAAAACCCTTGAATTTGGCCCGCGTGCAAATCCAGCGTCAACACTCTGTCGACCCCGGATTCAACAATCAGATTGGCCACAAGTTTTGCAGAAATTGGAGTTCTTGGTGCAGATTTGCGATCCTGACGGGCATAGCCAAAATAGGGAATTACTGCGGTTATGCGCCGCCCGGAAGAGCGGCGGACCGCATCGGACAGGATCAGCAATTCCATAAGATTATCATTGGCCGGAAATGATGTGGACTGCATGATAAAAACGTCTTCGCCGCGAACATTTTCCTGAATCTCGACAAATATTTCTTTGTCGGCGAATTTTTTGACCACGCAGGCAGCCAGCGGCAGGTCAAGATATTTAGCAACGGCATTTGAAAATGCCGGATTAGAGTTACCAGCCAGCAATATCATAGGGATCTATTCCATATTTTTGACGGGCAGAAATTTCAACCCATCCCCCAAATTTGGCGGCACCAATAGCGCGCTGGAATGCCCAACGCAACAGATTCGTTGCTAAATTGTTAATACTGGCTCATTTTATTGCAATGATGGCAATCTGACGGCCGGTCTTGGCAGAATTGTGGGTGGCAAATCGGTGGGAGAAATATTTTTGCGGGTTTGCGTAAGTGCATTGTGTGGTTTGGGAAATTTGGATCACACCTGCTTTTTTAATTTCGGATCTAACAAAGCCGGGCAGATCAAAATGTTTTTTTGTTCTGTTTTTAGGAATGGCGATAAATTTTTCCGCTTGGGGGTGTTTTTCAAGCAGATCAGAAGCGAATTGCTCACCAACCTCATAATTTTCCTGCCAGATGGTTGGGCCGATACCGGCAATAATTTCTTTGCGATCAGCACCCAGATTTTCCATGGCTTTAATAGTGTTGGCAATGATGCCTTTTATGGCACCTTGCCATCCGGCATGGGTGGCTCCGATTATGGAATTTTTCGGGTCATAGAATAATATCGGAGTGCAATCGGCAATTAAAACTCCAAGGCCAATGCCGCCCACTTTGGAGACCATTGCATCGGCTTTTATCGAGCTGTCAAAATCAAACCCCTCATCAACTACCACGATTTTGTTGGAGTGTATCTGATGCAGGATGGCTAATTTGTTTAGGGGCAGGCCCAAAGAGTTGGCAACAATCTGACGGTTTTGAGAAATGTTTTCAGGGGCGTCTTTGGTTAGTTTTGAAACATTAAGACTATCAAAGGGAGCCGGGGAGCATCCCCCTTCGCGACCAAAGAATCCATGGCTGATATCTGGTTGGTTCGCTAAATTTTCCAACTGTTCGAACGGAGCTTTTATTGGATGAGCTTTAGCTGAAGAAGAAATCTGCATGGCTTTGAACAGGTTTCCCATTTTGTCACTATCGATCAGGCGGGCCAGATCTGAAATTATCTGCACTTCTTTTTGTGGATTGGCTTGAATAATTTTTTCAGCTCTTTGTCGTATGCCCAATTGTTGTAAAAAATCACCCTGATCACCCAGCATTCCCGCCTGTGCACCGGTCTGTCTGGCAGTTTGAACAAGGCTTTGAAAATCCACATGGGCTGAAAGATCAGCATGGCCGGGATTGGCAAGTGGATCGCAAAATTCATGATCGGCAACGGCTTGAAAACTATCGCCTGTTTGAGAGGTTTCATAGCCATAATCAATGATCAGCATGGAGCCTGAATGCTCGTTAAGTAATCGCGCTAGTTTGGAAATGGTGGTTTTTGAAAGCGGGGAAGTTTGAAAAACCTCATTCTCTTTTGCCGGAGTTTTCAGATGCTGATGAATTTCACTGTCGGCAAATTCCTCAGATAACGGCGAGGGGGAAAGGCCCCATGTCAGTTTGTCGCCCTGTAGACCGATCAGACGTTCATGCCAGTTTGAATTTTGAAACTGATATTGTTTGATGGGCAGGGCGTCAAAAAATTCATTGGCAATAATTATCAAGGGCTGACTTGTCAGGGTCTGACTTGTCAGGATCTGACTAAAGTGACCCAGTTCTTCAATTTCACTTATCCAGATTGGATCATATTCTTTTAGAGCTTCGTTTTGCAGATCCTTAAGGGGCTGGCTGGTTTCCAACAGGGTAATTTTGGCCCCTTTAAGAGCATCAGGGTCTTTTGCCACCACCCGCATAATGTCGGCCATCAAAGTGCCGCGACCGGGGCCAAGTTCGGCAAGGGTAAAGGTTTTTGGGCGACCTAAAAAATTCCATTGCAGCAAAACCCACGTGCCAAGCATTTCTCCAAACATCTGAGAGATTTCCGGGGCGGTGATGAAATCGCCTTTGGTGCCGATGGGGTTGGAGGAGGTGTAATATCCCTTTTGCGGATGGGTTAGACACAGGCCCATATAGGTGGAAAGCGACATGGGGCCTTCGCTTTTAATCTGTAGCCTTATGCGCTCACCAAGCGATATTCCCTCCAGATCAGGTTGTTCATTCATGCTTTGGTTACTGGGGTTTTCAGGCCGATGGCCAAAAGAATAATTCCACCTGCCAATATGGGCAGGGTCAGCATCATGCCCTGAGTTACCCAATCGGTACCGAACAGGTAGCCAATCTGGGGATCGGGCAAACGGACCTGCTCCACAAGTAAGCGTGATAAGGCATAGCCAATTCCAAAGACACCAGCGGCAAGACCGGGGCGGCGCAGGCCAAACATCATATGGGTGACAATGCGGAGCACGATGAACAGAACAAGCCCCTCGAGAATAGCCTCGTAAAGCTGGGAGGGGTGGCGGGGCACTTCGCCGCCATTGGGAAATATCACGCCCCATGGCATGTCTGTGGGACGACCAAAAAGTTCACCATTGACGAAGTTTGAAACTCTGACCAGACCAATGCCGATGGGAGAAACAGCGGCCAAGAGATCAAGGGCGGAAAGGAAATTTGCCTTTTTGTGGCGACCAAAAAAATACATGGCAACCATAACGCCGATCAGTCCCCCGTGAAATGACATGCCCCCAAGCCATGTTTTGAAAATATCCATGGGGTTGGCGGCAAAATAAACCGGGTCATAAAATACTACATAACCAAGCCGGCCGCCAATGATTGCCCCTAAAACCGCCCAGACTGCAAAGTCGATAAATTGGTCAGGAGTGAAGGGCGGATTGGTTTTGAACCAAAGCGAAGCGCGCTTGAGCAAAAAGCGTCCATAGATAATGCCAAGGCCAATGCCGAATAAATAAGCAAGAGAATACCAGCGCACAATTATGGGTCCGATGGAAAAGGCGATTGGGTCTATGTCGGGAAATGGCAAGGTTTGGCTCCGGTGAATTTTATCGCAATTTGTGCAATTTATCTGGTTGCGGCGAACATGGGGGCAGTGTCGGCTCTGGTCAAGTGCAACAATGGTGCTTAATAGATAAGCAATGTAACAATGTGGTGGGCGGTTTATACGCCAGCAATAAGGAATATGATATGAATCAGGGCAGCAAAGTATTTGATGATATTGGCAAATTGATGAACGATGCGGCAGGGGTGGCTGATGGTGTGCGGCGTGAAGCCGAAAATGCTTTTAAGGTGCAGATGGAGAGGATTGTGGCTGATCTTGATTTGGTGAGCCGTGAAGATTTTGATATATTGCGCGAAATCGTAGAAGTGCAGTCAGAAGAAATCGCCATGCTGCAAAAAGAATTATCATCCCTGCGCACCCGAAAAAAATCCACATCTAAATAAAAACAGGCTTTGCCTTGCCATTAAAATTAATGGGCCAAGGTGTAGCTTGTTGAAAACTTTTTATGGTTAACCATTGCTTAACCAAGATTGATGGATTGTTAAGCCTTAGGCATCGGCTTCAATTTTTGCCCTTATAGAATTGTGGGCAAAGTTTTGAATATGGTGCCACACCGGTTGCGGTCGGTGTAGAGTTGAGTGGCAGGACGATTCGTAAAAGTTGAAATATTACGAAGATGTTTTGCAGGTAATTGGCCGGGCTTCACTTGTTGAAACCGGGTGGATCTTAGCATATCGGGGCGACCATATAATGGCACTATTGCTGCAATC
>UOEQ01000432.1_pt1 | contig 8730 bp, 6 predicted proteins | sample 1988631 | NCBI WGS metagenome assembly UOEQ01 (sample SAMEA4712195, study PRJEB27164) | hydrothermal vent metagenome | biome: marine basaltic hydrothermal vent biome; feature: marine hydrothermal vent; material: mineral | place: Pacific Ocean | collected 2011-06-14/2011-07-23 | depth 1719 m
AATTTGATGCGCCAGAGCTTGCGCCGGGTCTTTATGTGGTTGCCACGCCCATCGGCAATCTGCGTGATATTTCGATTCGTGCTCTGCAAACCCTTGCAGCAGCCGACCTTATTCTTTGTGAAGATACCAGACAAAGCGCCCGCCTTTTGGATCATTATCTGATTAACACATCAAAATCTTCTCTGCATGAGCATAATGAACGAAAAAAATCCGCCTCAATTATTGAAAAGCTGCAAAAGGGCGCAGCCATTGCACTGATTTCTGATGCGGGAACCCCGCTGATTTCCGACCCCGGATTTCCTCTGGTGCAGGCAGCGCGTGAGCAAAAAATTGATGTTTTTGCTCTTCCCGGAGCCTCGGCCCTGCTTGGTGGATTAATGGTTGCCGGGCTGCCCACCGATCAGTTTACATTTATTGGGTTTTTGCCAGTGAAGCAAAATGCCCGCTTAAGCGCCCTAAAAAAATTGGCTGATGTGCCTCAAACCCAGGTTTTTTATGAATCCGCCCGCCGTCTTGAAAAAACCATAACTGCGATGATTGAAATATACGGCCCGGGTCGAAAAGGAGCTATATCTTTAGAGCTGACCAAAAAATTTGAGCGCACTTTAACCGGTACATTGTCAGAGCTTGCCACGGAGCTTGAAAACAATCCCCCCCGTGGCGAGGCCGTGATATTGCTGGCTGGCGCTGCTGAGAAAATTGTGGATGAAGATATGTGGTTGAACGCCTTAAAATCTTCTCTGGTTGATCTGCCACTAAGATCTGCGGTGGATGAAATATCGAAAAAATTTGGTGTGCAGCGCAAAAAGGTTTATGATGCGGCCCTCAAGCTCAAACAATAAATCAGCTGCTAATCGGCGAAAAAGGGCTCAATTTCGTGGCCGTATGGCAGAATATATGGCTACGCTTTATTTAAGGGCGAAGTTTTTCTCCATCGTCAAAAAAAATTTCAAAACTCCGGTTGGAGAAATTGATATTATCGCCAAACGCGCTGATTTACTGATTTTTGTCGAAGTAAAGATGCGCAGCTCAAAACATGGGATGGCGGAGGCACTTGAGGCGGTAAATCAGAGGCGTATTATCAGGGCTGCAAAATATTTTCTTGCCCGCAATCCACAAATGGCAGATAAAAACCTGCGCTTTGATGTGATTTTTCTTAAGCCCCTTACTTTTCCAGTCCACCTGAGGGGAGCATTTGAGGCTGACTAGAGCGTTGCCAGCAAAAGTGCTCTTGCGGTTTTGTGTTTCGGCATCGCGACCAAACAAAGACTTAATAGCGTTGCCAGCAAAAGTGCTCTTGCGGTTTTGTGTTTCGGCATCGCGACCAAACAAAGACTTATAGCGTTGCCAGCAAAAGTGCTCTTGCGGTTTTGTGTTTCGGCAGCGTGACAAAATAAAACTTAGAGCATAGGTTTTGATTAAAATAAAACCCGTCTGGCAGGGACTTGGATCAAAAAATGAAAACAAAACTTAAAATCGCGGTTCAGATGGACCCGATTGCCTCCATTGACCCAAAAGGTGATTCTACCTTTGCCATGATGCTGGAAGCTCAACATCGTGGTCATGAATTAAGTTATTACACTCCGGATAGTCTGGCGCTGGATAGTGGAATTTTGAGCGCCAATGTGGCCAATATTTCCGTCACGGATAATTCGCCAGATGATTTTTATTCCCTGTCAGAGTTTTCTCGCCTCGATCTTAGAGAATTTGACGTTGTGCTTTTGCGTCAGGACCCTCCCTTTGACATGAATTATATTACCATCACCCATATGCTGGAAATAATTCACCCCAAAACTCTGGTGGTCAATGCGCCCGCTGAAGTTCGCAACGCTCCGGAAAAAATTCTGGTAACTGAATTTCATGACTTGATGCCGCCAACGCTTATCACCCGCGATAGGGCAGCGATTGCTGATTTTCGCGCTCTTCACCGTGATATTATCGTAAAACCCCTGCATGGAAATGGCGGGGCCGGGGTATTTTTTATCCGTGAGGATGATCAAAACCTGATTTCTCTGCTTGAAATGTTTGAAGAAAATTTTCCTGAACCATTTATGATTCAAAAATATCTTCCCGATGTCAGAAAAGGCGATAAACGCATTATCATTATTGATGGAGAGCCAATCGCCGGGTTAAATCGAATTCCGGCCGAAGGTGAGGCCCGCTCAAACATGCATGCGGGTGGCCGTCCCGAAATTTCCCCTCTGACGAAAAGGGAAAAAGAAATTTGCAAAATAATCGCCCCGGCTCTTAGAGAGAGGGATTTTATTTTTGTGGGGATTGACGTAATCGGGGATTACCTTACAGAAATCAATGTGACTTCCCCCACCGGAATTCGTGAAATCAAGCGCTTTGGTGGACCAGACATTGCCTCGCTGATTATAGACGCCATTGAAAAGCGCCGCCAATAAATTGCCTCTGTCGAGAAACTGAAAGCCTAGCTGTTATGACATCAACCTATTTAGTTGCTTTGGCCACATTTTTTGCAACCGTTGGCGTGGCCGATATTGCGTTTATTTTTGCGGCCTTAACCAAGGATAACACTGGTGCCGAGCGCTTCAAATTTGCCACCCGTGGCATATTGATAGCAACGGCAATCCTGTTGATGTTCGGGTTTTTGGGTAATCAGATTCTTGATCTTTTTGGTATTACAATCCCGGCACTTCAAACTGGAGGCGGCATATTATTGATATTGATTGGTATCGATATGGTTTTTGCCCGCCATTCAGGAGGCACCTCCACAACCAATAAAGAAGATGCGGAAAGTCGCCAGCGCGATGATATTTCCGTATTTCCCATGGCCATGCCGCTTCTGGCTGGTCCCGGTTCCATTTCGGCTGTAATTTTGCTGACCACAGGCGCGACAACGGATACTGACTTCTGGATGATAATGGGAGCCTTGGTTTCTATCATGGCATTAACATGGGTCACGCTGCTTCTGGCTATTCCTATCCAGCGGATTTTAGGTTTTACGGGCCTGTCCGTGGTTTCAAGAATTGTTGGAATTTTGCTGGTCGCGCTGGCGGTGCAATTTATTTTCGATGGCATCAAGTCCAGCGGATTATTGGGTTAAATTCCGCAAAAAACCTATTTGTTCACTAAATGTTCTTGAATTGCAGCTTGCAATCTGCTAGCAGTTTTCCCCAGCCTTGTTTCGAAAAGGGCTTTGGGGAGGGCATATAGTTGGTTACGCGAGTGCAAACGGTTGCCTTTTTGGGCATTGATGCAGTGCTTGTTGATGTGCAGGTGCAGGTGGCGCCGGGCCTTCCCGCATTTAATATTGTCGGCCTGCCCGATAAAGCGGTGGCTGAAAGCAAAGAGCGGGTACGTGCGGCCCTGATTGCTTCTGGATTAAGCCTGCCGCCAAAGCGCATTACCATCAATCTGGCCCCCGCTGATTTGCCCAAAGAGGGCTCCCATTATGATTTGCCGATTGCGCTTGGGCTGATGGGGGCCATTGGCGCTGTGCCCTCGGACGCGGTGCAAAATTTTCTGGTATTGGGGGAATTGGCGCTGGATGGGCGAATTTCTTCTGTTTCGGGCACTCTTCCGGCCGCTATTGCCGCCAACTCCCACCAGATGGGTATTATTTGCCCTGAGGCCTGTGGATCTGAGGCTGCATGGGCCGGTGAAGATATTGATATTATCGCCCCTGCAAACCTGCTGGCTTTGGCCAATCATCTGGCCGGTCATCAATTGGTTCCAAGACCCGTTGCTGCCCGATATTCTAAAGCTGAAAATATGCCGGACCTTGGGGAAATTCGCGGACAGGAACTGGCCCGTCGTGTGCTTGAAATTGCCGCTGCTGGTGGTCATAATATGTTAATGATCGGGCCACCGGGGGCCGGAAAGTCTATGCTCGCGGCCCGCTTGCCCTCAATTTTGCCCCCCCTTAACCCCCGTGAGATGCTGGATGTTTCCATGATCCGTTCGATCGCGGGAGAGCTTGCCGGTGGCCAGATTTCCGATCAGCGTCCCTTTCGTTGCCCCCATCATTCAGCCTCGATGGCGGCGCTGGTCGGCGGTGGCTTAAAAGTTAGGCCCGGTGAGGTTTCTTTGGCCCATAACGGGGTTTTGTTTTTGGACGAATTGCCTGAGTTTTCGCCCCGGGTGCTCGATGGATTGCGCCAGCCCCTTGAGGCGGGAGAAACTTCGATTGCCCGCGCCAATGCTCGGGTTACCTATCCAGCCAGATTTCAACTGATCGCAGCAATGAACCCATGCAAATGCGGCCTTGCGGGTACACCGGGCCATACCTGTCGACGTGGAGATCGTTGCGCTGATGATTATCAATCAAGGGTTTCCGGTCCGTTTCTTGACCGTATTGATTTAAGAATTGATGTTCCGGCGGTTTCAGCCCGCGATATGATCGGGCGCTCCAAGGCCGAAAGCTCTAAACAGGTGGCAAAACGGGTTGAAATTGCCCGCCAACACCAGCAAAAGCGATTTTTGGCTTGCGGAATAACAAATGTGCATACAAATGCAGCAGCCAATCCTGATCTGATTGAAAAAATTGCCGCTCCAGATAAGGATAGTCAGGATTTGCTGATTAAGGCGTCAGACCGGTTTTCCCTGTCTGCTCGGGCCTATCATCGGGGACTAAATGTTGCCCGGCCCATCGCCTATCTGGCGGGGGTTGAAAAAATTTCCCGCTCCCACGTGGCCGAGGCTTTAAGTTATCGCCTTGGGGTAAAGCCTTAATCGGGTCAAGACCTTAACGGGATCAGACCCTGACTGGTTTTTTACTAGTCATATATAAGAAGTTTTTTAATTATTCGGCATAAATTTAATACCTTGGTGAGGGCTTGTTAACCGGCATTTACCTATAATGGGCCGGATAATTTTCATACAGGGCGCAAAGCCTTTAAGCAGGGTAAATGTCAAGAACACAGGCACAATTGGTGGATTGGAACGACCAGCGCGGCTTTGGCTTCGCTCGTTTGCATGGGGGAAGCGAGCGCGTTTTTGTTCATATCAAGTCCATAAATCCCCATATGCCTCGTCCACAAACCGGTGATCAGCTTGAGCTGGAAGTTATCAAGGGAAAAGATGGTCGCCCCTCTGCTAAAGCTGTTGATGTGCTTGGCTCGGTAACGGGAATAAAAGCCTCTCTTTCACCCCATATTGCAACCGCTGTCATGTTGCTGATTCTGTTGCAGCTGGGGCAGGTTTTGGGAGTTATTCCCCTGTGGCTGGCATCCCTTTATGTTTCCATGGGTGCAATGGCGATTGTTGCTTATTCCTGGGATAAAAAAGCCGCTCGTTTGGGCATTTGGCGCATTAGTGAATTAAAGCTGCATATTATAGATTTTTGCGGCGGTATTATTGGGGGGCTTTTGGCCCAGCAGATGTATAATCACAAACGCAACAAACCCCAGTATCAAAAAACCACAATGATTATAGTGGTTATGCATGCGCTTTTGCTTGGCGGTCTGGGCGCAGGTTTGATTGCTTTTATCTGACCTTCCTTTATTCAAACCGATAAAATATTTCGCTTTTTTAATAATTTTTAATTTTGTTGCTGACTGGTCGCGCAATCTAGTTGGCAAGCCGGTTTAACTGCCCTAGGTTGGGTTTTCCTGTGAAACAAAAAATCACTATTGATGGATCAAGCACCCTATAAATCTTCTTTAGAGCCTGAGAGGCAGGTTTTACCTGCCAAGCCAGCCAAAAGCAAAGCCAAAACGTCTTCGGTCACTCCGATGATGGCTCAGTTCTTTGAAATAAAGGCGGTAAATCCGGGGTTCTTGCTGTTTTATCGTATGGGCGATTTTTATGAACTGTTTTTTGAAGATGCAGAAATCGCTGCCGGTGCGCTGGGCATAGCCCTGACCACAAGGGGCACGCATATGGGGAAAGAAATTCCCATGTGCGGGGTGCCGGTGCGCGCCCATAAGGAATATTTGCGCAAATTGATTTCTTTTGGTCATCGGGTGGCAATCTGCGAGCAGATGGAAAATCCGGCAGAGGCCAAAAAACGTGGTGCGAAATCCGTTGTCCGGCGCGATGTGGTGCGGCTGGTAACTCCCGGCACAATTACCGAAGATGATTTGCTCGCCAGCTCATCCAATAACTATCTTGGCGCGCTTTCCATGATTTCCCATGGAGAAACCGATTTTGCGCTGGCCTGGGCCGATATTTCCACCGGCGAGACTTTTGTCGCTGATATTGATGGAGACCGTCTTGAAGATGAATTGGGACGTCTTGATCTGGCAGAATTGATTTTAAGCGAAAAAACCGCGCAATATATTGAGGAAAACTCCTTAATTCCCACTGGTTTTATAAAACATCAGGCAATTTTGCAGCCTGAATGTTTTCACAGCGATAAAGCTGTTGAACGTCTGCAAATCACATTCAGCTCGCTTGATCAGGCCGAATTTACCCGAGCCGCCTGTTCTGCCCTTGGGGCATTGCTTTTTTATGTGGGCCAGACTCAAAAGGCAGCAGGGCTTTCTTTGCGTGCTCCCTCTGTTGCGCCACTAGAAGGTCGGATGCAGATTGACCTTGCCACATGGTCGTCTTTAGAGGTTCTTTTTACCAATCGCGGTGAAACAAAAGGCTCACTTCGCCACGCCATTGATAAAACCCTGACCGGTGCCGGCTCCAGATTATTATCCCGGCGACTAACGGCCCCTCTGGCTGATAAAAGCAAAATAATTCAGCGCCTGGACATGGTTGATATTCTTGTGGGTGATGGCTTGTTTCGTCAACAATTACGCGATGCTCTGGCTGGTATGCCCGATATGAGCCGCCCATTGACCCGGCTTTGTCTGGGGCGGGGCGGTCCGCGTGATCTGTTTCAGATTGCTATAGCGATTGATGGGGCCATAAAGGTTTTATCCTGTTTGCAGGAAAAAGATGACCTGCCAAAAGGTTTTGCCGATCTGGTGGCAATAGTTGCAAAAATCCCCAAAGAGCTTGCCGAAAAAATTCATCATACATTGATTGAAAACCCGCCATTGTTGGCTCGTGAGGGTGGATTTGTCGCTCAAAATTGTCACAAAGAACTCGACAGGCAAAGGGAATTAGCAACAAAAAGCCGCACAATTATCAGTCAGTTACAAGCCAATCTATGCGAGAAAACTGAAATAAAATCACTAAAAATCAAGCATAATAATGTGCTTGGATATTTTGTTGAAGTGCCCGCCGCCCACGGCCCAAAACTTATGCAGGCCCCCTTTGATGCCGAGTTTATTCATCGCCAGACCATGGCCAATGCCATGCGTTTTACCACCGCAGAACTTGGTGAATTACAGGGGCAGATTGCCACGGCTCAACAAAACGCCTTGGAAATTGAAACTGAAATATTTGAGCAATTGCTGGCAAAAACCATTGAGCACAAAGAAGATTTGCGCAGCTGTGCCGATGCTTTGGCCCGCATTGATCTGACCTATGGTCTGGCAACATTGGCGGCTCAAAATTCCTATTGTCGCCCAACGATAGATAATTCTCTAAAGTTTCAAATTACTGGCGGGCGTCATCCGGTGGTCGAGCAAACTCTTTCGAATAATGCAACCAGTTTTGTCGCTAATGATTGTGATCTTACCGGAATTGAGGGTGCAAAGGGTGGTGGTCAGTTGTGGTTGGTTACCGGTCCCAATATGGGCGGTAAATCTACATTTTTGCGACAGAACGCCCTGATTGCAATTTTGGCGCAGATCGGCTCGTTTGTTCCCGCCACATCGGCCCATATAGGCATTGTTGATCGCTTGTTTTCTCGAGTTGGAGCCTCCGATGATATTGCCCGTGGCCGTTCGACCTTTATGGTTGAGATGGTGGAAACCGCAACGATTTTGAATCGGGCTACAAAGCGCTCACTGGTGATTTTGGATGAAATCGGGCGCGGCACCGCCACCTTTGATGGGCTTTCCATCGCTTGGGCAACGGCAGAAGCATTGCATCAGAGCAATGCCTGTCGGGCATTGTTTGCCACCCACTTTCATGAACTGACCTCGCTGCCATCCATTTTGCCAAGAGTTTCCAACCACACCATGAAAGCGCGCGAATGGCAGGGAAAAGTGGTGTTTTTGCACGAAGTTGCAAAAGGGGCGGCTGATCGCTCCTATGGAATTCAAGTGGCACGTCTTGCCGGGCTTCCAGAAGAGGTTTTGGTACGAGCTCGACAAATCTTAACGATGCTGGAAAGTCAGGAAGGGGGATCAGCTGCAAAAATGCTTGATGATTTGCCCCTGTTTACCCAAAAGCCCAAGCGGGATGAAAAAATTGTCAATCCCGTTGATGAAATGCTTGAAAAACTCCATCCGGATGAATTAACTCCTTTGCAGGCCGTTGAATTTTTATACGAACTCAAAAAGACCCATAAGGGCTAGAGCGTTTTCAGGATAAGTGGGTCCGGTTATCCGGTTCAAAAACGCGATAAAACAAAAATTTAGAGCATAGGTTTTGAGTGAAATTAAAACCGGAAATGCTTTAGTTGGGGCATGGTAATGATTGAGCAGATAAAAACCAAAAAACCAGCGACCGTTTTTTCACTAACGGATTCAAAGCAAATTATCGCGCGCCTGCTGGAAAAAATTGGCGATGATGATCCCGCCAGCCCGTCGTCGCGTTCATTGTTTTTGCAATTGCTCAAGGATGAGCTGGAAAAGGCCAGACAATCAACAGAGATTGATCTTTTGGCCAACCGGCGTGGTGTGCGCTGTGCGCAAAATCTCTCTTTGACTGAAGACGAGATTATTCGCTCTATCCTAACCTTTGCGGTTGATTATGTGT
>UOEQ01000530.1_pt1 | contig 8629 bp, 7 predicted proteins | sample 1988631 | NCBI WGS metagenome assembly UOEQ01 (sample SAMEA4712195, study PRJEB27164) | hydrothermal vent metagenome | biome: marine basaltic hydrothermal vent biome; feature: marine hydrothermal vent; material: mineral | place: Pacific Ocean | collected 2011-06-14/2011-07-23 | depth 1719 m
CCTGTCATCAACGGCGCTTTATCGGGCGTTGCGACGCACCAACCCGTCCCCCTATATGTATCTTTTGGATTTTGAAGGTTTTTCGGTCGTTGGTTCCAGTCCGGAAATTCTGGTACGGGTTGATCAGGGGGAAGTTACCATTCGCCCGATTGCCGGCACCAGAAAACGGGGCAAAACCGAAGAACGCGATAAAGAGTTGGCCATTGAGCTGATGAACGATCCCAAAGAACTGGCCGAACATTTAATGCTGCTAGATCTGGGGCGAAACGATGTTGGCAGAGTTTGCAAAACCGGCACAGTTAAAGTCACCGATAAATTCTTCCTCGAATATTATTCCCATGTGATGCACATCGTTTCCAACGTCACCGGGCAGCTTAATGATAAAAAATATGATTATGTGGACGCTTTAAGCGCCGGATTTCCCGCCGGAACGGTTTCGGGGGCACCAAAAGTGCGAGCCATGGAAATCATTGACGAGCTGGAAAAAGAACGGCGGGGAGTTTATGCGGGCTGTGTGGGCTATTTTGGTGCCGATGGTTATATGGATACCTGCATAATTTTGCGCACGGCGATTTTGAAGGACGGCAAATTATACATTCAGGCGGGGGCTGGAATTGTTGCCGATTCTGTTGCCAAACTTGAGCAGCTGGAATGTAAAAACAAGGCCGAGGCGCTTTTGAGTGCTGCCAGAGAAGCAATTCGTTTTTCAGGCGAAGCGGGTTTGGGGCAATAATGGAAAATATTGCAGCTACAAAAAATATCGTGCCTGCAAAAATTATCGTGATCGATAATTATGACAGCTTTACCTATAATCTGGTGCATTATCTTGGTGAGCTGGGAGCGCAAATCGAAGTATTCCGCAATGATAAAATCAGCGTTGATGAAGTTGAAAAACTAAATCCAGAAGCCATTATTTTGTCCCCTGGTCCGTGCACGCCAACGGAAGCTGGAATATGCGTTGAGCTGGTGCAGCGCCTTGGTGAAAAAACCCCGATTTTTGGCGTTTGCCTAGGGTTGCAATCTATCGCTCAGGCATATGGGGCAAAAGTTGTTGCCTCCCCTACCCTGATGCATGGAAAAGTTTCAAATATTTCCCATGAGCAAAAAGGGGTTTTTGCTTCGCTTGCTTCTCCTTTTAAAGCCACTCGCTATCATTCTTTATGTGTGAGTAAAAATGAAATTCCGCGCGAGTTGGAAGTCACCGCTGAAACTAAAGACGGTGTTATCATGGGCATGCAGCACAAAAGCTTACCCGCCCACGGGGTGCAATTTCACCCAGAAAGTATAGCCTCAGAACATGGTCATGACATTTTGAAAAATTTTTTGGCTATGGCCAATGAATTTAATCAGCAAAAACGCACCGCCTCCGTCAAATAAAACAACTGAGAAGCCAATGCCCATCACAACCGCTCTAAATCTGCTTCGCGACAATAAAGACCTCAATCAGATGCAAATGGATGCGGCTCTGGGGGAAATTATGGATGGCAAGGCAAGCGAGGCGCAAACCGGTGCCTTTTTGATGGGTCTTTGCACCAAAGGGGAAACCGCCAGCGAAATCGGGAGCGCCGTTGCTCTATTGCGCAAAAAAATGGTGCCTGTTGAAGCACCCGCCAACGCCATGGATATTGTTGGCACCGGTGGCGACGGTATGGGAACCTATAATATTTCTACTGCAAGTTCGATCATTGTTGCAGCGGCGGGAATTCCCGTTGCCAAGCACGGCAACAAAGCCCTCTCGTCAAAGTCCGGTTCATCCGAGGCATTGCAGGCGCTTGGGGTAAAGCTCGATCTTGATCCAGTTGGCATATCGCGCTGCATCAACGAGGCCGGAATTGGCTTTATGTTCGCGCCCAATCATCACCCTGCCATGCGCCATGTGGGGCCGACGCGGGCTAAGATGGGCATCAGGACCATGTTTAACCTTTTGGGGCCTCAGTGTAACCCTGCGGGGGTAAAGCGCTATCTATTAGGTGTCTATGGGCCGGAATGGGTGAAGCCGGTTGCTCAGGCCCTGTTGGCCAACGGCGTTGAAATGGCTTGGGTGGTGCATGGCAGTGATGGGTTGGATGAAATAACCAGCACTGGTTCAACCAAAGTAGTTGCTGTAGAAAATGGAGCGTTGCGCGAGTTTGAAGTTTGTCCAAAAGACGTGGGGATAGAATTATCGAACCCTGATGATCTGGTTGGCGGCGACCCGGCCCACAACGCAAAAGCCATTATTGAGTTGTTTGCAGGCAAATCAGGTGCCTATCGTGATATCGTCTTGATGAATGCGGGGGCAGCTCTATATATCGGGGGCAAGACCAAGAGTTTTGCAAACGGGGTTGAACTTGCTGCTCAAACAATTGATAGCGGCGCTGCAACAAAAACTTTGGCCAGACTGGTTGAAGTTTCAAACGGATAATTAAGGTCCCAATATGCTCGATGTTTTAAGCCGGATTATCAAATATAAAAAAGACGAGATTTCTCAGGCCAAATCCATTCACTCTTGGGAAGATGTGGTTGCAAAGGCCCATGATGCACCGCCAGCGCGCGGGTTTTTGTCGGCTCTTAAAGAAAAACGGGCACAAAACAAATTTGGCTTAATTGCCGAGGTAAAAAAAGCCAGCCCTTCCAAAGGATTGATCCGGGAAGATTTTGACCCCATTAAAATTGCCAAAGCCTATGAGAAAGCCGGTGCCGCCTGTCTTTCTGTGCTGACCGACGAGCCTTCATTTCAGGGCAGTCCGATTTTTATGCAACAGGCTCGCGAGGCGACAAATCTGCCGGTATTGCGCAAAGATTTTATGCTGGAAACCTATCAGGTTGTGGAGGCACGCAGTTGGGGCGCTGATTGCATTTTGATTATTATGGCCGCCGTGGAAGATGATACAGCCCGTTTTTTGCTGGATGCGGCAACAGAGTGGAAAATGGATGCATTGATCGAGGTGCACAATGAAAAAGAGCTGGAGCGGGCATTGCTTTTGAATGGGCAAATGATTGGCATAAATAATCGCAATCTGCGCACATTTGATACCAGTCTTGAAACCAGTGTTGAGCTGGCGAAAAACCTGCCAAGTGACAAGCTGGTAATTTCGGAAAGTGGCATTTCCAGCCATGAGCAATTGCAAATGTTAAAATCCAGAGCAGATATCAGCACGGTTCTGGTTGGCGAAAGCCTGATGCGCAATGATGATGTGCAAAAAGCTACACAAAGATTGCTTGGCTTTGATAATTCTTCAGGCGAGCAATAAATGAGCAAGAAAAGCCCCCTCACTCATCTAAACGAGCGCTCTGAAGCGCATATGGTGGATATATCCGCCAAACCCGCCAGCAAGCGGGTTGCCATTGCTCAGGGTGTTATTACAGGCTCCCCGGCCACTATATCGGCAATTTTTGACGATGACTTGAAAAAAGGTGATGCGTTGGCTGTGGCTAGAATTGCCGGAATTATGGGGGCGAAAAAAACTCCCGACCTTATTCCCCTTTGCCATCCCATATCCTTAAGCCATGTGGAAATTGAAATTTCGCAGATGGATGAGGTGAAAATTAATATAATTGCCAAGGCAGAAACGGTTGGAAATACCGGCGTGGAAATGGAAGCATTAACAGCAGTCAGCATCGCCTGTCTGACCATATATGACATGGCAAAATCCATGGACAAGGCAATGGAAATTGGCGAAATAAAGCTTTTGAAAAAATCGGGCGGAAAATCGGGCGATTTTGAACGGGAAATATAAAAATCATGCTGGCATATGAAAAAGCGCTGCAACGGGTTTTAGAAGCAAGCAATATACTTGGAAGCGAAAAAATTTCCTTAAACATTGCTCTGGGCCGGGTATTGGCAACGCCTGTAAATGCAATGATGAACCAACCACCTTTTGATGGCAGCGCCATGGATGGATATGCAGTGATCGCCAGCGAAGTTAAGCCAGGCGCGGTTTTGCAAAATATTGGAGAATCCCAAGCTGGATCCGGATTTGACGGGAAGCTTGCAAGCGGGCAATGCATTCGTATTTTTACCGGTGCGCCAATGCCCAAAGGGGCAAATGCTGTAATTATGCAGGAATATTGTAGCGTAAATGGCGATCAGGTAAGTTTTGAAAGGTCGGTTGAACCAGCTCAGAACGTGCGCCCACTTGGTCAGGATTTTATGAAGGGGCAGCAATTGCTCGATGTGGGAACTGCCATAAACCCTGCTGTCGTGGCGCTGATTGCTGCGGCCAATGTCGATCAAATAGAGGTTTTTAAACGGCCAAATATTTCAATTCTGGCAACCGGAAACGAGCTTGTTGCTCCGGGCAGTGATATGAAACCGGGGCAGATTGTCGGCTCCAACGGGTTTGCGCTTAGCGCCCTTTTTTTTCCGCTGGCCGAGCAAATCATTGATATTGGCAGCGCATCCGACAATGAAAATGAGCTTAGAGAAAAATTCAAAGAAGCCCTAAGCGGACCATCTGACGTGATAATCTCCACCGGAGGGGCGAGCGTTGGCGATTATGATCTGGTTCTACCCGTTCTAAAATCGCTTGGGGTTGAAATAGATTTCTGGAAAATCGCCATTCGTCCGGGCAAACCGATAATATTTGGCAAGAAAAACAACAAGTTGATATTTGCCCTGCCGGGTAATCCAGTCTCTGCCTATGTTTGTGCCGTAAGCGTGGTCATTCCGGCAATTCGCGCCATGGTTGGTTGCAATCAAGCGATCCCTAAATCATTATCCCTGCCCCTTGCTTCTTCGCTTCCGGCCAATGGTATCAGGCGACATTTTATGCGTGGCAAAATTGTTGAGATCGACGGGCAATCCCATGTTGAGCCGATTTTGCAGACCGATAGTTCCCACCTTTCCTCACTTGCCCAAGCCGATGTTTTGTTGGTGGCGCTGGAAAATCAGGGCGAATTACCGGCTGGCACAATCGTTCAAACTATCCCCCTGCCCTGATTTTTTACCCACATAACCAATAGGTTGTTCGCTAAAACCACATTTTTGCGCTCCCGGTAAGATTTTTTTCATCTTATACTTGCAGAACATAACTGGAACATCTATCATTGTTCAGTCTTTGTTCCGAATCAGTGTTTGCTTGAATTGATGAGGGCTGCTGTAGCTTGGAGTGCTGTGTCGAAGGATAGCAAATTCTTCTGGCCTTTGGCTGATTGGTGCTGGATGGCGAGCTGTTTTGATATTTAGCCGCGCAGGTGTGGGCTGATGAACTGTTTTTTTGAATTGAACTACAAAATGAGGATTGGTTAAATGCTAACTCGTAAACAACACGAATTGCTAATGTTTGTTCATGAACGCATGAAAGAAAGCGGTATTCCGCCCTCTTTTGACGAGATGAAGGATGCGCTTGATCTCAAATCCAAATCGGGTATTCACCGTTTAATCACAGCTCTTGAGGAGCGCGGATTTATCCGCAGGCTGCCCAATCGCGCCCGGGCCTTAGAAGTAATCAAGCTGCCAGATTCAATGAACCCAAGCCTTGGAGGGCGAAAGGCCAAGTTTGAGCCAAGCGTGATTGAAGGTGATTTGGGGCGGGTTGCAAAACCGGTTTCCGGGGGGCAGCAAAATTCCGAGCCAGTGATAAATATCCCTGTAATGGGCAGAATTGCCGCAGGAACACCAATTGAAGCCATTCAAAATCATTCTCATTCCCTTTCCATCCCACCCCAGATGTTAGGGCCGGGAGAGCATTTTGCCTTGGAAGTTCGCGGAGATTCAATGATTGATGCAGGGATTTTTGATGGTGATACAGTGCTTATTCATAAACAAAATACCGCCAGCAGTGGCGAAATTGTTGTAGCGCTGGTTGATGATGAAGAGGCAACCTTAAAGCGTTTGCGCCGGAAGGGAAATTCTATTGCCCTTGAGGCTGCAAATCCGGCCTATGAAACCAGAATTTTTGGCCCTGATCGTGTTGCGGTGCAGGGAAAACTCGTGGGATTGCTGCGTAAATATTAGGTCAGTTTTGATGGGGTAGGATTGATATGAAATGGATAAACAATATCTTGTCATAGAAGACACCAAAAAACTTATTGCCGCAAATTTCACTAATACCGAAATGGGCTTGGTTAGAATAGCAAAAAACCTAAATCTTCAAGAGATGGATGAAAGTGAAATTGTTCGTCACTGCCATAAAATTATCCTATCCACCCCAATTTCTAAAATAAAAGTTCGCGGCAAAAACTATTATTTGTACTCCCATGAATATTTAGCTGTGTTGACCATTAACAGATCAAGTTTGGGCATTATTACTGCAAAACCATATCTGTAATTGCCATGAACTGCTTTTGTGTCTTGGTTGAAAAATGGGTAAATTCGGTCACAGAAGTATTTAATTTGATTTTAGCGGTTGGATGGATAGTTGGGGCGCCATGGCCTGTATATATCCACAATTGCCGGGCGGATAATAAAATCATTCCCATTCCAGCGCGCCCAGTGCACCCCAGAGCTGGTTAAGTCGTTTTGATCAATCACCTGAGTTGTATTGCGGCAATATTGCGGGGCGCTAATTCTTGCAATTACAAGGTCAGCTTTTGAGCAATCCTCAGCAAATGCGTCGCGGGTTTTTACCAGTGACACGATGAAATTATCGCGCTCAATCCAGCATCCGGTTAAGTCACAAGGTACTTTTTCATCTGGGGTAGCAATTTTTGCTAGGTAGGTTTCGCTCCAAGCATTGACCGCGAAACTATTGGCGCGACCTGCCACAAGGTCCATGCTTGCCAAATTTTGAGACAAAAGTTCTTGAGACTGCTCGTTTTTAATTGCTATGGCCTGCGTGGTATCGGCAATCATAATGTCCGGGCGTTCAATGGTTCCGAACACGGGTATCAAGATTGCAGCAATTACCACCCCGATAAAACGGGACTTCCCCGTAAAAAAAGCAAACCAGGCCATAGCAAACAGAGCAATAATCAAAGATATTTCTTCAAGAATTGGTGGTGAAACAAACCCGCTACCAAGCGAAGAAATATAATTTGCCACTGTGATTATTTGTTCAATTCCCCATCCCATGGGCGCAAAAAATATCTCCTCTATTCCCAGTGGCATAAACAATACCGCCAAAAGCGCAGCCGGTAATACAACAAAGGCAACCAAAGGTATTGCCACCATATTACCCAAAACTCCAAACGGGGCCACGTTTTGAAAATGATAAGCGGCAAAAAGGGCCGTTGCCGCTCCGGCAATTACAGAGGTAAGAGCAATCCCGAAAAAAAACCGGGTGAGTTTTTTAATTGCGCTGGCATCGTTTTGAAATTTAGATTTATATCCTTCATAAGACCCAACAAGGGCAATTACGGCGGCAAACGATAATTGAAATCCGGGCCGAAAGATCGATGAGGGATCGGTGATTATTATAAATAGTGCGGCAAAGGCCACATTCCTCATGGTCAAGGCACGGCGCCCGGCAAGCACCGCACCAAAAATTAAAATCAGCATCAGGCTTGCACGAACCGCCGAAACGGACGCTCCAGAAAGCGCCAGATAAATGAGCGATGCAATTATGCCACCGATTGCTGCGATTTTTTTAACGCTGATATTTTGACCAAATCCATAAAATCCAGCTAAACCCATGCGGATGGCGGCAAAAATCCCTCCGGCAATTAGCGAGAGATGCAGGCCGGAAATTGCCAGAACGTGGGCAAGACCGGCATCGGCCAGACGGGTTCTTATATTCTCGTCAATCTGACCCTGATCTCCAACAATCAAAGCTCTGGCAATCCCTGAAATTGGAGGCGCAAGAGCTTGATCTATGCGCGTGCCGATAAATTCGCGTAACTCTTGAATGTTGCGCGAAATCGAATTTGTTTGCGCCGGATTTATCACATCCAAATTCCCTGTCGTGGAGCCATAGGCTCCAATACCCTTAAAATATGCATGAAACTGAGAATCATAGCCGCCCGGAACTACCGGGCCCGGCACCCGGTAAAGTCGCATGGGAGCGCTGATAACATCGCCAATATCAGGCAGTTGATCGGAAGGAAGTAATATTCTGGCACGACGCAATGGTGGATTGTTGCGGCCTTCAACCGATATAATATTGGAAATAATTATGCGTGCCCGCTCAGAATCATTGGAATGAATAGAATCTACCGTTGCGCTAAACTGGCCATAAAACGCCCCGTAAATCATATTACTGCCAAACAATTTGCCATGAATTGGCAAAAGAAGAAAACCAGCCCAAAACCCAAGTAATGAAACAAATACCCAAAATTGTTTTTGCTTGCTTTTAGAAAAAACAGCTCCAAGCACCAGCAATATTGCTATTAACGCCATTGCAAGAAATGCTGGTTCGAATTTTGTGGCGCGGTATGCCAGAATGCCAAAAATCAACATAAATGGTTGTAATATCAGCAATCTGCGGTTGGAAATTTGGCGGAAAACTTCAGCGCCAAAACCCGTTGTAAGTTTATTAAAATAATTTTGAGTTACAGGTGTTTTTTGTCTAATTACAGCAATTGAACTTAGGGGAATTACCCCAATATTTGGTGGTAGTTCGGTTGTCGTTTTTGAACGTTCTAGATCATCAATTGACAATATGCTTCGCCTGTTTGGCACATGAGTCTGACACAAGCCCTTGCGCGGTTTTTCCCTTATGCTAAACACGGCCACGCCGGATTGACAAATCCTGCAAACGGTTTTGCACAT
>UOEQ01000072.1_pt1 | contig 8498 bp, 8 predicted proteins | sample 1988631 | NCBI WGS metagenome assembly UOEQ01 (sample SAMEA4712195, study PRJEB27164) | hydrothermal vent metagenome | biome: marine basaltic hydrothermal vent biome; feature: marine hydrothermal vent; material: mineral | place: Pacific Ocean | collected 2011-06-14/2011-07-23 | depth 1719 m
TATGCAAGGGGCGGAAAAATTGGCCTGTTTGGTGGTGCCGGTGTGGGCAAGACCGTGCTTATTCAAGAACTTATCAATAATGTTGCCAACTCCCATGGTGGCTATTCGGTATTTGCCGGGGTTGGTGAACGTACTCGTGAAGGTAATGATCTCTACTACGAAATGATCGAAAGTGGTGTGAACAAAGACCCCAAGGCCAATAATGGTTCTTCCGAGGGTTCAAAATGCGCCTTGGTTTTTGGTCAGATGAACGAGCCTCCGGGAGCGCGTGCAAGGGTTGCTCTTACCGGGCTGACTGTTGCGGAAGAATTTCGCGATCAGGGACAGGATGTGTTGTTCTTTATTGATAATATTTTCCGCTTTACCCAAGCCGGTTCCGAAATGAGTGCGCTTCTTGGTCGTATTCCTTCTGCGGTGGGTTATCAGCCTACTCTGGCCACCGACATGGGGCAGATGCAGGAGCGCATTACCACAACAAACAAAGGTTCGATTACCTCGGTGCAGGCAATTTATGTTCCCGCCGATGATTTGACCGATCCGGCACCGGCAACTTCGTTTGCCCACCTTGATGCCACAACCGTTCTTAACCGGGCAATTTCTGAAAAAGGAATTTATCCGGCCGTGGATCCGCTTGATTCAACCTCGCGTATGCTTGACCCAACCATTGTTGGTGATGAGCATTATCAGGTTGCTCGTGAAGTGCAGGAAATTTTGCAGCGCTATAAAAGTCTGCAGGATATTATTGCCATTCTTGGTATGGATGAGCTTTCTGAAGAAGATAAGCTGGTCGTTGCACGGGCCCGTAAAATCGAGCGCTTTATGAGCCAGCCGTTCTTTGTGGCTGAAATCTTTACCGGTACTCCGGGCGTATTTGTAGCGCTTGAAGATACAATCCGCGCGTTTTCCGGATTGATTGCCGGTGAATATGATCATTTGCCAGAAGCTGCATTTTATATGGTTGGTACCATTGATGATGCGGTTGCCAAGGCACAAAAACTGGCAGCGCAAGCCGCTTAAAGTTCAAAGCTGTCTGTGATTTGTTGAAATTAAGGAGCCTGATAGTTGGCCCAAGATGATAAGCAAGAGATAAAAATCGAAATTGTCTCGCCGGAGAATCTGGTGTTTTCCAAATCGGTTGCTTCGGTGACGGTTCCGGGTGCTGAAGGGTATTTTACCGTCATGGGTGAGCACGCCCCGGTAATGACTACTTTAAAACCAGGTTTTATCAGTGTAGAAAGTGCAGGGGAAACCCAGACATTTTATGTGCAGGGCGGGTTTGCCGATATTTCTCCTGACGGGGTGACAATTCTTGCTGAAGAAGCCAAGGGAAGTGCTGACTTTGCAGTTTCAGAAGTGGAAGCGGCAATTGTTGAGGCCCAGGCGGTGTTAGATAAGGCTGAGGAATTGGCCGACAAGGATAACGCACAAAACACTCTTGATGGCTGGAAAAACCTGTTGCTGGAAGCGGCACAAATCGGCAGTTCCGGCTCTCACTAATCGGTAAAATTAGTTTCATAAATTATATGGGTCAGCTTTGGGTATAAATCCTAATAGCTGGCCTTTTTACTTTTGGTCGATAGAAATTTCGCCAAGGCGGATTTTTTGCGGAATATCTGCAAACCATTGGGCAAGTTGCACATAGGTTTCATGTTTGAATGGGATTACCAGATCGGGAAGTTTTTCCAGTTCCTCCCACCGCCATTCATAAAATTCTGGTTTATGAGCCCCGCCATCGGGTGCAAGAATATTGATTTCACTGTCATCACCGGTAAACAGCATGGCAAACCACATTTGCCGTTGCCCCCCAAATTTCCCCTTCATCAATTTTTTGGCAACTTCTGGTGGGAAATCATAGGTTAGCCAACTTTCAGCTTCGGTAATCAACTGGGCGGAAACAATTGAAGTTTCTTCTCTTAGTTCCCGAATAGCGGCTGTTAAAGCATCTTCATTGCGATCAATTCCACCCTGGGGCATTTGCCATGGATATTGAATTTTTGGATATTGTATTTTTTGCCCGGCCAATTCAGATGCCGGCAAATCATTGCGGCGTCCAACAAATACTCTTCCCTCCCTGTTAAACAGGGCAATTCCGGCACAGGGGCGGTAGGGTTTATATGATTTTTTTTTGGATTTTGGCATCAATTTGCTACATTCATCAATGCGCTTACCGGCACCAATTCAATGGTTTGATCTTCTAATTGGGCGCTCCATGAAACAATGGTGTTTATGGAAACCGGCAGGGCTGAAATAATACCGATTGCTTTTCCGTCGCGACGGGCGGTTTCAACCAGTATTTGCAGCTGGGAAAGAATAGCGGCGCGGGATGGATTTTGATCCAGCAACAGGGAAGCGCGGGCGAAGGGAACCTGATTTGCTGTGGCCAGCTGCCTTGAAAGCGAGCGGTTGGAAGAGCCATCGTCAAGATAGGCGATGCCCCTGGTTCCCAACTCTTCCATGAATGGGGCCATATCGTTGGCTGATGAGGTAAAGCGGGCACCAAGATTGTTGATCATTCCCATATAGCCGCCGGTTCGTGCCATTAGCCAGAACAGGCGCTCCAGATTTACTCTAGCTGTAAACCCGGTTAGCAATGTATGGGGGCCGGGGTCAGAATTGGGATAGTCAAAAGGCTCCATTGGTATTTCAAGCAGATATTCATGTCCCCCGGCGCGGGCGGCAGCGGTTGTGCGATCAATCGACCTGCCATAGGGGGCAAATGCCAGTGTGATGTTGTCGGGCAGGGATGAAATTGCCTCCATGGTAGCTCCCTCGTTAATCCCCATGCCGGTTACGACAATTGCCACCAAAGATTTGCCTGAGGCGGATTGGGGGGTTATTGAGGGGCGCGAATAGGAATTAAAAGGGGTCAAGCCATTGGGACCAATGCGTGGAATTGGTCCGTTTTCGGTTTCTTCTATGAGTTCAGAAAGATTGCCAAATTCATCGCGCTGATTTGCGGCAAATTCTGGCGGTTGAGCGGCATTTTCAACATTTATGATTTGCGGCGTTTGCAGTTCGTTGGAAATTATAATGGGTGAATTTTGTTCGGGGTTGGAAATTTGACTCTGAATAGAAATTTCTTGAGCAACGGAGTTGGAATTTATGTTGGTGCTGATGGGCACTTCAATTGTTGGTTGTCCGCCAGTTGGATCATCAACAATTAGAATACGAGCCAAAAAACCAATCACAATAAGCCCGGAAAGCCCAAATAATATTCGACCCAGCGGCAATTCACGAGCACCATAGGCAAGGATCATGCTGAATTTGGGGCGCTTTTTTTTCCCCAAAGGTGAACTAAGATCGTCGGCCATTTAATTTTACCTCAAACGAATCACCCTTTAACCAGTAGTTTTTAACACAGGTTTAGAGCTTTTCCGGTTTTGAATGAATCAAAACCTAAAGCTATTAGCTTTTGCTTGTTCGCGCTGCCGAAACAACAACTAATTGCTGATTCTTCTGCCCTAGCGCCCCCGGATCAAGTCCGAGGGCATGCTTTTCTTGGCAGCGCTTTGGCTACGCCAATTTTTTATTGGTCGCGCTGCCGAAACAGAAAACCGCAAGAGCACTTTCTTGGCAGCGCTCTATCCATTGGGGTCGGGGGGGAAGGCTTCATTGGTTTCATTGCCAAGGATTAGATCAATTGCATAGTTGAGCTGAGTATCAAGGGAGCGATCTCTGGGCACAAAAACGGATGACCCGGTGGTTGCCTCGTCATCGCTACCTCCGCCGATCTGCCCATCAAGTGCAGCTTCACCCACTATTTCGTCCCGTCCTTCAAACTCCAAAGGTACGTCTTGAAAAATTTCAATGTCAGGGCGAATTCCTACGGCCTGAATAGAACGGTTTGATGGGGTGTAATATCGTGAAGTTGTTAAACGCATGGCACCATTAGGACCAAGGGAAATGATTAATTGCACAGAGCCTTTGCCAAAAGAGCGGGTTCCAACAATGGTGGCGCGTCCCTGATCCTGCAACGCTCCGGCAACAATTTCAGAAGCAGATGCTGAGCCGCCATTGATTAGAACAATCAATGGAATGTCTGCAACCAGTTTGTCCAGATCGTCCGGTTGCGCGTCATAACGGGCGCTTTCCAGCTCGGTGCGTCCGCGGGTCAGCAATATGGCTCCGCGAGATAAAAACGCATCGACAATCTGAACAGCCTGATCAACCAAACCGCCAGGATTGTTGCGTAAATCCAGAACCAGACCTAAAGGCAGTACGCCTTCTCGCTCCTCAATAATTCCGTTTATAGCATCTTGAATGCCGGGAAATGCCTGCCCGCTAAAGCCGTCAAGACGCATTATGCCCACGTCTTTTTCTATTAGCCAGCGCACAGCGCGCAGGGGAATGCGATCGCGGTTCAAAGTTACATCAAAAGGCTTAGCCACCCCGCGCCTGACTACGGTAACAGTAATCGGCTCACCAACAATTCCTCGCATCTGGGAAATGGTTGCGTCCATTCCCTGACCTAAAATGGCTTTGCCATCGAGCTTTATGATAAAATCGTCAGCCAGAAGTCCGGCTCGCTCTGCCGGGGTATCAGGAATTGGGGCGATGACTTTTACCACCCCTTCCTGCATGGTCAATTCAATGCCAAGTCCACCAAATTCGCCGGTAGTGTCCTGCATTACTGCATCGCGATTTTGCGGTGTTAGATAGCCGGAATGGGGATCAAGGGATGAAAGCATGCCATCAATTGCTGCCTGAATAAGTTCTTTTTCATCTGGTACATCAACATATTCTTCGCGAATGCGATCAAACACTTCTCCAAAAAGCCTGAGATATGAATATACTTCATCGGGACTACGGGCCACGGATTCTTCAAGTGTTTCAGAGCTTTGACTTTGGGCAAAGGCATTAACAGGAGCAAGCGTGAGCATAAGGGAGCTAACGCAAATTAAAGAGATCCGGCGAACTGATGAAAACAATTTTGCTTTCGGAAATCCGGCAAAAACTGATTTGCCCAAATTGGATTTTTCAATAATTGAAATGTGCATGAGAGGTCTATTCACTCTGGGGTTGGGCTTGTGCTTGAGCCGGGGTTTGCACCGTCTGCCGAGCCCACCAAGGGGCCGGATCCAATGCCTGATCCTGATTTCTAAATTCAATATAAAGGGTTGGGCGCGAGACGCCAGCACTTGTTGTGATGGTTTGACCAATTGTTCGTGATCCCATGGTGCCCACTGGTTCACCTAATAGTATAAACTGACCAAGATCCACGTCGATTTTATCCAGGCCCGCCAAAAGAATGGTGTGATCGTTTCCCGGATTTATAATGATGATCTGGCCATAGCTTAAATAGGGGCCTTTATACATCACCCAACCATCGGCAGGGGAAACAACGCGAGCATCGGCTCTGGTTAGAATGGAGGTGCCTTGCGCAACGCCGCCAAACCCGTCATTGGCTCCAAATTCCATAACCACAACTCCGGAAGCAGGTGCAGATAAATATCCTTTGGCTGAAGCAAAGGGAAAAGCGGGGCTGGTTCGATCAGTATTGGCCAGCGCTGCAACAACCAAATCGGCATCAAGGGCAGGATTATCTTCGTTTCCCAGCAGGTTATCTGCCTGCTGTGCCGCATCAGCGGCTTCGGAAATTGAAGCAATTCTGAGCTTTAATGTATCAACCAATTCACCTAAAGACGTTGCCTCGGTTGCCAATTGCTCGGCCAATGCCTCTTCGGCGGCCAGATCGGCACCCACCCGGACAACTCCTAGTTTTCTGGCCTCAATCAGGGTTGCGATGCGCAACTGTTCTTCTAAAAGAGAAGAATAACGGGCAGAAAGCTGTTGTTTTTCTTCCAATACCCGGTTTTTTGTGGCCTCTAACTGGTTCAAATCCGAGACAATAATTTCGGCCCGTTGACGTAATTCGGGCAAAATGGAGGTAAGAAGGGATGCCGAGCGGGCAGAATTTAGAGCATCGGAGGGATCAATAATCAGGGCTGGAGGTGGGTTTTTTGAAATGCGTTGCAGGGCGGCAAGCAAGGAAGAAATTTCGCTGTCTGAATTTTCGAGTCTTGCTGCGATCCGGCTTTCGCTTTCTAAAAGAACACCAAGGCGTTTTTCGATGTCATCGACTTCAATTTCGGTGAGTTTTACCCGTTGGGCTGCAGCGATAAGGGCGGCGCTCTGAGAAGTGCGATCGCCTTCAAACTCTTCAATTTCTGCGCGTAATTGTTGGCGACGTTCCTCAGAAATAGTGATGGCATTTTGAATTTCTTCTAATTGGGCTGTTGCCTCAATACTTGCCTGCTCGGCTGAGTTTTGTGCCAAGGCATTTGAAGAAAAATCAAAAAATATCAACAGGCCCAAAACCAAACCAAAAAAAGCCAGCCAATAAGCCGGTCGATTTTGTTTATCTGGGAATTGAAAAATCGTCATTTTTGAAAATCGTCATTTTTACTGATCATAGAATGTAGAAAAGAGTATTTAAGGCCTTGAACTAAGGGGCAATATGGTCGGATTTAGGACCGGTAAATATTTTTTGACGACACCTTTTAAGAGCGGTGGTAGGGATGTCCAGTAAGGATAGTGGTGGCACGATAAAGCTGTTCGCTTAAAAGTGCACGAACAATCTGATGGGGCCAAGTCAGGGGCGAAAAACTCAGTATGGACTTGGCACGCTGGCGTATAGATTGATCCAGACCATCCGGGCCCCCAATAACAAAGGTCAGACATTTGGTGCCGTTTTCGATATTGCTGGCCATTGTGGAGGCAAATTTTTTGCTTGTTTGATAGGTTCCGCTCTCATCAAGGGCAATAAGTTCAGCGTCGTCGGGGATAGAGCCAAGGATTTTTTTGGCTTCTTCGAGCTTGCGGGTGGTGCTGGACTTAGCACTGGATTCAGCTATTTCGATAATTTCAAAATCTTTGATACCAAGGGACCGTCCCAAGGGTTTGGCGCGCTTTATATAACGATCAACAAGTTCACGTTCCGGACCATCCTTCATTTTTCCCAGTGCAATTATAACAACACGCATCAATGGAGTTATTCCGCTTGCTCGCCAGCCAAATCGCCTTGCCACATTTTTTCCAGATTATAGAATTCGCGTACTTCGGGGCGGAAAACGTGAATAATTACATCGCCTGCATCAACCAGTACCCAATCACAATTGGGTAGGCCCTCGATGCGCGGGGTTTTAAAGCCGGCCTCTTTTATTGCTTTGGAAAGCTGGTTGGCAATCGCGCCCACATGGCGCTGGGAGCGACCAGAAGTGATGACCATATAATCAGACATGGGGGATTTACCCAGCATATCTATGGGAATGGTATCTTGGGCCTTGGCATCTTCAAGACATTCAATAACAATATTGATCATCGGGGCTGATTTTGGCGGCGCTTTGGAGCCGGATTTATCTTTTGAGGCGGTGTTTGTCATTTAGGTTTTTTTACAGTCGGTCAATTGAAGGGTTCATAACTATATGCGCTCAACTGGCTTTGCAGGCAAGGGGGCATTTTGGCGGATTTTGCTTGAGGACATTTCGCTAGTCAATCCGCTTAGATATATCCATGCTGGCGGTTTGCAAAAGGGAAGCGTTTTTGCCGCTCTTTGGGAAAGCCGGTGTTTCTTTAGATATATGGCCGCCGGAGAAGAAAGGGCGTCAAATCCAGCCCCCGGGCGATTGTAAATCACCAGCGGCATCAGGTTTGCAATTTCGCGCCAGCGCTCCCAGTGATGAAAATTGGCAAAACTGTCAGCGCCCATAATCCAGACAAAATTCCTGTCTGGTAATGTGGTTTTTAAAAATTTCAGTGTATCAAAAGTATAGGTAAATCCGCGAGTGGCTTCAAAACCGGTTGCGCTAACTCTTGGATGGGTAATCAATGTCCTGGCCGCCTGCACCCGATTGGCCAGCGGCGCTAACTCCCCATGATCCTTTAGTGGATTTCCTGGAGTTACCAGCCACCATACTGCATCCAGATCAAGGCGTTTTAACACCTGACGCGATACCAGCTGATGGCCGGGATGGGGCGGATTGAAACTGCCACCAAACAGGCCAATTGTCATGCCTTTTGCAGAAAGGGGCAATCTTGTCAGGTCATTTGAAACCATCAGGGGCGACACTGCCCATCCCCCAGCACCTGATATTTGAAGCTGGTCAATTGCTCAACGCCAACCGGTCCGCGAGCGTGCATCTTGCCGGTGGAAATGCCAATTTCTGCCCCCATGCCAAATTCGCCGCCATCGGCATATTGGGTTGAAGCATTGTGCAGCAAAATGGCGCTATCGACCTGAGCAAAAAATTCATCTCTTGCTGAGTTGTTTTCAGTGATTATCGCTTCGGTATGACCTGAAGAATAGGTGGCGATATGCTTGATTGCATCACTTAAATCTTCAACCAGCGCCACAGAAATATCGGGAGATAGATATTCGGTGCTCCAGTCTTCCTCTGTTGCTGCTATCGCCTTGGGAAAGGCTTTAACCACCGCTGCATCCCCATGAATGGTGCAACCGGCGGCGTTTAGGATTTCAAGTATGGGCACAAGATGACTAT
>UOEQ01000422.1_pt1 | contig 8347 bp, 9 predicted proteins | sample 1988631 | NCBI WGS metagenome assembly UOEQ01 (sample SAMEA4712195, study PRJEB27164) | hydrothermal vent metagenome | biome: marine basaltic hydrothermal vent biome; feature: marine hydrothermal vent; material: mineral | place: Pacific Ocean | collected 2011-06-14/2011-07-23 | depth 1719 m
AGCGCAGCCAGAAACACCTGAACAGATCAAATCGGGCAACTATTCAGCCATTAATGACTGGCGAAGTAAAAATATCTGGCAGCATGGCTCAAGACTTTCCACCCCCGACCTGATGAAACAGGCCTGCGGGCAGGAATTAAACCCTGATGCCTTTATCAGGCACCTAAAGGCGCGATATTCTAATTGAGACAAGAAGAATTAGTCGTCGCGATAAACTTTTTCACGGCGCTCGTGCTTTTCCTGCGCTTCCAAAGACAAGGTAGCAACAGGTCGAGCGATCAGACGCGCCACACCAATTGGCTCACCGCTATCTTCACAATAACCGTAAGTACCCTCGTCAATCCGGCGCAGGGCAGCATCAATTTTTGAAATCAGTTTTCGTTGACGATCTCTGGTGCGCAATTCCAGCGTTCTATCGCTTTCAGAAGAAGCCCTGTCAGCAACATCCGCATGCACAACATTTTCCTGTTGAAGGTTTTCCAGAGTATCACGACTATCGCGCAAAATATCCTCACGCCAAATCAACAGCTTTTGACGGAAAAAATCCATCTGCTGCGGATTCATAAAACTCTCTTTTTCACTGGGTATATACCCATTTTGCTGGATCTTTTTGTCCATCTGCCTGCGCTCCACCCAAAGATAAACGTGCGCCTATATATAGGCAGGCCAAATTCACTGCAAGCCGGTTTTTATTAAATTAAATATAAGGTGGTATTGAACGACACTATATTATAGCTCGAATTGAAGAAAACTCTTCTAATCTCCCTACTGACAAGTAGCCTATTTTACATATCGGCCCATCTTTGCCAGTTCCACTTTTGCCAACAGATCAATATCATCAATCAGCGAAATCAACTCAGGTTCTGCCTGCTGGCGCGCCCGTGTTACCTGCGCCATCAGTCTGTTCAAACGCCCTTCCCCGACATTCCCCCCCAACAAATCGGCTTTTATTTCATCCAACGTATCGAGCATGGAATGGGCATGGCGAACAGCGCGTTGTTTTCCTTCAACATTATTATCCACCCCCTGCAAAGCCAGCATAGCCTCAATGCCAGAGCTTTGACCCATGGCAAAATTGGGAGCAGCCGCCGGTGCCTGATTGGTGGTATCAGGCTTAAAAACCGCCTCAGAACCCTTTTTTCCCCTCGTATTCTTACGAGAAGGTGTCGGGTTGATATTAACGGTTCCGTCAATTCGCATTATTCAAGCGCCCCTTTTGAATTTGCTTTGCCGAGCATATTAACTCACCTCAGTAAGTATCAGATTCGCACATGCGGTAATATCCACAAGTTTGCACCGGTTTTCTCCCGTGAACAATTCACCGCCCCGCCAGCTATCTGTACCGGCAGATTCTGCCTCCAACAGTTAACAAACCGTTAATTTACCCGGCAAAATCTGCCCCCGGCCAAACTTCGTGCAAAGACAAAGCTTTTACCAATATTCGAAAACAAGTTTTTATCACTTGTTTTCAATGGGTTACTTATCAAAATTTGCTCAAAGAATAAGTTGGCACGATTTTCGCAATTACTTTGGTAACTGGATTTTGCACAAAGATTCCATGGGGATGGAATGCGTAAAATCTTTCGATAATAAACGGGGAAAATAAATGCCAACGCTCCAACGCCAACAACAATTAAAAACTACCCTCAAGGCAATTTGTTTTACACTTGCTTTTCTCATGGGCAGTTTCACTATTTTGGTTCCATTATCTAAAGCGCAATCCGCCGGAGCCCGGATTAAAGATATCGTGGACATTGAGGGCGTTAGAGAAAATCAATTAATCGGTTACGGACTTGTTGTCGGGCTGAATGGCACCGGAGACAGCTTGAACAATTCTCCCTTCACCCGCCAGTCCTTACAGGCAATGCTTGAAAGGCTCGGGGTTAATACTCGCGGCGAAACCATTCGAACTGCCAATATTGCCGCCGTAATGGTAACGGCCAACCTTCCTGCCTTTGCCGCTCAAGGCTCGCGCATAGATATTAATGTAGCCGCCCTCGGTGATGCAGGCAGCTTACAGGGAGGCACCTTGCTGGTAACTCCATTGCTGGGCGCCGATGGTGAAGTCTATGCCATTTCTCAAGGCTCGGTTGTTATCAACGGATTTGCCGCCGCAGGAGATGGCGCAACCATAATTTCAGGTGTTCCCACCACCGGGCGCATTTCTTCTGGAGCATTGGTTGAGCGCGAAGTGATCTTTGACCTTGGGGCGCAGCGTTCTTTGCGCCTGTCTCTTCGCAACCCGGATTTTACCACATCGCGCCGCCTAGCCCTCTCTATTAATGATTTTATTGGCGCGCCAGTAGCAACGCCTGAAAATTCAGGAACTGTCCGCCTGACTCTGCCACAAAATTTCAACGGTAATATTGTTGATCTGATTACAGATATCGAACAATTGGTCGTCAAAACCGATCAACCGGCAAAAATCGTTATTGATGAAAACTCCGGCATTATTGTTATGGGAGCCAATGTTCGGGTTTCAACGGTTGCGGTTGCCCAAAGCAATCTGACGGTGACCATTGCTGAATCGCCCGTGGTCTCTCAACCCAATCCGCTAACGCTGGGTCAAACGGTCGAACTTCCAAGAACCGAACTTAATGTTGATATTGCAAATTCCAATCTGGCCCTTGTGCGCGAAAGTGTAACGCTGGCGCAGCTTGTGGAGGGGTTAAACGCTTTGGGCATCGGCCCAAGAGATATGATTGCTATTCTGCAGGCCATAAAAGCCACCGGCGCCCTGCAAGCTGAAATTGAGGTGCTGTAAAAATGGAAATGCTCGCAACCAGCTTTTCGGTCGGCTCTGCCCCGGCGAAAAATGATCTGCAAACCATGCGGCAAAAGGCCGAAGAACTGGAATCGGTGTTTTTAAATACTCTGGTTTCAGAAATGTTCGCCTCCATTGCCTCTGAGGGGGAATTTGGTGGCGGTTATGCCGAGGAAACATGGCGCGGAATGCAATCTGAACAATATGCAGCATCCATGGCCAGATCCGGCGGCATTGGTATAGCTGACGAAATTATGCGCTCCCTGCTTTTAACTCAGGAAAACGCCCAAACACAAAACGCCGAACCACAAAACAATAATAATAGTGATCAGGGAAGCAACTCATGACCCACAACCATCAATCATTAGACCCAAGCACTGCCGGTGCGCGCATTGAAAACCAGCGTAACATGGATGCGCAAACCCTTTGCAAGACCACAAATTCCGCCCTGCAAAATCTGGCCAATATAATGAATCAGGAAACTACCCTGCTTCGTAACGGCCATTATGAAGAGGCCTCACAGCTCAGCGAGCAAAAAGCCCTGATAGCTCAAGAATATGTGGGGTTGGCCCGAGTGGTGCAGCATCAGGTAGGCCGTTTAAATGAGCAGGCCCCGACAGATTTGCAACTGTTACAAGGTGAGCATGAAAAGCTGGCGACCCAGATGGCTGAAAATCTCAGGGTATTAGCCACCGCCAAAACTGTGACCCAAAACCTGCTTAATGATGTTGCGGTGAGCGTCGGGCAGACCGAAGTACCAAAAACCTATGGAGCTTCCGGCCAGATGCACTCGGGCGAAAGCAATCAAGCCAATGGAATTTCTGTAAACCGCTCTTTATAAGAGAGGGGTTTTCTCCCCTCTTACATATGTAGATAAAAATTGAAATAATTTCTCCCACCACAATTTTTCCGCCCTAAATATTTTTCATCGAAGGTTGATGCTGCAAATTCATCAAACCCGGCAATTGAAAAATGAGCTATTTAATAGCAGCGGTTTCGACAAATATGTGGCAGCGCCAACGCGATGGCGACAAATCAAAGCGATCACCAAAACAATTGCGCTTAAGCATTAGCGATGATGAGGGATTAAAACAAGATTCTATCAGGTCTGAAACAGAGCAGACAATCACTGCTGAACCCCCCGGTAAATCAGCCCTCCGGGACGCCCAGAATTCAAATTCACAAAAAATAAAAAAGCCTCACACGATCAGCGACATAACAGCAAATATGCTGTTTAGCACCACATTGCTAAAGCCTGATTGATGGTTAGCAAAGCGCTAACAATTCAGATCGCATTTATTTACACTTCTTAAACCCCTCAAAGCCATACTCAGGCAACCCTCAGAAAGAGGCGTTAGTAGTTCGGACATCGAATAGGAGTTCACAAATGACCGATATATCACTCTCGAGTGCAGTGCGTAGCAATCTGCTTTCCCTTCAAAACACTGCCAATCTACTGGGCAAAACCCAGGAACGGCTGTCAACTGGCCTAAAAGTCAATTCAGCTCTTGATGATCCAACCGCGTTTTTTACCGCCTCTTCATTGAATTCACGCGCTGGCGATCTTAATCGTCTGCTTGATTCGGTTGGCAATGCGGTTCAGACCGTTAAAGCGGCTGATGATGGCATTTCAGCTATTACAAAACTGGTTGAAAACGCTCAGGCGACTGCTCGTCAGGCCCTGCAAAAGCCAGCTGGTTCCACAACCCCGACTACTTTGTCAGGTTCGGTAACTATTGCTGATGATGTCGCGGCCACCATTACCGGCACTGTTTCAACTCTTGCAGGTACCGATACGCTGGTCGGAGATCTGGGCTTCACAGCTACCCAGACAATCACCCTTACCGTTGGAGGTAACACAGCAACTTCATATGCAGTTGGTGCCACTGATACTGTTGCCGATCTGATAACCGCTCTGGATGCTGACGGTAATGCTGGCGTTGCTCTTACCGGTGGTGCAATCGTTGCAACAGCGGGCAACAATACCGATACTCTTACTTTTGGTGGTACAGCCAATGGTGATTTTGCCGCCCTTGGCTTAGACACAACTGCCGTTGGGCCAACCAACACTCAGGTAGCGGGCTTTACCGGTACATTGTCCATTCAGGTCAATTCAGATACTGCTGAAACCATTGATTTAAGTGGAATTGATACAAGAGCTGATCTTGCAACAGCCCTTGGAGCACTTTCCGGTGTAACAGCATCCATCACTTCCAATGTTGTAACAATTACAGCAGCATCTGAAGATGACAGCTTGACCATTGCTGTTGGCGATGAAGTTGGTCTGACTAATGGCACAACAGACTCACCATTCGATACCGATCGTCAAGCTCTGGAAACTGAATTCAACAATCTTCGTACACAGATTGACCAGTTGGCATCAGATGCCAGCTATAATGGTGTTAACCTGCTCAATGGTGACAGTCTTTCTGTTATCTTTAACGAAGATGGTTCCAGCTCCCTTAGTGTTACAGGTGTAACCTTTAACTCTGCCGGACTTGGTGTTAGCACTGCTGCAACTGACAGCTTTCAGACCAATACCAACATCGAATCTTCACTGACCCAGCTTGATACTGCTATTTCAAGCCTACGCCAGCAGGGTTCAACCTTCGGTTCTAACCTTTCAGTGGTTGAAGTTCGTCAGGATTTCACTAAAAACCTGATTAACACGCTTGAAACCGGTGCTGCCAATCTGACATTGGCCGACAGCAACCAGGAAGGCGCTAACATGCTTGCATTGCAGACACGTCAGCAGCTTTCAACAGTTGCCCTGACCCTGGCTAATCAGGCTGATCAGGCCGTGCTTCGTTTATTCTAATCTGAATAAACCAACTACAAAAGAATATAAGAAAGCGGGCTTTAAGTCCGCTTTTTTTATGGTCATTTTCCTCCCTTCCCTATCGTTAAACTTTGGCGCAAAATGCCCTCATTGGGATTCGGTTATAAATCCTATGCGAAAAAGGGAAAAACCAATGTCGTTAAAAGTTGAATTAAAGCCCGGAGAGCGGATGATTGTTGGCGATTGCATAATCACCAACTCTGATCAACGCACGAAACTTTATTTCGATGGCAAAACCCCCATATTGCGCGAAAAAGACATTTTAACAGCCCAGACTGCCAACACGCCCTGCAAGCGCATCTATTTCACCGTGCAACTGATGTATCTGGAGGATGATATTGAAAAACTTCGCCAGCAATATTTTGATTTAACTGGCGAACTCGTTAAGGCCGCCCCTTCGACAATTCCCTATGTGGAAAAAATTAATAACGAGATATTAACCGGTTCTCTATACAAAGCATTAAAGACAACCAAAGAACTTATTGGCTACGAGCGGGGGCTATTTGAGAATGCAACAACAGGCAACTGAGGCTTATCAGCAGGCAGCTAAACAGACTTCAAGTCAAAGCGAACTTGAGGCCCATCTGCTCTCAAAATCCGCCAGAGACCTAAAGGAAATTCAAAGCAATTGGGATAGCTCCAAATCTGATTTGGATCGCGTTCTGATCCATAATCGCAAATTATGGACCATATTTCTTGAATCGGTTACCCGTCAGGACAGCCCCCTGCCCCGCGAAATTCGCCAAAATGTGGCAAATCTTGGCATTTTCGTTATGAATGAAACAATGCGTATTCAATCTGCACCGGCTCCTGAAAAGCTTGAAGTGCTGATCAATATAAATCGTCAGATAGCTTTAGGATTACTTGATGATCCAAAAACCTGAAATTCAGGTCTGATCATTTTTTTAACACTTCAAACCCTCGAAATTTCGGGGGTTTTTTGTTTCGGGGACGCGACAAAACAAAGACTTCTAACAAATATTCCTCGTAACAGCTTGACGTAACTATTCAAGCGCAGCTAATTTAATCACGCAATCTTTTGGGCGTTGAGCGCGGCATGTAGCATGAGCGTTTCCAGGATAAATGGATACCGGTTATCTGATTTGGAAACGCGATTGAATAAAGACTCGAATTCATGTTTTTAAACATGAAAGGTCTCTACAGCAACCGCGGCGCTGGCCCCATTTTGTGTTTTTGATTGCCACAAAACTATTCGGGGCTACTCATATTTGGAGAACCCCTGATGAAAACCATCATTGAACCCTTCCGCATTAAATCGGTCGAACCGATTACGATGACCACACGAGGTGAGCGTGAGGAAAAACTCAAAAACGCCCATTATAATCTTTTTGGTCTTGCCTCCGCTGATGTGCTGATCGATTTGCTCACCGATAGCGGCACCGGCGCCATGAGTTCTGAGCAATGGGCAGCCATAATGCGTGGTGATGAAAGTTATGCCGGCTCCCCATCATTTGATCGCTTTGAAAAAGCGGTGAAAAATTTAATGCCCTTCAAACATATTATCCCAACCCATCAGGGGCGCGCTGCCGAGGCAATTTTGTTCAATATCCTAGGTGGTGAAGGGAAAAACATCCCCTCCAACACCCATTTTGACACCACGAGAGGCAATATCGAGGCCAGCGGAGCCTTGGCCTTCGACCTTAATATTGACGAGGGGCGAAATTCCCAATCCCTGCACCCCTTCAAGGGCAATATGAACCTTGAAAAACTTGAAAGTTTTCTTGTTGAGCATGGGAATTCCGTGCCCTGTGTCATGCTGACCATCACCAATAATGCCGGAGGCGGCCAGCCGGTTTCTCTGGAAAATATTCGCGCGGTGGCAGCTCTGGCTAAATCCCATAACAGGCCATTTATAATTGATGGCTGCCGATTTGCCGAAAATGCATGGTTTATCAAACAGCGCGAACCGGGACAAAAAGATCGCTCCATAAAAGACATTGTGCGGGATTGTTTTGCTGATGCTGACGGCATGACCATGTCAGCCAAAAAGGATGCTTTTGCCAATATTGGCGGCTGGCTGGCCCTCAATGATGATGAATTGGCCGAAGCGGCAAGAGTTTTATTAATTCAGACCGAAGGATTTGTGACCTATGGCGGACTGGCTGGCCGAGATCTGGAGGCAATCGCTCAAGGGTTAACTGAAATCATTGACGAAGATTATCTGCGTTACCGTATTGGCACCAACCAATATATCAGCGATCGGCTGGATGCCATGGGAGTGCCGGTGGTTAAGCCCGCTGGCGGCCACGCGGTATTTATTGATGCGAAAGCCTGGCTGCCCCATATCGAGGCTCTGCAATATCCGGCTCAGGCTCTTGCCAATCGACTATATGAAATCGGCGGTATCAGGGGAGTTGAAATCGGCTCATTGATGTTTGGCCGTCAGCCCGATGGAACAGAAAAACCTGCGGCGATGGAACTGGTGCGGCTGGCAATTCCACGGCGCACCTATACCCAATCCCATGCTGATTACCTGATCGAAGCATTTGAGCTGTTATTGGGTGAAAAAGACAGTTTGAAGGGGTTAAAAATCATCAAAGAACCGCGATTGATGCGCCACTTCACCTGTCAATTACAGCCGTTATAGAGCGTTGCCAAGAAAAGTGTTTTTGCGGTTTTCTGGTTCGGCAACGCGAACAAATTAAAGAGCGTTGCCAGGATAAGTGCTCTTGCATTTATCTGGTTCGACAGCGCCACCAATAAAAAGCTGGCGAAGCCAAAGC
>UOEQ01000582.1_pt1 | contig 8318 bp, 8 predicted proteins | sample 1988631 | NCBI WGS metagenome assembly UOEQ01 (sample SAMEA4712195, study PRJEB27164) | hydrothermal vent metagenome | biome: marine basaltic hydrothermal vent biome; feature: marine hydrothermal vent; material: mineral | place: Pacific Ocean | collected 2011-06-14/2011-07-23 | depth 1719 m
GTTCAACCATTATTTTGTTTCCTCTGATACTTTGTCAACATAAGCATTTTATCAGGCAACTCAACAGGCAGGCGGGGGGGCAAAGGTTAAAATTTGCACCAATAAAATTAAGCTGGTTTAGTTTATTGAACAGAACCGGGAAATAAATTTTCCTCAATCATGAGCTTTGCAAGTGAGCCGGTTGCGGGTACACCATTTTTTATGAAAACTTCGACGAATATTTATATTCTTGGCATTGAGAGCAGTTGCGATGACACGGGTGCTGCCGTGATTCAACGCGAGAGCAATGGTAAAGGTAAAATCCTATCCAATGTGGTGCGTTCCCAAATCGAAGAACATCTGGAATTTGGTGGAGTGGTGCCGGAACTGGCAGCCCGTGCCCATGTAATATATATTGATCAGGTGATCGAAAAGGCCATGGAGCAAAGTGGTATAGATCTTGAACAGATCGATGCAATTGCAGCAACGGCTGGTCCCGGCCTTATTGGCGGGGTGCTGGTGGGATTGACTACGGCCAAGGCCATGTGTGCGGCGCTGGATAAGCCCTTGATCGGGATAAACCATCTGGAGGCCCATGCGCTTAGCGCCCGCCTTGGTGATGATGTGGAATTTCCCTATTTGTTATTGTTGGTTTCTGGGGGCCATACGCAGTTTTTGCTGGTTCGTGGAGTTGGGGATTATCAGCTCTGGGGCACAAGTATTGATGATGCTTTGGGGGAGGCATTTGATAAGGTGGCAAAGATGCTTGGCCTTGGATATCCCGGAGGACCTGCGGTTGAGCGCTTGGCAATAACGGGTGATGCAAAAAGGTTTAATTTCCCCCGGCCATTGTTAAAACGAAAAACGCTGGATTTTTCTTTCTCCGGCTTAAAAACGGCGGTGCGACTGGCTGCAGAAAAAATTGCCCCTTTGAGCGAAGATGACGTGGTGGATATTTGCGCCGGGTTTCAGGCTTCGGTTTGTGATATTATCAAGGTTAAAACCAGCGCTGCATTGTTTCGCTATCAGAGCGAAATTGGTGCCGGGGATATTAAAATGGTGGTTGCCGGGGGAGTGGCGGCAAACAAGGCAATTTCACAATCATTACAACAGGCAATCAGTGATTTTAATGGACGGCTGATTGTCCCGCCAATGGAGCTTTGCACCGATAATGGGGCCATGGTGGCCTGGGCCGGGGCCGAGCGCCATGCACTTGGTTGCTTTGATAGTCTTGATCTGTCCGCAAGGGCTCGCTGGCCTCTTGATGAACCTTCAATGAAAGTGACAAATAAATGAGCAAGGTCGGTGTCATTGGCGCAGGGGCTTGGGGAACGGCACTGGCTCAAGCGGCAGCCAGCGCTGGCAATCAGGTCTTGCTGATTGGGAGAGATGAAAAAATTGTCGGCGAAATCAATGAATTTCATCGCAATAAAAAATATCTGTCAGATCAACCACTATTGCCTGTAATCAGCGCCGGAGTGGATTTTTTAACCCTTATCTCATGCGACTTGGTGATTTTGGCGGTTCCCGCTCAAAAAACGCGAACGCTGCTAAAATCATTGCCCAAGAGTATTAAATCTAAAAAACCGGTAGTGCTGACGGCGAAGGGCTTTGAAAGAAAAACGCTGGCCTTGCAAAGTCAGGTTCTTGAAGAAGAATGGCCGGATGCAGAAGCTCTGACATTGTCTGGACCCAGTTTTGCCATTGATGTTGCGGCACAAAAGCCAACCGCAATAACGCTGGCTTCGATTAATGAAAAGGCGCTGAACTATGTGGGGCAAACTTTGGCCAGTGCATCTTTTAGACCCTATTTTAGTACCGACCCTAAAGGTGTTGAGCTTTGCGGGGGCTTAAAAAATATTTATGCTCTGGCCTGCGGCGCGATTGAGGGGGCGGGGCTTGGCCTGTCGGCGCGTTCGGCTTTTATCGCGCGGGCGATGGTTGAAATGGGGCGGATTGTTGAAGGGTTTGGGGGCGAAAGGGCCACGATAAATACTTTGGCCGGGATTGGTGATTTGGTGCTTAGTTGCACTTCTGAGCAATCGCGAAATTACAGATATGGAATTGAGCTGGGCAAGGGTAAGCTTTTGGCTGAAATTTTGGACCAGAATATTGGTTTGGCTGAAGGGGTTGCCAGCACGGCTGTGGCCCATAAAATGGTTTGTGAGGCAAAAATTGAAGCGCCTCTTGTTAAAGCGGTAAATCATCTGTTGGACGGGGATGTTGATATTTCAACGATAGTTGAGCAATTGATGACCAGACCACTTAAACCCGAAGGATAGATCATGCAGTTTGTAATTATTGGCAATGATAAAAATGATGCTTTGCAGACCCGTAAAAATGTCCGGGCCGATCATCTGGCTTATTGGGGTGAACAGGGCAAGAATTTTTTGGCTGCCGGTCCGTTTCTGGATAAAAATGAAAACCCTTGCGGATCGATGATGATTGTTGAAGCCGGAGACATTGATGAAGCAAAACGCATGGCGGCATCTGATCCTTATGTTACAGGTGGCGTATTTGAAAACTACGAAGTGCGGCGCTGGAATTGGCTGCTTGGAAAGCCTGAATTGATATAAGCGCCATAATGGCAATCAACTAGTTGTAATTTAACAAAGGGGTCTGAAATGTTGAGTTTTGATGTGAACTGGCTTGGAATTATTCTGGCAGTAGTTGCCAGCATGGCGCTGGGAATGATCTGGTATATGGGGTTGGCCAAATACTGGATTAGCGCAACCGGAAAAACTGAAGACCAGCTAATGGGAAAAGGCAGCAACGCAACGCCGTTTATTTATGCAGCTGCCTGTCAATTGGTCATAGCATTTTTCATTGCCAATTTAACACCGGCGCTTATGGACGGGGTGCTGAACGCCTATAATGGGGCATTGGTTGGTGCGCAGATGTGGCTTGGTTTCATTTTAACCGCAATGATTATCAATCACCGCTATCAGAATATGAGCTGGAGACTTACGATCATTGATGGCGGATATCTGTTGGGTGTGGTGCTTGTGCAGGGAATGGTTATTGGTCTGCTTGGCTGATTTTTTAAATCCTTTCAGATTAGAAATCTGACGCGATGCCTTTGACTTCCCAATCACCAAACCGGGCCGGGTCCAGTCCGGCGCGGCCATCGCGTTCGGATTTTGAGCTGATATTGGCTCGATCTATTTTTTCTTTACGGGCCGCGGCTTCCCTCAAGGCGTTTTTTGCATTTGTTGAAGGTTCTGGTTTTTTGTCTGGCTCGGATTGCAAAGTAAAACTCCTGCTTTGGCTTTTGTAAATATGTATAACCATATCTGAAAAAAGTGGCAATGAAGCTGTGATGTAGTGAAGCTGTGATAACGAACCAAGGTAAAGTTAAAAAAAGTGAATTCCAAGAAAAGCCTAATAAATGAAAAGCCTAATAAATCCGGGCGTGATGATATTGCGGGCTTAGGGGTTCGACAACAAGCTGCGCTGGCTTTAAGCAAAGTTTTAAAGGGCGAGGTTTTTGAGCCGTTTAGCGCTAATGAAATCGCTAACAGCCGGGATCGGGCTTTAGCAAATCGTCTTGTCACTATGTCTCTTCGGCGTCATGGGCACTTAGATCAAATTATCAAATCTTTGCTTGATCGCGGTGTGCCAAAACGCAGTGGGGTATTTGAGGCAGCTCTTAGGATTGGTTTGACCCAATTGCTTTTTTTGCCCGACATTGCAGAGCATTCCGCTATTCATCTGGCTGTTGAAACCATTCGCCAAGATCGCCGCGCATCAAGATTTGACAAGCTGCTCAATGGAGTTTTGCGACAGGCGCAGCGGGAAAGCCAACAATGGCTCTCATTAGAAAACCATCTGCTTTTCCCTTCATGGATTGCTCAATCATGGGCAAAAAACTATGGCGATGAGGCTTTGGAAAAATTTGGTGAGGCACTATTGCAGGGAGCGCCACTTGATCTAACGCTGAAAGAAAAAACCCCGGATATTATGGAGCAATTGGGCGCAACGGAAACGATATTTGACAGTGTCAGGGTTTTTTCAAGGGAAAAACCTGTTCATAAACTTCCCCTTTATGACGAAGGTGAATGGTGGGTGCAGGATGTGGCGGCGACAATTGCGGCCCGTCTGTTCACATTTGAGGGTGGTGCTAAAAACTATAATCCGAAGGTTTTAGATATGTGCGCGGCGCCGGGGGGTAAAACAGCGCAATTGGCAAAAACCGGCTATGAGGTAACGGCACTGGATAATTCTCCAAAGCGTTTGCAACGCCTCAGAGAGAATTTTAAACGCCTGAAATATCTGATTGAAACTTTAGAAGCTGACGCAAATGATTTCTCCACCGATCAAAAATTTGATGGGATATTGATCGATGCGCCCTGTACTGCATCGGGGGTTTTTCGACGTCACCCGGAAGTTTTGTGGCAAAGGGGAAAAGAAGAAATTGCCGACAGGGTTGCTTTGCAACAAAAGTTGATAAGTAGTGCTGTTAAATCTTTGGTTGATGGAGGCCAGCTGATTTATTGTGTTTGCTCCCTGCATGAAGATGAAGGGGAGAGCCAGGTAAATTGGGTGTCCAAAAATTTCCCACAGTTACAATTGCTGCCAATAACAGAACAAGAACTTGATGGGCTGGAGGGAGCAATAACTCATCAGGGTTACGTTCGAACCCATGCGGGCCTTAGCTTTAGCAATCAAATTGAGGGGGCGATGGATGGGTTTTTCATCGCTCGCTGGCGCCTTGATTAAGAATAACAAGGTTTTGTGTAGTTATTGATAGGCAATTGATGCTAACTTTATGGGCTTGAGGGCAATTTAATGGAAAAGCTAGAGTTTCTTTGGTGAAATAACAGCACAATTTTTTGAAACTTTTCGCATGAAATTTTTATAATGAACTGGTTTGGCAGCTGGCGCGCCGGCAACTCAATTTTTGACAGTGTTTTAACGTCCAGGTGGGTTCGCTGGATGTGGAGTGGCCTGTCGGGAGCAGAGTATATGGCCGGGCTGCGTGAATATCGGCCCTGCGATATGGAAAGTGCTCGCGAGATGCTTGACGGGCGCTATCTGTTGGCTTCCAAACTTGTCGATACACATGGGGTTTCTCCATTTTCCGCAAAAATTGATCATCTGCCATGGCACGAGGAATTAAATGGATTTTCCTGGTTGCGCCATTTTGAAGAGGCTCGGAACTCGCAGCAGCGAGAATTTGCCCGGACGCTGGTTTTGGACTGGATTGGGCGCAATGGTGATTATAATAAAGACACATGGGGTCTAGCGCTTAGTTCAAGACGTTTGATGAACTGGTTGCGCCATTTTTCTTTGCTTAGTGAAGGGGCCAGTCAGGCTCAAATAAATACTATTTCCCAATCCATTGCCCTTCAGGTTCAAGCAGCAAAAATAAGAGCTCCCTATGCCAGTGAGCGCTTTGATGAACTTATGGCCACAATGCTCTTGGTTGCGGTGGCCCTATGCGATGGCAGCGACAATACAAAAATAGAAAATCTGGTGTCCAACCTGTGCAAAAAACTAATTTGGCAATTGCATGAGGGCGGGTTTTACAGGTCACGTAACAGTGCCGATCAACTGGCATTGCTGGAAGAATTGGTTTCTATACGCCTTACTCTTTCGCAAAAATCGGCGGAATTGATTTCTGATTTAGGGCCGATATTGGATAATATGCATCTGGCGCTGGATGCAATGATTTTGGGTACCGGAGAGCCTGCCTATTTTAATGGATGCGGGCAATTGCCGACAGAAATGATTTTTTCTATTCAAAGTCAGGGAAAACAAAGACTGACCTCAAATGCAAATATTGCAGGATATGGAATTATTTCGCAGGGATCAGGCAAGTTGATAATGGATAATGGCCTAGTGCCAATTGCCCCCTATGCAACAAAAGCCCATGCCAGTGCCTTGGCTATTGAGTTTTCCCATGGCAACGATCTAATTGTTGGCTCCTGTGGCCCGGCGCCTGAGGAGTTGAGGCCGTCAAAAGATCTGTTTCGCCAGAACAAGGCCCATTCAGGACCGGGTATCGATAATTATTCTTCTGCAAAGATTGCCAGTGATGGAAAATTGCATGCTTACGCAGGCCAGACTTCAATGGAGGTTGGGGAAGTTGAAGCGGAAATTTTGGCGAATACAAAGGCATACAGGTCGCGCTTTGGGGTGGAAATTGAGCGCAGAGTTACGCTTTTGGGAGATGGGGAAACCCTTGTCGGGCAGGACAGGCTGATTGGCTCTGGGAACATGAAAAATTCACCGGGTGCTTTGGTCCAGCGTTTTCATTTGGCTCCAGGTGCTTTTGTTGAGCGCTCTGACATGGAAGAATTAGTTTTGTTGCGTTTGAAATCTGGCGCTGTCTGGACATTTTTGTGGGAAGGGGCCCGGTTGCGGATTGAAGAAAGTGTGCGCCAATCTGCCCATATTGGTTATCATAAAACGCAGCAGATTGTATTGGAAACCGAATTTGGCCCGGATGTAGAGGTTTCCTGGATATTTACCCGGCAATAGAGTTATCTTTGGCTGGTAGCTTTAATTTAAAAGATCTGTGCAGCGACAATTTAGGCAATGGTTTTGCGAAATATATCAGGGTAATTATGGATCAACCACTGGATTGCCTTTATGAGTTAAGGCTCTTTTAATCAGGTCACAAAATAACAACAGGATAGCAAGATGGTGCGTTCCGCAGAAAAATCCAAAATCTGCCGGGCTCTTATTTCCGTTTGGGATAAACGGGGAATTGAGAATTTTTCCAAAAAACTACACGGTCTGGGCATTGAACTGGTTTCCACCGGTGGCACGTCAAAATTGCTGGCCTCCAAGGCAATACCAGTGGTCGATGTTGCAGAGCTTACAGGTTTTCCTGAAATGATGGATGGGCGGGTCAAGACCCTGCATCCAAAGATTCATGGGGGAATATTGGCTGTTCGCGATAATGACGCTCATAAAAGTTCCATGCGTATCCATAGAATTCCCGCAATTGACCTAGTAGTGGTTAATTTGTATCCGTTTGAAGAAACGGTCGCCGGAGGCGCCGATTACGATGAAATAGTTGAAAATATTGATATTGGTGGGCCGGCAATGATCCGCTCTGCTGCAAAAAATCATCGGGACGTAACGGTAATTGTTGACCCGGATGATTACGATCAGATAAGCGAAATTTTGCAAAACGAGGGCGAAGTTCCCTTATCCATGCGCCAAAAATTGGCAGCTAAAGCGTTTGCCCGTACAGCTGCTTATGATAGAGCGATTTCAAACTGGTTCAGTGAAACATTGGACTATCCAGATTTACCATGGAGATCCCATGGCGGTGAATTGCGCGAAGTTATGCGATATGGGGAAAACCCCCATCAGTGGGCAGCATTTTATCGGGATTTCAAGCCGGAAATCGGAGTTGCCAGTGCCGAGCAATTGCAGGGAAAAACCCTATCATACAATAATATATGCGATACGGATGCCGCTTTTTCGCTGGTTTCAGAATTTAGCCCTGAAGAAGGTGCTGCAGTTGCCATAATCAAGCACGCTAATCCATGTGGGGTGGGGGTGGGCGATAATTTGCTTGAGGCTTATGAAAAAGCACTAAAATGCGACCCGGTCAGTGCGTTTGGTGGTGTTGTGGCGTTAAACGGGGAAATTTCCAAATCGGTGGCTGAAAAAATCATCGAAACATTTACCGAGGTTATAATTGCCCCATCCGTCAGTCCGCAGGCATTGGCGGTTTTTGAGAAGAAAAAGAATTTACGTCTGTTGATTACCGGTGGGTTGAGCGATGTTAAAAGCGATGTCTTGCAGGTAAAATCTGTTGCCGGGGGCATGCTGGTGCAATCGCGGGACAATAAAAATGTCGAGAATAGTGACTTAAAAATTGTCAGCAAACGTGCGCCCAACGAAGCTGAGATGGCGGATATGAAACTGGCGGCAAAGATTGCAAAACACGTCAAATCCAATGCCATTGTATTCGTTAAAGATGGGGCCAGTGTTGGAATTGGAGCCGGGCAGATGAGCCGGGTGGATTCAACACAGGTTGCATTGCGCAAATCCAAGGATGCCGCAAAGGCTGCGGGGGAAAAGGGAGCGTTGTGCATTGGGGCTGTTATGGCTTCTGACGCGTTTTTTCCGTTTGCTGATGGATTGGTTGCTGGGATTAAAGCTGGAGCAACAGCGGTTATTCAACCGGGTGGCTCAATCCGTGATGATGAGGTTATTGCCGCTGCCGACAAGGCAGGAATTGCCATGGTCTTTACCGGCCTTCGCCACTTTCGACATTGAGGTCTCTTTGGCATTGAGGTCTTGGCACTAGGTCCTGACCCTAGCTAAGCTGCGGAGAAGAAAACACCTGTCAAACAGTTGAGGGGAATCATCCTTCT
>UOEQ01000526.1_pt1 | contig 8312 bp, 6 predicted proteins | sample 1988631 | NCBI WGS metagenome assembly UOEQ01 (sample SAMEA4712195, study PRJEB27164) | hydrothermal vent metagenome | biome: marine basaltic hydrothermal vent biome; feature: marine hydrothermal vent; material: mineral | place: Pacific Ocean | collected 2011-06-14/2011-07-23 | depth 1719 m
CCAAATGCCCCTCGTACTGTTACCAGCCGTCGGTCCCTCTTGCCGCGGCGATCACAAGGGGTACGGATGGCGAAATTATTGGCACCGTTGAAGAAAGCAAGGGGACCGTACAAAATGTTATGGAAGCTGCGCGGCGAAGTGGCAATTATGTGTTCACAACACCACCGGCTCTGGTCCGGCTGGCGCAGGGCGGCCAGGCAATGTTTGAGGATGAGGCAAATCCGAAATTTGATGAAATTCGCGCCTTGTTTCCCATACCTTCGCTAACCATGCATTTTGTAACGCGAGCCGATAGCAATATTACAAGCTTTGCGGATCTGGAAGGCAAGACGGTTTTGATCGGCACCGGTTCGTTTGGCGCTCGGGAAGGCGCAAAATATCTGGAGCTGTTTGGTCTGGAAGGCAAAGTAACTCTGGCTGATGCTGCACTGAATGCAGCGGTTTCAGCGTTGAAAAACCGTCAGATTGACGGCTTTGTTACAGCGGGTTCTTATCCAGCACCTAATGTGATTGAGGCCGCCGCCAGTGTTGGCATTAATGTGCTTTCGCTAAACGAAGAACAGATTACCCTGACCGGGCGAACTCGGCTGGTGATCCCTGCCGGTACCTATCAGGGTGTTGATAGCGAGATTGTAACCACTTCGTTGCCGGTTATTGCCTATACTACTAGTGAAATGGGTGATGATACTGCCTATGAATTGACCAAAACCTATTGGTCACAAAAAACCGATCTGGGCAATGCTGCTGCTTGGTGGAACGGCGTTTCGGAAGAAATGCTGGTTAATATTTATGGCAAGTTACATCCCGGTGCGCTGAGATATTATGACGAAGTCGGCATTGATGTGCCAGATAGTTTGCGCTGATTAAATCCATAAATAAATTCTAGCACATTGAAGGGGGCATTATTTGTGCCGGAATATATCTTACAAAAACGGCTGACCCATATTGTTTGGGTCAGTCTGGGGGCGACCTCGATCGGTTTTCACCTCTGGTTGATTTTTAGCGGGTTGGTTCCCAGTCTGATCAGCCGCCCCCTGCATATGATTTTGGCCATGCCATGGATATTTCTATATTTTTCCAAAAAGGGGTTGGAACGCTGGACGGGGGTGATTTTTACAATTGTTGCCCTGACAAGTGGTCTTTACATTGTCATCAACCAGGCGGATTTAGTTGGCCAATATGGTTCGCTCAAGGGCGGTTTGCAGCTTTGGGTGGCAATAAGTTTGATTGTCTCAGTGCTGGAAATGGCACGTCGGGCCATTAGCTGGCCTTTGCCGCTGATTACCATAATCGCGCTGGCCTATGGTCTTTTTGGAAACTATCTGCCGGGGGAATTTGGCCATCCGGGATTACCGGTCGAAAGCTTTTTGGGTGCCATGACCATTGCAGAAGGCGGGTTATGGGGCAGTCTGACCGGTGTGTCAGTGAGTATTGTGGCAATTTTTGTCATTATGGGTGCGGTGTTGAACGCTGGCGAGGCAGGTCAGGGTTTTATGAATTTGGCCACCGCAGCAGCTGGGCGCTTAAAGGGCGGGGCGGCCAAAGTTTCTGTTTTGTCTTCGGCTTTATTTGGATCCATATCCGGGTCGGCATCGGCAAATGTGGCTTCAACCGGAGCAATTACGCTGCCTGCCATGCGAAAACTTGGATATCCGCGGCGATTGGCCGGCGCGGTGGAAGCAGTTGCGTCTTCTGGCGGGCAGATAATGCCACCGCTGATGGGGGCTGGGGTGTTTGTCATGGTAGAACTGACCGGTGTTCCTTATAAAGAAATAATGGCCGCGGCGCTGTTGCCGGCGATATTATACTTCTTTACCGTCTGGGTGGGGATTAATGCTTATTCGACCCGCTATAATCTAAAGCCGGTTGCCCGCGACCAACAACCGGATATGCACAAAGTTTTAATAACTGCAGCATTTTTTGCAGTGCCATTTGTTGTATTATTGGGCTTGATGTTTTTGGGTGATTTCACTCCGCAATATGCGGCGGCAGGGGCAATTTTAGTTGGCCTGATTTTATTATTTCTGGATGCTGGTTTAACGTTTGACACAAAACGCACTCTTGATCGCTTGCAGGAGGTTGCTCTTGCTGCGGGGCGGCAAATTGCGATTATTGCGTCAATAATATTGTGTGCCGGATTGATTATCAGCGTGTTGGCGCAAACAGGCCTTGGCATTAAAATTACCTCGCTCATTCTTTCAGCCGGGGGTGAGAATATATGGTTGGCTTTGCTGTTAACAGCGATTGCCTGTCTGATCCTTGGTATGGAAGTTCCCACAACTGCGGCTTATGTCATTAGTGTTTCTGTGGCAGGGCCGGCGCTCATCAGCCTGGGGCTTGACCCGTTGCTGGTGCATCTGTTTGTATTTTGGTTTGCTCTTTTGTCCACCATAACACCACCTGTTTGTGGCGCGGTATTTATTGCATCAGGAATGGTGGGCGAAAACTGGTTAAAAGTTGCCATAACCGCAATGGCGCTGGGGGTTGGGCTGTATATAATTCCCTTAGGTATGATTGCAAATCCAAATATAATTGCATTGGGTGAATTGCCAGTTCCAGCAATATTTAGTTTCTTAAAAATGGCGGTTGGTCTTGGTGCCGTATCCTATGGCCTGATCTCTATTCACAAGCCATGGTTAAAAATATCACTCATCGTGGTGGGTTTGGCGGTGATTTTTTTAATCTAGAGCGTTTTCAGGATAAGTGGGTCCGGTTATCCGGTTCGAAAACGCGATAAAACAAAGACTTAGAGCATAGGTTTTGATCTACTCAAAACCGGAAATGCTCTAGCCCATAGGTTTTTGTGCCCTTATTTTATCCAGGCACTGCCTGATTGTTAGCGCGATTTAGAAAATACTGAAAATTTTATAAAACTCATATCTGAACGGGCCAGATCGCCATCTTTGAGTATATCAATGGCTTTTTAACCAGCGCCGAAGCCACTCGGCATTGGGCTGGGATAATGCCCATCGTCTTCGAACAAAAATGCCCTAATTGATTAATGGCCTAGTCACCATCCGCCACCCCTTTGGCCCGCAGCCTGGCCCGGTAGGTGCGATAGCTTGGCAGCAAAACAAGGACCGCAGCGACAATCAGCAGACCCATGGTCATGGGTCTTTGCAGCACAAACCCTATCCCGTCATAGAGCTGCATCGAGCGGGAGAAATTATCTTCCAGCATTGAGCCAAGGATGAACCCGATCAGCAGCGGTGCCAGCGGATAATCGGCAAAGCGCAGGATGGTAGCTGCCACTCCGAAGCCCACCAGGATCAGCAACTCAGTGGCATTGTTCTGGCCGATATAGGCTCCCATCATGGTGAAGAATAAGATGAACGGGATCAGATAACTGCGCGGCACTGCCAGAATTTTGGCAATATATGGTATCAGCGGCAGGTTCAGGATCAATAGCACCACATTGCCAATATACATCGAAATGATTACCGACCAGAATATTTCAGGCTGATCCACCATTAGCCGCGGCCCCGGTGAGACATTCAGCGCAATCAGTGCGCCCAGCAAAATCGCTGTGGTTCCTGAACCTGGAATGCCCAGGGTCAGCAATGGCACAAATGATCCGGTGCAGGCAGCGTTGTTGGCGGCCTCTGGTGCAGCAAGACCCTTGAGCGAGCCTTTGCCAAATTCTTCCTGTTCATCCTTGGGCGCGATGTTGCGTTCCACCGCATAGCCAAGAAATGAAGCAATGGTGGCCCCGGCACCGGGCAGCACCCCAATCAAAAACCCCTGAATTGATTGACGGCCAATCACCGGGGCTATTTTTTTGGCCTCTTGGCGAGTAATGCGCAGGTCCTTGATTTCCCCTCCGGCTTGATTTTTTGAGCGTTTTGGGTCCAGCACCAGATAAATTGCCTCAGGAAGCGCAAACATCGCCATGGCCAGGGTGATGAAACCAAAACCTGACTGTAAATCCATGATTCCCATGGTAAAGCGTGGCATGTTAAACAGCGAGCCCTCGCCAACTGTGGCCATTATCAACCCTAAAATGGTCATTAAAAGCGCCTTGGCGACCTTTCCGGTGCCAGCGAAAGCGGCAATGGCCGACAGGCCCACTACCATCAGAGCGAAATATTCTGCCGAATGGAAAAGTAGAGCCACGGAAGCCAGCATTGGAGCAAATATCATTAGCAGTACGGCCCCGATGGTGCCTCCGACAAAGGATGCAATCGCGGCCACAGTAAGCGCCTTGCCTGCCTTGCCTTTCCTGGCCAGCGGATAGCCATCAAAGCTGCTGGCCACGGTGGAGGCAACGCCAGGTGCGTTTATCAAAATGCTTGATGTTGAACCACCGAAAATTGCCCCATAATACACCCCGGCCAACAGGATCAGTGCGGTCGAGGGATCACCAATGCTGATCGCTACCGGAATCATAATGGCGATAATCGACATCGGACCCAATCCCGGCAGCATGCCAATGAAGGTTCCAATCAAGCAGCCACCGATCACCATTAACAGGTTCACCGGTGTAATGGCGGTGGTCAATCCAATCAATATACCTTCAAGCATTGTGGCCCCTTAACCCAGAAAAAATGGCCATGGGCGCAGGAAAATTCCAAGCACCACCTGCACCAGATACCAAATGAAACCGGCAGCAAATAAAGCCACCGGGATTAGAATTTTATAGTTTCTCTCCCCTAGAATATATCCACCAGATACCAAAAAAAGCACTGTTGAAGGTAAGAACCCGGCGGGGCGAAGCAACAGCGCATAGGCTACCATCATTGCCAGAAGAGCTATGGCCTGGCCAATTTTGTAGTCGCCGAGACGACGGTAGTTTATATCCCCGTCCTTGGGACCACTGGAGGTGCTTTCAACTCCAAACAGAATAATCAAGGATGCAATTGCAGCCATCACCGACAGAGCCTTGGGCAAAGTGCTGGGCCAAATGGGATTGCGCTGCATAAATGGTGGCAGATTGGCATCCATAGTGAAGAATGCGGTATAACCATAGGCAATACTTATCATTAGAATGCTTAGTGCGATCCAGCGGTCCAGTGCCATTTACTATCTCCGATTTGCAGTCGTGCCCGGAGCGATCCGGGCACGTATATTCATTTGATGCGAAATCAAGGACTAAAGAAAGCCCAACTGCTTCATAAGATCGCCAATGACCGTTTCCTGATTTTCTAAAAAGGCACGGAAATCATCTCCGGAATTATAGATATTAACCCAACCGTTGCGCGCGCGCACGGCTTCCCATTCCGGGGTGTCATACATCTTGGCAATGACGTCTTGGTAAGCTGTCAGCTTTTCTTGTGGCAAGCCTGGTGCTGCAAAAAAGCCGCGCCAGTTGACAAATGTCATATCTATGCCCTGCTCTTTCATGGTCATTGCATCCCCGAACGCATCAACCCGGTCATCCGAGGTTACGCCAATAATCTTGACCTCACCGGCATTGGCCAGATCAACCGCTTCTGAAAAGCCTGTGGATAAGGCTTTGATTTCGCCGGAAAGCAGGGCCGCCATGGCTTTGCCACCCGCATCATAGGGGATGTATTTCAGCGCTGTGGGGTCTTCTCCTGCCGCCTGCATAATCATCGCAGCCACCAAATGATCCATACCGCCGGGGACGGAGCCCCCGCCAATAGCGGTGCCGGATGTATCAGCCTTATAGGCAGATATCAGATCAGACATCGAGTTGATCGGACTATCCTTGTCCACAACAATTGCCGCATAATCTCCAATCGTGCCGGCCACCAGGGTCAAATCACTGAAATTATAGGGAAACACTCCAGTCAGGGAGCGGATTACGATCGGTGTTGAATTTACCATCAACGTGTCATATTGGCTCTGGGCATTTTCGATCAAAAAACCGATTGCCTTGCCGCCACCGCCGCCAGACATATTTTCATAGCTGGCAGTACCAACAAGCCCACTGGCCGTCAGTGCCTCGCCGGTACCACGGGCCGTTCCGTCCCAGCCGCCACCGGCACCGCCGGGGATCAGAAAATGAATACTGTCCAAAACTTGATTGCTGCTGGCGAAAACCGGTGCAGCTATTCCAAGCGTGGCGACAGCGGCAGCGGCCACCAAGGCCCGCCGGGTCATATTAAAAATTGTCATGTTATCCTCCCATTTGACAAAGGCAACTCATGCGCCCATGACTAAAGATAAGCATTGCAACCTGACACCCACCTGTCACAGCTGAAAAAAGGATTTCTGGCAAATGCGATTTCTGCTGGTGGAAGATAATCAAAATCTGGCAACAGCGATTGTGGACCGCCTATCGATTGACGGCCATGTGGTTAGTCATGCAAACGGGATTAAAACCGCAGAAGATTTTATTTCAACTTCCGGCTTCGATTTGATTTTATTGGATATAATGCTGCCCGATGGCAATGGCCGGGATTTTTTGCAACGCCACCGCCACAAGCAAAATCAAACCCCGGTAATTGTGCTGACTGCGAGATCAGAAATTTCTGATAGGGTCGGAATGTTGGATCTGGGCGCAGACGATTACATCACCAAGCCATTTGATTTTTCCGAACTGGAAGCCCGTTGCCGGGCTGTTTTGCGTCGCCGGGCAGGCAGTGGCAGCAATGCAAAAAATATCGGCAATCTTACCTTTGATGCGCTTGCCGGCACGCTTTCAATTGCTGACAGGACGGTAACTCTGCGCAACAAAGAACTGCGCCTGCTGGAAATATTGTTTGCGGCACCCGATATAATTTTTTCGAAGTCAAAACTGGTGGACCGACTATTCTCCTATGACGAAAACGTTTCTGAAAATGCGATCGAAGTCTATGTGGCGCGTTTGCGCAAACATCTGGATGGCGCACCTGTGCAAATCGTAACGGTGCGTGGTCTGGGCTACAGATTGTCGCTTTCATGAATGGGGCGGTGAACTCCAGCGGCTCCATTCGTCGGCGACTTAGTATACAACTGGTGGGCAGCGCCGCGATATTGGCCACCATTCTGTTTATGTTAGTGCAAAATTTTGCCCGCCAGGTATCTGAACAATCCCAGGACAATATTCTGACCGCTTCTGCCACCTCCATTTTGGATTCAGCCAGTATCAGTGCGGGGGAAGTATCCATTGATATCCCCTATGCTGCACTTTCCATGTTGGGAAATGTCAGCGAGGATCGGGTATTTTATCGAATAGATGCCGGTAATGAATTCCTGACAGGATATTCTGATCTGCCCCGGATCAGTCAGCAGAGTAATGAGCCGGAACGCAGCTTTATCACCGCCGATTACAAGAATGACAGTATCCGCATGGTTAGCGCCACAAGACAAATGTCGGTACAGGGCGAACCGATCAAAATTACAGTTTCAGTTGCCCAAACCCGCAATGGGCAGAGAGAAGCCCTAGCACAAATATCCAGAACCGCGCTTATTCTGGGCTTAGGATTCTTTGTTATTTCTGCGGCGTTGGCAATGCTGGCAGCCCAGTCCAGCGTGCGACCGCTGCAGCGACTGGCGGAGTCAGTATCACGGCGTGGGCCCAAGGATTTACGCCCGGTGCAATCGCCGGTTCCGGCGGAAATGACAGCACTGGTGGCCTCGCTCAACAGCTTTATCGCGCGGCTAAAAAAATCGCTGTCCCGCTCTGAGGATTTTATCGCCGAAGCAGCCCATCGGGTCCGCACCCCGCTAGCTACCGTTCGAGTTCAGGCTGAGGTTGCGCTGCGCCAGGTCGAAAAACCTAAAAACCGCAATGCTCTGAAAGAGATGATCCGCGCCATTGACGAAAGCTCGCGTGCGGCGGGGCAATTGCTGGACCACGCCATGGTGACATTTCGCACCGATCATCTGGAGCGCGAAAAACTGGATCTGGGCGATCTGGTTTTGGATGCGGTTGAAAGAATGCGACCGGTGGGCGAACTGCGTGATATTGAAATTGATATATTGCCCGGTGGCGGTGGCAACATCTGGGGCGATCCAATTCTGATTCAGAGCGCAATTCATAATATTTTAGATAATGCGATAAAATATTCACCCCCGGACAGCACTATCACTGTAAAGATTTTGCAAAAAAATGACGGAATACAGGTAGAAATTTCTGATCGCGGTCCAGGTTTTCCTACATCCAACATTGACAGGCTGACCAATCGTTTCATTCGTGGCGATAATGCCGCCGATACGGTGGGTTCCGGCCTGGGCCTGACCATCGCCAAAGAGGTAGCCGAGGCTCATGCCGGTAAGATTATCCTAAAAAACCAACAGCAGGGAGCCGGCGCATGCGTTTCGCTTTTCTTTTCATTTTAGGAATGCTTACAGCTGGAATTATGGCGATCGTTTTGCCTGTTTCAGCCTTTGAGATAGAAAGTATTACTAACTACCCGGTTGATCGT